>Ga0326727_10000123_pt1 | contig 334357 bp, 270 predicted proteins | sample MB2enrmetagenome_FD_207643 | JGI IMG/M metagenome (GOLD analysis project Ga0326727, IMG submission 207643) | Lab enriched peat soil microbial communities from McLean, Ithaca, NY, United States - MB29MY | ecosystem: Environmental > Terrestrial > Soil > Wetlands > Peat | place: USA: New York... | reverse complement strand
TGAAACCTCCTCGGTGCTCATCGACTGTCCTTCCCGAGCGACTGGCGCGCCTTCCGGCCCTCCGCCTTCTCGGCGGAGCGCTGGGCCGACGAAAAGCTTGCCTTGTTCCGGTAGTCGCTACGCCTGGCGCAATTCTTGTCGCTTCTGGCGAGCATGCCAAACGCTAGTGAACGTGGCTCGCATCGACTGGGGACGGAAACACCGGATTGAAGCGAGACAGGTGGATGTGGCGCCGACGACACTGAGCGTGTCGAGTCAGAACAGGAACGCCCCTGCAGCACGGTGCGAGTCATCCGTCGCATCTCAGAGAACTTCGTCGCGCAGAATGCTCCCGACGTTGGCGCCCTTGGGAATGCCTCTTAGGTACGAGCCGACGATAAGACGCTAGTAGTTCCATCGGAATCCCAAGTACAGGAGAGCAAGAAGAAACTCACGAACTCCTCCGTTGTTAGGAGAGATCATCAGCGAGAACTGGGATCATCCCCCCAGGTGGTGCCGTGCTCTCGCGCACGACCAGGTCGGTGGCGAGCTCGACGCGATGCCTGAGCATCCCGCCGCTGTTGGTGCTCTCGAGCAGCGTGCGCACGGCCACCGCAGCCATCTCCGTCAGCGGTTGGCGCACCGTCGTCAGCGAAGGAGTGCTCCACGCGCTGAGCGGGCTGTCGTCGAATCCGACGACGCTCAGGTCCTCGGGGACCCGGAGACCGGCTTCGCGCGCGGCACGTAGGACGCCAAGAGCCGACAGGTCGTTCCCCGCGAAGATCGCGGTCGGGCGCGCCTCCAGACTGAACAGCGCCTTCGCCTGCTCGTACCCACCTCTGACGCGGAAGTCGCCCGGCCTTACGATCTCGTCGTCGACGGTGAGGCCGGCCCTTTCCAGGGCGGCGCGGTAACCGTCGAGGCGCGCTCGGCTGCACAGAAGCTCCGGAGGGCCGGTGATGATCCCGATCCGCCGGTGTCCCAGGTCGATCAAGTGCTTGGTCGCCACCAGGCCGCCCGACCAGTTTGTCGCGCCGACCGAGCTCACCTCCGGACCGGGCTCTGCCGTCGGGTCGATGACGACGAACGGCAGACCGCGGGCGACGAGCACTGCCTTCTGGCGCTCCGTGAGCTGGGAGAGCAAGAGGATGATCCCCCGGGTGCCGCGAGACGTGATGTGGTCGAACCAGACGCGGCGCTCGTCCCCCTCCGAGAGCGCCGTGAAGGCGACCGTGAGCCCCTCCGCCTGAGCGGCGGCGGCGGCCCCCCGGATGATCTCGGTCGCCCACGGGCTGTCGAAGTCGTTGAACACGACGTCGATGAGCGGCGGCGCGGTATCGTTCGCCCGCTTGCGGTAGCCGGCAGTCAAGAGCGCTTGTCGGACGAGGGCGCGGGTCCGGGCAGAAACGTCGGGCTTGCCGTTCAGGACCTTGGAAATCGTCGCCGTGGACAAGCCGGTCTCGTGGGCGATCTGCGCCAGGGTGACCCGCCGACGGGCGTGGGTTCGCCCTTGCCGCGCCGGTCGTTGGGTCGGCGCAGCCTCCGGCGCGGCGCGAGCGGCCTCGCTGGGTGCTTCGGCGAGCGTATGACTTCCCGTCATGTTCTCCTAGATGATAGTGCTAGCTTGCGGGGTTTTCACGGGAATCTTCGGACATGGCACGTAAACTTAAATTGGTCATTCCGAACTCAACCGACAATTTGTCGGGTAGTCTCCCGAAATGGACCTGTGCCGAAAACGTTACTATGAGCGTCTTGGGCGACACCGGTTATGGGTAGGGGCATATGACTATCGCCGGTTGACCCGCGCAGCGCCGCGCTGAGGCCTGATGTTCGTAATATTTCGCCGGAGCATCGCGATATCTGGTGATGCCTCCAGATAACGCAGCGACGAATCGCGAATTCAGAGGTTGACTCGGGACATCTGCTCGGCGGCGTAGCGGTCGCCCACCGCTGCTCCCCTCGGAACGGCGTCGTCGATGGCGACGAGATCCTCCGGCGTGAGCTTGAGGTTGCCAGCCTTGACGTTTTGTTCCAAGTACGCGCGCCGCTTCGTCCCGGGAATCGGCACCACGTCGTCGCCCTGAGCGAGCACCCAGGCGAGCGCGAGCTGGGCGGGGGTGACGCCCTTGTCTTTGGCCAACGGCGCGATTCTGTTGACGAGCGCCAGGTTGGCGGTGAAGTTCTCCCCCTCAAAACGCGGGTTGTGGCGTCGGAAGTCGTCCTCGCCGAACTGGCCGGGATCGCGGAACAGCCCAGAGGTAAAGCCTCGTGCCAGCGGGCTGTAGGCGACCAGCCCGATGCCGAGCTCGCGCAAGGTATCGAGGAGCTCTTCTTCCACGTACCGGGTGAGAAGCGAGTACTCGTTCTGCGAGGCGGCTATCGGATGGACGGCGTGGGCGCGTCGCACGGTCGCGGGCGCTGCCTCGGAGATGCCGAGATACCTCACCTTGCCGGCTTGGACCAATTCGTGCATCGCGCCCCAGGTGTCTTCGATCGGCACGGTGGTGTCGATGCGATGCTGGTAGTAGAGGTCGATGTGATCGACGCCCAGGCGCTCTAAGGAGGCATCGCAGGCCCATCGCACGTACTCCGGCTTGCCGTTGACGCTGATGAAGCTGCCGTCGGGCCGACGCTCGTTGCCGAATTTCGTGGCGAGCACGACCTCGTCCCTCCGGCCGGCGATTGCCCGTCCGACGAGTTGCTCGTTCGTGAACGGGCCGTACATGTCCGCCGTGTCGAGCAGTGTCACGCCGAGCTCGAGCGCCCGGCGAATCGTCGCCATCGACTCCTCGTCGTCGGCCGGACCGTAGGACTGACTCATTCCCATGCAACCGAGTCCGACTGCCGAGACTCGCAGTCCTTGTCCTAACGTCCTTTCTTCCATTGCCCTCTCCTGGCTTCGCACGACCTTCCTGCCAGACTACGGGGAAGTTGCCGGGTCCCGCAGAAACGGGCCGGTCGTTCGGCGCCGGTCGGCCAGCCCGGGGGTCCGGGTGGAGGTTCGTCGCTGCTGGCGCGCGTCAGCGATTCGCAAAGAGCGCCGGATCCGCAGCCAGGCGCTGGGGATCGGCGCCGGCAGAGGAGGGTAGGCCAGCGAAAAGAGGTTGCGGCGACATGCTCTGCCGGCCGACCTCCGTACTAACTCAGGGAACCCGCGACGTCGGCTCGGCCGGGGGGTCAGCTTGCTATTCCGGTGGGAATGTCGTTCCCGTCAGGCCGTCGTCCCGGTCGGCAGCTCTCAACCGGTGATCTCGGCATAGGCGACCGTCGTGTCGGCTGGCGGAGCGTGGATGGCGACCGGCGCTCCCCATTGCGAGAACGTGATCGTCTCCTTGCCAGCGTTTGCCGCGGTGATCGTGTCGTCGACCGGCAGGTTCGGCCCGACGGCCGAGACAGTCAACGTGTGCGACAACTTTGGCGTGGAGCTCGTGGCGGCGACCGTCCACGAGAGAACGTACTGCTTGACTCCCTTGACGTCCCTGGTGGACAGCTTCGTCCCCTTGGCCTGAGGGAGCACGTCGGCGATTGAGGGGACCGTGAGGCTCGACTTGACATCGGAGTACTCGCTGGTACCAGCCTTCACCACGGCCCAGTCCTTCCCGAGTTTCTTGGCTTGAGCAGAGGTCAGGCCGAAGATCGAGGTCAGGCCCGAGGCGTTCCCGCTGACGTAACCGTAGGCAGGGGTCAACTCCATCGTCATGGTCGCCTTGCCCAGCGTGAAGGTCTCTGCGCCGCTCTTCTCCCCCAAGTCGCCGACGATCTTCTCGGTGGCCGAGGTCGAGGAGGGTTTCACCGTGACGGTGACGTGGACGCTCGACTGTTTGGCGATCGCCGCTTTTGCGGCCGCGAGCACCGACGCCGTCGTCGCGGCTGTGGCAAATGCCGCCGAGCCGGGAACAGCCAGCAAGACGAGCATGACCGTGCCGAACGCGAGGGCACGGACAAGGCGGGGAAGACGTTGTCGGACGATTGGATTCACCTCATCAACGTAGCCTTTTCGAGGAAGCAAAGGAAACGGCGAACGCGATTGGCGACGGCCGAGAGCGGATTCAGGAGCCGACGCGGAAGGCGTCGACCGACAAGGCCTCGTGGCGGCGATCTGTTACGGCTTCACCGCTTCGATGCGCACCGGCATGTTCCGTCGGGAGGATTCTCGGGCCGCGGTGAGGAACTGCATGACGGCGCGGGCTTCGGTGGCGGACCAGAGAAGCTCACCGGCGGGGTCGCCGCGCAACCAGCGGACGAACTGCCGGCTGGATTCGCGGAAAGACGATCCCCAGTCGTCGTCGAGCGCGTGGTACGTGCGTGACTCACCATCGACGTAGACCTCGACCGAGGGTTCCTGGCGGACGCGGGCGGTGCATCGATTGACCCGGGCAAAGCCCTTCTGTCCCTGGACTTCGAACCGCTCATCGCTCGAGTAGTACTTCGACGGGGTGAGCATGTCGATCCCGAATGTGACGTCCCAGACCCCCCGCAGGCCGCTCTCGTGGTTCCACATCACAGTCGTCGGCGCGTCGATCGTAAAACCGGGACCGATCTCGGTCTCTCCGATCCACGCCATGACCTCGCGGACCGGGCCGAACAGCCAGAGGGCGACCGAGAACTTGTGCCAACCGTCGTCGTAGACGAGGATGCCACCGACGTCCTTCGCCTGTTCGAACTGCCACAGCCACGTCTCGAAGGGAACGTCCCAGCCACCCTTGCCCGTGGCCACCATCTTCATGTGGAAGCCGGTGGGTTCCCCGATTTCGCCCGACTCGACGATCCTGCGCAGTACGCGCAGCGGCTCGTAGAAGACGTAGTTCTCCATCACCCGCAGGACGCGCCCGGCGCTTTGCGCGGCTCGGATCATCTCGTCGGCCTCGGCGAGGTTCGCCGCCATCGGCTTCTGCAGGTTGACGTGGAAGCCGGCACCGAGGGCCGCACAGGCGACTTCACAGTGGAGCGGTGAGGGCACCAAGACCTCCACGACATCCATCTCCTGGTCAAGGAAGCTCTTGAGGTCCGTGAAACGGCCGGCATCAGGGAATTCCGCCCCGCGGACGGCGAGCTTCGCCTCGTCACGGTCGCACAGGGCGACGATCTCAGCTTCGGCAAAGTCACGGTAGGCGGAGATGTTGAGGTCGTAGATCCGGCCCAGGCCGACGATTCCAATCCGCGTCGGTCGATCCGTCGGTACCAGGGGCTCATTCATCACCCTGACGCTACCGGAGTGCGGTCGACGCCTTTCGTCTGGAGGCACCCGTGAGTCGCTCACCTCCCCCGACGAGAAAAGTCGGAGACGGCCCGACGATCAGCGCGCCCCGTGTTGCGGGGAACCGGCGCCGACCGGTGCTCGGAGCGAGAGCGACCCTTCACGGGACGAACGGTGAGACCTACCAGACAGCCTCCCTGACGGTGTCGGCCGTAGGGAACCTGCGGATGAGACGCAGGTGCGTGCCGTTGAATACCTCGACACCGTACGTCGGATGGTTCGTGCCGGTCGCCGCGTCGAGCTCCACGTTGTACTCACCGATGAGCACGAGCCGCCCATTGGGGCTGGCCGAGAGGCTGATTCCGTCCCAACTGGGCCCAAGTCCCCACCGCCCGATCACTTTGGAATGCTCGGTCAGCTGGACGACGCTGGTGCGACTGTTCATCAACCCGCCGCACGACTCAAAGGCGAGAGCCCCCCACGCGTCCGTCACCGCGTCGACGTACTGGCAGCCCTTCGGTGCGGCCGTCAGGGAGACGGATCTGATTGAGACCGGGTGCAGTGCCGACACGGTCGCCAGCTCGTCCGGGTTCGCCATGGGGCACGAGCCGTATCCCCAGTTCGCAGTCGCACCGGCAGCAACTGAGGACGGTCCGTAGGTGAAGACGAGGTCGTCGCTGTCAGCCGTCCATGCCGCCGCGGAGAGATCGTGGCAGACCCGGGCATCTTCACCGATGTTCCATTGACGGCCCGTGGCAAGGTCACGGACCACGAAATGTGAGTTGTTGAGAGCTTGATCGCAGGGCGCCGCTTGATACACCACATAACGTCCGTTTGGGCTCGGCACCGCCGCGTCGAGCAAGACCGAGCGCGGCGTCCGAAAGACCGTTTTCACCTGTCCTGTCTCGGGGTTGAGCCGGACGACTCTGCCTGAGCAGCTGTTCGGAACGGGCACAAAGGGCCCGTAGCCCTTGTACTTGTCGGCCGGGCCGCTCGTCATTGTGAACCAGATCCATCCGTTGCTCGCTTGCACGAGGTCACTGGCGGGCTCGGCATGGATCTGGTTCGGCAGGTTCAGCACATCCCGGGTCGGCTGGCCGGTGGCGGCGGAGAACTCCTCGATGACCTGCTGTCCCGAGGGAGTCACCGACCAGACGGCGTAGAAGTGTGATGTCGTTACGGGAAGCGGAAGGGTAGCCGTTGGCACTCTTAGGGCCGCGACCGGCGTGCTTGCTGAAAGGAGCATCATCACGACAGCACCCGTGGCTGTTGTCGCCCGTGCATAGCCGATGAGTGAACGATGACCCACACGCGCACAGTATTCCGATGCTTGCCGCTCGCGGAGACTGCGTCTTCGGCTTTCCTCAGGGAAACAGCAACTGGACCCGTCGGCAACTAACCCTGGATCTACATCGTTGCAGTCCGGGTGAGCTCGCCCGCAGAGCTGGGACCAGTTTCGCTGAGAGCGAGCAACTGTCACGCGGCGAGGCGTCAGTGTCGATCGCGCCGTGTCTGCCATCGGCTCGGTGATTTCTCGCCTGCCCGTGATCCACGAACCGCGCGGAACCCGCACGAAGTGCACCGGGACCAGTCGCCACGGCCACGGCGATGTGACTCGCGGGTCGGAGTTCGTCGAGAAGATGGACGCGGCGCCGCGTCCCGGATGGTGAAGGGATTCACACGTGGAGAGTTACCCGCTGATTGGCGAGGAGGATTTCGTCGCGCACCGCCGGGTCGTCTGTCAGGCTCGGCCCGGCCGTTGTCCGTTCGTGACGCGAGTATTCTCATAGTCGCGTCGCGTAGGGCGGCGGGAGTGCCGGGAAGCCTGGTCGGCGGGAAGTCGCGGAGAAAGGACCGACCGAGTGGCCATGGCTGGCACGCCGATGCATCTGCCCGGCGCCGCAGGACACGTGGCATCAGGAGGATCCCGTCGATCCGAGTCCGATGACCGGGCCTGAGTCCGCGATCGCGCCGCCCGACGCCGTGCGCGGACGCAGCGGCCAGCAGCCGCTGCCGAGCTGGCGCTGGGAAGCGCTCCGCACGACCTTCTGGCTCGTGCCGACCGTCTTCGTGCTGGCCGCCGTGCTCTTGTTCCTCGCCACCTTCGAGATCGACTGGGCTGTCTTCCACGGGCACCTGAGCCTCCCGTTCTGGATCGTGACGGGCAGTGCGGAGGCGGGTCGCGAAGTGCTCATCGGGATCGCCGCGGCCATCATCACCGTCGTCGGCGTCGTGTTCTCGGTCACGATCGTGGCGCTGACGCTCGCTTCCCAGCAGTTCGGGCCGCGCATGATGCGCAACTTCGTCCGGGACGTCGGCAATCAGGTGACGCTCGGCGTCTTCGTCTCCACGTTCGTCTACTCGATCTTGACGCTCGTCGCGATCACGACGACGTCGCGCGGCACGTTCGTTCCGCATCTTTCGATCACCGTCACCGAGGCGCTCGTGCTCGTCGACCTCGCGGTGCTCATCTACTTCATCCACCACATCGCGAAGTCCATTCAGCTGCCCGAGGTCATCGCCGGCATCGCCCGGGACCTCGGGCGCGCGATCGACGCGGAGTTTCCTGAGATCGCGGCAGACGAGCGACATGAGCCGCAGGGGAGTGGGGAGTCGTTCTTGGAGCTCGTGGACCGGATCGACGAGCAAGGTGCTCCCGTCGCGGCGAACGTGAGCGGTTACCTGCAGTTCGTCGGCTACGCGCAGCTCGTCGACATCGCGGCCCGGACCGACTCGGTCATCCGTCTGGAGCACCGCCCGGGCCACTTCATCGTCGCCGGCCGGCCGCTCGCCATGGTCTGGCCCTCGGAGGCAGCCGGTCGAGTCGCGATCGCGCTCACCAAAGCGCACGTGACCGGGCCGCACCGCACGCTGATGCAGGATCCGGTCTTCGCGATCGACCAGCTCGTCGAGATCGCGATCCGCGCCTTGTCGCCCGCGGTGAACGACACTTTCACCGCCCTCACCTGTATCGATTGGATTGCCGCGGGGCTCAGTCGCCTCTCACGCCGAACGCTCGCGGAAGGTGTCTACCGGGACCGGGAAGGCCGCATCCGGTTGATCGAGAGCAATCCGTCGTATGCGCGCCTGGTCAATCGGGCGTTCGACAAGATCCGCCAGTCGTCATCTGGCATGCCCGCCGTGATCATTCGCCTCATCGACGCACTCTCCACGATCGGGGGTGAGACGTACTCGACGGACCAGCGTCGCGTTCTCTTCCGCCAGGCGGAGGCGATCCTCCGCAGCGCGGAAGAGTCGGTCTCGGAACCGAACGATCGGGACGAGATCCGCGCCCACTACAGGCGGTTCATTCGCAAGATCGCGACGAGCGACCCGTCGTTCAGCCCGGTGTTGGATTCCTAGTGCTTTGACAGGCCCACCAAGGGTTGCGCGGGTTGCGGTCGACAGCCAACCGGGCTCAGCGGTCGGCGTAGACGAGAATCTCGCCGGTGTAAACCGCCACCCAGACGTCCCCGGTCGTGCCGTCGTAGGTCACGCCGACCGGGTTGACGCCCGTCGGCACCGTCTGGAGCAGGGCGAGATCGGACGCGCGCAGCTTGGTCATCGTGTCGGAGAGGTAGTTCACGACGTAGAGCGACAAGCCGTCGGTCGAAATCGCCAATGACCGGCAATCCGACCCGGTGTGTGCCTCGGCGACGACCCGGTCGTCACTGAGGTCGACCTTTACGACGTCGCCGGGCTGGTTCAACGAGATGTAGAGGTAGCGCCCGTCGGGGCTGATCACAACGTGTCGCGGATCGTCACCGACGTAGAAGGAGCCTTCGACCGAAAGCGTTCTCAGATTCACCTTGACAACGACGTCGCTTCCCATGATCGCGACGTAGGCGGTGGAGGAGTCCGGCGAGATGGCGATGCCGCGGGGGTACGCGCCCATCGGCAGCACGCGCACTTCGCGGTGGGTCGCCACGTCGACGATGCTCAGGTTGAACGAGCACCAGTTGGAGACGAGCAGGTAGCGGTCGTTCGGCGTCACGGCGAGGAATTTCGGCACCAAGCCGACCTCGATCACCTGGTCGATCGTCAACGTCCGGGTGTCGATGCGGTAGACGTAGCTGTTCGTGTCGCCGGCGGCCTCGGCCGAGGCTGGTGTGCAGGTGTCACTTCCTTCCGGGCCGAACCCCACGCCGTACATCGAGTAGTTCGAGACGTAGACGAAGCGCGCGTTCGGCGAGAACGCGGCCTCGACCGGGGCCCCGTGGGTGATACCGGGATGGCCCGGGAAGCCGAACTGCGCCATGTTGACGGTGTCCGGGATCGTGCGCACGAGGCTGCCGTCGCTGTCGTAGACGGTGATCGTGTGCCGGTACATCATGTTCTGGGCGAAGACGAGTCCCGTGTCGGAGGCATCGACGGATTTCGGGGAGATGTTCCCGCCGATGGTGGCGATGAGCGTCAGCCGTCGCAGGTCGGAAGGCTTCCCCGGTGGCACATGGTGGAAGGGCGATGTCGTCGTCGTGCTGCCGGAGCTCGCCTGGCGCTGAGATGCGGTTGTCGCGGCCAGACGGGTTGCGATGTGAGCGGGCCCGAAAAGTGCTGGCGAGATGGACGAGTGCGCGGAGGACAGCGCCCCAATCGGCACCGTGACGGCTAGGAGGACGGTCGCCGTCGTTCGTGCGATCCACGTCGCAAGGGCGCGCGGACGGAGTCGAGATGATCGTCGGCAAGCGTGCATGCTTCTCCTGCCCTCGCCGTCGGTGCTGGCGTGCTGTCCAGCGCACGGGAACGCTGCAAGCTACCCCTCCGCCCCGTGTCTTTCCAATGGGTGCCGCGCCACGATCCTCGTCGAGACGGCGGATTAGGAGGCTTGCTTGCAGATTGCGGGCGTTCCGACGCGAGACAAGCCCGCCGACCAGCATTTGTGCGATCCGACGCAACGAGTTTGCGCCCGGCACGGATCGTCACCGGATCCGGGGCGATCCGTCGAACCGGCAATGAATTCCGAGCTCTGCTCGGCGTGCCCGTCGGGTGCTCGTTGAACGTCAAGTGATTGGAAGCTCCGGCTGATCCCTGCCGGGCGGAATGCGCCGGATGGGCCCTTGCCGGGCAGGCGCTCGCCGGCGTGACAGCGATCGTCGTCGACCGAACAGGGATGGTGAGGGAGACGGTCGGGCGTCATCGCGTCGAGATGCCGCGCCACATCGTGATCGGGCTGTGGCCGTCGTTGTCGGCCACAAGAGCGAGACCGCGGGCTCTCGGAGATGGCGATCGGCCATCATGGGGCATGCGCACGACGAAGCGGGTTCTTGTCGCTGCTGTCTTGACTTTGTTCGCGCCGCTCGCGTTAGTCGCGAGCGGCGCGAATCGTCCGACGACGGTGACGGCCGCGTGGGTGCAGGTGTCGGTGGCGACCGTCTGGTATACGCCATCAGACCCACAACCGATTGACGCACCGGCGCTCGGCAACCCGGCGCGGATCACGCGCTGGCTGGCGCGCATCAGCGTCGCGCAACGGCTTGCCCTCGCCAGCCGGATCATGACGCAGTCGCTGCTCGGCCAGCGGGTCGTCGTCCTCGGACACCGAGGTGCCTGGAGCCGCATCGAGGTGCCAAACCAGCGTGGCGCGCGCTATCCCCGGGGCATCATCGGATGGGTGCCGACCATCCAGCTGAGCGCCGTCGCGCCACCGCGCAGCTCGCGGGAGGAGATCGTCGCGGTGCCGCGGGCCTGGCTGCACGCCTTCGTGCACGGGACCGTCGGTCGCCGTCGCTTCCTCGTGAGCTACGACACGGAACTACCCGTAGTCGGGACGGCACCGGGCGACCTCGTCGTCGGGCTTCCCGGAGGTGAGACGGGGGCGATCACCGCGAGCGCCTTGCGCCCCGTGCGCGGCGGCGCGGTATCGGGCGCGGCGGTCGCCGCCGAGGCGCGACGATTCCTCGGGCTTCCCTATCTCTGGGGTGGGACGAGCTCGTTCGGCTACGACTGTTCTGGCCTCGTGTACTCGCTCTACGCGCGTTTCGGTCGCATCCTGCCTCGCGACGCACGTGACCAGCGACACGCCGGCGTGCCGGTCGCGCTCAGCGAGCTCCGGCCGGGCGACCTGCTCTTCTTTGCCGGACCGGGTGGCGTCGGTCGCGTCCATCACGTCGCGATCTACGTCGGCGGTGGGCGCATGATCGATGCGCCGTACACGGGGACGTCAGTCGAGATGATCCCCATGACTTCCTCACCGATGTGGGGCGAGTTCGCCGGCGCAATTCGCCTCTACGGCGTCTTCTGATCCCTCGTTCACCAAGAAGACCGACCTTCATCTTGCGGTGGGCTACTGGTGCGAGCGGTGGGGGAAGTCGGGGCCTCGCCTTCGGCCGGTCGCGCTGCGCGCGCGCCCCGCTGGTTGAAAACGGCGTGACGCGGCTGATCCCGACGAGCAGTCCTTCCGACGCCCAGTCCAGTCGATAAGACTGCTCTCATGGCCGTAGCGACGCGCGGGCAGAGCGCGGACTTGGAGTTGACCGATGCGGCCGCCCTCTCCCCCGATGAGGTGCTCTCGCGTTTGGGGAGCAGCCCGAAAGGGCTTTCGTCGGATGAAGTAGCGAAACGATTGCAGCAGTTCGGAGCGAATGCCTTCGGCACGCACCGGGTGCGGCCCACGGCGGTCCTGTTCCGTCAGATCCGCAACCCGATCCTCCTTCTCCTCCTCGGGGCGGCGCTCGTCTCCGGGTTGACCGGTGGTGGCACGAACGCGGTGATCATCGCCGTGATCGTCGTCCTCAGCATCGGCCTGGGATTCTTCAACGAGTACCGGGCGGAGATGGCGATGGCGGCGCTACGGGCGAAGATTCGCCAGGAAGCCGAGGTCCGGCGGGACGGCGGAACGAGCCGTGTCCCGGTGACCGACCTCGTGCCGGGTGACGTCGTGTCGCTCCGCATCGGTGGTCTCGTACCGGCCGACCTCCGCTTGCTCGAGGTCGACGAGCTCGAGTGCGACGAAGGCGTGCTGACCGGTGAGTCGATGCCGGTGGCGAAGTCCGTGGCCGCCGTCACGGGCCGCGCACCGCAGGACCAGCCGGGGTGCGCCTTCATGGGAACGATCGTCCACCAGGGGTCGGGCCTGGGCGTCGTCGTCCGCACCGGGAACCGCACCGCCTTCGGGCAGATTGCGGCGGGACTGACCGAGCGGCACGGTCAGACGGCCTTCGAGCTGGGCCTCGCGCGCTTCTCACGCTTTCTCTTCATCGTGGCGGCCGTGCTGACGGGCTGCATCTTCGTCATCAACGTGGCGCTCGCGCGTCCGTTGATCGACGCGCTGCTCTTCTCGCTCGCCATCGCCGTCGGCATCGCGCCCGAGATGATGCCGGCCATCGTGACGGTGAGCCTTGCCGCCGGTTCCAAGGCCCTGACGGCGAAGAAAGTGCTGGTGAAGCGGCTTGTCGCCATCGAGGACCTCGGCAACATCGAGATCCTTTTCACGGACAAGACCGGCACGCTCACCGAGGGGACGATCACCTTCGCGCTTTCGCTGGACGCCGAGGGGAAAGAGAGCGACCGCCCGCTGCTTCTCGGGCTGGTCTGCAATGAGGCGACCGTCACCGGCGCGGGAGCGGTCGGCGGAAACGCGCTCGACCAGGCCCTCTGGTCGGCCCCCGGGGCCGTGGGGCAAGGCCCGGTCGCCGTCGAGGCCGCCGCCTACGAACGACTCGGCGTGCTTCCTTTCGACCACGAACGCCAGCTCGCCTCGGTGCTCGTGAAGGACCCCAAGGGCCAGCCGTTGCTCGTCACGAAGGGCGCCCCCGAAGTCCTGCTGGAACGGTGCGTGGACGTCCCGGCGGCCGCCCGGACGAAGCTCGAGGCCCTCTTCAACGAAGGGGCGCGGGTCGTGGCCGTGGCCTTGCGCCCGGCCGATTCCGTCGCGGCGCCGCGCGCCGCCGACGAGCAGGGGCTGGCGTTGGCGGGTTTTCTCACCTTCGCCGACCGACCGAAGGCGGACGCCGGCAGTTCCATCGCCCAGCTGGAACGACTGGGGGTGGAGGTGAAGATCATCACCGGCGACAACGGCCTGGTCGCTGCCAAGGTGTGCGCCGAGATCGGGCTCGTCTGTGCCGGGACGCTCACCGGTGCCGAGGTCGCGGCGCTCGACGACGCCCATCTCGAGGCGGCGATCCCGACGACGACGGTCTTTGCCCGGATCGGCCCCGAGGAGAAGTCGCGCATCATCAAGGCGGCGCGCCGCACCGGCAAGGACGTGGCATTCCTCGGAGACGGGGTGAACGACGCCGTGGCGTTGCACCACGCCGACGTCGGCATATCGGTGGACTCGGGAACTGACGTCGCCAAGGAGGCCGCCGACGTCGTGCTGCTCGACAAGGACCTCGGCGTGCTGGCGGAGGGCGTCATGGAGGGCCGTCGCATCTTCGCCAACACCATGAAGTACGTGCTCATGGCGACGTCCTCGAACTTCGGCAACATGTTCAGCGCGGCCGGCGCCTCGATCTTCCTCACCTTCCTGCCGATGCTGCCGTCGCAGATCCTCCTCAACAACCTGCTCTACAACGCCGGGCAGCTCGTGATCCCGACCGACCGCGTCGACCCGGAGGCGCTCGCCCGCCCGGCGGCGTGGGACATGAAGTTCATCCGGCGCTTCATGTCCGTGTTCGGTCCGGTCAGTTCCATCTTCGACTACGTCACCTTCGGGGTGATGCTCTGGGTGCTCCACGCCGGCCACGTCGAGTTCCGGTCCGGCTGGTTCGTGGAGTCGATCGCCACCCAGACCCTCGTCATCTACGTCATCAGGACCCGCCGGATCCCGTTTGTGAAGAGCCGACCCAGTCTGGCGATGCTCACGGTGCCGACCGGCGCGGCCCTCGTCGGGGCGATCCTGCCGTACACCGGTCTCGCCAGGCTTCTCGGCTTCAAGCCGCTGCCGATCGCTTTCTTCGGGTGGCTCTTCCTGATGGTCGTCGTCTACCTGGTGCTCGTCGAGCTGGCCAAGCTGCCGTTCTACCGCGTCCCCCACGCGAGAAGTCCGCGACCCGCCTTGGCCCGCGTTGAGCAGGTCGAGCGACACGTCCGTCGCCGGGCGTCCCGCTACGTTCGCCATCCCAGCCCGAGGGTGGCCCGGGCGAGATCGACTCGGGCCCCGGCGTCACGGACCTGATTGTCGCCCGCGGGGCGTTCTTGACGCGGCTCTGGGGACCGCCGACGACCCGTGGGGCCAGAGACGGTTGGCCCGGCGTGCCGCGCGCGGCGTGCTGGCGTCACCATTAACTTGACAAGCTCCATTGACATGATTAAGTAAGAGGAATACCACAGACCACGCCGGAGATCGACCCCATCGAGGGGGGAGTGCAGCTCTTTCGCAGCTGCCTCGTTTCGAGCGAGTACCCGGGGGTCGAGGCCGCGACGAAGTGGCTCTTCGAGCGGCTCGACGTCGAGTACACGGTGAACACGGACCAGACCTGCTGCACCGGGCTCGGCTACTACTCCGACCTCATGCCGTTCCAGACGACGCTCGCCGTCGCGGCGCGCAACGCCTGCGTGGCCGTCGACGCCGAGCACCCGATCCAGGCCTATCTCTGCTCGACCTGCTACGCGATCAACAAGAAGTGCCGCGATGTGCTCAAGGTCCCCGAATATCGCCAGCAGGCGAACGAGACGCTCGAGAAGATCGGCCGCCGCTACGACGACCGGGTTGCCCGCACGATCCAGCACCGGCACAGTCTCGAGATCCTCTGGAGCCGCCACCGGCAGATCCCCGAGCTCATCCGCCGGCGGCTGTCGGGCATCAAGGTCGCCACCCACCCGGCCTGCCACTACTGCAAGGTCTTCCCGGACGAAGTCCTCGGCGACAGCGAGAACTTCATGCTGCCCGAGGACCTGCTCGAGCCGACCGGGGTCGTGAAGACGGGCAACTACGCGGAGAAGACGACGCATTGCGGCGCCGGCTTCCGGCAGATCTACGTCAACCCCTCGCGGTCACTCGCCGTGACGCGGGAGAAGCTGAAGCGTCTCGCGGCGGAGAAGATCGACGTGCTCGTGCACATGTGCCCGAACTGCTCGGTCCAGTTCGACCGCTACCACGACGCCATCTCGGAGGCGGCCGGCGAGGAGTACCCCTTCGTGCACCTGCACGTGCAGCAGCTCGTGGCGCTGGCGCTCGGCGCCGACCCGGACACGGTCTGCGGCGTGGAGTCGCACTCCCAGAACCTGGAGCCGCTGCTCGAGCGTATCGGGGCCCGCCAGCGCGCCGGTAATGGGGCCCACGGCGAAGGGAGCGACTGACGCGCTGCGGAGTATTTCTGTGCGAGTGCGGCGGCAACATCTCCGACGTCCTCGACCTGCGCGCCCTCGCCGCCGGGGGACGCGCCCTGCCCGGTGTCGTCAACGTGTCGGTGAGCCAGTTCATGTGCGGCACCGAGGGGCGGCGGCGCATCGAGCGCGCCGTGCAGTCGCGCGGACTGGACCGGGTCGTGATCGGCGCCTGTTCGCGACGTGTCCAGGGTCCGACCTTCGAGCGCATCGCCCGGGAGTTGCGCCTCGGTGAGAACGCCGTCGCCTTCGCCAACCTGCGTGAGGGCTGCTCGTTCGTCCACCGCGACGAGCCGGAGAAGGCGCAGGAAAAGGCCGAGACGATCCTCGCCGCGGCCGTTGCACGCGCCGCCCAGCAGTCCGACCTGAAGCGGTCTCGCACCTTCTTGCACCGATCGGCGGTTGTCGTCGGCGGCGGGATCGGCGGGATGTCGGCCGCCGAGGAGCTCGCCGACGCGGGTATCGACGTGCACCTCGTCGAGCGCGAGCAGTCACTCGGTGGCTACATGGCCCGTCTTTCCAAGACCTTCCCGACAGAGGACTGCGCGATGTGCTCGCTGGCGCCGCGGCTCGCCAACGCGGCCACCGACTCGCGCATCCACGTCCACACGCTCTCGGAGGTGACCGCCGTGAGCGGACCACCCGGGGAGCTGCGGGTGCGGGTGCTCCACCGGCCGAGCTTCGTGAGCGAGCGTTGCGTCGCCTGCGGCCGTTGTACGGCGGCCTGCCCGGTCGAGCTCGACAGCGCGTTCGACTTCGGCATGACGAAGCGCAAGGCGATCAGCCGGCCCTTCGCCAACGCCGTTCCGGCCAAGTTCGCGATCGACCACCGCGGCTGGGCGCCCTGCATGGCGGCCTGCCCGGTGCACACGGCGGCCCAGGGATGCGTGGCGCTCGTCGCGCAGGGGCGCCTCGGTGAGGCCTACGAACTGGTAAGCAGGGAGAACCCCTTCCCGAGCGTCTGTGGGCGGATCTGTCGTCACGACTGCGAATCCGAGTGCACACGCCGCCGCGTCGACGAACCCGTGGCGATCGCCGCGATCGGGCGTTTCCTCGCTGACCAGGTGGCGTCGGCCCCGCCGGTCGCGGTGCCGTCGACCGTCTACACGGAGAAGGCGGCCGTCGTTGGCGCCGGCCCGGCGGGACTGACCGCGGCGCGTGAACTCGCCCGGCTCGGCTACCAGGTCACGATCTTCGAGGCGCGACCGCAAGCGGGAGGTGCGTTGCGCCATTTCGTGCCGGAGTTCCGCCTGCCCCGCGAACTGCTCGGCCAGGAGGTGGCGCGCGTCCTCGCCCACGGCGTCGAGCTGCGGACAGGCGAGCGTTGCGGCGCCGATTTCACCGTGGACTCGCTGCTCGCCGCGGACTACCAGGCCGTGCTGCTCGCGGTCGGGCTGCAGCGTGCGGGCCCGTCGCCCTTTGCTGGGTCGGAGCGGCCGGGCGTCGTCTCGGCGGTCGAGCTCTTGGCGTCACGGGCGCTCGGTCGTTCCATCGAGATCGGACGGCACGTCGTCGTCATCGGCGGCGGCGAGCTGGCCTTCGACGCGGCGCGCAGCTGCCTGCGGCTCGGCGCGGAGTCCGTGACCGTCGCCTGTGCCGAGGACACGCCCGCGGCCCCGCCGGACCTCGTCGCGGACGGGATTGCCGAGGGAGTCGTCGTCGCAGCCGGGCTGGCGCCTGGCGAGCTTGTCGGCGCCGATGCCGTCCAGGCCGTGCGGTTGCGGCGCGTCGGCACGGACGAGACGGTCGAGCTCGAGGCGGACGGGGTGGTTCTCGCTGGTGAGCGGGTGATCGACGAGGAGTTCTTGTCCGGCGCGCCGGGCGTGCGCGTTGTCGACGGCCAGATCGTCGTCGACCGGGCGACGTTGATGACGGGGCGCAAGGGTGTGTTCGCCGCGGGAGATGCGGCCGCCACGGGGTCCGCGACCTCGATCGAGGCGATCGCGGCGGGAAGACGTGCGTCGCGGGCGATGCACAACTACCTGCGCGGCGAGGACTGGGCCGAGGTGTGGGAGACGGGTCGCCCGGTGGCCGAGGTGGCCGACGCCGACCTTCCGCGCGGCACGCCGCAGCCGCGCCAGCCGACGCCCGTCGTCGCGGCCGCGGAGCGCGCCGCTTCCTGGGCGGAGGCACGCCTCGGTTTCGGCGCGGACGACGCCGTCGCGGAGGCGCGGCGCTGCCTTGCCTGTGGCGGCTGTTGCGAGTGCCGCTCCTGCGAGACGGTCTGCCCCGCCCACGCCATCGATTTCGACCAGGAGCCGCGGGAGGAGGAGCTGACGGTCGGCGCCATGGTGATCGCCACGGGGCACCGCGAGTTCGACGCCCGGCGCAAACCGCCGCTCGGCTATGGCCGCTACGCCAACGTGATCACCCAGAGCCAGCTCGCGCGTCTCGTCTCCGCCTCCGGGCCGACCGGCGGGGAGCTGCGGCGGCCCTCGGACGGCGAGGTGCCAAGGCGGATCTTCATGCTGCAGTGCGTCGGTTCGCGCGACGAGACCTCTCGGGGCAACACGCACTGCTCGGCGATCTGCTGCCTTTTCGCCACGGTGCACGCCTCGCTCATCAAGCAGGAACATCCCGACTGCGAGGTGACGATCGGCTACACGGATCTGCGGGCTCCGGGCAAGGCGCACGAGGAGTACTTCCGGCTCGTCTCCGCCCGTGGCGTCCGCTACGTGCGGACTCGTATCGGCGAGTTGATCGAGGAGCCCGACAAGAGCCTGCGGGTCCGTTTCGAGGACACGGTGACCGGCACGAAGTCCGAGGAGCTGTTCGACCTCGTCGTGCTGTCCGCCGGGCTCGAGGGCTCGCTGGGGACGGCCCAGATCGCGCGGGTGGTGGGACTCCAGCAGGACGCGGCGGGGTTCTTGAAGGAGTCCCACCCCAAGCTCCGTCCGGTGGACACCCAGCGTGCCGGCATCTTCGTCGCCGGGACCGCCCAGGGCCCGAAGAACATCCCGGACACGATCGCCCAGGCCAAGGCGGCGGCGGCGCGGGTGATGTCCATGCTCTCGAGCGGCTTCCTTCTGACGCCCGCCGAGGTGGCCTGGTCCGATCCCGAGGTCTGCATCGGCTGTGCGGTTTGCGAGAACGTCTGTCCCCAGGGTGCGGTGCACGTCATCGCCAACGGGTCGTCGCACGCCGTCGTGGAGTCGGAGAGCTGCCGGGGTTGCGGCATCTGCGTCGCCGAATGTCCGACGGGGGCGATGACCCTCGGGGGCTTCTCCGACGCCGAACTCCTCGCCGAGGTGGTGGCGCATGCCTAGCGCTTCCCCGGTCGCCGAGGCGAGCGGGGAAGCTGCCGTGCCCGCCGCGCAGGTCGCCTCGGCCGGGCCCGTCGCCGAAGACGCCGCGCGCACGATTATCGGCTTTTTCTGCCGGGAGTGCGCTTACGCCGCCGCCGACGCGACGGGCAACTCCCGCATCCCCCTGCCCGCCACGGTCCGCAGCGTGCTCGTGCCGTGCACGGGTCGCGTCGGGCCGTTGCACGTGCTTGCCGCGCTCGCCGAGGGCGCCGACGGCGTCTTTGTCGCCGGCTGTCTCGAGGGCCAGTGCCACCACCGCGAGGGGAACCTGTCCGCACTCGATCGGATCGCCTTCGTGCAGCGGCTCCTCGAGTCCGTCGGCGTCGAGCCGGAACGGGTCCAGATGTTCACGATGAGCGCGGCCGACTCACCGCGCTTTGTCGCCGCGACGCGCGCGATGCACGCGACGATCTCGGGCTTGCCCCGGCTGCCAAGGCGCTAGGGCGATGCCACTCACCGCGCGCGGCCGGCTGATCCTCGGCTCGCTCCCCGGCGTCGTGCCCTCGACGACGACCGACGGGATCGGTTGCGTGATCGTTCGCCACGAACGGCTTTGCATCGGTTGTGGTCGCTGTGTCCAGGTCTGCCCGAGCGCCGCTCTCGCCGAGAGCTCGCGCTTCGATCCGCTGCAGCTCTACGAGGCGCCCGCCGGGACGACGCGGGGCGCGCTCGCCGTGGCCCTGCGGCGGATCGCCCGTCACGAGCCGGCGGGATCGTTCGAGGTTCCGTCCCGCGTCCGGACCTTCCGGACGATCGAGTTCGACAAGGCGCGCTGTCTCGGTTGCGGGGCCTGCACGCGCGCCTGTCCGACCGGCGCGCTGACGGCGCGGCCCGTGGAGCTCTGCGAGGCCGGTGGGCCGGCCGTCCCCGCCGACGGCGGGTCGCCGGTGCGCCGATGACGACAACCGAGGCGGGCGTGGCGGGCGAGACGCGCGTCCTGCTGTGCGAATGCGCCGGGACGATGGCGGCCAATGTCGATTTCGACCTGCTCGAGCGGGAGATCGCCGCCGGCTGCGGGGCCGTCGAGCGTCGCCGGGTCTGGTGCGGCGCCGAGGGCCGGGCCCGCCTCACAGAGCTCGCCGAGCGTCGATCCGACGAGCGGCTGGTCTTCGTCGGCTGTTCGCCCGACTCCGCTGGGCAGCGCTTCCGGCAGCTGATCAGCCAGGGCCTCGAGCTCGAGGTGGCCGACGTGCGGGAGGGCTGCTCGTGGGTGCACGGCGACGACCGGGCCGCGGTCACCGACAAGGCCGTGCGCATCGCCCGGGCCGCGGTGCACTTTCCCGTCGCCCGGCGCGAGCCCGCTGCGCCCCGAGCGCGCGTCGACTCGGTCGTCGTCGTCGGCGGCGGCGTCGCCGGCATCGCGGCCGCAACCGAGCTCGCGCGCCTCGGCCATCACGTCGACCTCGTCGAGCGGCAGTCGTTCCTCGGGGGCTACGCCACGCGGATCGGTCCCGCCTATCCGACGAACGACTGCGGGGCGTGCCTGCCGGCCGTCGAGGAGCAGTCCGGGGTGCGCAGGTGTCTCTACCGCAACGCCGCCCTCGACCACCCGGACCTCGCCGTCTGGCGTCGCACCGAGGTGGAGTCCGTCTCGGGCGATCCGGGCGATTACGAGGTGACGCTCCGCCAGCTGCCGAACATGGTGACGTCGGACTGCGTCGACTGCGGGCTGTGCGAGAAGGTGTGCCCGGTGACGGGCCCGGCAGGCGACCACCGGGCGATCTACTCGGAGCTGTTCGACGGCCGCGTCCGCTGGGCGGTCGACCTGGAAAGCTGCACGTTCTGCGGCGCCTGCGCCGAGGCGTGCCCCGTCGAGGCGATCGACTTCACCCAGTCGCCGAGCCTGACGCGGCGCCGGGCCGGGGCCATCGTCGCCGCCACCGGCTGCGATCCAGCTCCCGCCGGCCTCGTCGCCCACCTCGGCTACCCATCCGAGCGGGTGCTCACCCAGGTCGAGTTGGCGCTGCTGCTCGACGACTGGGAGGAACGGCTGTGGCTGGACCAACCGCCGGTCGCCGACGTCGTCATCGTCCAGTGCGCCGGGTCACGCGACCTGCGGCGGCTCCCGTACTGCTCGCGACTGTGCTGCACGATCGCCCTGAAACACGCCATCCGGTTGCGCAAGCTCTTCCCGGCGACGCGTGTCACCGTTTGCTACCTGGAGCTGCGGACGCTCGGCGCCGAGGGCGAGAGCTGGTACACGGCCGCGCGCCTCGCCGGTGTCGAGTTCCTGCGGGGATCCGTGCCCGCCGTCGAGCTCGACGCCGACGGCCGACCCGTCCTCGAGGTCGAGGACCTGGGCGCTGGCAGAAAGCGGGTCTTCCGGCCGGATCTCGTCGTATTGTCGACGGGTTTCGTGCCCGCCGCAGACACGCCGCGCCTCGCCGGCATGCTCGGGCTGCGCCTCGACGAGGCGGGTTTCGTCGCCGTCCTCGACGCCAAGAACCGGGCGACGGAGACCTCGGCCGAGGGGGTCTTCGTCTGCGGTTCCGCCTCGGGGCCGAAGTCGCTCGTCGAGTGCTCGACCGAGGCGGCGGCGATCGCTGGCCAGGTCCACGCTTACCTCACGTCGACCGCCCGCCGGCGGGAGACAGCACCGAGTGTCGACGCCGCGCGCTGTATCGGTTGCGACGTCTGCACCGACGCCTGCCCCTTCGGCGCGACGCGCCTCGTGGCGCGTTCCCCGGACGCGGCACGCCCGGACGGTCTGCGCGCCGACGCCCTGCTGGCGGCGATCGACGAGAAGGTCTGCCGCGCCTGCGGGATCTGTGCCGCCCACTGCCCGGAGCTGGCGATCACGCCGAGCCTCGGCGACGAGACCCTGCTCGGCCGGGTGCGCACGCTCGTCGAGGGGGCGGACCATCCGGTCGTCGGCTTCGTCTGTGCGGAATGCGCCGGCGCGGCCTTCAGCTTGAGCGGGCTGCGCCGTGACCGGTACCCGGAGAACGTCCGCCTCGTCGAGCTTCCCTGCCTCGGCCGGGTGAGCGCGCTGCACCTCGTCGCGGCGGCGCGGCTCGGCGCGGCCGGGATCTTCCTCGCCGGTTGCGCCGAGGGTCGCTGCCAGTACCGCCGCGGCGACGAGAGCGCTGCCGAGCAGCTCGCCGTGGCCGCCGAGCTCCTCGGCGAGACGGACCACCCGGTGCCGATCGAGCTGTGGAGCCTGTGCGCCGCGGAGCGCCACACCGTCGGGCGCCGACTGCGGCTCTTCGCCGCCCATGCTGAGAAGGACGCGACGGCCCGCACTCCGGTGGGCGTCGCCGCCGTGGCGGGTGGGCGCGGGGAGGCGTCGTGACGATCGCGGCGCGAGAGAAAGCCGGCACGAGCCTCGAGGCGTTGGCGGAACTCTGCCGGCCGTGTTTCCAGTGCGGCCAGTGCCGGAGCGTCTGTCCGCAGGGTCGGGAGATGGTCGACGGGCCGCGCCGGGTGATCCGGCTCGTCCTGGCGGGAGACGTCGAGCAGCTGAGGGCGACCGACGACGTCTGGCGTTGCAGCGACTGTGGGGCGTGCACGCGGGCCTGCCCGATGGAGGTGGACGTCGCCGCGGCGATGGCGGCGGTGCGCGCCTTCCAGCAGGCGGAAGGTGGTCCCCGCTGTCCGGAGCGCGGTGCTTTCGCCATCGCCAACCGGCGTCTCGCGCGCAGGCCGACCGTCGACGCCGTCGCCTTTGGCGCGGCGATGGCCACCCGGGGCTTTCTCCCCGACGATCTCGTCGAGGCGGGATCCCAGGGCGTGCGCCGCGTGGCGCGCCGGCTGCAGCGTTCGGCGCGACGTCGTTCTCCCGCCGGTGAGGCTCAGCTCTTTTACGCCGGCTGCGCGCTGGCGCAGGACCCGGGGCTCGACGGCAAGACGCGTTCGTTCGCTGCCGAGCTCGGCGTCACCCTCGCCGATGCCGCCGGCGCCGGGTGCTGCGGCCACCCGGCCGCCACCGAGCCTCCGGCGGTTCTCGTCGAGGCGGGTGCGGTCGTGACCGCCTGTCCGGCCTGTGACCGTTCGCTCGGCGCCGCCGGGGTCGCGACGACGCCGCTCTGGCGGGTGCTCGTCGAGACCGCCCGCCGCGAGGGCCGCAAGCTCGAGGCACGCGCCGCGCGCTTCGTGCCCTACGTCGGATGCCTCGCCGACCGGGACGAGGCGCTGGGACTGCTCGCCGCCGCGGCGGAGCTCGCCGGGGTCCAATCGGTCGTCGCTCACCCGGCCCTGCACGCCGGTTGCTGCGGCGGCCTCGGTGGCGTCTACCGCGGACCGAGCGAGGAGCTCCTCGCCCTCGTCGAGTTCGCGGCGGCGCAGTCCGCGCCGATCGTCACGCCGTGCCTTTTGTGCCGGGACAACGTGCGATGCGCGGCGAAGCGCCGCCGGCCGCGGATAGACGCCTATTTCTGGTCCGAGTTCTTCCGGGCCGCAGATGACAAGCAAGACGGAGGGACCGATGCCTGACGCCGAACCCCAGACACTTCGTGCCGAGGAGGGTGCGTACACGAACCCGTACTCGGTGATCGCCGAATCGACCTTCCACGCGCCACCACCGGCGCACCGGAAGATCACCGAGCGGATCGCGCACGACCCGCGCATGCACGATCACGTCGATGGATTCCTTTCCTGCATGCAGTGCGGCATCTGCACGTCGGGGTGCCCGGCGGCGCGCTTCGGCGACTATTCGCCGCGCGAAATCGTGCGGCGCGCCCTCGACGGCGACCCCACGCTGCTCACCGACGACACCGTCTGGCTCTGCTTCTACTGCTACACGTGCCAGAGCCGCTGTCCGCGCGGGAACTCCGTCGCGGTCATCAACCAGATCCTCCGCGGGCTCCAGGTGGAGGAGGGCTACGGCATCAAGCACGTCAAGATGTTCACTGCCTGGGCCGAGCAGTTCTACGACAAGGGGATCGGCGGCACCCCGCAGGTCTTCTTCCGTGACCGGGTCGAGGCGCTGGGCCCGAAATGGCGGCGTTACATGGAACGCCGTGACGACCTGCGTGACGAGCTCGGCCTCGGCAGCATGTTCCCCTCGGAGAAGGCCGCGGCGGAGATGCGGACGATCATGGACGAGACGGGTTTTCGCGACCGGTTGCTGTCGATGGGGGCCTGGGGAGGAGACCGCGAGCACGGACGGTGATCCCCTCGGTGCCTCACCCGGCGCCGCCGCCCGCCTCTCTGTCGACGTTGAGCGGCGTGGCACGTCGGGCGGGGGACCGGGACCGCCCGTCAGGGCACGGTCGTGCCGGGCGGGCCACCGCCACATTCGTCGAGCGATGTCCGGCGCGCGCCGCGGGCCCGCCCGACGACCCGGCCGCCGTCGAGCGTGACGATGTCGTCGACGAGACGAGCGACGTCGGGTTCGTGGCTGATGATGAGCAGCGAGCGGGCCGCCACGGCCCCGACGAGCGCGTCGAGCACCTCGGTCGACGAGGTCGGGTCGATGTGCGCGGTCGGCTCGTCGAGGAGCAGCACCGTCCCCCCGGCGAGCAACGCCCGTGCCAGTCCCAGACGTTGACGCTCGCCGGCGCTCATCGCTCGCCCCCCGGCGCCGAGCGTTGTCGTTAGGCCGTCCGCGAGGGAGGCGAACCACGACGCCAGTCCGACTCGCCCGAGCGCCGCGACACACTCGGCGTCGGAGGCGGTGACCGCGGCGATGCGCAGGTTCTCGCCGAGGCTCGTGGCAAAGACGTGCGTTGCCTCGGCCATCCAGCCGACGTGTCGGGCGATGCCGGTGCGGGTCATCCGGGCGACGTCGACTCCCCCGATCGTCGCGCGCCCACTGGCACACGGCACGAAGTGGAGGAGCGCGTAGAGCGCGCTCGTCTTTCCCGAACCGCTGCGACCGACGAGGGCCATCCGTCGCCCCGGTGGGAGCACGAGCGACAACCCGGCGAGCGCCACGGTCCCGCCATGGGTGACGCCGACCGCGTCGAGCGCGACCTCGATCGCACCCGCCGCTGGGCTGGAGTCGACGTGCGGTTCGTCGACCGGCGTCTCGAGCGCCGCGAGCGCCGCGAGCCGGCGAGTCGCGGCCCGGGCGGCAGCGGTGTCGGCGAGCACGAGGGGCAGGCTGGCGACCTGGTCGTAGACGGCGAGCGCGACGAACGCCTCGACGGCGAGCAGCACTCCGGAGAGGTGGCCGGCGTCGTGGACGGCAATGCCACTGGCGACGACGGCGACGAGCGCCGCCGCGGCGGCGAAGGTCGTGCCGGCGCGGGCGAGCCCGGTGCCGAGCGCGCGCCGCGCCGCGCCGGCTTCGGAGCGCCGGCGGATCTCGGCGAGACGGCTCGCGACGAGGTCCTCCCGACCGAAGGCGACGAGCTCGCGGGCGACGCGCATCGTGTCGACGACGGAGTTGGCGAGCTCAGTGCGGGCCACGGTCTCGCGCTCGATCCCGGACCGGCCGACGCGGGCGAGCGCGCCGGCGACGACGACCATGGCGAGCGCGCCGGCGGCGAGCACCGCCCCGACGCTCGGCGCGACGAGGACGGCCACCCCGGTCCCGAGCACGATGCTCGCGCTGAGGTCGATCGTCGCGGTCAGCTTCTTGGCGAATGCCGTCGCGATGATCTCGGCGTCGGCGACGAAGGCACTGAGCACCGCGCCGGAGCCGAGGTCGGCGAGCCCGCCGGGGACGCGCGGTTCGAGCGTGTCGTAGAGGTTGAGCCGCAACCTGCCGAGCGCGTCGAGGGCGACGTCGTGCACGCCGAGGCGCTCGAAGTAGCGGGTGATCCCCCGGCCGAGTGCGAAGGCCTGCACGGCGCCGATGGCGACGCTCAAGGTGAAGACGGGCGGACGCTCCGAGGCTCGGGTGATGAGCCATCCGGAGGTCGCCAGCAGGCCGATGCCGCTCGCGGCCGCCAGCGTGCCGGAAACCGTCGCCCGGAGGAAACGGCGCGGCGCGACTCCCAGCTCCCGCCGGATGGATCGCCGCGCCCCCGGGTGACCGGTTCCGGCGCGGTCGGGGATCGCGGCCGGCATCGTCATCGGGGCCCGACCGCCCGGTCGCCTCGTGCCGTCGCCGTCCGCTCCGGCGCCGGGTCCAGCCGGAACGCGGCCTCGTCGGCCGGGACGAAGCGTCCGGCAGACAGCGTCACAACCCGGTCGGCGAGGCCCGCGACGGCGGGACGGTGCGTGATGACGAAGGCGCTCCGCCCGGCGAACGCCTGGCGCAGCGCCGTGACGACTGCTGCCTCTGCGGTCCCGTCGAGGTGCACGGTGGGTTCGTCGAGGACATAGAGGGAGGCCTGCCGCAGCAGCGTCCGGGCGAGGGCGATGCGCTGCAGCTCCCCCGAGGAGACGGGTCGCCCGCCGTCACCGAGGCGGGTCGCCAGCCCGGCGGGCAGGTTGCGAGCAAGCTCCGGCGCCCCGACAGCGGCGAGGGCGTCGAGGAGCTCGGCGTCGGTGGCCGCCGGGTCGGCGAGCCGCAGGTTCTCGGCCAAGGTTCGGCCGAGCAGCGCCGGGTGCTCGGGCAGATAGGTGACCCGGCGCCGCCACGAGGCGAGGTCGAGGTGACGGAGATCGACGTCACCGACCGTGACTGATCCGCGATTCGGGGTGAGAAATCCCATCAGCAGTGAGGCGGCGGTCGACTTGCCGGTGCCGTTCGGGCCCACGACGACGACGATCTCGCCCGGGGCGATCGCAAGGTCGGCGTCGTCGAGGACCGGCTCCGCGCGGCCCGGGAGCGCGCAGCGCACGGCTCGCAGCGCCACCGGAACCGCAGCCGGATCCGGGGCGGCTCCGCCGCGCCGTCCCCCGGGCCAAGCCACGGCGGAGCCCGGCGTTGCCGGGTCGTGGCGGAGCCGTTCGGGATCGATGAGCGCCACGGCCCGGGCGACGGCGGCGAGACCCTCGGTGCTCTCGTGGAATTCGGCGCTAGCGCGCCGCAGCGGCAAGAAGACCTCGGGTGCGACGATCAGCACCGCGAGCGCTGCGGAGAGGGCGACGGTCCCGTCGAGAAGCCGCAGTCCGAGGGGAACCGCGAGGAGCGCGACGGAGACCGACGCCAAGGTGTCGAGCACGAGAGCGGAGAGGAAGGCGACGCGCAGCGTCGAGAGGCTGGCGACGCGCAGTGCCTTTCCGGCTTGCTCGATTCTCGACCGTTGTTCGGCCGTGCGTCCGAAGGCCCGCAGGACCGGGAGACCCTCGAAGACGTCGGTGATGTGGCGGCCGAGGGCCTCCACCTGCCGCCAGCGGTCTCCGGCCAGCGTCACGCTGGCGCGTCCGACGAGCCCGCCGAACACCGGGAAAAGGGCGACGGCGACGATGACGATGACGCCCGAGATCCAGTCGAAGACGCCGACGGCGATGGCGAGCGCGAGCGGCGCGACGACGGCGAGGACGAGGTCCGGCAGGCAGCGCCCGACGTAGACGTCGAGCGCGTCGAGTCCCCGGCCGGCGACGGTGGCGAGGTCACCGGGGCCGTCCGCCTCACCGGCGGGGGCGCGCGCCAGCGCGGCGCCGGCGAGCCGGGCCCGCAGGTCCGCTTTCGTTCGCGTCGCCCCGAGGTGGGCGAGCGTTTCGCCGGCGAGCGCCGCCAGGCCACGGATGGCGGCGGCAATCGCGAGGCAGACGAAGTCGGTGAGACGGTCTCCCGGCCGGGCCCCGGGCATCGCCCCGGCGAGAAGGTGTGCCAGCGCGACGGCCTGCACGACGACCGCCCCAGTCGAGACGAGTCCGACCGCCACCGAGCCGGCGACGGTGAGCCGGACGACCGGCAGTTCGCCGACGAGGCGCCGGTCGACGCCGGACCGGCTCCGCTCGGCCCCCCGGCGGGCGCCGGCACGGCCGGGCACGGTCAGTCCGGCGCGGGGACGGCGGTGACGACCGGGCGGCTGAGGCGCTGCCGGAAGACCCAGTATGTCCAGCCCTGGTAGGCGAGCACGAAGGGCGTGAAGCAGGCGGCGACGATGGTCATCACGACGAGCGTGTTGTGCTGTGAGGCGCTCACCGCGATGGTGAGGGCGTTGGCGGCCCGGTTGCTCGCCGGCAGGACGAGGGGGAACATCCGGCTGAACACGGCGCCCATCGCGGCGACGATGGCCGTGCCGGTGGCGAGGAACGCCCACCCCTCCCGGTGGGCGAAGGCGAGTGCCGTGGCGGCGACGACGGCGACGACGGCGAGGATCCCGAGCGCGAGCGGCAAGAGCGCCGTGACCGAACCAGCGACCGTCGGCCGGCTGTCGGCCGCCACCCACCCGATCGCGCCGCCGAGGAGAGCGACGGCGGCGATGCCCACATAGCCGGCCGCCCGGCGGCAGCGCCGGGCGACGTCGCCGCTCGTCTTCAGCGCCAGGAAGACGGAGCCGTGCAGGATGAAGACGGCCAGGCTGGCGAGACCGCCGACAAGGGCGATCGGGTGGAGCAGTCCGGGGAGCCCGGCGAAGTAGTGGCCGCCGGGCGAGAGGGGAACGCCGTGGACGAGATCGGTGAAGGCGACGCCCCACACCACCGCCGGCACGAAGCTGCCGACGAAGTTGACCACGTCCCAGGTCTTACGCCACCCCGCCCGCTCGTCTCTCTGCCGGAACTCGAAGGAGACCCCCCGGGCGATGAGGGCGATGAGGACGAGGAACAGCGCCAGGTAGAAGCCGCTGAACAGGCGGGCGTACCAGAGCGGGAACGCCGCGAACATGGCCCCGCCGGCGGTGAGAAGCCACACCTCATTCCCGTCCCAGAAGGGCCCGACGGCGTTGAGGCACAGCCGGCGGTCGATCTCGTCGCGGATGACAAACGGGGTGACGACGGCCGCGCCGAAGTCGAATCCCTCGAGGAAGAAGTAGCCGGTCCACAGCAGCCCGATGAGGGCGAACCAGGTCGTGTTGAGGTCGGAAAATGGCGGCATTCATTGGCCTCTCAGTACTCGAGGCTCGGAACGAGCGACTGTGCGGCGGCGTCCTCGGGCTCGTCGAGCGGGCGGCGAGCCCAGCGCACCATCAAGCGCACGTCGATCACGAGGAGGACCGTGTAGATGACGACGAACGCGGCGAGCGTTCCGGCCACGTCGGCGACAGTGACGCTCGACACGCCCTTCGCCGTCAACATGAGGCCGTAGACGATCCAGGGCTGACGGCCCACCTCGGTCAAGACCCATCCGGACGTGTTGGCGACGAACGGCAAGAAGATTCCGACGATCGCGGCTCGTCGGAACCATAGGTTCTCGGTGAGCTTCCGCTTGCGGGCGAGCCATACGCCCCAGGCAGCCAAGACGATCAACAGGATCCCGATTCCGACCATGAGGCGGAACGACCAGTAGGAGAGCCAGACCATCGGGACGTAGCTCCCCGGGCCGTACTTCGCCACATCGGCGGTCTGGAGGTTGTCGATGCCCGGGACCCGGCTGTTCCAGCTCAGATTCTCGATCAGAGAAAGCAGGTGCGGGACCCCGATCTGCAGTACCGGCTTGTCCGACGTATTGCCGATCGTGAGCAGTGAGAAGGGGGCGCCGTTCGTCGTGTGGTAGTTGGCCTCGGCTGCCGCCATCTTCATCGGTTCTTGGGTGTCCATCAGCCGGCCCAGCGAGTCGCCCGCCACGGCGGTGAGGATCGCCGTGCCGAGCAGAAAGCCGGCACCGAGGTGTGCCGCGCGCTGGAACGCCCGGCGGTTGTCCGGCTTCTCCCGGTCGGTGTGCGCGCGCCAGACGCTGATGCCGAGGACGAGGGCACCGGCGGTGACGAAGGCGGCCAGCAACGTGTGGGCGAACGAAGCCCACAGAGTGGAGTTGCCGAGTAGCAGCCAGAAGTTCGTGAGCACCGCCTGTCCGTGCACGACCTTGTAGCCGACGGGGTGCTGCATCCAGGCGTTGGCGGCGAGGATGAAGAGCGCGGAGAGCACCGTGCCGAGGCTCACCAACCAGATCGTGGCGAGATGCACTCGTGGCGAGAGGCGTCCCCGTCCGAAGATCCACAGCCCGATGAACGTCGATTCCATGAAGAACGCGAGCAGGGCCTCGATCGCCAGTGGCGCCCCGAAGATGTTGCCGACGAACACCGAGTACGACGCCCAGTTCAGCCCGAACTGGAACTCGAGCACGATCCCGCTGACGACGCCGACGGCGAGGTTGATGAGGAAGAGGCGACCGAAGAAACGGCTCAACCGATCCCAGCCGGGGTCCTTTCTTCGGTAGCCGAGCGTCTGCATCACGGCGACGAGGAAACCGAGTCCGATCGTCACCGGAACGAAGAAGAAGTGGAACACCGTGACCGCGGCAAACTGCCAACGTGCCAGGTTCAGCGCCATCTCACGCCCCCTGAGCCAGCCCCTGCTGACGCTGGCGACGCAAACTAGCTTGACGGCTGGCCGCCTGACAAGAAAGTGCGGAGTCGCAGGCAGGGCCGATGACGAAAGAGCCGGCGCCGCCGCGCCGCGCCGCGGCGACTCAGACTGTGAAACCCAGCACGACGCGGTCTTCGAGTGGCCGGTAGCCGATGCGCTGGTAGAGAGCGTTCGAGGTCGGATTGTCTGCGTCGGCGAAAAGGACCGCCACCGTCGAGTCGGTCTCCAGCGCATCTCGGGAGCAGGCCGCGCTGACCGCGGCGCCGAATCCGTGCCGCCGGTGGGCGGGAGGCGTGTAGACGGGTCCGATCCGGGAGACTCCGGCGGCGGGCGGGTGGCGCGCCGCGACCGAGGTCGGTGTGCCGACTTCGTCCTCCCAAACCCAGACGAGGCCGGCGTCGATGCGCTCCCGCACGGCCCGGCGCTCGTCGGTCGGTCGATTGCCAAGTTCCCGGGCGAACTCCCCGTACCAGCCGACGATGAGATCGAACTCGTCGGCGGCGGCGTGACGGGCACGGCCGCCGGGGGCTGGTTGCGGGGCGGTGAGGTTTCTCGCGGCGTAGAGGCGCAGCCGACTCGTGATCACCGTGGCGAGAGACGTGCCCGCGGTCCACAACTCGGCGAAACGGGCCGCCGTTTCGGGCGCGCCGTTGACGCCGGGAAGCGAGGTCCCGTAGCGGCGCAGCGCCGTGACGAGGTCCTCCAGCGACTCCTCCGGCACCAAGTTCAACAGCAACTCGTACGGCGGCGTGGCCGAGACCGCCCCTGCCGTGCGACCGCCGCGGCGCCACCAGGCGAAGGTGGGCTCATCGTCTGATAAGAGCCCTGCCGAACGAGCGCTCGCGATCTGGGTCAATGCCAGCGTGTTGAGGTCGGCCCGGGCGGCGAGCAAGTCCCAGACGTGCTCGGCGTAGATCTCGATCGAGTCGGTGAGGTGCCACGCCATGTCAGAGTTTGACCGGTCCGGTACCGCGCCGTCGAAAGGCTTCGCTACGAAGCCGGTGCAATCTGCGAGACGAACCGGTCGGGTTCTTCGAGGCTCAGGTACAGGGCCCGAAGCCGCACCGGAAAGCCCATGACCCGGGCCCGTTGGGAAGGGTCGAATCGGATCATCACCAATCCGGTCGCGGCGCCGTTGACGAGCCAGCGGCCGTGCCATCCGTGCACGCCGATCCCACCGACCAGCCCCCGGGTCCGCTCGGCCGACGCGATCGCCGATCGGGGGAGGCGGGCCCGGAATCCCCAGCCCATTCTCACGACCAGACGTTGGTCATCGGCCGTGACATCCGAGAAGCGCGGACCGAGACCCATCACCGACAGGAGCGGTCGGAAGAGGCCGTACTTGATGGCGAACAGCTGGGGAGGGCTCACGTTCACCTACCTGTCTTCGAGGAATGGTAACGGACCTGATCTCGGCGACCCGATCCGGGTCGATCTCGACAATAAGCGTCTCCTCGCCCGCCCCGCCCTCGGCGCGCAGGTCCCCGAGGGGTCCGTCGGCGACGCTCTGTCCGACGTGGACGACTTCGCCACCGCCACCCACCCGGTGACGCCGACGACGAAGGCCTCGTTCTCGATGGCCCGTCCCCGGAGCAGGTCCGTCCCGTGTGACTGGCGCGTCGCCGGCCAGTTCGCGACGAGGGCGTAGTGGTCGGTCCCGGGCGTCGCTTTCCAGAACGAGTCGGCGAACGGTGGCCCGGCTGGCACTCCGGCAGGGGACCCTCGTTGGGACGACCTCCGGACTGCGACACCGGGCTGACGCCGGGCACGGAGGAGTTCACCGTGGTGCTCATCACGAGGTTGTGCCGTGCAACGATGCCGACATGGAGTCGACGAGGCTCGATCGCTGGCTATGGGCGACGCGGATTTTCGGATCCCGCACGGCGGCGACAGAGGCGTGCCGCGGCGGGCACGTGCGGCTCAACGGCGCACGGGCGAAGCCTGCGGCCACAGTGAGAGTCGGTGATCGGATCACGGCGCGCTCCCGGCAACACGAGCGGATCCTCGAGGTCGTGCGGGTGATCGACAAACGGGTCGGGGCGCCGATTGCCGCGGAGTGCTTCATCGACGAGACGCCGACGACACCAACCGGGGTCGACCCGGCGCCGTTCATCCGCGACGCCGCTAGCGGGCGGCCGACGAAAAGGGATCGTCGCCGTCTCGATCGCGTGCGGAGGCGCTGACAACGCGAGCTCCCCAGCTGGTGCCGGTCCGCGGCGACGAGTTGTGGCGTCACGAGCTGTGTCGGGAGAACTCGGCCGGCAGGGCACCGTCGTCAGCATCTCGGCACCGGTCCGGGACGGAACCCCTCGTTCACGTTGTACCGGTGGTAGTTGGCGACTCGGAAGAACTCGTCAGGGTCGGACCGCAACACGAGCAGCAGGTTGACCCAGATGTCCTCGATCGGCAGCGACTCGTGCGCGCGGGGTACGACACAGAGCGAGAACTCGCGTCCGTCGGTCCGGCGATAGCGCATGTTGCAGAGCTCGCCGAGCTCGACCGTCCCGTCAGCGACGGTCACGTCAAAGTGTCCGCTGTCGCGCCACGATCGGAGCTGGCGTTCGTCGAGCAACGACTCAAGGAGCCACCGTGCCGCGATGCGACTCGATGTCGAGCGTGCCCGCGACGGTCGATCCGGGTGCCGGGTCCGACCCGACCCGGATCTCGGATTGGAGTCGCGCGACGATTCGCGGCGAATCCTTTCGACGCGCCTCAGGGTCGCGCGCAGTTCCGCGCTGATCTCGCACTGTCCGACGAGCTCGGATGCCCGGCGGCACTTCGCGCCCCGGTGCGCGGAAACGAGGACGAGGAGCTCCCCGTCGTGGTCGCCACCGACGACCTCGACGAGGAGACCCCGGCCGGGCAGTTCCTCTACCGGGTGTAACGCGGGCAAATCATCCGCCCTGGATAGGCCGCACCCAGATGATCTCGTCCGCGTCGGGACGGAACTCCGCGATCCGCGAGGTCGCTACCTCGGATTCGTTGCGGGCGAAGGCGATTCTGCCTTCGCCCGTGAGCTTGCCGAATAGTTCAGCCGCCCGGGCGAGCGCCTCGTCGTCGCTCACGTCCCAGAGCACCTTGGTGTCACCGCTGCTGTCCAGGATGCGCATCGTGCCCATCGCCGGCTCCTTTCTCTCAGGTCTCGCCATATCGAACACCTGTTCGATTGTGGAGCGCAAGGGGGGATCTTCTGAATCTTCGGCCGGGTGGTCGGCGGCCGCGCGACGCGGGCGGACTGGGCTGGACGGTCGAACGCGGGTTGCCAGCGCGTCCGGCGGGGATCGGGGGACGGCAACCGAGCCGCGAGGTCGGCCCCTGGTCGGGCGGGCGGCGGATTCTCGGCACGTCGGCGTGGATCGCGTGTACGGTTCGCGTACAGCGCGTGCAAGGAGTGCACGCGGGATGGTCGTCTGACGAACAAGGGGGCCCGATGGCCGAAGCTAAATTTGATGCCGCTCGATGGACCAAGGTCGACCGTATCGTCGGGGTCGCGACCTTGGTGCTGTTCATTTCGCTGTTTCTCGAATGGTTCGGCGTGAGCGTCAGCTATCTCGGATACAGCGCCAGTGCAACAGAATCCGGACTGTCGGCGCACGGGTACCTCTACATCGACTTGATCCTCTGTCTCGTCATCCTCATCTACCTGGTGGTGCGGGCGATGTTTGAGGAACTGCCGTTCAAGCTGCCGCTCGCCGAGGAGAGGCTTCTTTTCATCGCGACAGCGATCAACTTCCTCCTCGTACTGATCGGCTTCCTGGCCAAGCCGGGTGGCTCGGGCGTCGGATACCGCTACGGGGCGTTCATCGCCCTGATCGCCGCGATCGTGGCTGTTGCGCCGTACGTGGTCCCATTCGTCAAGGGACTCCAAGGCCGCAAGACCGCATAGAACGCCGCCGACGCCTCGTGCGTCGCCGGTTCATCGAAGACGCCAGGGTGGGGGCGCGAATGGCGCGCCCCCACCGGGTGTCACCCGAGGGACCACGATGTCCCCTTGGAAGCGGTTGCCGACCGGTCTGCCGTGTTGTCACGTCGATCGACGGGGTCCGTCCCGAGCGGCGTCGCCGACTGCCGCGCTCGCTCAGGCGGTCGGTCTCTCGAGCTGTGCCGCCGGGTGACGGGCGGCTGAGTCGCGACTGACCGAACGGGATCGTCGCCGATACCGTGACTTCCGGTTTGTGGCGGCAGGCGTTGGAACGCCCGTCCGGTGCGGGGATCGATTCGCCCTTGAGTCGCGGATGCGCGCCGACGCGTCGACCGAGGGTGCCGTCGGGTGGTTTGCCGGACTTACCGATCCGTGACCGCCTGCGCGCGGCACCGCGAGATCCGCCCACAGGCCCGACGCCGCCGGCGACGACGCTGACGCTCTCGGATCAGGGGTTCTGAACATTGCCGTGGTATGAATGTTCGGTTTCAATCCCATGGAGGTGAACTGTGCGGCTCCTTCCGACTCGTCGTGCGCTCACAGCTGGCGCGACGCTCCTGTGCGCTGTTTGTCTCGTAGCACCCGCGACCACAGCTGCGGCGAGCAGCGGTGGAGCGATCCCGACGGCGCCGAAGTCCTCGACGCTCGCCGCCGAGGTCCCGGCATCGATACGCGCCAAGGCCGTGATCGCCGTCGCCACGGACGCGACCTACCCCCCAGATGAGTTCGTCGCCGCCAACGGGGAGATCGTTGGCATGGACGTCGATCTGATGAACGCGATCGCCCAGGTCCTCGGGTTGCACGTCACGTTCGAGAACGTGGAGTTCGGCACGATCATCACGGGCATCCTTGCCGGCAGGTACGACATCGGCATGTCGTCGTTCACTGACAACAAGTTGCGCGAGAAGCAGGTGACGTTCGTCGATTACTTCCAAGCCGGTGAGGCCTTCTACGTTCCTTCCAACAGCAAGCTCAAGCTGAACGGCCTCAAGTCGCTCTGCGGCCACTCGGTCTCCGTCGAGCTCGGCACGACCGAGCAATCTGACGCCCAGGCCCAGGCGAAGAAGTGTCACGTTGGCTATGTGATCTATTCGACCCAGAGCGCGGCCAACCTTGCGGTCTCCTCCGGCCGCGCACAGATCGGCTTCGCGGACTCGCAGGTCGCGGCGTACATCGTCGCCCAGTCCCATGGGCAGTTCAAGCTGTCGGGCCCGGCGTTCGAGACCGCTCCGTACGGGATCGCGCTACCGAAGAACGGTATGGCCAAGGCGGTGCTTGGCGCGTTGCAAGTGTTGATGGCTGACGGTATCTACACCAAGATCCTCGAGAAGTGGGGTATCGAACCAGGCGCGATCTCGCAGCCAGTCATCAACGGCGCGACGAGCTAGCCGGTCAGTCGACCGCCCGTGTGAATGGTCGGGCGTGTTAGAAAGGCGCTGGTCGTGACACCATTGGAGCCGGTGGGCGCGCCTCGGGCGCGCCCGACCGGCGGTGTGATCGCCGCGGTCCCGGTTCGTCATCCGGGGCGTTGGGTCGCCGGGGCCATCGTCGTCTTGCTGGCGGCGATGCTCGTGCACACGCTCGCCTTCTCGTGGACGTACCGCGGTGGGGTGCACCAACCTCGCTATCAGTGGGACGTCATCGGCCAGTACTTCACAACAAAACCGGTGCTCTTGGGCCTCGAGATCACGATGGAGCTCACGGTGCTGGCGATGGTGATCGGCATCTCTCTCGGGATCCTCTTCGCGGTGATGCGCCTGTCCCCGAACCCGCTCGTTTCCTCGGCGAGCTGGCTGTACATCTGGTTCTTCCGCGGCACTCCCGTTCTCGTCCAGCTGTTCTTCTGGGAGTTCATCAGCTACCTGTATCCGAAGCTGACAATCGGCATCCCGTTCGGCCCCGCGTTCCTGCATTTCGGTGCGAACTCCATCGTGACCTCGTTCGTCGCCGCGGTCATCGCCCTCGGCCTCAACGAGGGCGCCTATATGGCAGAGATCGTCCGGGCGGGGCTCCTCTCCGTTGACGAGGGCCAGACCGAGGCGGCACAGGCTCTCGGCCTGACACGCGGGCAGACATTGCGCCGCATCGTGCTCCCCCAGGCGATGCGTGTCATCATCCCGCCGACGGGCAACGAGACGATTTCGATGTTGAAGACGTCGTCCCTCGCCAGCGTGATCGGCGTCGCCGAACTTCTCTTCTCCGTTCAGTTGATCTACGCGCGGACCTACCAGATCGTGCCGCTCCTGATGGTCGCGTGCATCTGGTACTTGATGGTGACGACGATCCTCTCGATCGGCCAGTACTACATAGAACGCCACTTCGCGAAGGGTGCGCTCCGCGAACTCCCACCCACGCCGTATCAGCGATTGCGCAAACGGATCGCGGTGTTCAACCTGCGCCAGGAGAACGCGATCCTGCAGATCGATGCGCTCGGCCGTCCGGAATCGGGGTTGTAGCGATGGCGAACGGCGAACTCGCCGTGCAGGCGGAAGGCGTGCGGAAGTCGTACGGTCGCTTCGAAGCCTTGCGGGGGATCGACCTCGCGGTCGTCAGAGGTCAGGTGACGTGTCTGATCGGACCGTCGGGCTCAGGCAAGAGCACGCTGCTGCGGTGCATCAACCACCTCGAGAAGATCACCGCCGGCCGGCTGTCGGTCGACGGCGACCTCGTCGGCTATCGGCAGCACGGCGGCAAGATCTATGAGTTGCGGGACCGGGAAGTCTGCGAGAAGCGGGCGAGGATCGGCATGGTCTTCCAGCGGTTCAACCTGTTTCCCCACATGACCGCGTTGGAGAACATCACGCTCGGCCCGATCTGTGTGAAACACGAGTCGAAAGCCGTCGCCGAAGAACGTGCCCACAAGCTCCTCGACCGGGTGGGGCTCGCCGACAAGGTGGCGAACTATCCGAGCCAGCTCTCGGGTGGTCAACAGCAACGGATCGCGATCGCGCGCGCGCTTGCCATGGATCCGAACCTCATGCTCTTCGACGAGCCGACCTCCGCTCTCGACCCCGAGCTCGTCGGCGACGTCCTCGATGTGATGCGCGGTCTCGCGGAGGACGGGATGACGATGATCGTCGTCACGCACGAGATGGGTTTTGCGCGCGAGGTGGCCGATGCCCTCGTCTTCATGGACGAGGGCATCGTCGTCGAGACTGGTCAGCCACGGGAGATGCTCGCCCATCCCCAGAACGAGCGGACCCGCTCGTTTCTCGCCAAGGTGCTCTGAGCCGGACTCTCTGGTGCGGTCCGCGGACCGCTCGTCATGCCGGGATAGTGACGTTCGCTGGACGATCGAGCCGAAAATCCCGTTCGCACGGGCCATCTCCCGCGGTTCCCAGCCACGGCTCGCGGATCGTCCGCCTGTCCTTTCACGGTCCGGTCGAGAGGCGGCAAAGCGACCGCCGCCACCGCCTTCAGCCCTCGTGTCCCTCGTCGTCGACCGCCGCCAACTCGCCGGTCGTGAAAGCCGTCAGGGGCAGCGGCAGACCTCTCGCGGCCGACGGGGGATCACCTGACGCCGACGCGACCGGGCGACCTCGGACTCGGCCGGCGGCGCGCCGGCGGACGAGTACGCCCTGGGAGATGGCGACACCGACGAGGACGACGGCGGCGCCCACGGGTTCGTTCCACGTCAGGGCCTCGCCGAGAACGGTAATCCCGAGAACGGTCGAGAAAATAGGGATGATGTACGTGACGAGCGAGGCGTTGGTCGCGCCTGCCTCGCGGATGATCGAGTAATTGATGACGTAGGCGATACCTGTCCCAAAAGCGCCGAGGGCGATGACGCACAGGATGCTCGCCGTGCTGACATGGGCAGGCACCCGGGCGAGTAGCGGTGAGACGAGGGCCAGTTCGACGGTGGCGGCGATGAGCTGACCGGCGGCGAGCCCGGTCGGTGAAGCGGACGATCTCGCGACGAAGCGCCGCGCGTAGGGAATGCCGAGGCCGTAGCAGGCGGAGGCGCCGAGGCAGGCGAGGTCTCCCGAAAGATGGCTCCCCGAAATCCCGCCCCACGCGCCGAGCACGACGGCGACTCCGAGGAAACCGACGAGAAGCCCGGTCGTCTTGGCCGGTGTCAGCCGTTCCGAGGGCAGCACGAGGAATGCCACGGGGACGACGAAAAGTGGCGTCGTCGCGTTCCAGATTCCGGCAGCCAGCGAGGGGATCCGTTGCTCGCCCCAGGCGATGAGGGTGAACGGCACGGCGTTCAGCAGCAGTCCCGCGGCGGCGAGGTGTCCCCAGAGCTTCAGGCCGCGAGGAAGCGACTGGTGTGACGCCAGGAGGACGACGACGAGGGTTAGCGCGCCGACGGCGACTCGGAACGAGGTGACCTCGAAGGGGATGAAAGAACGGTCACCGACTTTCATGAAAAGGAAGCTCGTGCCCCAGATGGCGCTAAGGACGACGGCGCGCGCTTGCCAGGTCCACCGCTGCGACCCGAGATATCGCACGTCAGTTCCTCTCGTGGGCGCCGACAGGCGCATCTCGTCGGGGGACCGCAGTCGTCAAGGCTTTCACCGTCACGCGCCCACCGTCTCGGGCTATCGCTGAGGCCCAGGCAATTCCTGGACGACGTCTGGCAGTTTCCACGACGCGACGGCACCACCGCGCGCCAAGCGGATCTCGGCTCATCCTACGAGATGCGCCGTGATGGCCAGGTGGCCGTGCCGAAGCGCGGTGTGCGGATCGCGGCCGCTATCCGGTGGGTGCTGGACGGTTGCCACCGGCGCGTCCAACATGGGATTCGGAAAGAGATTGTGCGTCCGGTTGGAATGCTCGTGGTTCTGATCGCCGGACGACGAGGAGACGACGATGATCGATGCCCGTGCGAAGGCACTCGCCCAGGGGAAGAACTTTGCTTCTTTGACGACGATGCTGCCGAGCGGCCAGCCGATGACCCATGTCATGTGGGTCGACGCCGACGACGACTACGTGCTCATCAACACCGAGGTGCATCGCACCAAGTTCAAGAACGTGCAGTTGAACCCGAAGGCGACCGTCACAGTGATGGACGCGTCGAACCCGTACCACTACGTGGAGGTGCGGGGCCGGGTCGTGGAGGTCGTCCGGGGCCCGGAGGCCCGCGCCCATATCGACCGGCTCGCCGAGAAGTACACGGGGGCGCCGTACGCCAACGAGATCGAGAGCGAACGGGTGATCCTGAAGATCGCTCCGGAGCGCCTCGTCGTGCACTAGCGGCTGCACGTAGCGAAGCACTCGACGCCAACGAGACCTGGCCGGGTCTGGCTGGATCTTCCCGTCGCTACGCTCAGCTCATGGATTTCAGTGAGGCAATCCAGTTCATCGCCGAGAACCACCGCGCCGTGTTCGCGACGACCCGATCGGACGGCAAGATTCAGCTCTCGCCGGTCGCCGCCGGCGTCGACGACGACGGGCGCGTCGTCGTCAGCTCGCGGGAGACGGCGATGAAGACGATCAATGTCAGAAGAACGCCGTACGCATCGCTCTGCGTCTTCACGGACCGCTTCTTCGGCGACTGGGTGCAGGTCGAGGGTGACATCGAGGTGGTGTCGCTGCCGGACGCCATGGACGGCCTTGTCGGGTACTACCGGCGGATCTCCGGTGAGCACCCTGACTGGGACGACTACCGGGCGACGATGCTGAGGGACCGCCGGGTGCTCCTTAAGATGACCGTGCGGCGCGCCGGTCCGAACCGTTCCGGCTGACAGGGGTCGCTCCGGCGTCGCGGCGTGCGAGGCGGGCGAGGCGGGCGAGAGGGAACGGGAGGGCGTGATGCCGCAGGTATTGACGCGACCGTTGGGCACAACGGGCATGGAGATCACCCAGGTCGGTTTCGGGTCGTGGGCCGTCGGTGGCGGGGGGTGGCGGTTCGGTTGGGGGCACCAGGACGACGAGGACTCCATTGCGGCCATCCGCCACGCGGTCGAGCTCGGCGTGAACTGGGTCGACACCGCCGCGGCCTACGGTCTCGGCCACAGCGAGGAGGTCGTCGCCACGGCGCTCGAGGGTTTCGCGCCGAGCGACCGGCCGTTCGTCTTCACGAAGGGCGGCACGATCTCGGACCCGGACGACCCGATGGCCCCGCCGCGCCGCGTCGGAGACGCGGCGAGCCTGCGTCGTGAGGTCGAGGGGAGCCTGCGCCGACTGCGGGTCGAGCGCATCGATCTCTACCAGATGCACTGGCCGGCGGAGGACGGGACCGCGCTCGACGACTACTGGCAGGTCTTCGCCGACCTGCGTGACAAGGGCCTGATCCGCGCGGCCGGACTTTCCAACCACGGGGTCGACCTGCTCGAGGCTGCCGAGGCCCTCGGCCATGTCGACTCGGTGCAGCCCCCGTATTCGCTCATCAAGCGGCTCGCCGGCGCCGACATCATCCCGTGGTGCGCCGCGCACGACACCGGCGTGATCGTCTACAGCCCGATGCAGGCGGGTCTGCTCACTGGTGCTTTCACCGAGGCGCGTGCCGCGGCGCTCGACCCCGACGACTGGCGTCGCAAGAGCCCGGACTTTGTCGGCGCCGAGCTGAGGAAGAACCTCGCGCTCGCCGACGCGCTGCGGCCGATCGCCGAACGACGCGGCACCTCCGTCGGCGCCGTCGCCGTCGCCTGGACGCTCGCGACCCCGGGGGTCTCCGGCGCGATCGTCGGGGCACGGCGTCCGTCCCAGGTCGACGGGTGGTTCGCCGCGGCAGGCCTGACGCTCGGCGAGGAGGACCTCGCCGAGATCGCCGCGGCCCTCGATCGGACCGGTGCGGGCGAAGGTCCGACGGGCCGCTAGGGTCACCCGGCCGGTGGGATGCGCGGGCGCCCTGTGGCGGCCGCGGCGTCTTCCGCCGTGGCGAGGGCGGCCAGCAGGTGCGCCGTGCACGACGTCAGCGATTTCACCGTCGGGATGTGGAGTCGCTCGTCCGGTCCGTGCGCGTTCGATCCCGGGCCGAGCACGCCGGTCGTGATGAACTGGGTCGTCGGATAGCGACGCGCGAGCGACGTCACGACAGGGATCGATCCGCCCATCCCGAACGAACGCGGCGGCTTGCCGAAATACCAGCTCGAGGCGTCCTGGATGGCCGCCTCGAGCCAACTGGGAAGCTCCGGCGTCACCCAGCCGGAGGACGCCTGTTCGATCTCGACCGAGATGATGGCGCCCGACGGGGGGTCGTCGGTCAGTGTCTCGCGCAGCGCCTCGGCGACGCGCTCGGCCTCGGCCGTCGGCGGAGTCCGCAGCGAGATCTTCAGCGTGCTCGAGGGACGGAGCACGTTGCCGGCAGCCTCGATCGCGGGCAAGCCCGCGGCACCGGTGACCTCGAGCGCGGCCCGCCACGTCATGCGCACGAGGCGCGAGGCGGCGTCGGCGCCCGCCATCTCGACACCAGGAAGGACAGGGATGCGTCCCATCGCGTCGTCGCCGAACTCGGCGGCGATCTCGGCGATCTCGTTGCGCCAGCGGACCGGGACCTCGACGTCGCAACCGGGGACGAGCACGTCGCCGGTCGCCGCGTCCTCGACCCGGTCGAGCAGCTGGCGCAGGACACGGAACGATGAGGGCACGATGCCGCCGGCCATGCCGCTGTGGACACCCTCGGTCATCACGTCGACTCGCAGCACCGCGTTGACCACGCCGCGCAGCGAGGTCGTGATCCAGAGCCGGTCGTAGCTCACACAGCCGGAGTCGAGGCTGACGACGAGCGCCAACGGTCCGAGGCGCTCGGCGAGCGCGTCGAGATAGGCCTCCAAGTCGGAACTGCCGCTCTCCTCGCTCGCTTCGATGAGGGTAAGTACGCGCCCGTGCGGCGCGTCCACTGCCTCGAGGGCCTCGAGCGCGCCAAGCGCCGCGAACAGGGCGTAGCCGTCGTCAGCGGCTCCCCGGCCGTAGAGGCAGTCGGCACGGCGCACGGCGCGAAACGCCTCGAGGCCCTCCTGCCAGGTGCCGAGGGGAGGTTGCTTGTCGAGGTGGCCGTAGATGAGGGCGGTCGGCGCGCAGCTGCCCGCCGTCGAGGCTACGTCGACGAGAACACAGGGCGTGCGACCGGGGAGCCGCAGGGTCTCGATGGCGCAGCTGGCGAGGGCCCGGCGCCCCGCCCACGCCGCGAGGAGTGCTGCCGCTTCGTCGATCGCCCCATTGGCGACCCAGTCGTGGTCGAAGTCCGGCGACAGACAGGGGATGGCCACGAACTCGGCGAGCACGCCAAGCGCGTCGTCCTCCCAGAACCGTTCGATCCGGGGCACGATGCTCGATACGTCGGCAGCGTTCAACGGGATCCACCTTCCAGGGTAGGAGACGGGAACGCGTTCCCGTCCTCGAAGTTCCGCCTCGATCGTCGCAGAGACGGCGCGAGCGCATCGGCGTACGACGCCGCGACGGGTCGCCACGGCCCCGGACCGACGCCACACGGTGCTCTGTCCACGCCGCCAGTTGTAGCGCAGCACGGCTTCGGTCCTTCGGCGAGAATGAGTCCGTGGCCCCCCGCCCGCTCTCCGCGATCGTCCTCGCCGCCGGCGAGGGGACGCGGATGCGCTCGGCGACGCCGAAGCCCCTCCACCGGCTGTGTGGCCGGCCGATGGTGCTCCACGTGCTCGACGCCCTGGCAGAGCTGCCGATCGCGCGGGTCGTCGTCGTCGTCGGCTACGGCTCCGTCGACGTTGTGAAGGCCGTGCAGGCCGAGGCCCCCCCGGAGCTGCGCATTGAATTCGTCGAGCAGTCCCAGCCGCTCGGGACGGGCGATGCCGCCGCGGTAGCGCTTACCGGATTCGACGAGGGCGCCGACCTTGGTGACGGTGATCTCGTGATCCTGCCGGGGGATACCCCGCTGCTGCGCCCGGCGACCGTCGCCGCGCTCGTACGCGCCCATCAGCGAAGCGACGCCGCGGCGACGTTGCTCACCGCGCGCCTCGCCGACCCGTCCGGATACGGCCGCGTCGTCCGCTCCAAGAGCGGGAATGTTGCCCGCGTCGTCGAGCACAGCGACGCCAGCGAGGGCGAGCTCGAGATCGACGAGGTCGCGACTTCGATCTACTGCTTCCGCCATGGCGTGCTCGCGCCGACGCTGCGCCGTCTTTCGCCCGCCAACGCACAGGGCGAGTACTACCTCACCGATACGATCGCCGTTCTCGACGCCGCGGGCTACCGGGTCGTGACTTTTGTGGCACCCGACCCTGTCGAGGCGGCGGGCGTGAACGACGGTGCGCAGCTCGCCGCGGCGCAGGCCGTCCTGCGGGCGCGGTTGAACGAGCGCTGGATGCGACAAGGGGTGACGATGACCGACCCGGCCCAGACCTGTCTCGACGCCGGGGTCGAGCTCGACGAGGACGTGGTCTTGGAACCCGGGGTGTACCTCGAGGGCGCGACTCGTGTCGGCCGGGGGGCCGTCGTCGGGCCGCAGTGCCACCTGGTCGATTGCGTCGTCGGCGCGGGGGCGAGAGTCGCCCAGACGGTCGCGCGCAACGCGAGCATCGGCGAGGGGGCCGTGGTCGGCCCGTTCGCCTTCTTGGACAAGGGCAGCCGCGTTGAACCACATTTGACGACCGGGGCGTTTTTCATGATCGGATTCGACGACGAACGCGACTGACGTTTGACGGGAGAGGTGGAGAAGATGGAGCTCGTACCGCGCCGGCGCCTCGAGTTGTTCAGTGGGAGGTCGCATCCTGAACTCGCGCAGGAAATAGCCGACAATCTGGGTATCGCGCTCGGCGAGGCGAATCTGCACGATTTCGCCGACGGGCAGATCCACTGCCGGTACGACGCGTCGATCCGCGGCTCGGACGTGTTCATCATCCAGACGCACAGCCATCGGGTGAACGACTCGATCATGGAGCAGCTGATCATGATCGACGCCGCGAAACGCGCCTCGGCGCACCGGATCACGGCGGTCTGCCCCTACTACGGATACTCCCGGCAGGATCGCAAGTCGACGGGTCGCGAACCGATTACAGCGAAGCTCGTCGCCGACCTGCTCAGTGCCGCAGGGGCGGATCGAGTCGTCAGCGTCGACCTGCACTCGGGTCAGATCCAGGGATTCTTCAACTTCCCGGTCGACCACCTCACGGCGTTGCCGGTGCTCTGCGAGTACCTCGCCGAGCACAATCCCCACGAACTCGTCATCGTCTCGCCGGACGCCGGTCGCGTGAAGGTCGCCGAACGGTTCAGCCAGCATCTCGGCAGCGACCTCGCTTTCGTCCACAAGCGGCGTCTCACGAACACGACGAACGGCGTCGAGGCCCGCGAGGTGATCGGTGTCGTGGCGGACCGGCGCTGTGTGATCATCGACGACCTCATCGACACGGGGGGGACCGTCATCGCCGCCGCCGAACGCCTGAGGAACGCTGGCGCGACCGACGTTTGGGCGATGGCGACGCACGCCGTGCTCTCCGAACCGGCGCTCGAGCGGTTGCAGGCCGACACGATCAGCCGTGTCATCGTGACGAACACGCTGCCGTTGCCCAAGGATCGGCTGATCGGCAAGGTCGAGGTGCTCTCCGTCGCGCCGGTGATCGCGGCCGCGATCGACGCGGTGTTCGAGGACACGTCGGTCTCCGGCATCTTCGGGGGGAACAACCTCGTCTGATCCTCAGCGTTGTTCGGGCGCGCCCGACCCGTCCCCCTGTTCCGGTTGCCGGCTGTCCAGGTGTTGTCGCCCGCACTCGGTGCACCGGACAGGCGGCGAGTCACGACCCGCGTCGCGGGTCGCCTAGACTTGGCGGTACGACGTGCCGTTTCGCGGCTTCTTCGGCGGCAAGACGTGGATGCGGCCGCGAGCGAACGGACTGAACCCCGAGGAGCGCGTGAAGATGGATGAGATCTCTCTCGTCGCAGAACCCCGCAGCGACAAGGGCTCGTCCGCGACCCGGCGTCTTCGGGTCCGCGGCCGAGTACCCGGCGTCATCTACGGCCACGGGGTCACGCCGATCGCCGTGAGCGTCGACGAGCGGGCGTTGCGCCATGCGCTCTCCACGGAGGCCGGCGAGAACGCGCTCATCGACCTCACGGTCGGCAAGGCGCACCACCTGGCGTTGGCGCGCGAACTGCAGCGCCATCCCGTGCGTCAGGCGGTAGCGCACGTCGACTTCATCGTGGTGCGCCGGGACGAGATCGTCACGGCCGAGGTTCCTGTCACGCTCGTCGGCGAGGCGCTCGCCGTCAGCCGTGCCGGTGGAACGGTCGAGCACCTGCTGCTCTCCGTCGGCGTGCGCGCCAAGCCGGCCGACATCCCGCGCGCCTTCGAGGTCGACATCACCGATCTCGACATCGGGGACGCGATCCGCCTCTCCTCGGTGGCGATCCCGTCCGGTGTGACGCTCGACGCCGATCCGGAGACCCCCGTCGTCGTCGGTCACGCCGCTCGTGTTGAGGTCGTCGAGGCTCCGGCCGAGGAAGAGGAGGTCGTTGTTCCTGCTGAGCCGGGAGCCGAGGCCCCGACTGACGAAGTCGCCGGGAGCTGACGACGGCGCTGTTCGGTCGGCGCTCGTCACGAGCAAGGACCGGCGCCCGGGCCGACCTGCTCGCGGTCGGACTGGGTAACCCGGGAAGCGAGTTCGCGCACACCCGTCACAACGTCGGCGCTGACGCGGTCGCGCTGGTCGCCCAGCGCCAGGGCGTCGTTCTGCGCGCCGAACGCGGAACCGCGGCGCGAGCCACTGAGCTCGTCAGCGGGGCGCGCCGTCTCGCGCTGGCGATCCCCACCACGTACATGAACGATTCCGGCATCGCCCTCGCCGGTCTCATCCGGCGCTACTCGATCGACGACCCGTCGACGCTCGTCGTCGTGCACGACGAGCTCGACCTGCCGGTCGGTGTCGTCCGGGTGAAGCTCGGCGGTGGCACCGCCGGCCACAATGGCCTGAAATCGGCTGAGCAGCACCTCGGCACGCTCGGGTTCATCCGCGTCCGGATCGGAATCGGCAAGCCGCCCGGGCGCATGTCCGGTGCCGACTACGTGCTGCGCCGCCCGTCAGCAGCCGAGTCCGAACTCCTCGCCATCGCCATCGAGAAGGCCGCCGACGCGATCGAACTGATCTTCGGTTCCGGTCTCGACGCCGCGATGGGAACGGTGAACGCCGGGGGATGACCGCACCGCTCGCTCCCCTCGTCGGGATGCTGCGCTCCGAGCCGGCGCTCGCCGAGCTGCTTGCCGTGGGGGACACCGCCGTGGCGGTCGCCGATCCCGCCCGCGCCTTCGTGCTCGCCGGTCTCGGCGCGCTCGGATCTGCCCCCGTCATGCTCGTGGCGACGCCGAGCGGCGTGGAGGCTGACCGACTCGCCCACGATCTCGCCGCCTTCTACGACCCGGAGTGCGTCGCTTCATTTCCCGCCTGGGAGACGCTGCCGTTCGAGCGGGTCTCACCGGCTGCCGAGACGATGGGCAGCCGTCTGCGCACGCTCTGGCGCATCGATCGGGCGCACGAGGCGGGCGCGGCGGGCGCTGATCGGGTGGAGCAGACGTTTATCGTCGTCGCGCCCGTCCGGGCGCTGCTGCAGCGTCTTGCCGCGACGGCGGCCGACGCCGCGCCGGTCGTCATCCGCCCGGGAAACGAGGTCGATCCCGCCGAGCTCGTCGCCGAGCTCGTCGTCGCCGGGTACCGGCGGGAGTACCAGGTCGAACACCGCGGCGAGGTGGCGTTGCGCGGGGGCATCGTCGACTTGTTCCCGTCGACTGGCGATGCCGGCGTGCGCGTCGACTGCTGCGGCGACCTCGTCGAGCGACTCACCGTCTTCGACCTCGTCGACCAGCGCAGCGTGCGCGACCTCGACGAGGTCGAGGTGTTCGGTTGCCGGGAGGTCCGCCTCTCCGCGGCGCGGCGCGCCGTCGCCGGCAAGCTCGCCGTCGTCGCGCCGTTCGCCCGCGAGCAGTTCGCCCGGATCGCCGACGGTGAGGTTTTCGACGGGCTCGAGTCCTTCCTGCCCTGGCTCGACGAGGGCGCGCCTCTCGTCACCGATCTGCTCGGGCCCGCCGATCGCGTCGTGCTCGTCGAGCCCCGACGGATGCGGGACCGTGCCGTCGAGATCGCCGACGAGGAGGCGGCTCTGACGACCTCGCTCGCCGAGACCTGGCGGTCGGTCGACGGGCCGCCCGCCTGGCTGCCGTCGGACGTACCGGCGTTGCACGTCGGCTTCGATCGCCTCCTCGCCGAGACTCCGGCGCGTCTCGCCTCGTTGCTCTCGGCGGCCGAGGGGCCGGACACCGAGACAATCCGGGTGAGCGGCTGGCCGCAAGCGCTCGGCGACCCGGCGCCGCTCGCCCGCCGGATCGGCGAGCTCACCCGCGCCGGCGGCAGCGTCGTCGTCGCCGTGCAGGGAGCCGGGAGCGCCGCCCACATCGCCCAAGTCCTTGACGAGGCCGGTGTCGTCGTCAACCGGATGTATCTCGCCGACGACGCCGGCGACAGCGCCTCGGCGTTGCGACGACCCGGCACCAAGGTCGTCGTCGCCGCGGTCGACCGCGGCTTCGTGCTGCCGAGCGTGCCGGTGGCCGTGCTCGCCGAGAGCGATCTGACGGGACGGCACCGCCCGCACCGCGTGCCCCGGGCGCGAGCCCGGCCCGTCGAAGGCTTCTTCGACGACCTCGCCGTCGGCAGCTTCGTCGTCCACCGCGTCCACGGCGTCGCCCGCTACGGCGGAATGGTGCGCCGCGGCGTGGCAGGGACCGAACGCGACTACCTCCTTCTCGAGTACCGGGGTGGAGACCGGCTCTACGTCCCCTCGGACCAGATCGACGCCATCACGCCGTACACGGGGGGAGAGCACCCCTCGCTCAGCCGGCTGAACGGCAGCGACTGGCAGCGACAGCGGACACGGGTGGGTCGCGCCGTGCGCGCCGTCGCGCAGGAACTCGTCGTCCTCTACCGGCGGCGCCTCGCGTCAGCGGGCCACGCCTTCGCTCCCGACACCCCCTGGCAGGCCGAGCTCGAACAGTCCTTCCCCTATCCCGAGACCGCCGATCAGCTGCGGGCCATCGGCGAAGTGAAGGCCGACATGGAGCGCGCCGTCCCGATGGACCGTCTCGTCTGCGGCGACGTCGGTTTCGGCAAGACCGAGGTCGCGGTGCGTGCCGCTTTCAAGGCTGTCCAGGACGGCATGCAGGTGGCCGTGCTCGTGCCGACGACGATCCTCGCCCGGCAGCACTACCAGACGATCGCCGACCGTTTCGCGCCCTACCCGGTGCGCGTCGAGATGCTCTCGCGCTTTCTGACCCCGGCCGAGACCGCGGCCGTCATCCGCGGCGTCGCCGACGGTGCCGTCGACGTCGTCGTCGGCACGCACCGCCTGCTTGCCGACGACGTCCGCTTCCGTCGGCTGGGCCTGCTTATCGTCGACGAGGAGCAGCGCTTCGGGGTGAACCAGAAGGAGGCGATCAAGAGACTGGCGATCGACGTCGACGTGCTGACGCTCACCGCCAACCCGATCCCGCGCACGCTCGAGATGGGCCTCACGGGGATCCGCGACCTCTCTGTCATCGACACGCCGCCGGCGGAACGTCAGCCGATCCTCACCTACGTCGGCGAGGAGGACGACCGGGCCGTCGCCGAGGCGATCCGGCGGGAGTTGTTGCGGGAGGGACAGGTCTTCTTCGTGCACAACCGCGTCGAGGGGATCGAAGCGGTTGCGGCCCGGGTCGCGGCCCTCGCTCCAGGGGCGCGCATCGCCGTCGCCCACGGCCAGATGGACGAGGCCGTCCTCGAAAGAACCGTCGTCGACTTCGCCGAAGGACGCTACGACGTGCTCGTCTGCACGACGATCATCGAGTCCGGGATCGACATGCCGACAGTGAACACCCTCGTCGTCGACCGCGCCGACCTGCTTGGCCTCGGACAGCTCCACCAGTTGCGCGGCCGGGTCGGTCGCTCGTCGTCGCGGGCCTACGCCTACCTGTTCCATCCCCGTGACCGCGTGCTCACCGAGCAGGCCTACGAGCGGCTCCGCACGATCGGTGAGCACACCGAGCTCGGGTCGGGGTTCAAGATCGCGATGCGCGATCTTGAGATCCGCGGCGCCGGGAGCCTGCTCGGGACCGACCAGTCCGGCCACATCGCGGCGGTCGGCTACGACCTCTACGTCCGCATGGTCGCCGAGGCGGTCGCCGAGCTGAAAGGCGAGGAGGTCGCGCCCCGGCGCGAGGTCCGCCTCGACCTGCCGCTCGACGCCCATCTGCCGGCGGACTACGTCGGGCGGGAGGACCTCCGCCTCGAGGCCTACCGCCGGCTCGCCGCGGTGCGCGACCCGGCGGAGGTCGACGACATCGGCGCCGAATGGCTCGACCGCTACGGGCCGCTGCCGGTGCCGGCGGAGTCACTGCTCGAGATCGCGCACCTGCGCGCCGAGTGCATGCGGATCGGCGTCACAGAGGTGACGGTTGTCGCCGTGCGGCCCGGCTCGCGCGGGCCCGCCCGCGTCGGGGAGGCGGTCGCCCGACTTTCGCCGCTCCGCCTGCCGGCGTCGGCCCGGGTGCGGCTCACCCGGCTCGCGCCCCGGGCGATCCTCAAAGAGGACCCTCCGCAGCTCGTCGTGCCGCTCGCGGCGGGACCGAGACTCGCCGCCGACCTCGAGGCGCTGCTCGCGGGGCTCGTCCCCGCCGAACCGCCGGCGCGGGCGGAACCGTGAAGCGGTTGGCCCCGCGCCCGGCCTGCCCGTACCATCGACTCACCGTGCGCAGGTTCTCTCTCCTCGTCTGCCTCGGCGCCGTCGCGGCGGTGCTGCTCGGCGCTTGCGACGCGCAGTTCACGCCGTTCGCGGCGCGAGTCGACGGCGCCGCCGTCTCGCAGTCGGCGCTCGACGCCGCGCTCGACTCGGTGGCGGACGACCCGGGCTACCGGTGCCTCGTCGAGACGGCGTCGGGGGGGCCGACCCACGTCACGGGGGTCGCGCCGGGGACCTACAACGCCGAGTTCGCGGCCGGCGCACTCTCGCTGCTCATCGAAGCCGCCGCCATCCGGGAGGTGGTCGGTCGGCTCGACATCGCCGAGGGAGAGGTGGCGACGCAGCTCGCCACGACGCAGCTCGCCGCGGACCTGACGCCCGCGACGGGCTCGGCGTGCGCCGTCACGGGCGCCGAGGTGCTCGCCGACCTCTCCGGGCGCTATCGCACGGCGCTCGTCCAGCTCCAGGCCGACGAGGACGCGCTCGCCGCCCACGCCGTCGGCGTCACCCTCACCGACTCCGGTGTCGCCAGCTACGAGCGGCAGCACCGTTCCTCGACGACGCTCGACTGCACCTGGGCGATCGAGGTCGCCTCCGAGGCCAAGGCGGCGCAGCTGGCGATCGCGATCGACGGCGGCGTGAGCTTCGCCACGGTCGCGCGCAAGAACTCGCTCGACGCCAGGTCGGCGGACGCCGGTGGGTATCTCGGCTGCGTCCTGCCAGCGGACCTCAAGGGCTCGCTCGGGAAGTTCGTCGCCCAGCTGCCCGTCGGCGTGCTCTCCCGCCCGGTCCCGTTCACGAAGTACTGGCTGCTCTTCAAGGTCACCCGCCGTCCGGCGGCGCCGCTCGCGCAGGCGGCGGCCGCCGTGGTCGACGCCGGGATGGCGAAGGCGGAGAAGCAGTTCGCCGCCATCGTCGTCGCCGCGCACGTCTCGGTCGACCCCGCCTACGGGAGCTGGGTGCGAGTCGGCGGCAACTGGGAGGTGCGCTCGCCAAGCGGCCCGCCCATCGACCTCGTGCCGAACCCGTCCGCCGTCATCGCGGACTCCAACCTCGGTCGCTAGGTGGCGAAGTCCGCGGGAAAGGCTGCGGCCCGGGGCGCGCGCCCGGCGGTCACCGTCGTCGGTCTCGGCCCCGCCGGCCCCGAGTACCTGAGCGCGGCCGCGGCGGAGCGAATCGCGGCGATCCCGGACTGGTACGTGCGGACCGCCCGTCATCCGGCGGCCGAGCCGCTCGTTGCCGGCGGGGCCGTGGCACTCGACCACCACTACGAGGCGGCCACGAGCTTCGGGGCGGCCTACGCGGCCATCGTCGAGGAGGTCGTCGCGGCGGCGCGATCGCACGGCCGCGTCGGCTACGCCGTCCCGGGCTCGCCGTACGTCCTCGAGGCGACCGTGCGCGCCTTGGCTGCCGACAGCCGAGTCGAGGTCGACGTCGTCGCGGGGATGTCGTTCTGCGACCTCGCCTGGGCACGTCTCGGCATCGATCCCGTCGAGTCCCGGGTCCGGCTCGTCGAAGGGGAGCGCTTCGGCGTCGACGCCGCCCGTGACACGGGGCCGCTGCTCGTCGCCGGCATCTGGGCGCCGCACGTTCTCGAGGCGATCAAGCTCGCCGTCGCGACGCCGCCGGCGCGCGCCATCGTCCTGCAACGACTCGGCTGCGCCGACGAGCGGGTCGAGGAGGTCGACTTCTCGGCGATCGACCGGATCATCCCCGACCACCTCACCTCTCTCTACCTGCCGGAGCTCGCCGAACCCGTCGGGATCGAGCTCGCCCGGCTCGAGGAAGTCGTCGAGACCCTGCGCGACAGGTGCCCGTGGGACGCCGTGCAAACGCATCGCTCGCTCGTGCGGCACCTCATCGAGGAGTGCTACGAAGCGGTCGAGGCGATCGAAGAGCTCGGTGAGCCACCGGACATCGCGGCCTCGGCGCACCTCGAAGAGGAGCTGGGCGATGTACTCTGCCAGGTCCTTTTCCACTCGGTCCTCGCGAGCAGGGAGGGACTGTTCACCTTCGGGGACGTCGCCCAGACCTTGCACGACAAGCTCGTCAGCCGTCACCCCCACGTCTTCGCCGGGGTCGAGGGCGTCGGTTCGGTCGACGCCGTGCTCACCCAGTGGGAAGAGCTGAAACGGCGGGAGAAGGGGCGGGAAAGCGTCATGGACGGGATCCCGGCGGAACTTCCCGCGCTCCTCCTGGTCGCCAAGCTCGAGCGCCAGGCGGCGGGCGTCGGGCTCGGCTGGGAGGTGACCGGCGAGGCGACCGCTGCTTACCTCCCGGCGGTCGACGAGAGCCGGGAGGTGGCGGCCGAATCGCTCGGCGCGCTCCTTCTCGGACTGGCGCGCTGGGCGGCTGACCGGGGGATCGACGCCGAGGAGGCAGTGCGGCACGCCGCCCGGCAGTTCCGCACCCGTTTCGCGGCGGCGGAACGCCTCGCCGGGGTCGACGGCACGACGCTCGCCGCGGCGAGCTCCGCGGCGCGCCGCGCCTACTGGCAGGCGGCCGGCACCGCCCGAGGCGCCTAACCGACCGCGCGGTGCCCACTTTGGTAGCCTTTGAAAACTTCTATCACTTTGTCACCAAACCGAGCAGGAGAAACAGACCCGTGGGAGAGATCGTCGAGCTCGACGCGCAAGAGGTGCTCGATTCCCGGGGGAACCCGACCATCGAGGTCACCTGCGTCCTCGAGGGTGGGGCGAGTGGGCGGGCGATCGTCCCGTCCGGTGCCTCGACCGGCGAGTTCGAGGCGACCGAGCTCCGAGACGGCGGGAGTCGTTACGGCGGCAAGGGTGTGCTCGACGCTGTCAGCCACGTCCGCGGAGAGATTGCCGAGGCGCTCGAGGGTTTCGACGCTACCGACCAGAGGTTGATCGACCTGGCGCTCGTCGACCTCGACGGGACGCCGACGAAGTCCCGGCTCGGTGCCAACGCGATCCTCGGTGTGTCGCTCGCCGTCGCCAAGGCCGCGGCCGACGAGCTCGACCTGCCGCTCTATCGCTACCTCGGTGGCGTCGACGCCCACGTCCTGCCGGTGCCGATGATGAACGTGCTGAACGGCGGGGTGCACGCCGACAACAACGTCGATTTCCAGGAGTTCATGATCGTGCCCCACGGCGCGGCCTCCTACGCCGAGGGCCTGCAGTGGGGCGTCGAGACCTACCACGCCCTGAGAAGCGTCCTGCACGAGCGCGGACTCGGCGGCGGTGTCGGGGACGAGGGCGGTTTCGCGCCGAACCTGGCGGCGAACGAAGAGGCGCTCGCCATGCTCGTCGCCGCGATCGAGAAGGCGGGCCGCGTGCCCGGTGACGAGATCGCGATCGCGCTCGACCCGGCCGCGTCGGAGTTCTACTCGCAAGGCGCCTACGTGCTCGCCGGCGAGAAGCGCACGCTGGCTCCGGCGGATTTTGCCGTCTACTGGGCCGAGATCTGCGGACGGTATCCGGTGATTTCGCTCGAGGACGCGATGGCCGAAGACGACTGGGAAGGGTGGGCCGCGCTCACCGAAGCGCTCGGCGACCGCGTCCAGCTCGTCGGCGACGACCTTTTCGTGACGAACGTCGAGCGCGTCGAACGCGGTATCCGCGAGCACATCGCCAACGCCGTGCTCGTCAAGGTGAACCAGATCGGCACGCTCAGCGAGACGCTGGCGACGATGCGCGTCGCGCGCGCCGCTGGCTATCGCTGTGTCGTCTCGCACCGCTCGGGGGAGACCGAGGACACGACGATCGCCGATCTCGCCGTGGCGACGAATTGCGGCCAGATCAAGACCGGCGCGCCGGCGAGATCGGACCGGGTCGCCAAGTACAACCAGTTGTTGCGCATCGAGCACGAGCTCGGCGAGGCCGCCGAATGGCCCGGCGCCGGCGCCTTCGCGCGGCCGTTCGGCACGGGGGCGCGGTGAAATCGCTCCGTCGCGCCCGCGTCGTCCTCGCCGCCGCGGTCGTCCTCGTCATCGCCGTCCTCGCGACGGGCTTCCCGGTCGGGACGTTCCTGCGCCAACGGACCGCCATCGCCGCGGTCGACCGTCAGCTCGCGGTGGTCGATTCGCATAACGCCGAACTGAGATCGGAGATCACCAGTCTGCGTCAGCCGGCGACGATCGAGGCGATCGCCCGCGAGGAGTACGGACTCGTCCGGCCGGGGCAGCGGTCCTACGTCATCCTGCCGGGGAAGAGCGCGCGCGCCATCGGCGCGGGGACACTCGGCGTTTTGCCGATCCCGGCGGACGATCTCGTGCCCGCGAGCGTCTCCGCCCTCGCCTCCCCCAGCGACGTGACCTCCGGGCCGCAGTCCGCGAGCCTCTGGAGTCGGACGGCGGGCGAGCTCGAGTTCTGGCGCTGGGCGCTCTGAGCCGGCCTTTCCGGCCCGCGGGACGCGAGCTCGGACGGTCCCGCCGGTCTGGCGGCGAAGCGATGCGACCCGACGAAGCGACAGCGGTCCCGTTCCGGCCGGCGCGCCGGCACCTTCTCGCCCCGGCGGGGCGGCGTGCCGCGGGCGCCGTCTACAGGCCGAGCGCGGCGGAGCAGGCCGGCCAGGGATTCCAGCCGTCGCGCTGGTACAAGAGATAGGCCGCCGCGTCCTGCACGGCGGGCGGCGCGGCGCTCGGCAGGCCGGACTCGCCGAGCCCGAGCCAGGTCGGCAAGGCGAACTGGTAGGCGCCGTAGTAGCCGTTCCCGGTGTCGTCCTGGTAGTTCCCGCTCGACTCGCAGTTGCGTAGCGCGGCGAAGTCCTGGCTGAGTGAGCCGGACGGGATCGGCGAAGCCCCGATTCCCCGTGTGCCGGAGAGCGACGGCGGGCCCGTCAGGTTCTGGCCGCCCGCCGCGGCGGCCTGGGCCTTCGCCTCGGCAGCCTGCTGCGCGGCGAGCTGGGCGGCGACGAGCCGGGCGAGCTGGCCCTGGACCGAGTCGTAGAGCTTCTGCTCGCGCTGCAGCGTGCCGACGACTTGGGCACGCGCCGTCGTCGTGCGGGCGAGCGCCAGCCGGGCGGTGGCGGCCTCGCGCGTCTCGGTCGTCAGCGACAGCTCGAGGCGCGCCTCGTCGCCCTCGTAGTTGGCGATCGCCCCGGCGAGCCTGCCCTCGGCGTAGTGCAGGTAGGTCTGCTCCAGTTGCACCTCGTCGGGCTTCTCGACGAGGAAGCTCCCGAGGTCGGTCGTGCTCCCGGCGCCGACGTAGGCATCGATCGCCGCGACCGTCACGGCACGACGGTCGCGCACGAGGAGGCGCGCGACCCGCCCGACGACACCGGAGGTGAGCTTGGCGGCGGCGCTCGCGATCTCGTAGTCGGACCGGGCGGTGAGGTACTGCTCACCGAGCGTGTCGAGCTGGTTGTTGTCCTGCGCGAGCTCGGTGGCGATGGCGGCAGCCTTCGCCTGCAGGCTCCCGGTCGTCGACGTCCCGGCTCCGGCGGGTGCCGCGAGGCCGACGAGACCGACGACGAGGCCGACGATCACGCGTCCCGCCGGGCCGGCCGACAGGCTCCGCGGCGCGGCGCAGCCGCCGCGCCGTCCGGGACGCGAGCGGCCGACACGACGCGCAGCGTCAGGCACGACAAGACGTTAGTCAAGGTCCGCTTCCGCCCGTCGAAGCGGATCAAGACGCTTCGACGCGGTCCGCCGCCGCCGACGCGGGGCCTCTAGGCTGCGACGATGAGCACGATCGCCGTCATCGTCGCCCTCGAGCGGCTGCGAGGCGCGGGCATCTCCCGCCTTGGCGCGATGGTCAGGGCGGCGCAGGGGGCTGGCTGCGACGAGGTCGTCGTCGTCGTCGGCCCGGCAGCGCCGCTTCGCCAGCTCCCACCGGACGCCACGGTGATCATCGATGGCGCCAGCGAGCCGAGCGAGGCGGCGGCATTGCGGGCGGCCGTCGACTACGCGCAACGATCCGGAGCCGACGTCCTTCTCGTGGCGCTCGGCGTCGCCGGTGACGAGGCGCGGAGCGACCCGACGTGTTGGCGCCGCCTGTGGGAGGCGCAACCCGGCGAGGTCGTCGTCGGCACGCGGGGCGGACAGCCGCTCGGGCTCGTCCGGCTCGCGGCGAATGTCTGGCCGCTCCTGCCCCTCGAAGGCCAGTTGGAGCGGCTCATGGCCTCCCACCCCGAGCTCGTCGCCAGCTGCGCGCTCGACGGGCCCGGCAGCGGCGTGATGGTGGGGGGCGCGCCCGTCCCCCGTGACGGGATCGTCGGCGTGGCCGACGACGCGGTGTCGCCCGCCGATCTCGCCGCGGTGACCGCGCTCCTCGGTCGCCCGCCCGCGGGCGGATTCCGCGTCGTCGTCCGGGGCGCGACGGGCGATCCCGTCGTCATCCGCAACGCGCCGTTTCTCGACGACGGCACGCCGATGCCGACTGTCTACTGGCTCGTCGGTCGGGCCGAGCGCGAACTCGTCGGCCAGCTCGAAGCCGCCGGCGGTGTCCGCCGCGCCGAGGCAGCCGTCGGCGCCGCGGCCATCGCCGAGGCACACACCCGTTACGCCGCCGAGCGGGACGCGCTCGTCCCGGCCGCCCATCCCGGTCCACGCCCGACCGGCGGGGTCGGCGGCACCCGGACCGGGGTGAAGTGTCTCCATGCCCATCTCGCCTGGTATCTCGCCGGCGGTGGCGACCCGGTGGGCCGCTGGGTGGCGAACGAGCTCGCCGGTCAACTCATAGGCGCCGTGGCGGCGGTCGACTGCGGGACGAATTCGACCCGCCTGCTCGTCGTCGGGCCCGACGGGACGACGCTCGAGCGGCGGATGATCGTCACGCGACTCGGCGAGGGCGTCGACCGCACGGGCGAGCTCGCCGAGGCGGCGATCGAGCGCACGATCGCCGCGCTCGCCGAGTTCCGCGGCATCGTCGAGGCGCACGGCGTCGTGCGCCTCCGGGCGACGGCGACCTCGGCGGCACGGGACGCCGCCAACGCCGCCGACTTCTTCGCTGCCGCGACCGAATCCCTCGGGGTGCGGCCCGAACTCATCGCCGGCGAGGAGGAGGGTCGTCTCGCCTATCGGGGCGCGACGGCCGAGCTCGACCAGTCGGACGGTCCGTTCCTCGTCGTCGACCTCGGCGGCGGGTCGACCGAGCTCGTGGCCGGGAGCGCCGGGGGCAGCGGCGGTCCGCTGGCGGTCGTCTCGCTCGACGTCGGTTGCGTGCGGGTGACCGAGCGCTTCCTCGTGAGCGACCCGCCGACCGTCGCCGAGTTGGCAAGCGCCCGCCTCTTCGTCGCCGAGGTGGTCGCCGTGGCGCTCGCTCGACTGCCCGTCCTCGGCGTGCCCCGCCGGATGGTCGGGGTCGCCGGCACGATCTCGACCCTCGCCGCTCTTGAGCTTGGCCTCGACCACTACGACTCCGAGCGGGTTCACCTCGCCCGGATCACGCGGGTCGCGGTCGAGAACTGGCTGGAGCGGCTGGCGTCGCAGCGCGCCGCCGAGCGCCGGGAGCGCGCTGCGATCGAGCCAGGACGCGCCGACGTGATCGTCGGCGGGATCGCCGTCCTCGCCGAGGTCATGAAGGTTCTCGGCCATGAGGAGCTCGTCCACTCGGAAAAGGACATCCTCGACGGGATCGCGGCCGATTTACGCGGGATCTGACCCGCCCGTCGCGCTTCAGTGCCCGGGCGGGCTCGCTTCGCTCGCCGGGTCGAGCACGAGGGCGGCCATGCGGGCGACGAAGGCGTCGATGTCTCCATGCTTCGCCTGGGCGTAGGCGCGTCCCTGCTCGGCGAGCACCGCGCCGATCGGACCGGTGACGACGACCCGCACGGCGTCGAACAGTTCGCCCACGTCCCGGTACCACAGCCCGCCGTTGGCCGCGGCGACATGGGCCTGGGCGGCCGAGTCGTCGGGGACGACGACCGGGACGCCGAGCAGCATCGATTCGAGCGCGATGCTGCCGACGGGCCCTGGCGGCCGGACGTCGATCGTCGCCCGGGCGCGGGCGACGAGCCGGGAGAAGTTCACGCGGCTCGGGTTGACAGGCAGTGCCGCGCTGTAGTGGGCGTCGCAGATCCGCCAGTTCTCACCGTCGACCTCGGCGACGGAAAGACCGGGGAGGATGGGCGGGAGCATCTCGGCGTTCACCGAGCGGGCGAGTCGCGGGCCACCGGGGGGGAAGCGCCGGACGAGCAGGACGTACTCGCCGTACGGGGCGACGCCGACGAGCGGCTCGGCGGTGGCATGGCGGTTCACCCCGATGGCGAGGTCGAGCGCCTCGATGTCCTGTTCGCGGCTCGGTGCGAGCGAGACGAGCGCGGCGCGCTCGCCGGGGTGGACCGTGCCGATGCGATCGGCGTGGGCGACGAGCCGGACGACCTCGGTCGGGAACGGCCGTCCAGCGCCAAGGAACGGGATGGCGAGCACCCGGGGCCGACCGCTACGCGCCGCGACGTCGAGCGCGGCGAGGTCCCAGGGCTGGTGGACCCCGGCAAGGACGACGGCGTCCGGGGCGAGTCCCTCGAGGCATCCGACGACGTCGGGTGCCCGGCCGTCGTAGCGGAGGAGAAGGTCGGCCGCCCCTGCCGGCAGGCCTGCCGGGCCCAACTGCCCGGCGAGCGCGGCGCGTAGCAAAGCGCTGCGGCGCGGATTCGCGCCGTGGACCGGGACGCGGTGGATCTCGAAGACGCTGTCGGCGTACGTCGAGCGCCGCGCCTCGTCGAGCTGGACGACCGCGACGTCGGCGTGACGGGCGAGCGCCCCGGCGACGAGGCGCGTCGCGGCGACCGCCTCGTTTCCGGTCGCGCCCCAAAAACGCGTGACGATCGCGACAACGGGGCGGCTCCGCGTCTGCGGCGCGGCCGAGGGAGCGGTCACCTCTCAGTGGCCGTTATCCCGGGCGTCGAGCCGGTGCTCGACATGGCGGGCGAGGTCGATGAGATCGCTACGGACTGCGCCGAGCAGCGCCCGCTGGTCGGCGTAGGTGACGTTGTCGACGCGATAGGCGATGGCGTCGATCGCCCGGGCGAGATTCGAGCGGAAGATCTGCTCCTCGACGTAGTAGTGGCTCATTGCGCCGTTGACTATCCGGCTGAGCAGCCGCTGGACGATCGCCTTCGGTCCCCAGCCGATGCCTTTACAAATACGGGAGTTCGCCATGTCCCAGTGACGGTGGAGGTAGGCGAGGCTCTCGAGGAGGTGTATCGGCTCGCGTCCCTCGTCGACGACGAGATCCTCGTAAGTCGCCCGCGGCATCCACGAGCGCGGATACTCGTTGCGGCCCTCGGCGACGAGCGACCTCAGCTGCTCGACGAGGAATCCGGCGTCGAGAGCGTCGTCGTGAGAAAGTTCGTCCATCGTTCGTCCTCCTGTACCGTCGAGATCGGGCACCAGTCTCGCCACCTGCTGAGCAGTGGGTTGTAGTAAAGGTCGCCTTCTTCCAGCACCGACCCCCAGCGGTCGCGGATCCGTCGTTGGGCCGCCGAGTCCTCGGTGTGCCCTCGCGAGCGTGACTCGTGGTGGACGAGCTCGGTGAGCGGCGTATACACGACGAGGTAGCCGGCCTTGCGCAGCTTCAGGCAGTAGTCGACGTCATTGAAGGCCACCGACAGCCGTTCGTCGAATCCGTCGACGGACTCGAAGACCTCGCGCCGCGTCATCAGGCAGGCGCCGGTGACGGCGGAGCAGTTGCGGGTCTGCGCGGCCATCGCCAGGTAGCCGAGGCGGTCGCCGGGCAGTCCCCGCAGCACATGACCCGCCAGTCCACCGAGGCCGAAGACGACGCCACCGTGCTGGAGCGAACCGTCGGGGTACAAAAGGCGCGCGCCGACGGCTCCAACCTGTGGGCGCAGGGCGTGACCGACGAGGGCGTCGAGCCAACGCGGCCGACGCGCTTCGATGTCGTTGTTCATGAAGACGAGCAGTTCGCCCGTGCACTCCCCGACGGCGGCGTTGTTGATCGCCGACCAGTTGAAAGAGCCCGGTGCCTTGACGAGGCGCACACCGTGCTCGCTGGCGAGCCGCTCGACGAGGGCCATGGTCTCGGGAAGCTCGCTGTCGTTGTCGACGAGGACGAGCTCGAAATGGTCGTAACCGGGCGCGGCGCGGATCGACCGCACGCACGTCGACAGGAGCGAGGGTTCGTCGCGGAACGGGATGATGATGCTGACGAGCGGGTGTTGGTCGATGGCGCGGCGCACGTTGAAGAGCCCCTCGACGGCCCCGGCCTCGATCGTCGCCAGCTCGCCCCGGCGCTCGAGCGCGTCCGCGACCACCCGTCGCGTCGCGTTGTCGCCGTCGTCCATCGGTTCGTTGCGAGCCGTATTCGGCTGCCGGCGATGGTAGGCGACCCCCGGCAGGTGGACGATGCGGCGCGCCCGTTCGCTCGCCCGCAGGACGAGGTCGTACTCGGCGGCACTTGCGAACCCCGGTCGCAGGCCGCCGAGGTCGACGACGAGGGTGCGGCGCAATGCCGCGAGGTGGCCGATGTAGTCGCAGCCGAGGAGCAGGTCCGGGGACCAGCCGGGTTTGAGGCTCGGCGCGCAGCGCTCGCCGACCGGGTCGATGCGGTCCTCGTCGGTGTAGACGACGTCGGCATCGGGCGATTGGACGATGGCGGCGGCGACGGCGCCGAGGGCGTCGGGTGCCAGTTCGTCCTTGGCATCGACGAGCGCGACGAATTCGCCCTTGGCGGTGCTGATCGCGGCGTTGATCACCTCCAGGGTCGCGCCGGCGGCGGCCTCCACGACGCGCACGCGCCGATCGACGCGTCGCAGCGCGCCGAGGCAGTCAGGCGGTGTCGGGCTGGCGGCATCGCGCACGCAGACGAGTTCGAAACGGGCGAAGGACTGGGCGAAGATCGAACCGGCGCAGCGGTTCACGAGGTCGGCCGGCGCGTCGGAGACGACGACGAGGACAGTGAAGACGGGCGTGGCGCGCCACGGTTTGCGCGTCACGGGCTGACGGCGGAGCTCCTCGCCGGGTGACCCGACGCTGGTCGGCTCGCCGTGTTGCGAGAGCCAGCGGTGGTAGGCGCGGCGGTCCTCGCCGGCGTCGGGGGGGTAGCCGACCTCGAGCGGCGCAGAAACGTCGTCGGGCTCGGCGTCGTCCCGGTCGCGCCCGTGCCAGTGCTCGGGTGCTCGGAGTCGTTCGCTGGCGAGCAGCGCGTCGAACTCGCGCGCCGCCCGCTCGAGCGTCGCGACAAGGCGGGCGAGTTCGTCCGCTCCGTCCAGGGAGTGCTGGTGACTCGTCATCGCGCTTTCGTCGAATCCGTCGACGCGACGACGGCGACGGATCCGCGTCGGGTGAGTGTAGGCGGTGAGGATCGGTCGAGGATCTGGCACGATGGGTCCGTGGTCGACTGCGTCCCCGGTGTCCCCGGGTGCCACCGCGCCACGGCGCGCCCTACTGCGCCGACGTCGCAGTGAGCGAGCGCGACCGCGGCCAGGAACTGTTGGGCCGACGGGTGACGCTGCGCCCGCTGCGGGCCGGGGACTACCGCGCCTGGCTGGAAGTGAGAACCCGGGCCCGCGAGTGGCTCGTCCACTGGGAGCCGCGGCGTGCCGGCGGGCCGTACCTCACCGAGGACCGCTCCTCGTTCGTCGCTCGCTGCTCGATGCGCGAACGTGACCGTCAGGTCGGCGCCGCCTACGGCTTCGGGATCTTCGTCGGTCGGAGCTTCGTCGGCGAGATCAACCTCTCGTCGATCCAGCGCGGCGCCGCGCAGAGCGCCTACCTCGGTTACTGGGTCGACGAGGCGCACGCTGGCCGAGGTTACGTCCCCGAGTCCTGCGTTGTCGTCTTCCGCTTCGCCTTTGACGAGCTCGGCCTGCACCGTGTCCAGGTGGCGGTCATCCCCCGCAATCGGCCGAGCCGGCGGGTGGCCGAGAAACTCGGACTCATCGAGGAAGGTGTCGCCCGGGGATACCTCGAGATCGACGGGGTGTGGGAGGACCACCTCCGCTACGCGATCACGGCCGAAGACTGGGCGGAACGTCGCGCGGCCTATGAGAACGACTGGATCAAGCCGAGGAATGCTTGAGTCTCGCGCCTCAGGGCCGTCCGGCACCGACGAAACCGAAGTAGTACATCGGCGAGTACGAGACGGTCTCTCCCGTCTCGGGCGCCTGGATGATCGTCTCGCTGCCGTACGGACCGGAGCCGACGTACATCGCGACGTGGGTGATCGGGTTGGGACCGTCGTTCGGGAAGGTGTAGAAGAGGAGATCGCCGGGCTCGATATCGGTGAGCGGGATGTGCGTCGTCTCCTGGTACTGGTACCAGGCGCTGTGGGTGAGGTTGACGCCTGCCGCCGCCCACGCCACCATCGTCAGCCCGGAGCAGTCGAAGCCGTCCGGCCCGGACCCGCCCCAAACGTAAGGGACGCCGAGGAAGCTCTCGGCTGTGCGGACCGCGGTGTCACCGGCGGGGGTGGACCCCGCCGCGACGAGCGGAGGCTGGCCGGCCTCGCTCGCGATCGCCGCCTCTGCTTCTGCCGCTTGCGCGGCTTGCGGATCGTTTCCTGCCAGGGCGTTCGCGAGCTCCGCCTCCGCCTGGGCGTTGAGGGCATCCTCGTTGCGGGCGGCGCTTGCCGTCGCTGCTTGTGCCGCGGCGGCTTCCCGCGCCGCGTTGATGAGGGCTTGCTGCTCGATCAGCGCGGCGAGCTGCCCTTTGACCTGGCTGAGCGTGACGGATGCCGTCTGGCGCGCGCTCAGTGCCTGGGAGCGCGCCGTCGCCGAGCTCGCGGCCGCGGCGCGGGCCGCGGCGGCCTGGGCACGGACCTCGACCTCGGTCGCGAAAAGTCGCGCCTCGGCGCGATCGAGGCGGACGACGGCGGCGTGCAGCGCGGTCGTCGCCACTCCGGCGTAGGTGGTGAGCGACCCGGCGTCGGCGAGCGAGGAGGTGAGCAGGCCCGCGAGCTGTGTCGACGCGCTGTCGCCGTCGACGTAGGCCTCGACGGCCGCTCGCTGGACCTTCCGCTTGCCGGCCGCGATCGCGAGGCTTTCCCGGTGGATCTCGGTGTGGAGCGTCGCCAGCCGCTTCTGCGCCCTGCCGATGAGGATGTTCGCCTGGTCGTAGTGCTCGCTGGCGATCTGCTCTTTCTCGTTCTCGGTGCTGATGAGCTGGGAGAGCGCGACTGCCTTCGCGCGTGCCGCCTGGATCTGGGCATTCGTCGGTGCCGTCGGCACGCCAGGTGCCGCGCCGGCCGGAGAGGTGCCGATGGCCGCGAGGACGACAGCGCCGAGCAGCGGCGCGAAGAATGCCCTCATCCTCACTGGTAACACCCATTAACTTTGGCCACAGCAGAGGGAAAAGTCAAAGCTCCCCGGCGAACTGGCAGGTGAGGGGGCCCGACGGGTCCGGTAGCGTCGTGTCGGGCAAGGTCGTCCGCCCACACAGGAGGATCGGGGTGCCCGAAGGCGTCGTTTCCACCCAAGCCGGGGCAGTGCGCGGCATCGAAGCCGACGGCGTCTGGTCCTATCGGGCCGTCCCCTACGCCGCGCCGCCGGTCGGCCGCCTCCGCTTCCGGCCGCCGCAAGCGCCGCAGGCCTGGGCCGGGGTGCGGGACGCGGGGAAGTTCGGGCCGGTGGCGCCGCAGTCCCCCTCGGTGCTCGGCGGTTTCTTCCCGGGGGACCCCGTCGAGCTGAGCGAGGACTGCCTGACGTGCAATGTCTGGACGCCGCCTGCCGTCGATGGGCCTCTGCCGGTGATGGTCTACGTCCACGGCGGCGCCTTTAGCAGCGGGAGCGGGTCGAGCGTCATGTACCGGGCCGGCCGGCTCGCCGCCCGGGGTGTCGTCGTCGTGACCTTCAACTACCGGCTCGGCGCGCTCGGCTTCCTCGCGCACCCGGCCCTCTACGACGAGGCGAGCAAGGGGTTCAGCAACTGGGGTCTTCTTGATCAGATCGCCGCGCTCGGTTGGGTGCGCGACAACATCGGGGCGTTCGGCGGTGATTCGTCGAACGTCACCGTCTTCGGTGAGTCGGCGGGGGCGATGTCGATCTGCGACCTGCTTGCCGCGCCGGTGGCCCGGGGACTGTTCGGGCGCGCCATCGTCGAGAGTGGCGCGGCGCTGGCGATCGACCCGTCACCCGCGGCCCGGATCGCCGAGAGGCTCGGCGAGCTCCTCGGCCGCTCTGAGCTCGACCGGGAGGCGCTCTCCACCGTCCCCGTCGGCGAGCTCATCGAGGCGCAGACCGCGGTCAACGCCGAGGTTGACGACGGTCTCGGCATGCCGTTCCAGCCGGTTGTCGACGGGGGCCTGCTTCCGTCGCCTCCCGAGGACTCGATCGTTGCCGGGTCGTCGCGGGGGATCGACCTGCTCATCGGGTCGAACCGTGACGAGTTCAAGCTCTTCTCCTTTGCCGTTCTCGCCGGCAGAGAGCTCAACGAAACCGAACTCGAGGAGTTCGTCGGACGCTACCTGCGGGGAGCGGGGATCGAGGATGCGGCGATCGCTCGCGAGGCGATCGCCGAGTATCGAAGCGCCCGCGCCAGACGCGGCGCCGCGGCGACCGAACGGGCGCTGCTCGACGCCATCGTCACCGACTGGATCTTCCGCGTCCCCCAGCTCCGCCTCGCCGACGCCCATCGGAGCCACACGCCGGGGACGTACGCCTACCTCTTCGACTGGCCGTCACCGTTCGCCGGCGGTGGTCTCGGCGCCTGCCACGGCATCGAGCTCCCCTTCGTCTTCGGCACCGTCCACGAGCCGACCGTCGGGCTGTTCGCCGGCAGCGGGGAGGACGCCTTCCGGATCTCGGACGAGATGCAGGCGGCGTGGGTCGCCTTTGCCCGAGCGGGCGACCCCTCGAACGACCTGACCGGCGGTTGGCCGCGCTACGAGGGGACGCGACGCGCGACGATGCGTTTCGGCGCCCATTCGGGAGTCGTCGACGCGCCCGACGAGTCCGAGCGAGAGTTCTGGGAGCGACACCTCGGCCGCTACGGTGTCGGTGGTCCGATCGAAGGCGCCCGGCGCCGTGAGGTCGCGCTGGTCGCTCCCGGGCAGAGCGGGCGCGAGGGGACGTAGCCCAACCGGCAGAGGCAGAGCGCTTAAAACGTTCACAGTGAGGGTTCGATCCCCTCCGTCCCCACGGCCGGGGTGAGGCGCGGTCAGGTCTCGGTGAGAAGCTCGCCGGCTGTCGGCGCGCGCCGCACGTCATCCTCGGTCCAGGCGCGGGCCACGAGCGGGACGGCGGCAGTCGCGTCCTCGCCGGAAACCGCCTCAAGGGTGCGACGTGCCGGCTCGGGCAGGACGAAGGTGAGGAGGAATCCCGCGATGGCGGCAAGTCCGGCGACGACGAGCATCCCCCGCAATCCGATGTGCAGCTCGAGCTGCGGCACGAGGAAGACCCCGGCGAAGGCGCCGAGCTTGCCGACACCGGCCGCCACCCCGTGCCCGGTCGTTCGCATCGAGACCGGGAAGACCTCGGAAGGCAGGACGAACGTCGTCGTGTTCGGACCGAACTCGATGAAGAAGTAGCTGAGGCCGAACACGGCGAGGAAGGGCCCGATGGCGGTGGTGAGCTCGTGGACCGCCCCGAGGACGAGAAACGCCACCGCGATCACCGCGAAGCCGATGTGCTGGAGCCGACGGTGACCGATCCTGTCCATGCGCGACACGGCGAGCGCATAGCCGGGGAGCGCGAAGACGGTGAAGATGCCGAGCGTCCAGACGAGCTTGGCGACGAGGGACGCGCCCGGGTCGACGTCTTTTAGAATCACCGGCAACGACAGCGTGTTGCCGTAGTAGGCGTAGTCGAAGAGGAACCACGTGCCGGCTGTCCCGAGGAGCAGGACGAGCATGCGACCGTGCGTGAGGAACTGGCGGAGAGAGATGCGCCGTGTTTCCTGTGACACGACGCCGGGGTGTCCGACGACGCCCTCGGAGAACGTGGCGGCGTCGAGCGCCGCCGCGGCCGCCTCGCCGCGCACCTGAGCGGTGAAGCGCGGCGATTCGGGCATCCTCGACCGCAGGTAGATGACCGCGGCGGCGGGGACGGCGCCGAAGGCGAGGAGCAGCCGCCACGTCAGGTCGTGACCGACGCCGGAGGCGAGGAGCACGAGCGCGACGAGGGGCCCGATGATGAGGCCGAGGGCTTGCATGGAAAAGACGAGGCCGACGAACCGTCCCCGGTCGCTCCGGTTCGAGTACTCGCTCATGAGCACCGCCGAGACGGGGTAGTCGCCGCCGACGCCGAGGCCGAGCACGAAGCGGGCGACGACCAGCCAGAGAAAGCTCGGCGCGGCCGCGCTCGCGACGGCGCCGATGATCATGATCAGGGCGACGACGACGTAGACCCGCTTGCGCCCCAGCACGTCGGCGAGGCGGCCGAAGGCCAGCGCGCCGACGAATGCCGCGAGGATCGCCGAGCCCGTCACCCAGCTCGTCTGTGCCGTCGACAGGTTCCATTGCTTCGAGACGAGCGCGGCGACGGTGCTGATGACGAAGAGGTCGTAGGCGTCGGTGAAGAAGCCCGCCCCGGAGATGACGACGGCCCGATGGTGGAACCTGCTGCGCGGCGCCTCATTGAGCAGGTCGCTTACTGTCGGCGAGCTGACGGCCTGGCCGGCGAGGTTCGGGTCGATCATCGCGGTGCGAGTCGCGGCGTCGGCATCGGAGCTTAACTTTGTCGCTGGAACTTGACCGGAGGGTGACATGCAGATGAACAAAACGCGAACGAATCGCGAATTCTCCGCTGCCGGTGGGTAGGGTGGCGTGACCGATGACCGACAACAGCCAGCTTCCGTCGCGCGTCGACCAGCGCGTCGCGCAGCTCTTCGCCCTCGTGCGGGAGGCGCTGGCCGGTGCGACCGCGTCGCTCCTCGACCTGGAGCCGGCGACCGGTCAGGCGGTCGTCGACGCCGACCGGGCGATCGACGAGTTGACGAGCGAGGTCGACGACATCATCTGGCAGCAGATCGAGGCCGGGTCGACGTCGACCGACGAGCTCCGTCATTTCGTCAGCGTGCTTTTGATCCTGCCGGAGCTCGAGCGCAGCGCTGATCTCGCCGAGCACATCGCCCAGCGGGCGATCCACAGTCTCGGCGCCGAGATGACGCCGATGAGCCGCGGTCTCGTCCAGCGCATGAGCGAGGTCGCCCTCGAGATGTGGAGCACCGCAGCCGACTCCTACGCCGAGCGGACCGCACGGGCGGTCGCGCTCGAGCAGGCCGACGAGGAGCTTGACATTCTCCACGGGCGGCTGACGCACGAGATCGGCACCTCGGAGATGTCGAATCCGGTGACGACGGAGGTGACCCTCGTTGCCCGTTTCTACGAGCGCCTCGGCGACCACGCCGTGAACCTCGCGCGTCGCATCGCCACGCTTCCCGAGGTCCGTGCCGAAGAGGGCCCCCAGCCGGAGCACTGAGCCCGGGAGGCGGTGCGAGGCGGCATCGGTCGGTTCGACCCGGGCCGTCAGAGCGTCGTCGTCTTCGCTCCGCGCCGCACGGCCAATCCGGCGAGCACCTCGAGGACGACCCGGTGGGCGCTGTTCACCGTGACGTCGGACGGGTCGTAGGCCGGAGCGACCTCGACGACGTCGGCGGCGACGAGCGGTGTGTCGATCGCCAGGCGCCGCACGGCCCGCAGCAGGTCGACGGGAGCCATGCCGCCCGGTTCGGGCGTCCCGGTCCCCGGGGCGAACGCCGGGTCGAGGACGTCGATGTCGACCGAGAGGTAGAGCGCCTCACAGCCCGCGAGCGCTTCGGCGACGGCGTCATCGAGCACCGCGAGAAGACCGCGTTCCCAGATCTCCTGCATGAAGTGGTAGCGCATCCCCTGGGCGCGCATCCAGGCGAACGTTGCCGCGTCGGGCCAGTAGCCGCGCAGGCCGACCTGGACGAAGTTGCGCCCCGGCACGGCGCCGGACTCGATGAGGCGCCGCATCGGCGTGCCGTGGCTGGCGAGGTTCCCGTCCACCGACGCGGCGGTGTCAGCGTGGGCGTCGAAATGGACGATCCCGATCCGCCCCCAGCCGATCGCCGTCGCCACGGCCGTTGCCGCCGGCCAGGTGATCGAGTGGTCGCCGCCGAGGACGACCGGGAAGATGCCGCGCTCGGCGACGGCGCCGACCCGCTGGCGGATGGCGGCGTGCGACGTCTCGACGAGCCCGTGCGAACAGATCGCGTCACCGAAGTCGACGACCTCGAGTTCGTCGAAGATCTCAATCCCGAGGTCGAGGTGGAACGTGCCGGGCGCGTAGGCGAGCGCCCGGAGGGCGCGGGGGGCGTAGCGGGCACCGGGCCGGTTCGTCGTCGAGCCGTCCCAGGGGGCGCCGACGATCGCCACGTCTGGCTGCCAGCTGTCGAGCTCTTCGGGCTCGCTGAGGAGGGGCCGCTGCGCAAAGGTCGCGACACCTTGGAACGAGGGGCCGACGAGCTGGGCGCGCCGACCCGGAGGCACGTTCCGGTCAGGTGCCATCGGGAGTTGCCGCCATCGAGTCGAGCACGAGATCGATGTCGGACTCGCTCGTCTGGGGGTTGACGATCGCGACCCGGGCGACGACCTCGCCGAGATGGGTCGTCGGCGTGACGAAGGCGACGCCCTCGTCACGGAGTTTCTCTGACCATCGGTAGTAGTGCTCGCGCGACCAGCCGATCCGCTGAAAGCAGACGACGGAGAGATCCGGCTCGCGCACGAGCGTGAGGTAGTCGCGATTTCGCACAGCCTTCGCCGTGTAGCGGGCGACCTCGAGCGTGCGCTCGATCGCCTGCGTGTACGCCGCAGTTCCATACGTCGCCAGCGAGAACCAGAAGGGCAGTCCGCGGGCGCGTCTCGTCAGATGGATCGCGTAGTCAGACGGGCTCCATTCACCGACCTGGGCGACCGGCTCGAGGTAGCTCGCGTGCTGGGTATGGGTCGCCCTGGCGAGCTCGGGTTCGCGGTAGATGAGCGCGGCGCAGTCGAAGGGCGCGAAAAGCCACTTGTGCGGGTCGACGATGAACGAGTCGGCGAGCTCGATGCCCTGGAAGCGTGGGCGCGCGCTCGGCGCCGCGAGAGCGGCCGCCCCGTACGCGCCGTCGACGTGGAACCAGATCTTGCGCTCGGCGGCGACGGCGCCGAGCGACACGAGGTCGTCAATGACGCCGAGGTTCGTCGTCCCCGCCGAAGCGACGACGGCGAAGACGATCTGGTTGCCTGCGGATTCGACGGCATCGAGGGTGCGGGTGAGCTCGCTTCCACGGAGGCGTTGCTCCTCGTCGACCGCGGCGACGACGAGGTCGACGTCCATCACTTCTGCGGCCTCCGCGAGCGACGAGTGCGCGTCGGGGCTGACCGCGATCGCCCAGCGGCGCCCTTGGACGCGCGACGCTGGCAGGCGATCGCGCACGGCGTGACGGGCAGAGACGAGAGCGGAGATGTTCGCGATCGTCCCTCCCTGGACGAACGTCCCGCCGGAATCTGGTGGGAAGTCCGCGAGGTCCGCGATCCATCGCAATGCTTGGTTTTCAGCGAAAACGGCACCCGCGGCCTCGAGCCAGTTGCTCCCGCATATCGAGGATGCTCCCACGACGAGATCGAACAGCATCGAGGCAGGAGTCGGCGCGCAGGGGATAAAGGCGAGGAAGCGAGGGTGGTTGGCGGTGATGCACGCGGGGGCGAGAACCTCGGAGAAGATCCGCAGCGCGGTCTCGCCGCCGAGGCCTGTGGCGGTGATCGTTGAACCCGCCTCCTCCATCAGTTCCGAAAATGGGCGGGTGTTGTCGAGGGGCAGAGGATCGAGCGCGAGGCGGTGCTGCGCGTAGGCGAGTATGTCTTGTGCGAGGCGTTCGACGTTCCCATTCCAGGTGTGCATGACCCGGAATATAGGGCCGATTGCCTGATATCGCACCTTTGCTTTCTTCGATGCGACGAACGTAGGTCACCGTATCGCGGTCGTAGTTGCCGTAATCTCGGCGGTGTATGGCGCGACGCGAACGTGTCGGCAACGTGGTAATCGGCCTGCAGTCCCTCCGACGATGAGTCGCACTTGCTCACGGCGGAGGGCGTCCGGTCGGATTCCGACGGGCCGAGGTGCGCTCTCGCCCACTCCGGCGGCGTCGCGCGCAAGCGGGGCGTGACGGTTGTGTTCGCCGCCTTGGTCGGGGGCCTCGGTTTTCTCGGGTTGGTCGTCGGGTCCTTCCTCAACGTCGTGATCTACCGCGTGCCCCGTGCCGAATCGATCGTCGCACCTCGCTCGCGTTGTCCGAGGTGCGGCGTGACGCTCACCGCGCTCGACAATGTCCCCGTCGTCTCGTACATCGTGCTGAAAGGGCATTGTCGGACCTGCAGGGCGCCGATATCAGTGCAGTACCCGATCATCGAGGTGCTGACGGCGGGACTTTTCGCGGCGACGGCCGCCCGCTTCGGGTTCGCCTGGGCGCTCCCGGCGTTCGTCGTGTTCGGCGCTGGGCTCATCGCGCTGGCGACTATCGATCTCGAACGGCAGGTCCTTCCGAAACAGATCGTCTACGTCGCCTCCGCCTCCGTCGGCGCGCTCCTTGTCGTCGCCGCGGCCGAGACCGGGGATTGGCGACGGCTGCTGAGCGCAGTGGCATGCGCCGCCGTTTGGTTCGGCCTGTTCTTTGCGGTCAATGCCGCCAGCCCGAGGTGGCTCGGGTTCGGCGACGTTCGGCTGGCGTTCTTGCTCGGGCTCGCGCTCGGCTGGCTCGGCGTCGGCTATGTGCTCATCGGGCTCTTCCTGGCGAGTTTCATCGGCGCGGCGGTCGGGATCGGGCTCATTGCGGCCGGGCGCGCCAGTCTCACGACACGGATCTCTTTTGGTCCGTTCCTTGCTCTAGGCGCCGAGATCGCCATCTTCGCCGGCTCGTCGCTGCTTCGTCCCTTTCACGGCGCCTGAGCGAGGCGCTGGGTCGCGCCGCGCCCGGGGTCGGCGGCCGTCAGCGTGGCGCCGAGCGCATCGTGGCGAGGTCGCGTGGGACGTCGTACCAGACGAGGACGCCGCCGGCCGCGACCGGCCGGCACCCGAGAGCCGCGGTCATCTCGCGCAGCACCAGCCGGGGATCGGAGCCTCGCATGACGAGAATGAAGTCCTGGACACCGGCGTTTCGCAGTCCGGCCCGGATGGAGCGGTAGGTCGCCTCATCGGCGAGAGGGCGCCAGAGGTAGGAGACGTACGCGCCGTCCAGCAGGGAGACGATCGTCGCCGGGTGGATGGGAGGTGTGCCGAACGGCTGACCCCCGTTGTTGGCGACGTAGGCGTACCCGCCGATGAGGCGGAACCGCAGCCCCGAGGCGAGCTGCCAGATCTCGGGGGCGACGTCGTCCGGCTGGGCGTAGGGGTAGGTGAGGACCGCCGCTCCGTCGGCGATGCGGTCGACCGACGGGCTCGTGAAGTAGCTCGGGACGTCAGTCGACTTCTCGGGATAGGGCCAGCGCGGGATGAGCGGGAACAACAGCACGGCGGCGAGGAGCACACCCCCGGCGAGGCGGGCGTGGGAGAGCTTCACGTATCGGGTGACGAGCGCCCGGGGCTGCCACGTCCTGAGCACCTGGTCGAGGCCGACGGCGAGGATGACCGCTGCCGCGAGGTCGGCGAGGAGGAAGAAGCGGACGCTCTCCAGCCGCTCGAGGACCGGCAGGCTCGTGAGGAGCCGGTCCGGCATCGTTATCCCGAGGTTCCGGTTGTCGAAGCTGAGCTGGGGTCCGAGTGAGAGCACGAGGGCGACGACGAACGTCACGGCGCTCACCGCCACGACGGGACGGCGCCAGTGGCGCGCGCCGAACCAGACGAGGCCGAATAGCAGCGGGACACCGAGGTAGAAGCCGACTTCGTTCGTCATCCCGGCGAGGAACTCGTTGGCGGTGGCATTCTGGCTCGTCGGACCGAGCAGCTGGTTCCTCCCTGGCGTGACGAGCCCCGCGAGGTCGGTGTGGAAGAGGTGGAGGATGACCGGCACGATGACCGTCCCACCGACACGCTGCGGTCCGGCGAGGTAATACCAGAGGAACGGCGCCGATAGCACGCCGGCCGCCAGGGCCCCGACGGCGCAGCCGGCGAGAAAGCGGGTGACCCGCGCCCGCTCGACCCGCCGGAGGACGAAGGCGCCACAGATGACGACGGTGCACGCCGCGACGACGACCGTGTCGGCGGTCGTCTCCGGGTTGATGTAGAGCTGTGCCGCGCACAGGAGACCGAGGACGAGGCCGGTTCGCAGGACGCGTTGTTCGGTGTCAGTGGCGAGCTTGTAGAGCGCGAGGAAGATGAGCGGTGGGAAGGGTGCGAAAGAGAAGTTCTGGTTGACCGAGCTGTGGGCGACGATGAACGGCGAGAATCCGTAGAGCAAGCCGCCGAGGAATGACGCCAGGTCCCGTGCGCAGAAACGCCGCAGGACGAAGTACATGGCGAGAGCGGAAACGACCATGGCGAGACGCAACGTGAGATTGATCGTGGCGAACGGTCCGAGAAGCAGCGTGATGGGGGTCATCACCACGCCGAGCAGCGGCATCGACTGGTTCACGGGGAGGTTGACACCCGTCGGGTAGTCCATCCAGTTCGAGAAGAGCACGTTGTGCAGGTGCTCCAGCGCATAGGCCGGCCAGGCGAGGAACCATCCGACCGCCATCGTGTCGCTCGGGAGCAGCGAGGGGAGGTGGCTGTTGTCGAAGGGCAAGACGGGGAGGAAGGCAACGACGGCGAGCGCCGAGTAGACGAACGCCGCGGCGGCCGTGTGCCAGCGGCGGTGACCAGGTTGCGGTGAGCCGTCCGGCGGGACGCTCATGAGAAGGATTCTTGGCCCTGCGGGGCCGGGGCGGCCTCGGAGAGGGACTCGTCGTTCTCGTCCCGTCCGGGCTTGGCCTCGGGCGCATCGGTCGGCGACCGCCGCCGGGAGCGCCTCCAGAGCTGCATCCCGCCCGTTCCGACGAGGGCAAGGCACGCCGCGACGATTCCGGCGAGGGTGAGCGCGGAGCCGGCCCTCACGGCGGTGGTCGGCGCGGTCTGGACGACGACGTGCACGGGGCCGGTCCCCGGGCGGAGGCGCCGCACGACGGCGAAGCCTTCGTTGCCCCTGCCGATGCGGACGACACCGCCCGAGATGGAGACGAGACCCGGGCCACCGGAGACGTTCGTGAGAATCGGTGCAAGCCCGGCCGGTGCCGCGACGACCTCGGAGAGGTGGTTGCCGGCGGCATCGACATCGTAAGGGTTGAGGGTGATCTTGCGAGACGGGGCGACGGCTACATAGCGCGTGCTCGCGTCGGTGAAGTCATCCACGTTGTCCCAGACCGCATTCACCTTGTGCACGCCGTACGACTCATGACCGGTGAAGTTCTCGATGTCGTCGAGGCGCGTGATGCCAATTTGCCACCCCGCAAGGAGGATGCTCACCGCTGCCGCGACGAACAGGCAGCCGTGGATGATCGTCATCCGTCGATTCCTGTCCGTGGTGGCCATCTTCTGATAGGCGAGGAGAGCGACGACGACCATTGCCGCGACGACGAGGGCGACGTAGCTGTTGAGCCGGTAGGGGAACTGGATGTCGGAGAATGGCGCGGGCAGGTCCTCCGCCGGGACTCCGGAGATGATGAGGGCGAGGAGGACGAGGAGCGCGAGACAAAGTGCCGCGAACCCCCGACGCAGATCGGTGAACCGGCGTTCGGAGACGATGACGATGCCGACGATGACTGCCCAGGCGAGGAACCACATCGGCACCTGGACGTAGAGGTTGGCCGTCAGCGACTGACTCGGTTGGACGCGCAGGACGTCGAAGAGGATACGAGGAGAGTCGAAGAACAGGGCCATTCCCGTGCGGGTAGTCGCCCAATTGCCGATGTTCGTCGTTCGGCCGTAGACGACGTCCGGGAGGAGTGCCCAAGCGTTGATGGCGGCCGCCGCGACCCCGAGGGCAGCCACGGCGACCAGACGACGGGGCGCACAGCGGAATCTCGGCCAGATGGCGGCGAGCAGGAAGCCCGTCCCAAGAAGGACGAGGGTTCCCCAGAGAAGTGAAAGTGTGTGGCTGCCCGTAAAGATGATCACCGAAGCCATGAACGCCGCGACGATCCAGACGTTCCAGTGGCGCCGCCGCACGAGCTCGGTTCCCGCGGCGATCATCGTCGGGATCGCCGCCACCGCCATGAACTCGGGCCAGTCCTGCCGCGCGTAGAGCACCGTGATCCAATAGGCGCTCGAGAGGACGACGATGGCGGGGATGTGGGCAAGTGCCCTGTTCACGCCGCAGATTCGGCTCAGCCAGTACATGCCGCCGTAGGCGGAGATGATGCCGACGACGGTGAGGACGATGAAGGCAACGATGACGCTGCCGAAGAGATTGATGAGCAGTCCGTATATCGTGAAAAGCGGTCCACCGTAGAAGGCGTAGTACGGGCTGAAGACACCCAGGTAAGGCGCGCTGACGAAGTACGAGGCGTTGAGGCCGTGTGTGATTTCGGACGCGCGCACGGTTCCAAGCCAGAGGTCGTCTCCGAAAGCCCTCCAGAATCCCGCCGGTGAGTGGAGCAGGGGCGACGCGAAAACGGCGATGACGAACGACGCGATGAGCGCGTGAAGCAGGCGAGGGGGGATGCGACCCTGAAGCACGCCTCTTCTCCCCACGGTTGCAGTTAACCGGAGATCATTCGTTTCCGCCATTACCCCTCCCGGGAACGTCCGATCCACCTATGGAGCGCCAACCGGAGGAGTGTCTGGGACAGCCGTTCGCCAGGATGGCGCCCGGCGTGCCGGTCCGGCCCGGGTCGCGTTGTGCCACACGACCCGCGCGCCATTCGCGCGAGATGATCGTTCGCGCCATGAGCGAGTCGATGCCTGGTTTGCCCGTCGGTCGGATGGTCTCCGAGCGACGGGGCACGCTACGACCGGCCGCGGCGCTTCCCGTTTGGGCGTGTCCGATGAACGGTCCCGATCCCGGGGGGAACGAGATGAGAAAGACGGTTGCACTATCCGCTACCCGGAGCGAGGGATCCCGCGAGGCGAGATGCGTTGCGTGACTGCCCCGGCGAGGATGCGCCGGGAACGAGCCGTACGACTGGAGACTCGAAACCTCGCGGACACGGGTGCCGATGAGTGGCGGATCTTCCGGGTCGTGACCTATGCCATCGCCCGGGCGAGGTCTTTCGGATACATCGACACGTCGAGCGCGGCTTCGTAGGAGATCGCGCCAGATCCGATCAGCTGGATGAGACTCGTCTCGAGCGTTCGCATGCCCTCGCTCTGGCTGGTGGTGATCACGTTGCGGAGTTGATACGTCTTGCCCTCGCGGAGCAACGCCTTGCAGGCGTTGTTCGCGAGCAGCACCTCGAAGGCGGCGACCCGCCCGCCGTCGACTCGATTGACAAGACGCTGTGCGAGCACCGCGGTGAGAGATCCGGCCATCTGGATGCGGATGAGGTCCTTGCGCTCTGCGGGGAACACGTCGATGATCCGGTCGATCGCCTGCGGCGCGTCGTAGGTGTGGAGGGTCCCGAATACGAGGTGGCCGGTCTCCGCCATCGTCAAAGCGATCGCGATCGACTCGAGATCGCGCATTTCACCGACAAGCAGGACGTCAGGATCCTCACGCAGCGCTTCACGCAGAGCCCTCTCGAACGAGGGAGTGTCAACTCCGACCTCGCGTTGATTGACGACGGCCCGCTTGTGGTGATGGAGGTATTCAATCGGGTCCTCAACCGTGAGCACGTGGACCGGGCGGTTCTCGTTGATGTAATCGATAATCGACGCGAGAGTTGTCGACTTGCCGGACCCGGTCGGTCCCGTCACGAGGACAAGACCGCGTGGCGTGTTCGCCAGCGAGCTCGCAATTTGTGGCAGCTGGAGCTCTTCGAAGGTCGGGATTCTCATCGGAATCATGCGAAGGGCGAGAGCCGGGCTGCCGCGCTGATTGAAGGCGTTTCCGCGCATCCTGGCGCAGTCGTGCCACGAGAACGCGAAGTCGAAGTCCAGACGTTCCTCGAAGGCCTGGCGCTGGACCGGAAGGAGGAGGGCGTGGATCACCTCGGCAATTTTGCTCGGTGTCAGGTCCGGCACCCCCTGAATAGGGACGAGCGCCCCATCCAGACGGAGGCGCGGGGCCGATCCCGCAGATAGCAGAAGGTCCGAGCCTTTGTGATCCCAGAGAAGTTGAAGCCAGGGATCGATAGAAGAGCTGTCGACGTTCGGCATGTGACTAGTGCCACCTCGTCATTGTGGTATTGCGGAGAACCAAAAGGGGTCCGGCAATACGCCGGACCCCTTGGTCTTCGATCTGAGATCTGAACAAGTGTTCAGCTGGCTCAGGCGAGCGAACAGATGTTGCCGCCGCCGCTATATGTCCATGTGTCGTAGTTCACCGCGCCATATGCGTTGTACGTCGAGGAGACGGACGAGGCGATCGTGACATTGACAGCGCCAGACGTTCCCAAGGCGATTGTGTAGTAACTGGCGTTGCTCGGCCAGGTCCGAAGACCCGCGTACGAGCCACCGGTGAGCTGCGCCTGTGTCGTCGGCCAGCTGCTGGTCTGCGTGTAGTACGCCTGGACGGCGACCTCGACGGACTTCGCGTCGGTGTTGCACGCGGCCACGGCGCTTGAACCCGTGACTCCGCCGAGGGCGAAGACGACGACCGCGGCGAGGATGCCCATGATGATGATAACGATGAGGAGTTCGATCAGGGTGAAGCCCTCTTGGCCTGATCCCTTGCGCAATTCACGGTAACGCTTGTTCATGGTGGCTGGTACCTTTCTTCAGATCGATGGCCTCAACTGCTACGAGCGAAGGGTAGCCCTTGTCATACGTAAAGTGGCGGATTTCAACCCATGTGACTTAGGCAGAATGGTCAATGTGAGTCAGTCCTCACGGTGCAATCAGGTCCCTTCGGTGTGCGAATGCGAGTTCACCGCCGAGTTCCTTGGCTTCTGATGACGGTCCGCCGGGTGTGGCGACGTTTCCTGGAACACGAGAGCAACCGGCGGGTTCATCCATTGGGGGAACTCGCGATTTCGTCCGCCATCGCGTGCCAGCTGGATAGCGCTTCCATCGTTGACAAAACGCAACGCCGCAAGGTCTGCTGCACGCTAGTTCGATCAACCAGAGCCGTCGGGAACCGGGTTTCGTCGTGCAACGCCGGCGCAGTTCTGTCGAGATGATCCCGTCGCGGCTCGCCGAGAGAAGGCTTGGCGATCGTGCCCGCACAGGTGAGAGGTGTATCGGCGATGTCGCCGCGGTGATCTTATGCGGCGGGGGATTGTCCGTGTTGGAGGCGAAGCGAGAGCGTGAGTGGCCGTTCTTTGTGATGTCGGGACTGCAGGACGGAGATCAGATGTGTCGCGCTGGGTGACGGAGGAATCCGCCGTGTAGCTACGTGACCTTCACCTGGCGGTAGATGCCGTACATCGCGGAAATGAGCGCGACAGCGACGAAACCGACGACGACTCCCATGAAGATGATGATCGCGGGTTCGAACAGGCCCGTGAATCGCTTGATCTTGAAGTCGAGTTCCCGCGCGTAGTACTGGGCCGCCACCTGGAGCTGCTCGTCGAGTGTCCCTGTTTCCTCGCCGACGCGCATCATCTGGCGAGCGGCGCTCGGGAACAGTTTGGTGTTCGCGACGGGCTCCGCGAGGCCACGCCCGTCGAGCATCTCGTCCCGGATGGTGTCGAGCCCCTTCTTGTACACAATGTTCGACACGGACTCTGAGGTGACGACCATCGCCTCCGGGAGCGAGACGCCGGCCTGGATCATCGATGAGAGAATCCGACAGATCCGTTCGACCATGACGTGCTCGATGAGGTCCCCGGCGACCGGGAGGCGAAGGACCATCGAGTCGATGCGCGCCCGCCCCGCTTTCGATCGGAACGAGATCGCAATGATGATCACGATGGCCGCGATCGCCCCGAAAATGAAGTACCAGTCACTCTCGAAGAAGTTCGTCGCGCGGATCAGCATCAGCGTGGGGAGCGGGAGCTTCGCACCGAGCGATTGGAAGAACACCTTGAACCTCGGCATGACGAACACGCCGAGCACGACGACCGTCACGACGGACATCCCGAGGACGATCGAAGGGTAGATCATTGCCGAAGTCACCTTGCTGCGGGCTTCCGCGTCGCGTTCCATGTAGTCGGAGAGTTGTCCGAGAATGGTGTCGAGATTGCCCGCGAGCTCGGCCGAGGAGAGCATGCCGATGTAGTACGGGGGGAACGCCTCGGGGTGGGCCTCGGCCGCCAACGAGAAGGTGTCCCCCGCCTGGAGCGACTCGACCATATCCTGCAGTGCCTTCTTGAACAGCTTGTTCGTGGTCTCGCCCTCGATGATTTCGAGAGCGTCGAGAATCGGAATCCCCGCCTTTATGAAGACACCGAGCTGGCGCGAGAAGTGCATCACCTCCTCGCGCGGCACTTTCTTCTTCGTGACCTCGTATTTCAGGACACTCGTCCGCTCCTCTACAGAGAGGGGCTGGAGTCCTCGATCGAGGATCATGAGGTGAGCGGCACCAACGGTCGACGAAGAGATCACACCGGACACCGTCTTGCCGAACTGGTTGACCGCGGTGTAGTTGTATCGGGCCATATTCGATCCCGGCTACAACGTGTAGATGCTGCGGACGACCTCGGACACCGTTGTGATGTCCTGTGCGACGAGGTCGATGGCTTCCTGTCGCAAGCTTCTCATGCCCTGTTGTTGCGCAGCGGTGCGGAGTTCCTCGTGCGTGCCGGCCGCGATGATCAAGCGCTTGATTTGCGGGGTGGTCTCCAGGAGCTCATAGACCCCGATACGGTCCTGATAACCGGTGCGAGCGCAGAAGTTGCAACCATCACCGCGATAGAAGATGGACTTCTCCGGTCCTTCCGTCTCTTCGTAGAAGGCGCGCTCTTCGGGTGTCGGGGTGTAGCGCGTCTTGCACGCCGGGCAGATGCGTCGTACGAGGCGCTGGCTCACGACGGCGATGACCGAAGCGGCGATGAGGAAGGGTTCGATCCCCATGTCGTAGAAGCGGAGCAGCGCGGTGACGGTGTCGGTCGCGTGGAGCGACGAGAGGACGAGGTGGCCGGTCATCGCGGACTGCACGGCGATGCGCGCCGTTTCGACGTCGCGGACCTCTCCGACGAGGATGATGTCCGGGTCTTGCCGCAGGATCGACTTGAGACCGGTCGCGAACGTCAGACCCGCCTGCTCGTTGGTCTGGATCTGGTTCATCGATGGGAAGACGTACTCGACCGGGTCCTCGATCGTCATGATGTTCCGTGTCGGGTCATTGAGCTCGTTCAGCGTTGCATACAGTGTCGTCGTCTTGCCGCTGCCCGTCGGCCCAGCGCAGACGACCATGCCGAACGGCGCACGGATGATGCCCGAGTACTTGTCGCGAATCGAAGCCGGCATTCCCAGATGTTCCAGGAGAAGCACTGAACGCGTCTTGTCGAGGATTCTCATGACGCATTTCTCGCCCCAGATCGTGGCGAGCGTCGAGACCCTCACGTCGACCGACCCGTCATCGACCGTCGTCGTGAACTGACCGTCCTGAGGTCGACGACGTTCCACGATGTTCATTTCCGCCATGATCTTGATGCGGTTGACGAGGCCGAGGCCCATCGCCGCCGGCAGTATGAGCATTTCTTTCATCACGCCGTCGATGCGGTAGCGCACGCGTGTGCTGTTGTCCTGCGGTTCGATGTGAACGTCGGAGGCCCGGTCGCGCCGGGCCTGGGTGAGGATGCGGTTCACGACCTGGACGACGGGGGCGTCGTCGGCGATGACCTCCGGCTTGGCGGGCTCCGCTGACCGGCGCCGCCCACCCTCGATCGTCTGGAACACTTGGACGAGGCTCGTGACTCCGCCGAGCGCGCCGTAGTTGGAGTCGATCGCCTGGCGGACGTCGCTCACCGGCACGATCATGAGGTGCACTTCGTGCTTCGTGATCGTCTCGAGGAGTTCCTGTAGTTCTTCGCTCGGCTCGGCGACGGCGATGAAGATGATGTTGCCGCTCAGCGAGACCGGCAGAGCAAGCTGCGCTCTGGCGGTCTCTTCGGGCACGAGGGCGAGGGCGTCAGCCTGCGGGATCTGAGTACGCAGATCGCACTCGGGCATGTCGAACTTCCACGCGAGCGCGTCGACAAGCCCGCGTTCACCGAGGACTCCCATGTCGACGAGGATCTGCCCGAGGCGACCGCCCGATTCGTTCTGCTTCGCGAGCGCCTCGTTGACCTGTGCCGCGGTGACGAGACCGCGGCCGACGAGAAGGTCCCCGAGCCGTAGCGTGCTTTTGTCCGCGACGTCGTGGACGCCGAAACGGACGATCTCACCGAGTCCCTCGCCCTGGAGATTGCCGTTCCCGTCGAATCCGACGGTCGAGTACGGCAGGTTGAGGTCGCCCCACTGCGCCGCCTCCGATTCGGCCGGACCCTCGGGTGGCGGCGTAGCACCCGTCGTGTCGTCCTCGGAACGCTGGCGAGTGTGCGAGTGATCGCCGCGGCGGACCCTCATGTTGGCCGACCACTGCCGTCGGGGGAAAAAACCAGCATGACGACAGGCTACCGCCGCGCGCTACGAAAGACGTGACTCCTTTGTGCTACCGGTGGCTCACCGCGGCCGTTCGGAGCATCGCCCAACGCAACGGCTCCGAGCGATGAATCGCCTCGCTGCTGCGCACGGCCCGGCCGGCTGCGCGCCGTGCGTGCGGTCCGTCCTCACCTCCGTTGCGCGAGCGCGAGATCCCCGGCCGTCGGCAACGGACTGAGCACGCCCCACCCGGGATTGGCGACCCGATCCGGGGGAGTCACAGTTAGCCGAACGTGAAGTCGTAGGCCTCGATGCCCGGCGTTGCCGAGATGACGAGTGAGGCGCGCCGATAGGTTCGACCCGACACCAACGTGTAGAGCCGCGGGATTCCGCTCACCTCGATCCTTCGCGGCAGTAGGCCGTTCATCCGGACCGAAAGTGTGCCGTGACCGCCGAGCACGAGGTAGACGTCGTGCGCCGCGAACTCGAGGCGGAGCCTGGCGTCGCTTCCCGCGGTCATCGCCTCGTGACCGATCGTCCAGGTGCCGGCGAGTTCGACCCCGTATGAGTAGGGGACGCGGGAGAAGTCATATTTCGTTGGGACTCCGAGCTCGGCGGCTTGGCCGTCGAGACTTTCCTGTGGGTCACTCGGGTTGTCGAGGTAGTCGTAGCCGAGGTAGGTCTCCGGCGTGAGCGGCGTGCTCGGCGTCAGGTCGGGAACATCTGTTCTCGGCGGGAGATGAACCAGCGGGTCGGCCTCGACGAGAAGGTCGCGGATGAACGACTCGGTCTGGCCGTAATCGCCTTCGCCGACGGCGAGGTAGCGCAGCACGCCGTGGGCGTCGATCAGGTACTCCGCCGGCCAGTAGTCGTTCCGGTAAGCGTTCCAAGTCGCGTAGTTGTTGTCGATCGCGATCGGGAAGTCGACGTGGAGTTGTCGAGCCGCGGCAGCGACGTTCGACACGACGTGTTCGAAGGCGAACTCGGGTGTGTGCACGCCGACGACGACGAACCCGTCGCGGCGGTATTGGCGGTACCAGGCCTCAACGTGCGGCAACTCGCGTTGGCAGTTGATGCAGGAATAGGTCCAGAAGTCGACGAGGACAACCTCGCCCCGCAGTTCGGCGAGTGAGAGGGCCGTGTCGTGTGGGGTGTTCAGCCAGCTGGTGATTCGGGTGAACGCCGGCGCGCTTCCACATCGTGCGAGGGCCGGCGAGTTGGCGGTGCAGTCGCCGAGCGTACCCGCCGGCACGCCTTGCAGCGCGGCGAGCTGGTTCTTCGCGAACGTCGTTTCCTCGATGTCGTTCTGGAGGGTGTTCGTGTAGCCGGGGACGAGCCGCTGCAGCCCGTCGGTGAGATTGGCCGCCAGGGCGAGACACATCGCGAGGAGAATGACGCCGCCTACTCGGCGGACGAGCCCCGCGCGGCGGCGCAGGGCCCGCACCCGTTCGACGATTTGCTCACCGGCGAGGGCGACAACCAGTAGCGGAACCGCCGCGCCGGCGGAAAACGCCAGTGTGAGCAGAATCGCGCCCGGCCCGTAGCGGCGTGTCGCCGCCACGGCGGCGATGGCGGCGAGGACGGGGCCGGCGCACGGGACGAAGAGGGGGCCGAGTCCGATCCCGAGGACGAAACCGCTCGTCGCGCCCCGTGGAGGACGCGTCGCCAGGTGCGCGAAGGGGCGCTCGATCAGCTCCCCGAGAGCGGGGACGAGCAGCCCGAGCCCGACGAGGCCGAGGATGGCGAGTCCCGCGTCGCGCAGCAAGTCCTGTGGCAGATCGAGCGCGCTGAGCAACGCCGATCCGGCGAGCGTGAACGCGGCGAAGCTGAGAGCGAGACCGGCGATGACGGCGAAGGGACGCCTGCTGCGCCTGCGGGCCGTGACGGGTGCGACTGGCGCCGCCCCCGCGACGAGGACGACCGGCAGGACCGGCAGGATGCACGGTGAGATTCCGGTGATCAACCCGGCGACGATCCCGATCGCGAGCAGCGCCAGCATGGCCGTCATCCCCCCAGGAAAGGAGCATTCATCAGTTTTACCGGGGGACCCGCCGCAAGACGCGCCCCGGCAGCGCGCGGGAGGTGGCTAGAGAAAACGCAGTGTCCCCGTCGTGCCGATGACGACGAGGGGTTGCGCGGCTGGCCGGAGCCAACGCAGGGTGTGGACGAGCTCGGGCTCGGCGAGGCCGACGCATCCGTTCGTCGTGCCTCCGGTCGAGACGTGGAGGAAGATCGCCGAGCCCCGGCCGGGCACGATGGGCTCCGTGTTGTAGTCGATCACGGCGAAGTAACGGTAGGCGATGACCTCGGTCCACAGCGCCTCGCTGCCACCGCCGAACGGTGGCCTGGTTTCACAGAGGACGTAGACGAATCGGTTGTAGCTCGGCGTCGTCGGGTCCTCGTCCCACCAGTCGCCACAGGTCAGACGGTGGTAGGGGTATGCCACTCCGGGGTTGGGCGCGACGCCGTACATCACCGACCCGATGCCGAAGGCGCCGATCGGGGTGGTGCCGTCACCTTCGAGGTGGTGACTCGAAAGCCCGTGCCAGCCGAGCCACGCTGGCCAAGGGCCGCCGACCTCGGCAAAGCACACCTTCGTCCGCTGCCAGAGCGTGACCGTCGCCGTCGTCGACGACAGCGACGGCGCCTCGACGACGATGAGCTGCGACGCGTTCGCCGTCGAGCGCAGGCTGTCGGCGAGGTTCGCCGGGCAGGAAATGGCAGTTTGATTGGGCGAGGCCGTGCCAACTGGCCGTGGCGCGACGAAGCCGACGGCGACGACCGGCGCTGCGAGAAGTGCGACGGCGAGACGCGCCGCGCAGCGGCCCAACGTCAGCGCGGACTCCATCGCCACGGCCGGTCACTCCCGGTCAGGTCAGCCACCGGTCAACGAGAAGTGCTGGTAGTCGGGTGAGCTCGTCCAGCGCCCTCCCCAGTACCAACCGACCGACGCGAAAGCTTCGACGAGTGTGCCGCCCGGGACAGCCATGCCCGGCCGGACTTCAGAGCGGTTGAGGAATCGCGCCCCGGCCGGGGGCATGGCGACGCCATCGTCGACATACGGGTTCTCAACCGGGTTCACGTCGATGGCCTCACCGTAGGCGTGCACCGACCACTGTGGTGGTCCCGGTGCCACGGCCAACCGGCAGTTGAACGCTGACGTGTTGTCCGCTGCCATCGAGGCGGGGTCCTTCCCGTGGAAGACGTCGACGGGGACCATGCGGCGGATCGGGAAGCGCGCGGCGTAGAGGCGTCCGAAGACGGCGATGACTTCGTTTACGACCGTCTCGTTGACGACCATCGTGCCGACGTGGCTGCGGTTGTCAAATCCGTAGTAGCGCAGGTGGAGGAGCCGGAGCTGACTCGGTGGAACCGGGCACCCGGGTCGCCACGAATAGCGGACGGTCGACGGCGTCACCATCGACACGGTCGCGGTGAACGGGGGGAGTGTCGTGGTCGTCTGGGCGCTTGCCGTTGCGGCGGGCCCGGCGGTCACGCCGAAAAGCGCGACGGCGATTGCGAATGTCGGCCGGCGGTGACGTCGGCCTGTGCGCCGGGCCCGACGCCAGGGTCGTGGTCCAGTTGCCTGCTCGGTCATGTCGGCGTCCCAGATCGTGTCGGTCCGTTGCTCACGATCGCAGGTGATTTCGCTCGTTGCCGGCGCTCCTGGGCGACGAGCATGATGGTTGCCGCGCCGCCGACGGCAAGCAGCGCGAGCGAGGCGATTTCGACCGCGTCGGTGCCGTTGTCGTGGGTCAACCAGCAGTACTCGTCGACGAAGCGTGCCAGTCCCCACAGCCCGACGGCCATGGCGGTCACCAGGCCGACCGGGCCGCGCCGCCGCGTGATGACACGTTCGACCCACAGCACGACGATGTAGATCGCGAAGCATTCGACGGCTTGGAAAATCGGGGCGGGGAGGCGCTTGCCGACCTCCCCCGCGTAGTACATGCCGAACCAGGCCGACGTCGGCTTCCCGCCCCCAGCCACCTCGAACTGCGGTCCGAGCAGACGCCCGACCGCCCACGCGCAGACGAGGACCGGGGCGACGAGGTCCGCTGCGACGCCTGCTCTGAGTTGTCGGCAGCGGCGATGCGCCGACATGAAGCCGACGGGTAGACCGAGAAGCAGGCCCCCGTAGGAGGAGAGTCCGCCGTGCCAGATCGCGAGGATCTCGATCGGGTCGCGCGAGTAATCGCCAAAGTTGGCGATGACGTGGGCCGCCCGTGCTCCGATGATCGCCGCGACGATCACCCACACGAACGTCAGGCCGAGCCACTCGTCCGGGTAACCGTGGTCCCGGAGGCGTTTCGCGAGGTACCGATAGCCGAACCAGAAGGTGATCGCGAGTCCGATGCCATAGGTGTGGACCTGCAGCGGGCCGATGTGGAAGACGACCGGGATCGGCTTCAGGGAGTGCCTCCGCTCGATGGGAGTCGGGGCCGCGACCCCGAACCTGACGTTGAACAGTATGACCGCGAAGGCAAGGGACAAAGACCGTGGCGGCGTTCGAGCATGGCGCCACGGCTAGTCGCCGGTCTTCTGCGTTTCGGGAGCGTTCTCGCAGACGGCTCTACGCGATCACGTCGGGAACGTCGTCGAGCCGGGTGCCCTTGGTTTCCGGGACGAAGCGCCAGAGAATCGGGAGCGCGGCGAGCAGCAGCACCGAAAGGACACTCACGCTGTCACCGATGTTGCCGATCAGGCCCCCTCGTTCACTGAGGACGCCGACGATCGAACCTCCCGTCACCTCTCCGGTGTTGGCGAATCCGTTGCCGACGATCGCCGAGGCCTGAGCCCGGATCCGAGTCGGGAACGACTCGGCGGACATCGCCGAGAGGGCCGGGCCGACACCCAGCCCGAAGAAGACGGCGAGGGTGAGGAAGACGAAGTTCGCCGCTTCGGTGCTCGAATGGAAAAGCGCGACCCCGCTCGCGCACGCCGCGAGGAAGTAAACGGTCGCCACCGGCTTGCGGCCGAACCGGTCGATGAGGCGGCCGCAGACGTAGTAGCCGGCTGTCCCGAGAACGACAGCCGTGCCGAGATCGACCGAGACGAGCCCGGTCGAGAAATGGCGCTCGCGTTCTGCGTAGTAGACCCACCAACCGGCGCCTGCGGTGACGGGGATCTTCACGAGGAGCGACACGAAACCAAGGGCGAAGACGCGCCGTCGCCAGGGCTTGACGAGCGCGGCGCCCATCGGCTCCTTTCTCGGGTGGTTCGACCTGGCCTCGGTGAACGCGGCGGTCTCCCGCACGTATCGACGCGCGACGCCGATAGCGAGCGCCGGCACGACCCCGACGAGGTAGAAGGATCGCCAACCGAGCCCCGCGTGCTGGAGGCCCGCGCCGAGCAGCACGGCAGTCGCTCCCGTGCCCAGCGGCACGGCGAGGAGGAGTTTGCCAAGCGCCCGTCCCCGGGTGGCGGTCGGGAACTCCTCGAGGACGACGATCGCCGCGAGCGCGAACTCGGTGCCGGCGAAGATCTGCGTCAGTGACTGGAAGAGGACGAACGACCAGACGCTCCAGCTCGTGGCGGTGAGTCCGGTGAAGAGTCCGTAACCGAAGAGCCCGAAGAGGAGGAGCGGTCGGCGGCCGACGCGGTCGGCGAGCCGGATGGCGAAGAAGGCGATGAACGATCCCGCCGCGATCGGGACGTTCGCGAGCCCGAGCGTCCCGAGGCTGACGTGGAAGGCCCGCTGCAGCTGCGGAGCAAGCAGGGCGCGAAGCTCGCCGTCGAACCCGTTGAAGAAAGCGGCTGGGATCAGGAGGAGAAGAAGGATGCGAAAATACCGCGCCGATCGCTCCTCGACCGCCATTGGGGCATCACCCTACTGATCGACGGAACTGCGAGGACGATCAGGGTCCAGACGCGGCACGGTCCCGAGTAGCCTTTCGGCCGGAGCCGTCCGTACTCCCCGGGACCAATGCCTGTGGCGACAGGCGCCTTGCCGTTCGCCTTGCGGCTCTCGGCCGGCAGGCCGCCTCTCGACGACCCCGCAGTACCGGTGCCTCCCCGGAGGGAGTCCTTGTGCTGCTTCCTGCCTACCTCCGAGGTTCCGTCGCCCCCCGTTTTCGGTTCGCCCGCCCCCCTCTTTCGAGTGAAACGACCGTCCCGTCCGTATGGGACAACTCGACCTTGGTGGGTGCATCGTGCTCCCGTTACCTCTGCACGTCAAGAGGGTTACGCGAGATCCACTGTTTGTCGACAGAGTTCTTGCGAGATACCCATATCGTCCCCACACGATCCCCAGAGAATGAACAGATCTGTCCACAGGGTGATGGTCTTTCGGCTGGCCGGAGGGGCACATCCCCGGCTCGGCGGGTTCGGCCGGCCCAGCGTCGCCGGGCGAGGAGTGGGAAGCCAGGGTCGAGAGTCGGAAGGCGGCATCGTCCCGGACTCGGGCCGGCGACGAAATGCCTGGCAGCGGGGATTTGCGGCGGTGTCGCAACGTCGCACGGGGGGTGAGGCGGTCACGGCGGGTCATCAGGCGCTCGTGGGCGGTTGGCCCAGTCGGTCATCAGCACGAATCAGTTCTACGGGTCCGGTTGCACGAAGCTTTGGCTTTTCATCGCTGATGGCACGCACATGGCGAACCTCGCCGCAGCACAGCACCTGCGGGGCACGCAGTGGCCGATGATGAACGAGACCGGCAACTTCCCCGGTCAGTCATGGCTCTGGCTGTACAGGTTCTGCTACCCGATCCCGCCGTTCACGATCTCGACGAACGCCGACGCGCTCGTCTGGGCCGTCATGTTTGTGCTCACTGCTCGCCTTGTGCTCGTTCCCTTCCTACCGGGGGTGCGCGCGATCCCGCGGAAGGTGCGCATCTATCGGTTGATCTGGCGAAGGCACTACCGTTCTCTGGCTGCGCGGGCGGACAGTACCGTGTGACCGGAGGACGGGCCAGTCGCGTGCACCGGTGCGAGTGAGGCAAGGAGGTACGACCATGGAGGTGACGATCCCGGCGGCCGGTGGCGAGATCCCCGCCTACCTGGCTCTGCCCCCGAGCGGTGATCCCGAGCCTGGGGTGATCGTTGTTCACGACATGTTCGGCATGACCCAGGACCTAAGGAACCAGGCGGATTGGCTAGCCAGCGCAGGTTTCCTGGCGGTCGCGCCCGACTTGTTTCACGGTCGCACGAAGATGGCCTGCGTGCGCGCGGTGAGACGTGACGTCGTCGCGCGACAGGGGAGGACCTTTGACGACGTCGAGTCGGTGCGCAGCTGGTTGGCTGGCCGACGCGAGTGCACGGGCACGGTCGGCGTCATCGGATTCTGCATGGGCGGCGGTCTGGCCCTCGTGCTTGCATTCGGTCGCGGCTTTGCAGCATCGAGCGTCAACTACGGATCGGCTCCGAAGGGCGCGTGCGACGAAGGGCTTCTCGTTGGCGGTTGCCCGATCGTCGCCAGTTACGGCGCCAAGGACCGATCGCTCCGCGGTGCCGCGCATCGGCTGGAGCGGTTGCTTGCTGGCGCTGGCGTGACCCACGACGTGAAGGAGTACCCGGGTGCCGGGCATGGATTCCTCAACGACCACAAAGGTGCGCACGACCCTCTGCCCGCCGTATTCACTTTGATGGGCACCTTCATGCGTTACGGCTACGACGAAAGGTCCGCCGAGGATGCGCGGCGACGGATCGTCTCGTTCTTTGACGCGCACATGAGACCGGGCCGAGCGCAGGCGACGCGAGAGGGTGGTGACGCGCCCGGTTGAACCTGGGGACGAGAACCAGCCATGTGCCGGGTGGTCCAGCCCGTCGGGCAAACCGTGTCAATTCGCTGGCGCTCACGATCCGACGATTCTCGGAACTAGACGCGCAACACGTCGGTTGCGGTTCCGTTGCCGCGAGACGCACCTCCACAAAGCCGTCAGGAGATCTAGCCTGCTCCACTTGGCTCGGCGCTTGGGTCCGTGGCCTGCAACCGACGCGGCGGGTGACGTGTATTGCCCACGGTTGCTAGGCAATTTGCACTGACTGTCATTGCTGCATTCGAAAGTACCGTTACACTTCATATGTAGCCATTTCGCGGAATTCACCTATGAGGCGTACCGGCCATGGCAAAGATTCATTGTGTGATGGGTAAGACAGCGGTCAACGAGTCCGCGGAGGGTGGTTTCACCCTCGTCGAGATGCTCATCGCGATGGTTCTCCTCGTCGTGATCATGGGATCGCTCGCAGGAGCGGCCATCGTCGGCTTGGGGCTCACAAGTCCGACGAGCCAGAAGCTGTCCGAGTCGAACGACGCGCGGCTGGCGGCGGCGTGGTTCGGAATCGACGTCAGGAACGGGGAACAGTTCGCCGTCACGCCCAGTACGACGGGTCTCTGTGCGGCGAGTTCGTCGATGTCGAGCCCAACTGACCTTATCGACGTCTGGCCGAGCAGCTCCGGTGGTTCCGACGTCTCCTGGTACTACGGGGCGATCAAGTCTAACTGGTGGCTGGAAAGAGTCACCTGTAGTTCAGGTGGGGCGAACCTGGCGTACACGCCTGTCGCGCGAATGCTCTCGAAGACTGTTGCTCCGGTCATCGTGTGCGGTGCGTCGGCTTCGACCTGTCCGACCGGCGATTTCTACGCAACGTCGGTTTCGATGACCGTGACCGAACTCGACGGCTATTCCTACAAGTTGAGCGCTGTGTCACGTGCCGGCTTGCAGGCTTCTGAGTGGTCCACCCCGCCCTCGTTGTCTGAAGCTGCTCTCTTCCTCGGGACGAGCGGTGTCTCCCTGACGGGTAGCGCGACGCTGAATGTCGTCGGCAACATGGTTGTGGACACCCCGAGTACCGGAACGGCGATCTCGGTTAGTAACGGAGCGAGCATCAACGAACAGACGACCGGGGACACCGTCAGCACGATCAGCGGCTCCACTTGTAGCGGATGCAGCACGGGCATCACGCCCTCTGCAGCGCAGTCCGGCATCGGAACTCTGGCAAGCGCGACGGCTGACCCCTACAACAGCACGAATTTCGTCCTCCCGGCGCCTAGTTCACCGTCATGTGCCACTGGAGCCAGCCCGACCTGCTACTACACCTACGCCTCCACGATGACCTACACCAGCTGCGGCACTGCGGCGACGGGCTCGAGCGAGCCACTCAGTCCGGGGGTTTACGAGAACCAAGTGAATGTCACCTCGGGCGGTGCCACGGTGACGCTCTGTGCGGGGACCTATATCTTCGAGAACGGAATCCAAATTGGCAACGGAGGCGGTCTGACCTCGAACCAGCTGAGCGTCTTCTTCTATATCGGTTGCCCGGCAACCCTTCCAACCGGCCAGTCCAGCTGCACTGACACGTCCGCAGCGTTCACGGTGGGCACGTCGGGCGGCGGATCGAGCGTCAACCTCACGGCACCTACATCGGGCCAGTACAACGGCATCGTGCTCTTCCAGGCTCGCGATGACCCCTCGACGATCATCCTGGGGAACGGTACGTCCACCGCGTCGCTCAACGGCATCATCTATGCACCAGACGCTGAGGTGGAAGTGAGCGGGGGCTCGTCGAACATGTTCGAAGGAGTTATCGCCAGTTCATTCAACGGTAGTAACGGCGCTCCGTTCACCCTTGGGTAGGCGTCTTGACGAACCACCGCACTGCCCGAAATGGTGACGCCGGGGACACCCTCATTGAGATTCTCGTTGCGCTCATGATCATGGGGGTTGTTTTCCTCGCGGTGCTCGCCGGGATGGCAACGGTGATCACGGGTGCCGCTTCGAACCGCTCGGGAGCCACCGAGGAGGCCCTGCTGCGCAGCTACGCGGAGGTGCTCATCAGCCCGCCCGGAGGGAGCAGCGAAACAGGGGTCGCCTACCAGGCGTGTTCGAACTCGGTCGTGCCGACCTACACGGTCCCGTCTTCGCTGGTGAGCGTCCCGTCCGGTTTCACGGCGTACGTGTCGAAGGTCCAGGTCTGGAACGGCAGCTCCTACGACCCACCGGGATGGTCGACGACATACACCTTCACGTCGGGTGGGTCGCCTCCGAGTGCGACGACCTGCACTGACTACGGGCTGCAGAACATCACGATCACGGCTTCGACGACGAGCGGCAAGTCTGTCACCGAGACCCTCACCGTTCTCAAGGAGTCGGCGTTATGAGGGGCGCGGCGAAGTCTCCGGATCCAGGATCCAACGAAGCCGGGCAGTCCCTTCTGCTCGCGCTGTTTTTCCTCAGTTTCTTCGGCGTCTTCGTTGCCGCGCTCCTTGGCTTCACGAGCACGAGTTGGCTTTCGAGTTCATCGGTCGCGAAGCAACGCTCGACTACCTATGAGGCGGATTCGGCGGTGTTCGGCGCGATCCAGCGCGTTCGACTCGCGTCCAACCCGGGAACCTCGACCCTGTGCACGTCCGGCACGACGGCGAACGTCTTTGTTTACCCATCTGCGAGCTCGCCGAACGTCGCCGTCGGTTGCAGCAATCCGTCGACATCGGCGTACAACCTGACCGTGACGTTCACGGCGACGTCGGCGCCGTCTGGACCGAACATCACAGCCACCGTGGTCTTCTACAACAGTCAGTTGAACACGACATCGACCCCTACGGGCACGTACGCGGTAGGCTCGGGCTTGCAGGCTGTCCAGATCCTCAAGTGGGCAGCTACGCCATAACCGGGTGCGAGTCATAACCGTTCGTTCGTGCAGGGGCGGCATCGTCGCGGTGACCTGTTGGCCGTGGCCTTGTATCACCGCACCCTGTCTCTCCGGCAGCCGAGTGCAGCTCGCCGGCGAAGAACTCCGCAGAGGGAAACTGCCGGCCTGCTGGGGCCAGATCAGCTATTGACCCCGACGTGCATCAACTCCGGGTGTCAGATTCACTCCGGTGTCACTCCCGCTCACCAGGCACGCAGAACAACCCTCAAGGCCCCGGCGAGAGCACGACATTGTCTGCTAAGCGTTTGAATTGGACTCATTTGGCGCGCTCGGAGGGACTCGAACCCCCAACCTTCTGATCCGTAGTCAGATGCTCTGTCCAATTGAGCTACGAGCGCAGGTCACCCGGCGTGCGCTTGTCGAGCTGTGCGATCGCGCCAGTTCGTAGGTCCTGGATGTTACCCGGACTGCCGTCGCCCGTTGGGGGGTACAGAGGTCGGACCTGGTACGTTCCGATGTGTGGCCGGTTTTGCCACCGCTGATAACGAGCCACGGCTGAGGACCGCGTCAGAACTCGCTGCGCGCGCGATCCGGCTCGCCCTAGGGAATTACCGCGTTCTCATTAGCGCGATCGCCGTGATTCTCGTGCCGACATTCGTCGTCGGAGGTGCCGCACTTGCTTACTGGAGGGCAAAGAGTCCGACGAGTTTGAACCCGACGGGAACCGCGCGCGTCGCGGAGTTGGTCGGGGTCGCGGTGGTGGTCTTCGGGAATCTCCTCGCACAGGCGGCCGGCATTCACGCGGCGACGAACCTGGCCGCGGGTTGGCCCCCAGACTGGCGCCGCTCGATCGGCGCGGCCTTCAGCCGGGCCGCGACGGTCGTGACCGTGAGCCTAGAAGTCGCCGTCCTGTCCGGCCTCGGCCTGCTGTTGTTCATTCTCCCGGGTGTCTACCTTTGGTTTTCGTGGCTCGTCGCGATGCCGGTCGTCGTTCTCGAGGGTCGTACGGGTCGTGAGGCGCTGTCTCGGTCCGCGTATCTCGTCAAGGGAAGATGGTGGTCCGTCCTCGGTGGCTACTTGCTCGCCGAGCTGTTTATCGTGATCCCGGCGTACCTCGTGAGCTTCGTCGTCGGAGCGGTCGTCCACGCCTCCTTGACAAGCCAAGCCGTCACCGAGCAGCTCACGTCGGTGTTCGTCGAGCTCGCCCTTGCTCCGATCATCGTCACGTTCGTCGCCGTCACCTACCTCGATCTCCGACTGAGGAAAGAGGGGTTCTCACGGGACAACGTCGTTCGCCAAGGCGGGACCGTGACAGATGGTGATCGTCGAGGGGGGATGCGGTCCGGAGCCTGGTGGGACGCGGGTCCTGTTGGGGGCACACCGCCGTGGCAGGCGCCAGCGAATTCACCGCCGCGGCAATCGGGTGGGCCGTCGTGGCCGCCCGCAACCCCTGGCGACGCCCCAGACGCGGGCAGACGACCCGAAAGGCCGCGGGGTTGGCCAGCTGTGTCACCGAAGCCACCGCCTCCGGGCCAAGCGGCAGGCCTTCAAGACGACCAGCGGGCGCCGGGAGGTTCAGGCGAGCCGTCCGACGACGCTCCCGGAACGACCTCTGAATCGTTGTGAAGGTGAAGTTCCGACCGCGCCAAGTCTTGTCGCGCGATACGAAAACCGCGGAGAGGGAGGGATTTGAACCCTCGGACCCAGTTTCCCAGGTCAACTCATTAGCAGTGAGTCCGATTCGGCCGCTCTCGCACCTCTCCAACTGGGAGTTCAAATTTCCGATAAGCACTTTGGCATACCGTTGGCCTGCCTCCCGTTGCTGCCATTCTGACATGACGGGAACGATGCGTGAGCGCTCGCCGGGGCATTGGCAACTACGCGCCTTCGTCGGCCGAGACCCGATGACCCGAAGAAAGCGCCAGGTGCAGCGCACCTTACGCGGCACAAAGCGGGATGCCGAGAAAGCACTGACTGTCCTCGTCACCGACGTTAGCCAGGGCAGGGTCGACAACACGTGTGCAACAGTCGGCCAACTCCTTGACGCGTGGGTCGAGCACATTGAACCCATTCGCCACCCAAAGACCGTTCACGAAGCCAGCAGATCAATCGAATTGCGTTGGCGTCCCGCGCTGGGCCACATCCGGCTGGAAAAGCTCAGCCCGCCGACCTCGACTGCTGGTACGGCCAGTGGCTCAAAGAAGGATTGTCAGCATCGACGGTTCGCCGATTGCATGCCGTGCTGTCGGTGGCCATGTATACCGGCGAGCGATGGGGATGGATCATCAACTCCCCCGCTCGGAGAGCCTCGCCTCCAACCGCACGCCCGCCGGACATAGTCGTTCCGAGTCAACACCAGCTGAATCTGCTTTACCAATTGGCGCTCAAGAGAGATCCCGTGCTCGCAGCTGCCTTGGGCCTCGCCGCGCTAACCGGCGCGCGTAGAGGCGAGCTTCGCGCGTTGAAATGGTCCGATGTGGATTTGACCGTCGGGAAAATCCGCATCGCCCGCTCAATTTCGTCCTTAGGAAATCAGCTCCTCGAGGGACCTACGAAGACTCACGCGATTCGAGACGTAGCGATCGACGAGTTCGCATTGGATCTCCTAATGGAGCGCCGGGATGATATGCGCGACATCGCTGACCAAGCACAGGTGGATTCTGTCAAGGATCCATATGTGCTCAGCAGAGCTCTTGACGGTGCAACGTTTCTGGACCCTAATTCGCTTACGTCGTCGTTTTCTCGACTTTGTCGAGCAATGGAAGCTCAGGCACTTGAAAGGGCAAGGACACAAGGTCGTCGCAAGCTTCGGAAGGACGAGCTGCGGCCGTTCCGCTTCCATGACTTGCGGCACTTCAGTGTCACGTTGTTCATCGCGCCGGGAATCGACGTCAGGACCGTTGCTGAGCGACACGGCCACGCTCAAGTGACGATGACGCTTAATCGCTACGCGCATGCATTGCCCGAGCGCGACCGAGAGGCCGCCTCCCTTCTGGGCAAGGCGCTGACCGGCTGAGTCCGCTCTTGACGCAGTTAGAAACGAAGATCGGCGGGGATGGAATGCGAGGTTTGGCCATATCTCAGTTGGCGGTGGGACCACTACTCGTCCTTGACGGTGTGGCGAGGCTGTGTATGCTTCCGCCATTACTACGTCTTTATAGTACGGACGAAAAAAGGGGGGGGGTGAAGTGCGGAAGGCAGTTGTTCTTTCAGTTTTCGTCATCGGGGCGACAGCAATAGTGTGCACGGCGCCGAATTTGGGCGCTGCTGCTGCACATCGGCTAGGGCTACGTCGTTCAGAACTGCTTGCATCTGTCACAAGCGACCTTTCGCGCGATGGCATCGTGGTCAGAACTTCGCATCACGATGGTGAGACGTTCGCGTTCGCGGGCCCCGCGGGATCCACCGGCACTGCCACCTGGTCTGGCAACAATCAGGGAACGCCGCAGGGTGCTACCGCGAGCGTCACAAATCAGGGTACGCCGGAGAGTGCTACCGCGAGCGTCACTCCCCCTCCCATGCCCTCGGCGGGAACGGACCTGACGGCCGCGCAAGCGGCGCAGCTCACCTACGAGGAGGCGGTCGCCGTTGGTACCCCCGTGGCAGCAGCCCAACAGATGGCCTTCGGGTCCAGCGTGACGATCTCCTCCACTTCAAACGTGACAGGTTCAAACGTGACAGAGACCTGAGGAGCCGCGACGACGGCGGCCTCGATTTCCAAAGGCACAATCTTCAACTCGACCTGCGATCACGTTACGATTGATTCGGGCAATGCGTGGGGAACCTCGTGCCTCGTTCAGGTTATGGCTCAGGATACGGAGCCCAACGGTGTCTACGTTGAGAACGAGACCACTACCTCGGGCAACGACCCTTACGGGCTCATTCTTCTGGCAGGGACTGACTACTACCACTATCCCGGAAGCTCCGGGGAACACGGGATCGTCCAGTGGGCTCCTTCGATAACTAAAGATGTTGGCAACCCACAAACATATTCCGTGGGCGTCAGTTATGACGGCGTAAGCGTGAGCGTGTCGCAAACGGTCTATCCTAATGAGATCGCTCCGGTTCTTCAGCAATACAATGGGGCTTATCCAACCTCATTTGGAACGGAGTGGACAGGAGATGAAGGCGGTAATACCGTTAAAGGTTCTCCCGCAGCAGATCCTGCAAATGTCTGGGACAGCGGTTCGATCGACGCGGGATCTAGTGTCGCAATCGGAGGGTGGTAAGCGGGTCGAATCATGAAGGCACGTCGTCGCACAACATGGGCAGTAAAGAGCGCAGGCGTCTTGCTTGCTGCCGTCATCGCGTTGGCGCTACTGCTTGCATGGCGGTGGAGCCAACCGCTGCCGAGCCCCGTGGTTGGTGTCTTCACGGGGCGGATCACGACTCTCAGCCTCGGGCACACTGCCGTCTGTGTCGGCAGGTCAGTCAGTGACCAGCGTTGTAGCGATGTCTATGCCAGCCATTGGCCAGTGGCGTCTCTCCGGATCGGTGAAAAGGTAACAGTGGTGGTACTCCTCGATCACACGAGCACGCCGAGCGTTGGCTCCATTGACTTCGTACTGGTGCCGACGAACGGCCAGGAAAGCAACCTACCGGCGGGGTTCTCGACGGGTTCGAGCACAACGACGACGCCGCACCAGGCGGCGCGACGGGGTTGACCTCGAAGGCGGTCTCGTGATCGACGAGGACCACGCAGCCGTTCGCGAGGTAGGCGGCGCCGGCCGTCCTCGAATGACGCCGCCGCACCTCGCCGACCCGCCACTTCTCGCGCGCCTCGGCTGGGAGTTACTGCCAGGCGAGAGCGAGCAGCTCCTCGTCGTCGCAGACGACGAGCTCCTCGGAATGGACGCCGACACCGGGCTCGGCCATCGCGACGATCGGTGTCGAGGCCTCACTGCAACGCCAGCAGCAGTAGGGGAGGCTGACGAGCATGACGTCGACGAGTGGCTCGACGGTCGCCTCGTTGAACCTCCTCCGGTTGACGTCGCCGAGCATTGAATGCGAGGTCACGTCGACCTGCGACGCCTCGTCGGTTCCTTCACCACTTCGCTTCCACAGCCATCCCGTTCGCATCGCGTCACCACCACCAGCCGGCTCTCTCGCTCCTCCTCTCGCACTCGCGTTCTTGCTCTCTTCGCCCTCTCAAGGCGCTAGGGAGCTCCCGTCTGTCCGTTGCTTCGATCAAGCTACGACTAACAAGTCTTGGTTAGACACCCTTGGAGATACCGGCCTTCGGCCGGTATCTCCGTCGTCGCGCTCTTTCTGCAACGCGTTCCGTAATGCCCCGTTCTTACCGTCGCCTCGATGATTCTCTCGGTCACGGTGCTCGGCTCGAACGACGGCACGCCGCTCATGGTGATCGGCGAGCGCATCGTCGAGTACCTGGAAGGCGGGCGCGCGATCGCCGGCAGGCGCCGTCCGGACGCCATGGTCGAGCTCCCCTCGCCCGAAGGCGGCACCGTCGTCGACTACGCCGACTCCGTCGGGGTCCGCCCCGGACGCTGGGTGCTCAGGAGGTCGAGCGAGGTCGACCCGGCGGAGCTCGCCCTGCTCCTCGGCGGTCGAGACCCGGCAACCACGGAGCCGCTCGTCTCGGCACCGGGATCATCGGGGCGCGCCGAGTGCCGGCGTCGCCTCGCGCTCGCGCCGACCGGACTCGACAGGGAGTAGTACTCGACGAAGCACGCTGCCTCGGTTTTCGGGATCACCCCTTCCTATTTGCGTCGGCTGCTCCGCGCACGGATCGCGGCAGGAGGTGATGAGTCCGACGGCATCAGGATCGACGCGACCGGGGCGTGGCAGCTCAACAAGGAGGCGGTCGTGCGCATCTCGGAGCACCGCGAGCCGCCGACGGTTGTCGCCGACTATGACCTCACCTTCTCGGTCCCGAAGTCGGTGAGCGTGCTCGGGGCTGGTGGGGAAGACGTGACGCGGGCCGCGGTCCTCGAGGCATTCGACGAGGCCGGCGCCGGAACCGCCCAGGGCGGTGTCACCCTGAGGACACTACGATCGCGCCGTGCGCTCAGGGCACGAAGCACTCTTCACGGGCGCAGCTCGTGCCCGCCAGGTGGTGCGCTGGCGTTCGCGCCGCCATTTCGTTTCTCTCTGTGCCGCGAGCCTCGTGGTGATCTCGGTCTGCTCCTTCCCGGGGGCGACAGACGCCACGGCAGCCGCCCAGGTCGATGGACACTGGCTAGCGAGATCGCCAAGGGAGGTTTCGCCGACCTCACCTGTACAGCTGGTCTATTCCTTCGTCCGCGATTCTGGCGGCGCTACCGCCAAGACAGGAGCACAGATCCTCCTCGGCTTCGAGCCAGGCGGCTCGGCCTACATCTACGCAGTTGACACTACGGAGTACCCTCCATCAACGCTCGCGTACCACGGGGAGTGGTCCTACGACGGACGGACCATGAAGCTCCGGTTTGCCAATTCGGACCTCTCTGTGAATGTAACCTTCTTACTTTCGCTCTCCGCCTCTTCGCTGACACTGCCGTTCCAACTCATGTCGAGCAAGACCGGAAGCTCCACGTGGCAACGGCTCGCCATGACGCCGTCGGAAGCGGTCTTTGCCGATTACGACGCCGCGATCACAGACACCACGTTGGCTCTTTCGCCGGCGGAGGCACTGGCTCGCGCCTACAAGTATGCAGAGGCTTGGGTCGGCCAGTCCATCGACCCGCTGCGTGCAGCTGACATGGCGACGAGGCCGCATTCGGCCGACGCGGCCTGTCCACCGACAAAGAAGGATGTCGTTACTCGCGTGCGAGAATTGCTCGACGCGATCACGATCGGGAACGATTGCGGGCAGTCGGTTGAGGATCTGCTCCAGGACTATGTCGGTGCTGCCCCGCAGGCTCCGTTGTCGGCCGGGACTCTAGCGGCGGACCCGCGTGTGAACCTCAACTCCGCTCCGCCAGGCAACGGGATCTCGGACCCATTGTCCAAGTCCGCGCTGATTATCGCCCCGTTCACCTACACCGGCACCTCGACCAACACCCGCGTTCAGTTCCAGCACGGCAACACCGTCACCCTCGCCGTGTTGAACACGATACGGGCGCAACTCGTGACGGACGGATTTGCACCCGACAGCATCAGAATGCTCGTCAACGGCGATGCGACGATTACCAACATCTATGCCAACTTCGAGAGACTCCGCGACCCCGGAGTTGTCATCCTCGAGACGCATGGCGGAGCCGATGGCAACCTGGCCACAGCGAGCGGCGTTGGCTGTGGGGAGAATCCGGTTCCGGTTGCGATCCCGTCCGTCCCCCAGGACCTTTTGTCGGGCATCGAGTGCGTGGGGATGGCTGACGGTCCCGGGTTGCCCGATGTGACGTCGAGTCTCGCGGTCCCGGCCAGTTTCTGGAGCAGGTTGAGAGGTCACGGTGTCGACCTGCACCGGAGCCTGGTGTTTGTCACCGCATGTGACACGGATATGACCGCGGCGAAAGGTGTCACGCTACGCGTCGCGCAGAGGACCCCCATTGCTCAAAGGCCCGGGGCGCTCGCCCAGGCTATGCAGGCAGGTGCCTATTTCGCGTGGAACGACGAGGTTTCAACGAGAATCGATACTGCGGTTCTGAAGTACCTTGTTGCCGCGCTGAGCCGCCCGACGCACACCTCTGAAGAGACCTTCTACAACATGTTGAGGGTCGCGAAGACCGGGCAGATGATCTACAAAGAAGACACGCTCCTCAGCACTGCGGTCGTTTTCCCGCTGGTCGCAGGCGGCAACGACCTTTACGACCGGCTGGACGCCTACGGCTGGAACGGAAGCAGCATGGTTTCGTACTGGGGCCACGGCTGGGAGAGCGGGAGCCCGTCGCTCAACGCCGAGCAGATCTGGTGGCTCGTTTTTGCCGCGCGCTGGAGCCACGACATAAGCCTCGGTGTGAAGAGCCTCATCTCGTGCGATCAGTTCTGGGACAAGGGTCAGCTCTCGGGTTTGACGTCTGTTTTTTGCAATAACGCCAACGACGGAGCTGTCCCCAAGAAGAGCGAGGTCGACTACGCAAGCTATCTTCTGACCGGTCACCCCGTGCCGAAGGACGCGGTGCCCCGTTGGACCCTGGACGACGCGACACGAAAGCCCCGATGAGCCACGGGTAGGTCGATGCCGAGGAGGAGAGACTGAGTGTACGGCCGACATTGGGGTCCCTCCGGGCTCATCGTTTGGCGGCGCGGCGACTCTCAAAAGGTGGCATCTTCGCCTTCGGCAGCGGCCCCGGGGCAAACCTCTCCGTTCTGCTTGGGGCATTTCGCTCGTCGTGACGCCGCCCGGCCGCTGACCAGGCAGCATTCTGTTGGGGCCCACTGCGTAGACGGATCTCGGCAGCTTGAGGGATTCTTTCGTGACCCGCGGGCTTCTTTAGATTTCGGTAGATGTCGTCCGTGGTGTGGAAGCTCCCAGCCACTTGGTCGTCGCGGTGTCTCACTTCAATCTGACGACAGGGGATCTGGCCTACCACTCAGCCAAACGCCCTCTGATTCACAAGACCCAGAAGGACAGTGGCGAAAGACGTCCCAGCTCAGGCACACTCCAGTGGTCTCTAGCGCCCTTGAAAGACACCCCGACCACCATTAGCAGTGAGTCCGATTCGGCCGGTCTCGCACCGCTCCCGAAGTGTGTCTCGCTCCGGCCCGTGTGTCGACCACGAGGTCGCCTCCAAGGGTAGCCATGTTGAGTCGGCCCGGGCGGTAGCAGGAGCTTGTCCCAATTCTGAACCGGTATCGTCAACCTCCGCGGGTTCGTTGCGACGTCGGACCGCGGCATGAGGAGATCCTTTGTCGAGATGCGTTGAGGTTTCCGACGCCGGTCGTTCCGCAACCCGATCTGGTGTCGTCCCGTCTCATCGCGCGATGCGCGGATCGATTCGTGCCGCAGTCAGTCTGGCCCTGCTGTCGGCGGTGGCGGTGGCAGTCGCCCCGACGTCGGGAGCATCGCGCACCGTGGATCGGGCAGTTTCCCCAGTGGGGTCCCTCGTCGCAGTCGGCGCTGTGCCGAGGCGCCCGTTTGGAGCTCGGCGCATTGGGCCACTTGCCACCGCGCGGGTGATCTCGCTCGGAGTTGCATTGGTCCCGCGAGACCCGGAAGCGCTCAGCGCGTTCGCGCGAGCGGTCGTCACGCCGCGCTCGCCCCTGTACCACCGCTATCTCACGCCGAAAACGTTCGCCGCGGAGTTCGGACCTTCTGAGCAGAGCACGGCGGCGGTTGAACGGGCGATGAGGGGCTCACGATTGCGCGTCGGTCGAGTGTCGGCGAACGGCCTCATCGTTCCAGTGACCGGAACCGTGGGCCAGATCGACGCGGCCTTTCATACGCACCTCGTCGCCTACCGACTAGCCGGTGGAAAGGAGGGTTGGGCGCCGACGAAGGCGCCGCGGCTTTCTCGGCGGATTGCGCATGCCATCTCAGCTGTGCTCGGCCTCGACAATCTCTCCGTGGTCAAGGCGCCCGTCGTAGGTCGGGGTGAGAAACGTCCGGTAATCGGTTCTGCCGTCGCAGCTTCGGTCACGAGTCCGAGCGTGCGAGAAACACCGGAGGCGTGCGCGGCCGCGTCGGCAACCGCTCGAGCCAACAGCAGCTGGACCGAAGATGAAATCGCGCAGGCCTACGGGTTGAGCGCGCTGTTCGCCACGGGCGGCCTCGGAGCAGGTCAGACGATTGGCGTGCTCGAACTCGAGCCCTTCCTTCGCAGCGATATCGCCACCTTCGACCAATGCTTCTTCGGTCCCGACCACATCACCGTGATCCGGACGATCCCGATCGACGGGTTCGCCCTGCACGGTTCCGGGACTGGCGAAGCAGTCATCGACCTCGAGGTACTTGCCGCGCTCGCGCCGGAGGCGCACCTCGATGTCTACGAAACCCCGAACACCTCGTTCGGGCCCATCGATGCCTACAACGCGATGGTGAGCGCCGACGAGGCGAACATCCTGTCGACGAGCTGGGGTACGTGTGAGACATCGCTGCAGGTTTCGGCCCCGGGGATCCAGCAGGTCGAGAATTACATCTTCGAAGAGGCAGCGGCGCAGGGGCAGACCGTGTTCGCTTCGTCCGGCGACACGGGATCGGACGACTGCGCCGGAACCCAGTTCTCTTCCTCGAAACCCGAACGGCCCTACCTGTCTGTCGATGATCCGGCGTCGCAGCCGTACGTCGTCGCGGTCGGAGGGACCTCGCTCCGCTCCGATACGCCACCGCTCGGTAGCGACGCGGAGCGTGTCTGGAACGACGGCGCGTCGGGGGGTGGGACCGGCGGCGGGATTTCGAACTCCTGGGCAAGTCCGGTGTGGCAGGCGCAATCCGGCGTTCCGGGTACCGAGGGCGCGGTGAAGCGTCTCGTTCCCGACGTGAGCGCGGCCGCGGACGAACAGCGCGGGTTCACCTTCTATAGCGCCAGTTTCAAGTCCCCGTCGGCCTCGTCGTCGGATTCCGGGTGGGCGATACTCGGAGGGACGTCAATTGCAACCCCGACGTGGGCCGCGATCATCGCGGACATCGCGTCGTCGTCCGTCGGTGCCTGTGACTCGCTCCCGGTGAGGGCGGGTGGGCGCGACCTCGGATTCGTCGCACCCGAGCTCTACGCGGTCGCCGCTTCGAGTTACGCGACGTCGTTCAACAACATCACGGTCGGGGACAACGACGTGTTCGGTCTCGGTCTCGGTTACGCGGCGAGCCCCGGGTACAACCTCGCCTCGGGTCTCGGTTCCCCGATCGTCACCGACGCGTCGGGTAACGGCGGACTGGCGACGGCGCTGTGCGCCGTCGCCACCTCCAGCGCTGGGGCGATGCCGGCTCCGTCCGTCACGGGGATCACCCCCGCAGACGGCCCGACCTCCGGCGGTGACGTCGTCACCTTGACCGGTACGGGCTTTGCGACGCCGGGCACCTCGCTGCACGTTGAATTCGGCACGGCGACGGCGACGATCGACAGCGTCTCGTCGACCGCGGTCACCGTCACCGCCCCTCCGTCGGCCATCCCTCCGGACGACACCTCGGCAGGCGCCGCGGGAGCGGTCGAGATCACGGTCACCGCGACGGACGGGTCGGCTGAGGCGACAAGTCCGGCAACGGTCGCGTCGCTCTATGACTACGTCGCAGAGAGCGCGGCGGGCACGGCGATGCCGAGCGTGTCCGCAATCGGCCCACCGTCGGGGAATGTGCGAGGTGGCCGGCTCGTCACCATCTGGGGAAGCGGCTTCACCGCCGATGGCTCGACATCAGTCAGCTTCGGCGGGATCGCGTCATCGAGCGTCACGGTCGTGCACGACTATGAGATCAGGGCGCGCGTGCCCGGGGAGTCTCCGGCGACCGTCTGCGCGACCGGAGCTCGCTTCGACCCAGCGACCGTCTGCCAGGTCCAGGTCGTCGTCACGACGTCACAGGGCACGAGCGTGACCGACTCGATCCGGCCGCCGCAGTTCGGAGCCGTCGGCTTCAATTCCCAGGGGGTGGTCGAGCCGAAGCGGGGAACCGAGGAGACGCCGGCGGCGACAGAGTACGACTACGTCCCGACCCCGAAGGTGACGTTGGTCGCCACCGGCAGGTCGGCCGAGTCGCCGGTGCGCATCTTCGGATCCGGCTTCTCCGTTCTCACGTTCGACTGGGTGAACCTCGGGTCGGCTTCGTCAGTCGGCAGCGAGCAGACGAAGATCGACTACGTCACGCCGACGGCGATCGTCGTCACGCCGACGTCCGAAGACCCGACGGGCGGCGTCTCGGTGCCGTTCGCGGGGCGCGTGAGCGTGCAGACCGCCGGGGGACTGAGCAACGTCGTTGTTTCGGCCCGCGCGAAAACACCGAGGGTGAGAGATCTGTCGGTTCTTGGTGGTCCGACGTCCGGCGGGACAGAGCTCCGGATCACCGGTTCCGGCCTTGCTGGCGTCAGGTCGGTCGCGTTCGTGAGCGAGCTGTCACCACCGGAGCTCGTCATCTCTTCCCGCGCGCTCGTGACCGAGCTCTCCACTGGCGCGCTGATGGTCAAGACTCCCGCGCACTCCGCCGGGCCGGTCGACGTCCTGCCGTGCTCCCAAGTGGGGTGCGCCGCCGCCGACGGTTCGGCTGACACGTTCGTCTACTTCCGACCGGCGGCCCACCCACTCGTCGCGGTGTCCCGCCTGTCTGGTCCCGCCTCCGGCGGGACGCGGTTGACGCTTTTCGGCTGGAACGTCGACGATGTCTCGGCGGCGTTCTTCGGCTCAGCCCGCTCGGGTCCGGCGGTTCCGGCGCCCGGGTATCCCCGGGGTGACCCGTATGTTGGCCAGGTGCGCACGCCGCCCGGTGTCGCGGGGACGCGCGTCGCGATCACGGTCGTCCTTCTCGGGCGGCGCGCCGCCGTGCTGAGGGGGCTGGTGTACCGCTACCTGCCGAGCGCGCCGAGCGCACCACGGTCAGTCAGTCTCGTGCGCCACGGGACGGTGGTGATACTCCGTTGGGCGGCTCCAGCGAGCAACGGCGGCTCCCCGATCACCTCGTACAGCGTCGCCGCGTCGACGGGGGGCTCGCTGGTGCGCACCTGGCGGTTCGGTCCCGGGACGCGAGCCGCGCGCCTCGCGGGTTTTGCGTCCGAACGTTCCTACAAGTTCGTCGTCACGGCGTCGAATGCGACGCACGGGAAGGGATTGCCCGCGACCGCCCTCGCCGCTGTCGGCGGGGCGGCCTGAGGCCGAGCACCTCTTCGCCGGCGTCAAGGATCACCTGCGGGCTGGCTTTTTCCGGCTCACCGATCGGTCGATCGCGTTCAGGCGTGCGTGGGTTCAGCTCTGTGAGAAGGGCACGGCGAGCGCGAGAAGCGAGCGACGCGGCGGTACACTGCCGTCGCTTCGTGACGCGATGACGTTTTCCTTGACGGCACTGTGCGGCCGGTTGGACGAGGAAGGTGAGCCTTCGATGCCAGACGAGATCTGCTCCGAGGTCGTAACGGTGGTCGGCCAGAACGGCGATCCGATCGAGGCGTACTTCACGCGTCCGGTCGGCGGCGGATCGGTTCCCGGCGTCGTCGTCGTCCATCACATGCCGGGCTGGGACGAGTGGACGCGCACGGTGACGTTCAAGCTCGCCGTGCACGGATTCGCGGCGATCGCACCGCATCTCTACTCACGATTCGGGCCGGGTCGTTGGGAAGAGCTCGCGGCCGCTGCCCGGGAGCAGGGGGGCGTTCCCGATGCCCAGGTGATTGGCGACATCGAACGGGCGGCGCAGTACCTGCGCGCCCAGCCCGAGGCGAACGGCAAGGTCGGTGTGATCGGGTTCTGCTCGGGTGGTCGCCACGCTTACCTCGCGGCCTGCACGAGCACCGCGCTCGATGCCGCCGTCGATTGTTGGGGAGGACGTGTCGTCATGGCCCCCGACGCGCTGAACCCGAATCAGCCGGTGTCGCCGATCGAGCTGACCCGGGATATGCACTGTCCGATCCTCGGCATCTTTGGCAACGAGGACCAGTTCCCGACCCCCGCCGAGGTCGACGAGATCGAGGCTGAGCTGAAGCGTCACGGCAAGGAGTACGAGTTCCACCGCTACGACGGAGCCGGTCACGGCTTCTTCGCCACCGACCGTCCGTCGTACCGGCCCGAGCAGGCGCTCGACGGCTGGGCGAAGGTCTTCGAGTTCTACAGCAGACGACTTGGCGCACCCGGGGCGACCTGAGCGGACGCGCCCCGAGCACGAGGGGCAGGCACCGCCGCCGCAGGCGCGGGCATCTCATCGTCGCTGGCGGGAAGGACCGGACACGTCGGTCCGATTCTCTGGACGCCGCTCTGGCCATCCCGCCAGGGAAGCGCCAACAACCTGTTCGTCATGGCCTTTTCGGGGTCTGGGTTACCGCCGCTCAGCGGTTGGACACGGCACCAGCTGCCGAGCTCGTCTTGGAGATCGACCAGGTGTTCACGTTCCCGTGGGTCTCGAGAGCCTTGTCGGTGGCCGCGGAAGCCGGAAAGAAAGGCACCGTGTCGTGTCCGGGCGGCCGCTACCGACCGGGACCGGCTGGATCAGTGGCGGACGACGACGACGGGGCAGCTGGCGTGGCACACGACATGTTCGCTCACCGACCCGACGAGCAGGCCGGCGACGGCCCCATGACCCCGACAGCCGACGACGAGGAGGCTGGCGTCGCAGGACATCTCGATGAGCGTCGCCGAGGGGTGGCCCTCGACGACGACGAACTCCATCGGGACCTGCGGCTTTTTGCCGAGTGCCTCGGCGACGGCGTCGTTCTGCACGCCGCGGGCGTTCGCCTCGGGGTCGAAGTCCTCGGGGTACGGGGGCGTCCAACCGACGGCAGCAGGGAACGCCCAGGTCGTCACCACCCGGAGCGTCGCCCCGGTGAGTTCGGCCTGGCGGGCCGCCCAGCGCAGGGCGCTCACCGAGGAGGGGGTTCCGTCGACACCGACGATGATCACGTTGCTCGTTGCGTCCTCCGGTGCCACGCCACTACCTATACACCCCGTGACGCCGCGACCCAAGGGGCCAACGGTCCGGACGGGTCAGCGAGTGGACGCGCCGGCCTCGCGTGAGAAGCGCCGCGAGGGCGACGGCACGGCGCGACACCGACGAGGAGAGCGCGACTGGCGACTCTGTCTCGATCCGCGCGACGGGTGGACGGCGGTTGCTACACCGCCGCTCTGGTGCTGTCGGTGCGGACCGTGGGTCCTGTCGGGCGCGCGGCGCGGATCGTATGGTCTGTGGAGACGAGACAGCGAACGGAGTACTTCCTTATGGAGCCCGTGATCAGAACCGAGCAGCTGAGCAAGCGCTTCGGGCGCACGATCGCGCTCGACCAGCTGACGCTCGAGGTGGACCGCGGCGAAATCTTCGGTTTCCTCGGCCCGAACGGGGCTGGCAAGACGACGACGGTGCGCCTCCTCCTCGGTCTGTTGAAGCCGACCTCGGGCGCCGCCTTCGTCCTCGACCTCGACGCCTGGAAAGACCCGACGAGGCTCCACCCCCGTGCCGCCTATGTGCCGGGTGAATTCGCGATTTGGCCACAGCTCACCGGGGGCGAGATGCTCGAACTGCTCGGTTCGCTCCACGGATCGGTCGATTCCGCCTACCGCGACGATCTGTGCGAGCGGTTCGATTTCGATCCCACGAAACGTGGGCGCTCGTACTCCAAGGGCAACCGCCAGAAGATCGCCGTGATCGCGGCGCTGGTGACGCGGGCCGAGCTGTTCGTATTCGACGAGCCGACGGCCGGCCTCGACCCGCTGATGGAGGCGACCTTCCGCGACTGCATCGGCGAGGCGCGGCAGCGTGGCCAGACGGTCTTCCTCTCGTCGCACATCCTCGCCGAGGTGGAGGCGCTCTGCGACCGCATCGGCATCCTCCGCAACGGACGTCTCGTCGACTGTGGCACGCTCGCCGAGCTGCGCCACCTCGAGGTCCACACCGTCGAGATCCGATTCCAAGGCGAGGTGCCCGATCTGTCTGGGGTCGAGGGCGTTTCGAATGTCACCCGGACGGACGGAACGGTCCACCTCGAGGTGCGGAGGAGCACGGCGCCGCTGCTGAAGGCGATCGCGCCGTACGACGCGGTTTCGGTCGAAAGTCGGGAGCCGACGCTCGAAGAGGTATTCCTCTCCCACTACGGGCCCGAGGGGACTTGAGCGCGTCGCAGTTCGTCTGGGCGCGAGCGTTCCGGCACTCGCTACGCCTCCAGTGGCGGCAGGCGGCGGCGTGGACGGCGGTGTTCGCGGTGGCGGGCCTGGCGACGGCAGAGGCCTACGAGTCGGCCTATCCGACCGCGGCGGCGCGCCGGTCGCTCGTCCGCACCGTCCAGAACAACTACGGGCTCCAGGGGCTCTACGGCGTCGCCCGCCACATCGACACGGTCGGTGGCTTCACGAACTGGCGCATGACGTGGATGCTCGGACTGCTTGCCGGTGCGTGGGGCGTGCTCGCGAGCACGCGGATGCTGCGAGGCGAGGAGCAGGACGGGCGTCGCGAGCTCCTGCTTTCCGGCGTGATCACGGCGCGCGGTGCGCTTCTCGCCGACCTCGCCGCGCTCGCGTCGTTGCTTGTCGCCAGCTTTGTCGCCTACGGCGCGGCGCTTGCCGCCGTTGGGATTCCCGCCGGGGGCGCCCTCGTCGTCGCCGGCGGGACGCTCGCCGTCGGCGCGTTCTTCGCCGGCGTCGGCGCCGTCTCGTCGCAGCTCTTCGCCGACCGGCGCCATGCGGTGGCAGCGGCCGGCGCGCTGCTCGGCGTCGCGTTTCTCGTGCGCGTCGTCGCCGACGGGACCCGCACGCTCGGCTGGGTCCGATGGACGACACCGCTCGGCTGGCTCGAGAACACGCGGCCGTTCTCCGGGACGAACCTCGCCGCCGGGCTGCCGCTCCTCGGGGGAGCGGTCGTGTTCGCGGTCCTGGCGGCGGGCCTCGTCGTCGTCCGGGACCTCGGAAGCGGGCTCGTCGCCGAGCGTGACCGGAGTCGTGTCCGCTCGCGCCTGCTCGGGGGGATGACCGGGTTTACCGTGCTGACGACCCGCGGGGCACTCGTCGCCTGGTCGGCCGGGATCAGTCTCTACACCTTCATCCTCGGGCTGCTCACCAAGGACGTGACGAGCGTCATCCGTCAGCAGGCGTCCGTGCACTCGCTTCTCGGGCGCTTGGGGATCGCGGGTTTCGACCGGCCCCAGGATCTGCTCGGGTTGATGTTCGTCTTCGCTGCGCTGCCGATCGCGCTCTTCGCCGTCAGCCAGGTCGGCGCGGCCCGCGAGGAGGAGTCGAGCGGGCGCCTCGACGCGATTCTCGTCCGGGCGGTCGGGCGGAGTCGCTGGATGCTCACCCGCCTCGCGATCTCGATCGCCGGCGCGGCGCTCGTCGCCGTCGCCTCCGGGGTGCTGGCCTGGGCCGGAGCCGCGGTCCACGACACGGGCGTGCCGCTTCCGTCGATGCTGACGGCTGCGGCCAACTGCATTCCGGCGGCGGTCCTCTTCCTCGGCGTCGCTGCCGCCGCCTTCGGCATCGTCCCGCGCCACGCCGTCGGGGTGGGAATAGGAGCGGTCGTCGTCTCCTATCTCCTCGAGCTCGTCGGGTCGATCACGAGGGCCCCCGGCTGGGTGCTCGACCTGTCGGCGTTTCACCACGTCGCGCCGTCACCGGCGGCCCCCGTCGATGTCGTCGCGGCCGTGGTTATGGTGGTGATCGGTCTGGCGGGTGTCGCGATCGGGACAGCGGCGCTGCGTCGACGCGACGTCGTCACGGCGTGAGCGAGGCTGCTGGTGCGTCGCGGCCGCGTCCGGCGTCGACTTGCCGTTGGTCGTCCCGGGGCTCGTCGCACAATGGGAATCGAGCCCGAGAGGTGCCCGGTTGGCAGGCAAAACCCGCGGACTTCGGGGCTTGGACTACTGGCAAGGGCACTACGATGACCGTGTCCGCTGACAGCGGGTGAAGGGTCGCTCGGCCCAGCCGGACCGTCGCGCACCAGGCACCGATGAGACCCGAGGGCTGCAAAGCCTCCGGACGAGGAGGAATATGTCAAGCGTTGACGCGAACATCGACATCGGGATCCCTGCCGAAAAGCGCGAGGAGATCGTGCGGCATCTCTCGGCAGTTCTTGGCGACACCTACACCCTGTACTTGAAGACGCACAACTACCACTGGAACGTGACGGGTCCGATGTTCCAGACCCTCCATCTCATGTTCGAAACGCAGTACAACGAGCTCGCGTTGGCCGTGGACGAGATCGCCGAGCGCATCCGGGCCCTCGGCGCGCCCGCTCCCGCCACGTTCCGCGAGTTCGCTCAGCTCTCTTCGATCTCCGAGGACACGGATTCGCCGGACGCGATCGAGATGATCCGGCGCCTCGTCGCCGGTCAGGAGGCGGTGGCGCGCACGGCTCGCGCCGCGTTCGATGTTGCCGAGAAGGCGGATGACCAGCCGACTGCCGACCTGATGACACAGCGCATGCAGATCCACGAGAAGACGGCGTGGATGCTGAGGAGCCTGCTGAAGTAGGCGACTCCACCGTGCCGTGTTGCGCCGACGATCTCGAGCCGCGTATTGGATCGTGAGATCCCGCCCGGCTCGAGGCGCTTGGCCCCTGGGTCGACTCCTACCATGCCAAGCGACCTCACACGGCCATCGGTGGGTTCGTCCCGCTTTCACGTCTCGTCAGTCGCGCTTAAGGGAATTGCGACTGGCCCTTCGGGTTGATCGACAGCGGGGGCAGGGTCGTCGCCGGGAGCGTCAGCGGGCCGCCTCCCCCCGGAAGCAGGGCAGTGGTCGTCGTCGGGACGCTGCCCTTCACTAGGTGAGCAGGACGTCGTGCCTGCCCTGGTTCGCCGTCGTGACGAACCCGCCGACACTCGGGTTCTCGATGTGCCAGTCGGCGAAGACGGAGATCGAGTTGCCCACGCACTCGCCGCTGATCCTCAGATCGAGCTGGTGCGTCACTTTGTGCCTCGCCAGGTTGCCCTCGGCTCCGGTCGCGACGATCTCGTTCGGCACCGGCAGCTTCGCGAGCGGAACCGACGACGTGAGCACGAATCCTCCGCGGGCTCCGAGAGCATCGCCGTGGCCGCCGGGATCCGAAACGGCGCTTTCGGCCAGGTACTGCTGGCCTCTGTGACGATCGACGGCGCGACGACGCTGTACAAGGTGCGCGTCCTCAACGATCTCGACGGCCCGGTCAGTCTCACCGTCGAAGGCCTTCCCACCATGTTTGCAAGAGAGGAGGCCCTCACCCGCTGGATGCTCCCGCTGCTCTGAGGAGTGCCGCGCGCAGCGGACCTACCTGCGGTCCACCTTGTTTGCAGTGCCTTGGGCATTGCAAGGCGTGGCCTGACGAGAGCGACATCCGTCTCATGAACCGGATGGCAGAGCACCGTAGAATCGCCGCTGGTGGGCAGATGATCCCCGACCGATATACGTTGCGCGGCACCACGGTCTCGATCCCGCTGCTCGGCGTAGGGACCTGGGCGTGGGGCGATCGTTCCACCTGGGGAATGGGCGGTTACGACGCCGATTTCACTCCTGAGTCGATCCAGGAGGCGTGGGATACCTCGATCGACGCGGGGGCCACGCTGTTCGACACCGCCGAGATCTACGGCCGGGGAGAGAGCGAGCGCCTCATCGGCACGATGCTGGCACGGGACCCACAACGGGCCGCGTCAGTCGTCGTCGCCACAAAGTTCCTGCCGTTGCCCTGGAAGCTGCGAGTTCACCGCGCCCTGTTGAGCTCTCTTCGGGCTTCGCTCGGCCGCTTGGGTCTGGATGCTGTCGACCTCTATCAGATCCACGGTCCAACGAGCCTCCGGTCGCACGCGGCCCTCGCCGACGCCCTGGCCGACGCCCACGAGATGGGCCTGGTGAGGGCCGTGGGCGTGTCGAACTACTCGGCGCAAGAAACACGTGCCATGGCCTTGGCACTGCGCGAGCGCGGGATACAACTCGCGACGAACCAGATCGAGTTCTCGCTGCTGCGGCGATCTCCCGAGACGAGTGGTCTGCTCGCGGTGTGCAAGGAACTGGGCGTCGTGCCGCTCGCGTACTCGCCGCTCGGCCAGGGACGGCTCACGGGCAAGTACTCGGCATCCCATCCTCCTCCCGGCGGCAGGAATTTCGGCAAGTACCCGATGGAAGTTGTCGACGGGCTTGTCGCCGAACTGCGACGCGTCGGGGCAAACCACAGCGGGAAGACGCCTGGCCAGGTCGCTTTGAACTGGGTGATCGCCAAGGGCGTCGTCCCGATTCCTGGCGCGAAGAATCGGCAACAGGCAGTGGAAAACGCCGGGGCGCTCGGTTGGCACCTCGACGAAGAGAGTCTTGCCCGGCTTGACGACGCCGCGCTGGCGGGCGTGCGCCGTATCCGGGGTCGGATCTGGCAACACGGCTGAGCTCCCGGGGCCGACCAAGGGGCGGACGCGGAAATGGCGGGCAACGCCGCACCGCACTCGCCGTCGCCGATCGCTTTGACCACGCACCCGCTGGCGCGCGAGCCGGAGAAATGCGGCGGCAAGATCAGCCCGGCAAGACTCGTTCGTCCGAGCGTCCGGCTTGCCGGCAGGTCGCCGGGTGCGTGGCTGGTTCAACGGCAGCCCGGTGCCCGGGGCCACGGCCCCGGCAGCCGTCGGTCAGCTCGTCCTGACGAAGGTCGCTCTTTCGATCACCACTGCTGTTCCCGGTCGCGTGGAAACCTGGATGCGGTCCAACCCAGCGGAGAGGGGCACGAAGGCAACCCCGCCGAGTCCCCCGACGCCCACGTGCCGAGTCGTACGTCCGTAGCTGACGCTCACGACTTGGCGAACGGGCGGTGTCGGTTGCAGCGTCAGTTCCAGCCGCCAGGAGCTGTCCGGTGCCACGACGTAGACGTGCAAGGGAAGAGAGAGCACTCGAACACCGTCGAGCGTTGGCTGGTACGCCCCCTCCCCTCCGCTGTAATAGACACGGACCAGGTCGGGGTGACCCTCGAGCTTGGTGATCGTCGTCGGGATGAAACTCGTCAGCCTCTCGAGGTTCCAGAAAGTCCCGGGGTTGTTCACGAAAAGCCAGTCGTAGTAGCCGGTGAAGGAGAGAGCGAGCCCGACGAATGCGGCGTAGACGATCAGCGCGACGCCGAGCGACCTCGCGACCAGTCGGCGCCATCCTCGCCGTTGGCAGAGCGCGCACCAGACGAGGAGCGCCGGGATGAGGAGCAGCGGCACGTAATCGACCTCGGGCTCTTGCGTGACGCCCCAGATGGCGAACGTCACGGCCAGCAGGCTGAGCAGCCCCAACACGGCTGCCGAAAAGAGCACAGCACGAAACTCTCGATCGGCCCGATGGTGGCTGCCGACGAAAGGGACGCCTCCGACGAAAACGAGGAAAGGTGTCGTGACGAGCACGCCGGCAACGGGTCCGACGATGTAGCCGGGCGGCAGGCTGACCGGCAGCAGCGAGGAGGACAGCGCGACGTAGGGGAAGCTGAGCGAGAGGTGGATCGGCTTGACCAGCGCGTAGGTGAGCGACGGAATCATGTAACGGAAGGAGAACAGGTGAAGATTCCGGACATACGAGCCACCGAGGGCGTACTGCAGCCCGTACTCGAACGGTGAGCCAAAGCGAACGAAGTTGTAGGTGAGTGCCAAGAGCAAAAGAGCGCCTACTGGCAAAAAGACGATCGCTCCAAAACGCAGAACCGGCCTGACGTGCCGGTTCTGCGGGTCGCGTATGACGACGGCGAACGCGAGCAATGCCGCCAAGAGCGCCACCGGCGTGAGCACGGGTCTTCCCCCGAAGGCCAGGCCGAGACAGAGGCTGCCGAGCCCCAGTCGCCAAGCGCTCAACCGCGACCGCAGACAGCCGCTGGCAAGGAGGTAGAGGGCCAGCATCATGAAGGCGTGACCGGAGGCGATCTCGACCTCGTAGACCGCGGGACGACGCAGGAGGAAGGGGATCACGCTGCAGAAGGCGAGCGCCGTCACCGCCACGGTCATCGTCGGGAGCGAGGTTCCGGGTAGGAAGCGATCGAGGAGGGTGAGAAAGAGCAGCACGGCGAAGAACAAGCCCACGCAGCTGTAGATGACCACCGCCAAACTGACAGGCATGTTGCCGACCCCGAAGGCGCGCCAGGGCAGGAACAACGTGAAGACCGGGGTGACGCCCCAACTGAAGTAGAAGTGGCCGTGCCAGAGGATCAGGTCGTGGTACAGGTTCTGATATACACCGTTCTGGTTTGGTTCATAGGGATTTGCTAACGCGAGGAGCCCTTTGGGCGGCCGGTACGGCATGTCGAGATGGCCGGCAAGAACACTGTTGGTGAACTCGTTGTAGTAGTCACGGACGTGGATGTTGCCGCTCGAAACTGCGGTCCACCAGTAGAACGGAAAGACGAGCGCGTAGAAGCACGCGAGGAGCACTCGACGAGGAGTGGCCACTGGGAGCGCACGTGAGGCGAGAGCGCGGTAGCGAAGGCGAAGTCGTTCGAGGGCTGACCCCGCCATCATGATCGGCGCTGGACCATGGATGTCTCCTTGACCGTCCATTTTGTCCTACGGACCTCTTGCCCGACGGCACCCGCCTCTTGAACCAGTTGCCGTCTACGGATTGGCGCACCGGGTTCCGCCTTGGTTGAGGGTCACGATCCCGTGCCAGCGTTGGCAGCGCACTAGGCGGTGCGGTCAAGACTTCGAACGGCCAGAGAGGCCCGCCGCCTCGCTGAGAACTGAGGGCTGCCTTGGGTGTGGAGCAAGCATCGCCGGACATCATCTCGGAGTTCGGTCGTCCCGGATTCATGGACCGAGTTGGCGACATCGTGATCGCGCCCCAATTTGGGCGCCCCCGCCCAGCGCCCCCGGCAGGACTCGAACCTGCGACACGCGGTTTAGGAATCGGGCCGAGAAGGTCCACCAAGACGAGTCGAGTCTGTTGAAATGGACCTTGAGGGAATGGCCGTCCACTGAGTCCGTTCAGCGCGAGCGAATTTCGCTCCGTAGATTCCCAAGAGATTCCCGACCGGTCAATCGAAGGTCAGCATTCGGTGTGGTCGCTCAGTAGTCGCGGCTGCCCCCGGCCGGCACCTCGGGGCTAGACCGTGTAATCGTTGGCGGCGCGCGTTCTGGGACACCACCCGTGACCAAGTGCGAGCGCTATCGCCGGCTCCGTCGTTATCTCGGGAGGCAGACCAGGACGGCGACGGTGGCGAGCCAGGCGGTCATGCACACGTAGAAGGCGCGTTCGACCACGCCGAAGTAGGGGGTTCGCCGGGCGAGTGCCATGCCGATGAGAGAGAGGGCCATGAGGAGCGCGAGCACGTCGCTGGCGGCGGCAATGCCCGGATGGATTCCGTCGCGGTTGAGCAGGCTCACGAGCTCTCGGCTGGCGAAACCGGCGGCCAGGAATGCTGCGATGGCCAGCACGCCGTGGCGGCTGCCCGTCCGGGTGCGCGTGGCGCCGGGGGCGTCCATCGGGAACCAGCTGATGAGAGCGCGCGCGGCGGCGAAGATGGCACAAAGCGCGACGACGATCCCGACAGATCCAGGGAGGGCGGCGATACCGATGGCGGCGCCGATGCCGGCGACGGCGTAGGCGAGGGTCTGAACCCGGTAGCCGGCCCGGTACTCGCTGATGCCGTACTGGCTGACGGCGTTCCGCAGCGGAGAGAGCCCGGTGGGCAAGAAATGGAGGAGCACGAGGGCTGCCAGGCCGACAGCGAGGCCGGCGCTGATGAGCGTCGCGCTGGCTACCTCCATGCCGTGCTCGTAGTGGCCGTGGTCATGAGTGGCTGTGAGCGGCCGAGAAAGACTGCGACGCGGTGTTGACGTTGATGACTTGGCGGACGGCGACGACCTGGCCGGCTCGGGGAACGAGAGATCAGCGGCACCAGGATTAGCCAAGCAGATTGCATACCTGTTTGCTACACACCTATGACCTCCGACGCAACGGGCGACTACCGCTTCGGTGACGTCCTGGCCCTCGCCCGCCGCAGCTGAATCCGGCGCATGGGCGCCGCAGCTCGAGCACGCGCGCCTCAACTGCTGGCGCCATCTGCAAAGGCGATGATCGTGGTCGGTGCGACCGGTCGGCGAGCGCGTCGAGCCCGCCTTCTTCATAGTGGGCGAGCCACACGTGAACCGTTTGGCGACCGACGCCGAACGCCTTGGCGACCTGGATGCCGTCTCGCATGACGGCGAGGACTGCCTCATAACGCTGTTCCACCTTGCTGAGCTCCCTGAGCACTCGGCCACCTCCCTACGCCTCGCAGCGGAGGATGGTGGAGCAAGGTGTCGTGTATCAACCGAACACGCGTCGGGGATCACCCGAACATATGTCAGCAATCAACCGACCATGAAATGTCGAAGATCAGCCGTGGTTTTACATGCGAGAGGTGCCCCCGGCAGGACTCGAACCTGCGACACGCGGTTTAGGAATCGGGCCGAGAATGTCCACCAAGACGAGTCGAGTCCGTTGAACTGGACCTTGAGGGAATGGTCGTCCACTGAGTCCGTTCAGTGCAAGCGAATGTCGCTCCGCGGAGTCCCAAGAGATTCCCGAGTCGTCAATCCAAGGTCAGCATGCGATGTGGTCGTTCATTAGTCGCGGCCGTCCCGATTGAGGAGGAGCGGTCACGAACCCTCGCCATGTTTGCTGCGATGCCTGCATCACCGCCGACCCCGCGCAAGCGCCCGAGATCGGGGGCAGGCGCGGTGCCGCTATCGCGGCCCGCAAACGGGCGCTCTCTGAATGGGACAAGGCGAATCCCGGTGCTGTCTACGACCCGGAACTATTCCGGCGGGACATCTTGCCGAGGCTCGTTACCGTGAAGCTCTCCGAGATCGCCGAGGCGGCCGGCTGCTGCAAGGCGTCTGCTTCGGACCTCAGGCGGGGGAAATGGGCGCCGCACGTGTCGACGTGGAGGGCATTGGCGGAGCTAGCAGGCAGGGAGATTGGGTTTGCTGCTGAATGTACCGATACTCATAGCGTGACAGTGCCGGATGTGCGCCGGTGTGGCAAGCACCGCTCGGTCTTTCCAGGTGGGTTAACAGGTGCCAGTCGGTGACGTGTGGTTTCGCCAGTCGGTCAGCTTCGCGGCGAGCAACGGGGCGACCGCCAGGGCGAGCTCGGTGACGCGGTAGGCGGGCTTCCGGGAGTTGTTCCGGCAAAGCTGGCTGAAGTTGGACAGCCACGAGAGCGTCCGCTCGACCGGCCAGCGGAGCCCCTTAGGGTCGCCGGTCTGCTACACACGAAGGTGCTCGTCGTCAGGGCGCGGACGCGATCGAGCTCGCCGACGATCGCGAGCCGCCCGACCGGGTCGAGCCGGCAGCCCCCAGGACGACAAACCACTCGTTGCCAAGCCGTTCGAGTTCACGATGAAGATGGGGTCACTCGTCCAATCTGTCCGGTTCGTGACGCACTCACGACGCGGCGAGGACCCAGCCGGGGATCGCACACCCGTCGTGCACACCGTCCCGAGGAGGGTGACTGTGGCGCGGTTTCCGGTGATCGCAGTGTCTCCGGTTGACAGGTTGCGCGCCGAGAGCGATGCGGGCGAAAGCCCATCGACCACCACCCCGAAGGCGCCCCGTTGCGCTGGTGCGATGTAGCTCTTTGCCGCGGCGAACCTGCCGGCGAAGAGCGCTCTCGCGTACCCGAGCGCGCGTCCGGCGGGTGTCGCGGGTGCGGCTTGCGAGCCCGACGAACCGCAGCCCGCAGCCGCACAGACCACGATCACGCACAGGGATACGACGCTTCGCCCGGCACGCTGACACACGCTGATCGCCGGGCGCCTCGACGAGTCGAGCCCGCTGGGCCGTCCCCCGGCCGAGAGGATCAAGGCTGATGAGCGTGAGCCGGGCGCCGTCCGCCCCCGCATCACGACGTTGAGCCGTAGCCGAAGTTCACACTCGAGTGCACGAGGTCGCTGCAGCCACCTGTCGCCGACCACGACCATGACCCTCCGAGGTTGCCATTGCCGTACCCGCGCACCCCTGGGTCGAGGTAGAAGACCGCAGGCGCAGTGCTGAACCCGCACGCCGCCCATCCCGCCAGGCCGAGCAGGGCGAGGACGATATCCTCGAAATCGGTGTTGACAAAGGTCTCGGGCTCGTAATAGCGGACACTCCCATCCGACAACCACTCGAAGCTGATCGCCGGCAAGCCGGTGTTGCTCCAACCGTCGTAGGGGAACTCGTACGAGTCGGCCTTAGCGCTCGCCGAGCTGACGTAGGAGCCGTTGTAGTTCCAAGTCAGGTTCGCTGCGACGGAGTTGATCGTGATGTCCAGCGGGTCGATCCAGGCCACTTTTGTGTGGCCGGTGGCAGAGGGGTCTGCCCCCGCGCCGGGTGGGTCAGCCAACGTCGGCGGTCGCGTGGCCGAGCCCGTCACTGTCTGCGTGCTTGTCGCGGTCGACTGCGACGAGCCGGAGGCGGCTGCCGCCGCAAGCGTGCTCGACGGTCCGGCCAGGAGCGCCGCGGTAGCTGGCGTCACGTTGCCCGTGACGAACTGCGCCTGGCACGTGGAGGGGTTGAACGCCGTCTCGATGACGTACTGGGCCGAGGCATTCGGTGCGAGGCTCGCAGTACCGGTGATGGTGCAGGCACCATTGGACCCGACCGTTCCGGAAACGGTCTGCGGCGGAGAGCCGTCGGCCGCGAGCTGAATGGTGGTCGCATCCACGTAGCGGATCCAGCCGCCGGCCACCGCCGTCACGCCGAGAGAGGGGGTCGTCGGCGGAGCCGGTGGAGTCGTCGGCGCCCCGGCGGCGAAAGACGACGACGTGAATGCCAGCAGGGCTGCGAGGCCCAGGCTGAGCGAGGCGAAGATCCCAATCCTGGCATGTGTCACGATGCTCTCCTCACCGAGACCGAATATTTTCGGCTCATCCAGAGAAAAACAGCCGCCAACCACTCAGAGAATTCAGAGAAACAACTAGCGCGGTCAGCTCGCGACCAGCAACCGTGACCGGCGGTGCCACGAGACTATGCGCCGGCGGAGCGTCATCGCTGAATCCGGCGCGGCCGCCCTTCGGGTGGCCGCGCTCACCGACCGTCTAGCCCGCTGCTGTGATGGCGGTCGCGCCGGCGGTGGAGTACGCGCTCGACGATCAGGATGTTCGCCAGCCCAGCGGCGCCAAACAGCACGGTGTCGATCACCCCCGCGGGGATGACCAGCCAGAGAGGCCCATAGCCGGAGCTCGGCATATGCGCGCCGAGCGCGGCGCCGATCGAACGAAGGAGCCCGTAGGTGACGTACACGCCGACGAAGGCCGGCAGGCCGCAGACGAGTGTCGCCGCGACCAACGCGAGCCAGTAGATCGTGTGGTGCGTCACCGCCGCAAGGACTGCGGTGGCCAGCACTCCCGTCTCGTAGAGTGCCGCCGGCAGGGCAACAGCCCGGTGCAGCCGAAGGGTGCTTGCTCGCATGCTCAGCCTTGTCGCAGCTCGGTCAGACGACGCCACCGCATGTTACGGCGGTGCGCCGCTCGGCAGAGAGATCAACGTCGCAGACTGACGGCCAAGGATGCGCTTTGCCTCCCCTCCGCCACTGGGGCGAACGTGGGCGCCTGTTGCTTCGCCCCCTGGCGGGATGCCCCAGCTCTGTCTGCGCCGCTCCGCCGGTCGCCCCTCGGTGGGCACCGTCGGCCGTCGCCGGCTCCGTCCCCTTGCCCTCCCGTCCGGTGCGTGTGCCGTTTGGTCCTTTTCCCCGCCGTGCCTCCGACCCGCTCACCGATCTAGCCGTTGGGCCGCATCGCTCAGCCTCACGTCGCTCCTAGCCGTCCCCCTTTCCTTCTTGGCTCTCGATTCTCAGGGTGGCTACGGCCCCAAGGAGGCTCCCGTTTCTTGCCCCACTCTCGATGCCCCAGACGAACGAGTCCGGGTTAGACACCCTTGGAGGTACCGCCCTCTGGGCGGGACCTTCCGCTGCCGAGCGCGTTTGGCGACCCGATGCGATGATCCGTGGGTGCGTGGCTTCGTAATCGCATCTGCCATCGCCCTGATGACGCTAGGTGGAGCTCAGGGAACCTCGGCAACGGTCGGACGTCGGGTCATCCTCCTCGGCGACGGCATCGGCAACGTTCACTTTGGGCGAAGCGACTCCTGGGCCGTGCCACACCTCAGCGAATTCCTTGGGGCTCCCACCCAGCCGAGGCCCGGCCGGTTGAACGGAGATTGCAACGTCGACGCCTTTATTGCTTGGCCTAAGACCACCGCCTACTTCGACGACGGGGAATTCGTTGGATACGCGACGACGAACACTCGCTTCGCGACCGCGAAGGGCTTACGAGTAGGTGACACGGCTGCCATGGCCCGGCGTTTTTACGGGAGCGAGCTACGACTTTCGGGCGAGCAGGGCGGAGCTTGGTTCGCGAAGACCCCTTCCGGAAAGGTCGACGGCTTCCTTACGGGGGAGCCCTACCCACCCGCTCCGGTCGCCCGCATCGCAACGATCGACGCGGGTTCAGTCGGGTGCCCGGGGTTGTCGCCCTGACCACCTGCGATGCACATCCTTGTTACGAGGGGATTTCAAAGGGAGTGCGAACAGAGCGCGATCGCGCGCTGTCTCCGGTCGAATCCGCCCAGTCGTCGCGTAAGAGGTCTCCCAGCGCCACGGCGGCCGCTTGGTCCGAGGCGACCACCCAGTGTGAGTAAACGTTCAGCGTTGTTGCCGCATTCGCATGACCGAGGCGACCCGCGACGGTGCGGACAGGAACGCCGGCGTCGAGCATGCGGGTGGCGGCGAAATGCCGAAGGCTGTGTAATGGGAGCTCCCTGACCCCGGCTCGGCGCCGCAGTCGAATGAAGGCGAGCGACATTCCGTCGGGGCGCCGGGGCCTCGAACCGTCGGCTTCGGTGCTGAAGACGAACGCGGAGTCCGACAAGCAGGATTCAACGGTTGCGGCGCGTTGCACACAGCGGTCATGGTGAATGCTGAGCACTCCGAGGGTCTCGGAATCGAGCGAAATGCGTCTTCCTGCGTGGGTCTTGGTGTCCTTGACCATGAGCGAGTCGTTCCGCATCCCGATTACCGCGCGGGTGATGCTGAGCATCCCGCCGACCAGGTCGATATCGCCCCAGCGCAATCCACATAGTTCTCCCCGGCGGGCCCCGGTGACCGCTGCGAGCCTTACAAAGAGGGCGAGGTCGGGATCGGTTCGCTCGGCCTCTCGGAGCAGGGTGAGGATCTCCTTCGGCTCGGGGGTCAGGATCTCGTGCCGTCCAACCCTCGGAGGAGACGTCCGTAGGGCTGGGTTCGAAGCGATCCAGCCCCAGCGCACCCCTTGATTGAGGATGTGGCGTAACAAAGCGTGAACGTGGCTGACCGAACGAGGGCTGAGCGACCGCCCACCTTCTCCGCCGTTGTCGAGTAGCTCGGCGTAGAAGCGATCGATCGACTGCGGGCGGAGCGCGCGAAGCCGCACCGAACCGAAGCGGGGAAGGATGAGACTGTCGAGCAGTCGCTCGTACTCGCGCACAGTTGTCGGCGAAAGGCTCGACCGGCTCATCTCGAGCCAGCGCGCCGCTAGCTCGCGAACTGTTCCCCCGGTGACGTCGTGGGTCCCCGCCCCCGCCTCGACGACGAGCTCGGCGAGGACGTCTTCGGCGTGGCGCTTTGTCCCCCGGACGGTCTTCGTGACGTAACGCTTTGTGCCGTTGTCGCCGCGACCGAGGTAGACCTTGGCTCGCCAGACGTTCTTTCCCCGGGGTTCGAGGTGTCCCCGCAATTCGCCTGCCTCCGCTGCCGTCCTGGGAATTTGCCCGATCGACGCAGATTCCCAAATGGATTCCCAGGGCACGCTAGCGTAATGCCATACCGCCCGCCAAAAGGCTCTGACCAGGGTCTGTAGAGGCGCCCCCGGCAGGACTCGAACCTGCGACACGCGGTTTAGGAAACCGCTGCTCTGTCCCCTGAGCTACGGGGGCGACGTTCCCATCAACACGCCAGGTCCGCGATTCTTATCGCGCGGCGCCAGTCCGTTTGGCATTTCCATTGTGACGGGTCGTCGGGTGGCGAAGCATCGTGGCTGTCGACGATCTGGGCTGCGAGTGGGGGCAGGACATTGCCGAGCAGTATTCCGACCAGGCGTGCAAAATGGCGGGACCGGCTGGCGTCAGGTCCGACGTGTCGCCGACACGCCTGGCGTCACGTGTTTGGAAGGTGGACTAAGTGAAGGATTTCAAGGCGTTCCTTTTGCGGGGCAACGTAGTCGACCTGGCGATCGCCGTCGTCATCGGCCTTGCCTTTGGAGCGGTCGTCACAGCTTTCGTTCGTGACCTGATCACCCCGCTGATCGCGATTCCCGGGAAGGTCAACTTCGCTTCGCTCCATTTCACCGTGAACAAGAGCACCTTCTTCTACGGTGACTTCGTCAATTACCTCATTGCCTTCGTCATTCTCGCGGCCGTGATCTTCTTCGCGGTGGTCAGGCCACTCAACGCGATGGCCGCGCGTCGCCAAGCTGCCGCGCCGACGACGAAGACCTGCGAGCACTGCGCGAGCACGATCCCCCTCAGCGCGCACGTCTGCGCGTTCTGCGCCCGCGACGTTTCTGCGTAGCAGGACGATCTCAGATCCATTGCTCTGACGAAGGACGTCTGACACCGCGCCGACGAAGCACGTCCGATCTGAAAGGACCTCTTCGCCGGCGCGCTGTCGCGTCCGTTTTCCGAGATTGGCGAGCCGAAGTTGGCAACCTCCGACAGCCTTGATGGAGATGGTTGCCCTCGGCGCCGAACGATCACTCTCGCCCAGCTGAAGTGATCGGCGGGTCACCCTCACGGCACGGCATTCCACTGCCGTCCCGGGCTAGACGCCCAGTCTTCCCCACACCAGGTAGGTCGCCTCGAAATCGTTGTTCAATCCGCGATCGGCGAGGTGCGGGAACGCTCGCGGCGAGAGCTACACGCCCGCCGCGCTCGCTGGCTGCTGCCCGGGTTTGTGCTTGCTGCCACGCCGCCGGTACCGAGTGCTGTGGCGCCGAGCATTGCCGCGCAGAGGAAGGTAGCGGCGCGCCCGGTACGTCGTCGTGTCCCTGGCGCCAAGACGAAAGGCGCCGCCGTCTTCGAGCGTGGTCGCAAACTGTCACACCGTGGCGCAGATATTGCCGACTCCCCGCACGACATAGGTGTCGTAGTTCTGCGATCCGAGGCGATAGCCGGGAGTGCCAGCGGCCGGCGCGACGTCGACGGCACCGTCCGCGCCGAGGCTGATTGTGTAGAGGGACGGGTTGCCCGGCCACGTCCGAAAGTAGGAACTCGGGCCGACGAGTTGACTCGGCGAGCTCGGCCAGCTCCCGTTCACGGCGTCGTACGCCTGAACGGCGGTCTCGACCGAGCGCGCGTCGGCATTGCACGCGGCGACGGCGCTCGGCGACGCGACCGGTGTCACCGATGCGGGAGTGACCGACGTGGGAGTCGCCGAGGTGGGGGTCACCGACGTGGGGCTTGCTTGCGGCGAACCCGATCCGCACGCGCCAAGCGCCAGCGATGCGAGGACGGGCGAAACGAGGAGACAGATACTCGAAACGCGGCTCCAGGCTCGCACGAGGCGGACTATAGGGCGGGACCAACCGAGGACGTTGTATGCGGCGCGTCATCACTTCGCCCGGTCGGTCGTCCCATCAGCGGTGATTCGGCGCTATTCGACCTTGTTCGCGACGATGCAGACGGCTTCGCAGGCGAGCGCGATGGTGTCCCCGGAGGAGCCGACGAGGTTCGCGAGCCGGCTGAGGAATGCCGTGCGCCTTTCCTCGGGGAGGAGTGCGACGCCGCTGTGGGTCCTCACGAGAGCCACGAGTTCGTCGGGGCGGAGCTGCCATGTCCAGGGGAAACGGTCGACGGAGCACGAGGCGAAACGGCCGCAACTCTCGATCGAGGCGACGTGCCCCGCGATCTGGGCATCGTGGCGCCGAGCGCCGTGTCGACCGATCCCGCTGCCTTCCAGCTCGGGGGCGAAGATCTCGTAAGCCGCCTCGATGGCGGCACCGAGCACCTCGTCACTGGCGTGCTCGTAGTTCCAGAACGCGGCGAGTCGGCCGGTCGCCGTGAGCACGTCGGCCGCCTTCGCCGGACCGCAGCTCGGGTCGACCCAGTGCCAGGCCTGTCCGCTCACGACGAGGTCGAAGTTCCGTCCGGCTGCGTCCCAGGTCTCGAACGGCGCGACCTCGACGGCGATGCCGTGGCGCCGCGCGATCGCCGCCATGCGTTCGTCGATCTCGATCCCCAACACCTCGTAGCCCCGCGCGGCGAACTGCCGTGCCGCCTTGCCGGTGCCGCACCCGACGTCGAGGAGGCGCCAACCCTTGACGGGACAGACCCGGTCGACGAGCGCATTCGGATAGGTCGGGCGCGCGCGGTCGTACTGCTCCGCGTAGTCGCCGAAGGCTTCGGCTCGTTGTCGGTTCAGGTGGAGCACTCGTCCATTGTTACCCGTCCTCGTCCTGCGCACATCCTTCGTTGACTCGCCGCATTTCTCCGTCGCTTCATCGTTGTTCCGGCCTACCCGGCACCCGGCTTGCGGCGTGACCGGCGTATCCTCGAAGCGATGGGCGCGAGCGCGATTCCCGCACAGACCGACTGTCACCTGGGCGGGGAGTGGCGTCCGGCGCACGACGGCGGGCGCTTCGAAGTCAGCGACCCGGCGACCGGCGAGACGATCGGAACAGTCGCCGATTGCTCGCCCGACGACGGGATCGCCGCCGTTGCCGCGGCCCACGACGCCCTCGCGGCGTGGTCGCAGGTGGCGCCGCGCCGCCGCGGCGAAATGCTCCGCCAGGCGTTCGTGTTGATGGTCGAGCGCGCCGAAGAGCTGGCGCGCCTCGTCGTCGCCGAGAACGGCAAAGCACTTGCCGACGCTGTCGGCGAGGTGACGTACGCGGCCGAGTTCTTCCGGTGGTACTCCGAGGAGGCTGTGCGCAATACGGGCGAGCTCGTCACGGCGCCCGCCGGTTCGAACCGCATCCTCGTCCTGCGCCAGCCGATCGGTATCGCCCTCCTCATCACACCGTGGAACTTCCCCGCGGCGATGCTGACCCGCAAGATCGGCCCGGCGCTTGCCGCGGGTTGCACCGTCGTCTGCAAGCCGGCGCGCGAAACGCCACTGACCGCGCTGGCGATCGCCGGGATACTCGACGAGGCGGGGGTCCCCCCGGGCGTCGTGAACGTCGTGCCGACTGCGCGTCCCGGACCCCTCGTCGACGCCGTCATCGCCGACGCTCGGGTCCGCAAGCTGTCGTTCACCGGTTCGACCGAGGTCGGCCGGATGCTCCTCGCCAAGGCGTCGCAGCGCGTCCTCAACTGCTCGCTAGAGCTCGGCGGGAACGCTCCCTTCCTCGTCTTCGCCGACGCCGATCTCGACGCCGCGGTCGCCGGAGCGATGGTGGCCAAGATGCGCAACGGCGGTGAGGCCTGCACCGCGGCGAACCGCTTCTACGTCGAGCAGGCGGTCGCCGTCGAGTTCTCGCAGCGGCTCGCCGCCGCGATGGCCGCGATCCGCATGGGCAACGGCCGCGACGCGGGGGTCGGGCTCGGCCCGCTCGTCAACGCCGCGGCGCGCGACAGGGTCGCGACGCTCGTCGCCGGGGCGCTCGACGCCGGGGCGAGGGCGCTCGTGGGAGGCTTCGTCCCCGACGGGCCGGGGTGCTTCTACCCGGCGACCGTTCTCGACCGGGTCGCGCCGACATCGTCGATCCTGCAAGAAGAGATCTTCGGCCCCGTCGCGCCGGTCGTCTCTTTCGCAGCGGAATCTGAGGCGATCGAGTGGGCGAACGACTCGGCACTCGGCCTCGTCTCCTACGTCTACACCGGCGATCTGGCGCGTGGCCTGCGGATCGCCGAGGCGTTGGAGACGGGCATGGTGGGTCTCAACCGCGGGCTCGTCTCGGACCCGGCCGCCCCCTTCGGAGGCGTGAAGCAGTCCGGGCTCGGCCGGGAGGGGGGCCACGAGGGGATGAACGAGTATCTCGAGACGAAGTACGTCGCCTGCTCCTGGTGACCACCGGGCTGCCGACGGCCAGCTTGCAGCGGCCGCCCGGCGGGTGTCGTGGGCGGGAAGGACCGTGAGACGTTGACCGACGACATCGACCTCGACTGCTTCGGGCGTGCCGAACTCGCGGCGCGGCGGGGTGAGAAATGGGCGATCGGTCCGGCGGGGACGATCCCGATGTGGGTCGCCGACATGGATTTCCCGATCGCGCCGCCGATCCGCCGCGTGCTCGAGGAGGCGATCGCGACGGGCGATCTCGGCTACCCGATGTCCTCGCTCGAGCCGTCGCTCGCCTCGACCTTTGCCGGCTGGACGAAGTCGCGCCACGGCCTTTCCCTCGAGCCGGAGTGGGTGGTCGTCACGACCGACGTCGTCCAGGCGATCTACTTCGCGATCGACGCCCTGAGCGCACCTGGCGACGGGGTCGTCACCCTCACACCGGCCTATCCCCCCTATTTCCTCGCCCTCGAGGAGAAGTCCCGTCGGATGGTCGCCCACGACCTGGCGGTCCGCGACGGCGTCTATCGCTTCGACGCCGGCGCACTGCGGGGACTCGTCGCCCGCGAGAAGCCGCGTCTTCTCCTCCTGTGCAACCCGCACAACCCGACGGGCAGGGTGTTTGACCGTGCCGAGCTCACCGAACTGGCGACGATCGTCGTCGAAGCCGACCTGGTCGTGATCGCTGACGAGATCCACGGCGACCTCGTCTACCCCGGTGCAACCCACATCCCCATCGCCTCGCTCGGTGACGAGATCGCCCGTCGCACGATCACGCTGTCCTCGGCGAGCAAGACGTTCAATCTCGCCGGCCTGCGCTGCGCCGTCGCGGCGTGCGGATGCGAGGAGCTCGCGGCCCGGCTGCGCGCGACGCCGAAACGGCAGCGCGGGCGGGCGAACAATCTGGGGATCCTCGCCGCCATCACCGCCTGGCAAGAAGGGACGCCCTGGCTTGACGCCGTCATCGCCCATCTCGTGGCCAACCGTGATCGGCTGACGGGCATGCTCGCCGGCTTCGACGAGGTGGCGTGCATCCCACCGCAGGCGACCTACCTCGCCTGGCTCGACATGCGACGCACGGGCCTCGGCGACGACCCGGCGAAAGCGCTCGCCGATGGCTGCCGGGTCACCTTGATGTCGGGAGGGGAATTCGGCCCGGCGGGCCGGGGACACGCCCGTCTCAACTTCGCCACGACGACCGCCGTGCTCGACGAGGCGCTGGCCCGTATCGCGGCCTTCCTCTCGGCGCACGGCTGAGGACGGGCGGTGCCCGTCTTCTAGGGGGAGAGCTCGGTGGCGTCCTCGGGGAGGAGCGCGACGAGGTTGGAAAGGCGCGCGTCGTTCGAGAAGACCTCGATGATCGGCACCGACAGGCCGAGCCGGCGCTGCAGCCGCTCGGCGGGAAGCTCCTGGTCCCAGAGCAGCAGGGTGACGACGACGCCGGCCTCGCCGGCCCGGGCGGTGCGCCCCGAGCGGTGGAGGTAACCCTTCGGGTCCTCGGGCGGGTCGTAGTGCACGACGACGTCGACGCCTTCGATGTCGAGCCCGCGGGCCGCGACGTCGGTCGCGACGAGGGCCTGGAGCTTGCCCTTGGCGAACGTGGCGAGGGCGCGCTCACGTGCCTGCTGGCGCAGATCCCCGTGGATCGCCGCGGCGCGTACTCCCTCCTCGCGCAGCGTCGAGGTGAGACGGTCCGCGCCCCGTTTCGTGTGGACGAAGACGAGGGTCTTACCGGCACCGCGCGCGATCGCCCCGACGACCTTCGCCTTGTCGAGCTGGTGGACCTTGAAGAAATGGTGCTCCATCTCGTCCACGGTGACCTGGTCGGAGTGGGTCTCGTAGAAGACCGGGTCGGTGAGGTAGCGCTTCACGAGCCGATCGACCGTCGAATCGAGCGTCGCCGAGAAGAGCAGCGTCTGGTGGGGACCGGTGATATGGCGCAGCAGCCACTCGAGCTGCGGCATGAATCCCATGTCCGCCATGCGGTCCGCCTCGTCGACGACGAGCGTCGAGATCTCCGTCAACGTGATCGTTCGCCGGTCGATGAGATCGATCAACCTTCCCGGAGTGGCGACGACGACGTCGAGGCCCCGGTCGACGAGCCGGACCTGCTCGTCGAGGTCCGCTCCCCCGTAGACGGCGCCGACGCGTCGGTCGATCACCTCGCCGAGCGCGGCGAGCACCTTCGTCACCTGGAGCGCGAGCTCACGCGTCGGTTCGAGGACGAGCGACGCCGGCCGGCGGGATTCCGTGACCGGCGTCGCCATCAGCAGCGGGAGCCCGAAGGCGAGCGTCTTGCCGCTGCCCGTCTTGGCCTTGCCGCAGACGTCGCGACCGGCGATCGCGTCCGGAATCGTTAGCGTCTGAACCTCGAAGGGCTCCTCGATCCCGCTGGCGGAAAGGGCTGCGACGAGTCGCGCGTCGACCCCGAGCTCGGCGAAAGTTGGGCTCGTGGTCACGGCCACGAGTCTTTCACCACCGGGCGCTGATGCCGTCGACCGACGAGGCCGGCGGCTGTTGCGCAAGGGGCGTCTGTGTATCCTTCGAACGCAGTTCGCCGAGACAAGGAGGAGTTGTGGCAGAGCTCATCGCAGGCGACAAAGCTCCCGCGTTCAGCCTTCTGGACCAGGACAACAACACCGTGTCGCTGTCGGACTTCACCGGTCGAAAGGTGGTCGTCTACTTCTATCCCGCCGACGACACTCCGGGATGCACGAAGGAAGCCTGCCAGTTCAACGACCTCCTCGCCGACTTCGCGGCGCTCGGGGTCGACGTCGTCGGCATCTCCCCCGACGGAGGCGAGTCGCACCGCCGCTTCCGGACGAAGCATGGGCTCGGCTTGCGACTCGCCTCGGACCCGTCGCATGCGACGATGCAGCGCTACGGGGCGTGGGGTGAGAAGACCCTCTACGGCCGGGTGAGCGTCGGCGTCATCCGCTCCACCTTCCTCATCGACGGCGAAGGACGTGTCGAGAGGATCTGGCGTCACGTGAAGGCCGACGGACACGCGGCGAAGGTGTTCGCCGCGCTCGAGAGCTGACGGGGTCTCGTGCCCCCCGAGAAGGCGCAGTGGGCTGAGCTTTTCACCGAGGTCGTGACCTCGGGCCTCTGCACCGGTTGCGCCTCCTGCGTCGTCGCCTGCCCGTACGACGTCCTCGGCTACGACGCGACCGGGGGACGTTACCGGCCGTTCCACGTCGCCGACTTCGGCGGCCCGGAGAACTGCACGCACGGCGAACGCGGCTGCACGCTGTGCACCCGAGCCTGCCCCCGCTTTCGCAGCTGGGAGCCGGAGATCGATTCGTACCTGTTCGGTCGGACCCGCGCCGACGACGAGGTCTTCGGGATCGCCGCCGAGACGCTGCTCTGCCGATCGACGGACGTGGAGATCCGCGCCGTCGGCCAGGACGGGGGCTTCGTCTCGGCCGTCGTCGTCTGGGCGCTCGAACACGACATCGTCGACGCCGCGCTCGTCTCCTACCTCGAAGGCGACGGGCGCTCCTGGCGTGCCGTGCCCGGGGTGGCGCGCCAGCGCGCCGACGTGTTGCGCGCCGCTGGTTCGCGCTACACGTACTCGGCGAACCCGCTCGCCTACGCCGACGCCATCGCCGCTGGCGCCGAGCGGGTCGCCCTCGTCGGTATGAGCTGCCAGGCCTCGGCACCCGCGGCGATGGCGGCGCGCCGGGCCGGCAAGGTCGCGCGCCGCTTCGCCCTCACGATCGGCCTGCTCTGCTCGAAGACCTTCGACGACGCGATCTTCGCCGAACTGTTCGAGGCGGTCTACGGGTTGCGCCGGGAAGAGATCGTCAAGATGAACATCAAGGGGGTCTTCCAGATCTGGACGCGCGACGGTGCCTATCACGAGGTCCCCCTCAAGGAGGCGCAAGCCTGGACGCGGGAAGGTTGCCGGCAGTGCCCGGACTTCGCGGCGGAACACGCCGACATCTCCGCCGGCGGGATCGGCGCCGACAACGACTGGACGCTAACGATCGTGCGGACCGCCGCCGGTGCCGAGATCGTCGCCGCGATGCGCGCCGCGAAGGCGATCGAGGTCCGTCCGGCCGCGGACGACCCGACGGTCGTGCCGCTGCTCGCCCGGCTCTCCCGGGTGAGCAGGAGACGTTGGCCCGCGGGCGCCGACGCCGCGCCCCGCCGCCTTCCCGTCGCCGCCGGCTAGGGACGCTCCTGTCAATTGGCTAAGGGGCGTCCGTCGGGTCCCGCCGGCGCAGGTGACTGGCCGCTCAGATAGGCGATGACGTCGGCTGCGCCCCAGCCGTCGGGATGGCGCGCCAGGAGCTCGCGTGCCCCGTCGAGGTCCGCGCCGAGCGTCGAGATCGCCGGTTCGCTGCCGCCGTCGTGCTGGCGCTGGGCGAGACCGACCGCCGCCATCAGGGCGTTGCAGAGACAGACGCGTCCGACGGTCGCGGCTCGCTCCCCGCCTTTGCGCAGATAGGCGTCGACGGGTTCGGCTGGACAGCGATAGCCGATCGTGCCGTCCGGCTTCTCATAGGGGATGCGCAGGTAGCTCAGATCGCAGACCCGGGGGCGCTGTTCGTAGACGGCGGCGTCCGAGAGCGTGCCGGGGACCTGGGTCACCTTGAAAGGGAAGCCGGTCGGTGAGGCGCGTGGGTCGGTGCGCACCTCGGGGTAGCCGGCGCGCAGCGCGGCGAGGAGTTCGCGACGGAGCGACGGGGCGAGGTTCGAGTCGCGGCTCAACGCGAAGAGCGTGCCCACCTGGACGCCGGCCGCGCCGGCGGCGCACGCCGCGGCGACCCGTTCCGGTTGCGAGTAGCCGCCGGCGAGCCAGAACGGCAGCCCGAGCTGCGCGAACTGGGCCACATCGGCTGCGTCCCGCGGGCCGTAGACGGGATTCCCCTGTCCGTCGAGCCGCAACGCCCCGCGAGGTGGCGCGTTGTGCCCGCCGGCGGTCCCGCCTTCGACGACGAAACCGTCCGGGCGGGTCGCGGCATCGCGCGCCAGGTAGGTGGCGAGCGTGTTCGAGGAGACGATGGCGAAAAACAGCGGCCGGACGGCGGCGAGGGTGCGTCCGAGGACGGCGACCGGGTCGAAGCGCATCGTGTGGCGCGACGGGCCGGCCCCGGCGACGTCGATCGGGAAGTCGACCGGGCGCTGCGCGGCGAGGTCGCTCAGTAGTCGCGGCAGTCGGGCCGGGATCCCCGCCCCGACGAGGACGACGTCGACGTCAGCGAGCAGGGCGCCGTAGGCGGTGGCCGGTGTGGCGAGTTGGATCTTCTCGAGGAGGTTGATGCCCACCCGTGCGCCGCCCCCGGCGCGCCGTGCGAGGTGGATTTCGGCGAAGGCGGCGACGACGGCGAGCCGCAACCGGTCGAGCGACGGTTGCAGGTTGAGCCGGGGCACGAGTCGGTAGGGCTGATCGGCCGGCCGGCCGCCGCGCCGGAAGTAGCGGGTCAACACCTTCTCGGCGATCTCGGGAACAGGGAAGTGCGCCAGCGCCTGGCGCAGCTGCCCGTCGTGATCTCCGTCCTGTAGGCGCCGCGCGAGCATCGAGTCGAGCGCGACGCCCGACACGACGCCGAGACCCCCGGCACGGCCAACCGCCCCGGCGAGGCGCCAGTCCGAGACGCCGATGCCCATGCCGCCTTGGATGATCTTCGGGAGCATCATCTCCGGCTCGCGGAGCGGTTCACCATCAGCAAATCGTCGAGGAGTTGTCGCGAGTCCGAATTCGCCGGGCGGGGAAAGGGCTTCATCGCTGGACCGCCGCGGTCGGACGTCGGGACGTTAGCGCGCCAGCGGACGACGTCCCCCGGTTCCCCGCCGGCTGGTAGGGGCATCCGGGGTCCTCGGCGAGTGGGTCGCCGCTCGCCGCGAAGGCGCGGGCGCGCGACCCGCCGCACACGACGCGGTACTCGCAGCGTCCGCAGCGCCCGCGGAGCTGATCCGGGTCGCGCAGCGACTGGAACAACTCCGAGTCGGAGTAGATGTCGGCCAGCGGTCGTTCTCGCACGTTGCCGGCGACGAGCGGGAGGAACCCACTCGGCTGGACGTCCCCGCGGCTCGAGACGAAGACGACGCCGCGTCCGTCACCGACGACGAGTGGTGGGCGGCGCCGCCGAAGCGCCGGAGCGGCGGGACGGCGAGTTCCGTCCGGGCCCGCTCTGGCGAGCGCGAGGGTTCCGAGGCGATCGTGGAGCTCGGAGTACAGCTCCCCACGCCCGGTCGCCGCGGGCGGGTCGTCGGGGCCGTGGCCGAGCACGATCCTGCGGTACTGCGGCGCCTCGGTCGTTTTCAGGGGGACGACCGTCGCCGCCTCGTAGAGGAACTCGAGGGCGTCCTCGATGCCTTCGGCCGAGAGCGGCTTGAGCGCGCTGCCCCGCCCCATCGGCACGAGAAAAAAGACGCTCCAGAGGCTGACGCCGAGCCGCAGCGCGAGGCGAAGCATCTCGGGCAGCTCGTGGACCGTGGCGGCGGTGACGGTTGTGTTCAGCTGCAGGCGCAATCCGGCTTGCCGGGCCGCCGCGCAGGCGGCGACGGTCCAGTTGAACGAGCCTTGTGTTCGCCGGAAACGATCGTGCGTCCCGGCGTTCGCCCCGTCGAGCGAGAACGAGACCGTCGCGACACCAGCGCCACGTAGTTCCCGCAGGACGGCAGGCGTCGCGCGCGGCGTGCCGGCCGGCGCGACGGACACCGCGAGCTGCGCGCCGACACCGCGCTGGACCAGCTCCAAGAGGTCGGGGCGGAGGAGCGGGTCGCCGCCGGTGAAGACGACAATTGGTCTCGGGGACCCGAGGCCGCCGAGGTCGTCGAGCATTCCCCCGATCTCGTCGCTCGTCAGCTCGTCGGGATCGCGATCCCGCTTCGCCTCGGCGCGGCAGTGTTGGCAGGCGAGCTCGCACGCCCGCGTCAACTCGACGAGCACGAGGAACGGGCGCCGACCGACGTCGTAGCGCAGCTGCCTCAGGCCGGGCCGTGCGCCGTTTTCCATCTCGTCGTCGATGTTTCTCGGCTGGCCCATCGCTGGCCGCCCCCTCGTGTGGTCGCGCGGCGCGTCGCGACGGTCACCAAATCTCAACACCCACTATAGGTGGAGCCATCCCGTCGACCGTCTGGCAGCCAGCGCTCGCCCCGCGGCGCTCGTGCGCGCCGGCGGGGGACCGGCGCCGACACCCGGCTAGCTTGGCTGCGGTGGCACCGCGTGTCGAGCACGACAGAGCGACGTATGTGCTGTACATCCGGCATGCCACGACGCCGAGCACGGGCAAGGTCCTGCCCGGGCGCGCCCCGGGACTCCACCTGACGCCGGAGGGACGCGCCGCGGCGGGCGAGGTCGGCCGGCGGCTCGCCGGTCTCCGTCGGGTGCACGCCGTCTATTCCTCGCCGATGGAGCGGGCGGTGGAGACCGCCGAACAGATCGCGCCGTGCGTCGGGTTGCCGGTCGAGATCGAGCCCGGACTGATCGAGTGTGATTTCGGCACCTGGACCGGGGCGGGACTGCGTGCCCTGCGCGAGAAGCGAGAATGGCAGCTCGTGTTGCACCATCCGTCCGGATTCCGCTTCCCCGGGGGTGAATCCTTCGTGGAGTTGCAGGCCAGGGTGTTGTCGGCGGTCGAGCGGTGGACCGCTCGCCACCAAGGAGAGGTCGTCGTCGCGGTCAGCCACGCCGATCCGATCCAGGTCGCGCTGGCGAGCGCGCTCGGCAGTCCGCTCGACTTGTTCCAACGGATCGCGGTCGGCCCCTGCTCGACGAGCGTCGTCGCCTACGGCGAAGGTCCGCCCCGCGTCCTCGCCGTGAACACGTTTGCCGACCCGGCGCTCGTCGGTGTGCCGGCAGCGGGCGACAACAGGAACAGGTCGGGGCAGGAGCGCTGAGGGTGGTCAGGGATCGACCGGGGTCCGGCGCCGTGGTGGCAGGTTCGGCGTCATGAGCGGCTTTTTCGAGCTGCACGAGCCGACGCGTGTCACCGTCGGCGTCATCGGGCCGGTCGGCCAGCGCGTCTTCTATCTCCAGGCCCGCGAGGGTTCGCAGCTCGTCACGTTGAAGGTCGAGAAACAGCACGTCGCCGCGATCTCCCGTCATCTCGGGCAGATGTTCCAGGACCTGGCACGACCCGGAGACTCACCCGAGGAGGATCTTGAGCTCGAACCGTTCGACGAGCCCGACTTCGTCGTCGGAACCCTCGCCCTGGCCTACGACGCCAGCGCCGACCGCATCATCATCTTCACGGAGGAGGCGGTAGCCGAGGACGAGGAAGGCGATTCGGCACGCTTTGCCTGCACCCGCGCCCAGGCCGCGGCGTTGGTGGTGCGCGGCGTCCGTCTCGTCGAGGCCGGACGTCCGGCCTGCCCGCTCTGCGGCTTTCCGCTCGACCCGAGGGGGCACGTGTGTCCGCGGACGAACGGCCACCACCCGCCGCTGACCTGACGGCGTCGGAGTGGGCGTCGCTCCTGGCGGGCGGATCGCTCGACGTCGTCGGGCGCCTGCCGTGGAGCTCGAACGCCACGTTCCTCGTCACGGTGACCGACGGCGCGGTTGTCGCCCGGGCCGTCTACAAACCCGGTGCCGGGGAGCGCGGCCTGTGGGACTTTCCCGACGGGTTGTTCCGTCGTGAGGTCGCGGCCTTCGAGCTCGATCGGGCGCTCGGCCTCGGGGTCGTGCCGACGACGGTGCTGCGCGCCGAAGCGCCTTTCGGCGAGGGTTCGCTGCAGCGCTTCATCGAGGCGGACTTCACCGAGCACTACTTCAGTTTGCGAGAGGTGGAGCGGCACCGCGCGGCTCTGCGGGTGATCGCGGGATTCGATCTGCTCGCCAACTCCGCCGACCGCAAGAGCGGGCATCTGCTCGTCGACCGCGCCGGAAAGCTCTGGGCGATCGACAACGGGTTGTCGTTCCATGCCGAGGCGAAGTTGCGCACCGTAATGTGGGACTTCGCCGGCGAGGAGCTCCCCGCTCCCATCGTCGCCGGGGCGCGGCTGCTCGCCGCGGCGGTCCCCGAGAGGCTCGGCGCGCTGCTCTCCGCGCCGGAGGTCGAGGCACTGGCCAAGCGCGCCGCGCGCCTCGCCAGCGACCCGCGCTTTCCCGGTCCGACGGCGACGACACGGCTCCCCTGGCCGCTCGTCTGAGGGCGCTGCCGGTACAGACGACGGTACGAAGCTTGGCGATCCTGGCGCGGTGACGACGTTTGGTACCGCCGGAACCGCGGCGAATACCGGTCCCAGCCGGAGGCGCGCCCCGTTTTTCGCCGAGGCACGGCTTGGTCGCGTCGAAGCCGAAGCGGCCCACGCCGTCGTCGCGGCGATCGCCGGGCGTCTCGCCCCGCACCTCGATGCCGAGGCGCGCCACGTCCTCGGTCGGCTCGACGACCTGGCCGGGGCGGTGCTCGGTGCGGCCGGCAGCGGGGCGCCGTGCGCCGTGACGTCGGTCGGGGTCGGTGCGGGCCTGGACCTCGCGGCCGAGTTGCTCGAAGGCGCGGACGTCCTCGCCGCGCGGGGGTGGCCGCTCGAGTCCTTCGCGTTGGAGGGGATCGAAGGTCGCCTGCTCGAGGCGTTGCTCGACGCGAGCGGCGTCGCGGACGGCGTTTGCGGCGATGTCGGCGGTAGCCTGGGCTTATGACCGATACGAGAGACGATGCTGAGACTGGTGGCGAGCGGCTCGAGCTCGACGCGGAGGAGTGGCAACGGCGCCTTGGCCCCGAGCGCTACCACGTGCTGCGCGAGAAGGGGACGGACGAACCCTTCACCGGCGAGTACACGCACCCCGGGCGGCGCGGCGTCTTCCGTTGCGCGGCCTGCGGCAACGAGTTGTTCCTTTCCGACACTCAGTTCGACTCGGGCTCGGGCTGGCCGAGCTTCACGGCGCCGGCAGCCGGCGACGCCGTCGAGACGGCACCGGATCGCAGTCTCGGGATGGAGCGCGTCGAGGTGACCTGTACCCGTTGTGGCGGCCACCTCGGCCACGTCTTTGACGACGGGCCCGCGCCGAACGGCTTGCGCTACTGCATCAACTCCAGCGCACTCGACCTGGACGAGCAATAGCAGGTAGAAACGTGCAATAGCGTGTAGGCAGGAACTTGGGCCGCGCCGGGCGGACGGATCTTCACGCGACTGCAACGCCGTCGTGGCAGGGCCGTCGCCTCTTCCCGGCATCATTGCTTTGTGGAGTTCCATCGGGGTCGGACGAAGCTGCCGACCGGGGCCCGCGTCGCCTCCGCCGGCGACACGAGGGCATTGGGTCCGCTCGTCGGTCTGAGCGGCGAAGCTGCCGCCATCGACCGCTTCGTCGTGATCGAGTCGTGCCACAGCACCTGGCTTTTCGACACGGCCGATCGGCGTTTCTGCCGGGTACTGCGCAACAGTGCCTTCCCGGCGGCGGTGGCGACGGACTGGCGGCCCTACGACCGACTCGTGGTCGAGGAGCGCACCGACGCCTTCGTCGTCTTCCTCGATGCCTCGGGGACGAGACTGCTCCGTTCGTGGCGCCACACCGCCGGTTGCGTTCACTGCGATCGTGACGTCACGGCTGAGATGTCCCTCGGGGATCTCCGTCGAGCCACGCGCGCCTGAGCGGCACATTCCGCCGAAGCGAGCCGCCGTGCGCCTTCCTCGGCGCCCCTCCGGGGGCGCCGAGGAAGTCTCCTCGTGCGCCTTGGGCGCGGCCGATCGGCGTGCGACAATCGCGCCATGGTCGACAAAGAAGCCACGCCGAACGCTCCGCTCGTCATCGTCACCTCCGGCTCCGACGCGGGGGGCGCGGACGCCGGAGGTGCCGGGTCGTCCGGGCCAACCGACGGGGAGTCCGTCGAGCGGCCGGCGAAGGTGATGCGGATCGGTTCGATGATCAAGCAGCTGCTCGACGAGGTGGAGAAGGCCCCGCTCGACGCGGCGAGCCGCAGCCGGATGAAGGAGATCTACGAGCGCTCGGTGCGCGAGCTCTCCGACGGGCTCTCCCCGGAGCTCGTCGCCGAACTCGACCGGCTGGCGCTGCCCTTCGACACGGACGAGCCGACCGATTCCGAGCTGCGGATCGCGCAGGCCCAGCTCGTCGGGTGGCTGGAAGGCCTTTTCCACGGGATTCAGGCGGCGCTGTTCGCGCAGCAGCTCGCGGCGCAGAGCCAGCTCGAGGAGATGCGGCGACGGAGCCTGCCGGTCGCCGCCAGCGAAACCCAGGAGCGACCCGGACCGTACCTGTAGGTCTGACCATGGGACGGGCCCGCAGGGGCGCGCTATTCTCCGCGCGGACCGAATGACATCCCTGTAGTTCATCCACAGACGGTGGATGACAGGTGTGGACGACCTGTGGAGGCGCACCGATGGCAAGGTCGCAGGACCGCCCGTCCTTCGCCCACCTCCACCAGCACACTGAGTACTCGATGCTCGACGGGGCGGCGCGTGTCCGGGACCTCGTTGACGCCGCGGTCGCCGACGGTCAGCCCGCGCTGGCGATCACCGACCACGGGAACATGTACGGCGTCCTCGAGTTCTACCGCACGTGCCGGGAGCGGGGGATCTCGCCGATCATCGGCATGGAGGCCTACATGGCGCGTAATTCGCGCCACGAGCGCCCGGTGCGCCGCGGCCGTCTCGATGACACCGGCGGCGAAGCCGAGCGCGGCGAGAAGCTCTACTACCACCTCACCGTCCTCGCCGAGACGAACGTCGGCTACCGCAACCTCATGAAGCTCTCGTCGGACGCCTTCCTCGAGGGCTACTACTACAAGCCGCGCGTCGACTGGGAGCTCCTGGCGCGTCGCCACGAGGGGCTGATCGCCACGACCGGTTGCCTCGGCGGCGTCGTCGCGCAGGCGATCCTGCGCGGTGACACCGTCGAGGCGGCCGAGCTCGCCGGCCGCCTCCAGGAGATCTTCGGCCGAGAGAACCTCTTCGTCGAGCTGCAGGATCACGGGATCGCCGCGCAGCGCCGGATCAACCCCGTGCTCGTCGAAATCGCCCGGGCGATTGGCGCGCCGCTGCTCGCGACGAACGACGGTCACTACTGCCGCCGCAGCGACGCCGTCGCGCACGACGCGCTGCTCTGCGTGCAGACCGGCGCGACGATCGACGACCCGAAACGGTTCAAGTTCGAGGGCGCCGAGCACTACCTGAAGACGGCCGATGAGATGCGGGCGCTTTTCCGCGATCTCCCGGAGGCGTGCGACAACACCCTCGTTGTCGCCGAGCGCGCCCACGTCGAGATCGAGCTCGACAAGCCGACGCTCCCCGAGTTCCCGGTCCCCGAGGCCTTCGTCACCGGCTCGTACGAGGAATCGGCGACGGCCTATCTCGCCGACCTCACCCGGCGCGGCGCGATCGAGCGCTACGGCTCGACGCTGCCAACCGCGGTCACCGCGCGGCTCGACTACGAGCTCGGGGTCATCGCGAAGATGGGGTTCTCGGCCTACTTCCTCGTCGTCTGGGATCTCATCCGCTACGCCCGCGCCGAGAAGATCCGCGTCGGACCGGGGCGGGGGTCGGCGGCCGGCAGCCTCGTCGCCTACTGCCTGCGCATCGTCGACATTGACCCGATCCGCTACGGGCTCGTCTTCGAAAGGTTTCTCAACCCGGGCCGCAAGCAGATGCCGGACATCGACATGGACTTCGACGAGCGCTACCGGTCGGAGATGATCCGCTACGCCTCGGAGCGATACGGCTGGGACCACGTCGCGCAGATCATCACGTTCTCGACGATCAAGGCCCGGGCGGCGGTGCGCGACGCGGCCCGGGTGCTCGGGTTGCCCTACGCCGTCGGCGACAGGGTGGCGAAGGCGATGCCACCGCTCGTCATGGGTCGCGACGCGCCGCTGCGGTTCTGCTTCGAAGAGGTCGAAGGGCACGAGGACGCCTACGTCGCGGCGACGAGCCTGCGCGAGATGTACGCGGCCGATCCGGAGGCGAAGACGGTGATCGACGCGGCGCGCGGCCTCGAGGGCCTGCGCCGCCAGGACGGCATCCACGCCGCGGCGGTCGTCATCTCCAAAGAGCCCCTCACCGAGTACATGCCGATCCAGCGCAAGCCCGAGCCGGGGACCGACCCCGCTGACGCGCCGATCGTCACGCAGTACGAGATGCACGGGGTCGAGGAGCTCGGGTTGTTGAAGATGGACATCCTCGGGCTGCGCAACCTGTCGGTCATCGAGACGGCGCTCGACCTCATCGAGGGCGCCACGGGGTCCCGTCCCGACATCGACGCCGTGCCACTCGACGACGAGACGACCTACGAGATGCTCCGGCGCGGCGATTCGATCGGCGTCTTCCAGCTCGAGGGCTCGGCGATGCGGACGACGTTGCGCGCCCTGGCGCCGACATGTTTCGACGACGTCGCCGCGCTCGTCGCCCTCTACCGGCCCGGTCCGATGGCGGGGAACATGCACCGCGACTACCCAGAGCTGAAGAACGGCCGGATGCCACCCCGCTACGTCCATCCCGAGATGGCGGAGGTCCTCAGCGACACCTACGGCCTGATGCTCTACCAGGAGTCCGTCATGCGTGTCGCCGAGCGATTCGCCGGGTACAGCCTCGAGGAGGCGGACAACCTCCGCAAGGCCTGCGGGAAGAAGGACGCCAGGCTGATCGCCGCGGAGCGCGAGAAGTTCGTCCTCGGATGCATCGACCGTGGTTACGGCGAGGAGCTCGGCACACGGCTTTTCGACATCATCGAGCCCTTCGCCAATTACGCCTTCAACAAGTCCCACGCCTACGGTTACGGGCTCGTCGCCTACCAGACCGCCTGGCTGAAGGCGAACCACCCCGTCGAATACCTGGCCGCGCTGCTCTCGTCGGTGAAAGACGACAAGGACCACACGGCGATCTACCTCGGCGAGTGCCGGGCGCGCGGCATCGAAGTGCGCGTACCGGACATCAACGAGTCGAGCTCGAACTTCACGGCGCGTCGCGGCCGCGGGACTGCGGCGGGTCCTGGCGTCATCGTCTTCGGGCTCTCTGCCGTGCGCAACGTCGGCGAAGGAGTCGTCGCGCTCATCGTCGCCGAGCGCGAGAAGAACGGCCCGTTCGCCGACTTCCACGACTTCTGCTGCCGGGTCGACCCGTTCGTCCTCAACAAGCGCTCGATCGAGTCGCTCATCAAGGCCGGGGCCTTCGACTCGGTCGGTCACCCGCGCAAAGGCCTCTGTCTCGTTTCCGAGGAGATCATCGACCACGTCCTCGCCCGGAGGCGGGAGGAAGAGCTCGGGATCTCGACGCTCTTCTCGGCGCTATCCGAGACGTCGAGCGACGGCGCGGGTGGGCTCGACGAGGCACGCCACGCCATCCCCGACATCGAGTTCGACAAGACCGAGCGACTCGCTTTCGAAAAGGAGATGCTCGGGCTCTACGTGAGCGACCACCCGCTTCTCGGCTTCGAAGCGGCCTTGCGGTTGCGCACGGACGCGACGGTGCGCGAGCTGCTCGACCACGCGACGTCACCGGAGACGCCGGGAGATCTCGGCGGCTCGTCGGTCGTCGTCGGCGGGGTCGTCACGGGGCTGAACCGCCGCTATACGCGGCGCGGCGAGTTGATGGCGACGTTCGTTCTCGAGGACCTCGAATCGGCGATCGAGGTGTTCGTCTTCCCCAAGACGATGGCGGAACACGGGATGCGGCTCGAAGACGACGCCATCGTCTGCGTGCGCGGGCGGCTCGATCTGCGCGACGACGTGCCGAAGCTCATCGCCATGGAGATCACCCGTCCCGAGCTCGCCCCCGCCGAGGAGGCGATCGAGCTCCGCGTGCCGCTCTCGTCGGTCACGGAATCCGTGGTCACCCGGCTGAAAGAGCTCGTCGTCGAGCATCCCGGCCCGGTGCCGGTCCACATCCGTCTCGGTGCCAAGGTGCTGTGCCTGCCCGCCAAGTTCAACGTCGACCCGCATGGTGGCCTCGTCGGCGCGCTGAAGGAGCTGCTCGGCGCCAACGCCGTTTCCGCCTAGGACTCCCGTGCGGCGCGCCACCAATCGCCCACCTTTCGGCGACCGGCACGGGGCGGCGACGACGTCGGGTAGGGGCGGTTGCGGCGCGCCTGCGACCCGGCGCGAGCCGCGCGACGCCCCCGTGGCGAGCCCGCTCGCCTTTCCCATAGACTGGGGATATCCGCATCGCCGTGAGCAGGTCCTGCGTGTGGTCGACGGGGGGACGACGGCGGGCCGCGCCGGTGAGTCGGCGCACGACAGGTCAGTAGAACAGAGGGGTTTACGAAGCGTGATGGACGTCGCGACGAAAGACTGCACGGCGCTCAGTGACGCGGAGCTCGTCGAGTTCGCCGACCTGTGTGCGGAGAACGGGAACGGCTACGAGGTCGGATTCCTCTCGAAACAACGGGAGGAGTGGGTGCTCGTCACCCGAGCCCGCGAGCAGAAGAAGCTGCGCGGCTTCGCCTTCTCGACGCTCGAGAGAATCGGCGGGACACCGAGCCTGCTCGTCGGCGTCGCCTCGTTCACCCGCACGAACTGCGCCGAGCAGGCGCTGAAATCGATCATGCGCGATCTCTTCCGGCGGGCCGTGCTCGCCTTCCCCGACGAGGACGTGCTCGTCGGCACGCGGATGGCGAACGCGGCGTCGTTCCGCGGCTACGGGGGGCTCGCCGACGTCGTGCCGCGCCCGGGCCATAAACCCTCGGGCGAAGAGCGCGCCTGGGGACGGCGATTAGCGAAACGGTTCGGTGTCGACGGACAGCTCGATGACCGCGTCTTCGTCGTGCGAGGGGACGCCAACCCCCCGGGGATGCTCGACTACGCGCCGCGCAAGACGCCCGCCCTCGCCGCTCAGCTCGCCGAGCTGTTCACGCCGCTCGACGGCTCACGTCGGGACACCCTCGTCGCCTTCGGCTGGGCGATGGCCGAGGACCTCGCCGCGGGAGGCCTTCCGAAGTAGCTTGCGGATCCGCCGTGCCCAGCGCCGCGGCACCCGGCGGGGCAGCACGGCGAGAACCACCTTGGAGGCGTGGCCCTGGCGCACCGCGGCGAGCGCGCAGACGAGGTAGCTCGGGCGGAATCCGAGGGTCTCGACGAGCTCGCCGCGCCGCAGGGGACGTTCCGCGGCGAAGGCCGCCCGCCGGGCGACCGGGTCGAGAACGAGCACGGTCTGGGTGATCCCGGACCATGAGATCGTGGCGACGACCTCGCCGTCGGGCCGCACGGAGAGTTCGAGGGCGCGAGGTGAGGTCTCGATGACGACGACGGACTGGCTCGTCCCGTCGAGGTCGATATAGGCGATCGACGGGCCCCAGGTCGAGAGCAACGAGGCGCCGCGGCGTTCGGGCGACGCGAGCTGGCGCAGCAGCCGCCGAACCGGATGGCGGCGGGCCCGGCCGAGCAGCGTCGGCGGGCCGAGCGTGACGATCGCCTCGGGTCGGGCGGGATCGATCGGCTCCTCGTCGTCGGCGAGGGTCAACGCGACGAGGTCGAAGCGGGCGGCGAGGCGCGATCTCCCGTCGGGGGTGCGCACCCGCTGCAGCGCCGGCGCTCCCGCGGGACGCGAGCGCAGCAGTGTCCCCGAGGCGAGGTCGACGCCGACCCACTCCTCGGGGCCCGGCGAGAGGACGAGGCAGGTGAGCTCGGCGCCCGGCACGGCGAGGGGCCGCGTGCCGGTGCGCAGCCGGCGGGGGAACCTGATGCGCCGGTGCGCCGGAGGGGCGGCCGTCGTCGTCACGTCGTGATCATTGCCGTCGCGGCGGCGACCGCGCCGGCGATTGCCGCGGGAAGCGCCGCGGGGTCGCTGACCGGGGCGAGGCACGCTCCGCGGCGGCAGACGTAGGCGCCCGCGAGTTCCCGGCCGGCGACGAGCGGGCGCGGCGGGGATGCGCCCCAGACGAGGACGCGCTCGGGCGCGTAGCCGGAGGACGCCGCGGCGACGAGTTCCGGCTGGTCGCCGACGATGACGACCTCGACCGGCCCGAGTTCGCAGAAGACGGCGGCCTCGAGGAGCTGCGCGCAGGCGAGGGGTGCGTCCCGCAGCGCCGAGCCCGCCGCGGCGACGCTGTGCTGCGCGCGGCTCGCCAGGCTCGTCTTTCCGCTGGCGGCGGCGAGTCGCGCCAGGGCGAGGGCGGCGACGGAGCCCGCGGCAGGCGTCACCCCGTCGTAGGTCTGGCGGGGGCGCACGACGAGCGCCTCGGCGTCGTTCCCCGTCGTGTACCAGCCCCCGTCCGGGGCGGAAAAGAGCCGGATGAGCTCGTCGGCCGCGGCCAACGCCTCCTCGGTGTAGCGGGCGATCCCGGTGAGCTCACCGAGGCGCGTGAAACAGTCGACGAGCCAGGCGTAATCGGCGGCGAGCGCCAGGTGGGCGGCGCGACCGGACTGCCAGGTCCGCAGCCACCTCCCGTCGGGGCCCTTGAGCTCGGCGAGGAGGAACTCGCCGATCGCCGTCGCGCCCTTTCGCCACGCCGGGTTCCCCGTCGCCGCCGCGGCCTCGGCGAGCAGCGAACAGGTCATCGCGTTCCACTCGGTGACCACCTTGTCGTCGGTCGCCGGTGCGAGCCGTTTGGCGCGGGCGCGCCAGAGATCGGCGCGGCACCGTTCGATCTCGGCGGGCCGGACGAGGTCGCCGCGCGCCGGCCGGGAGAGGACGCTCCGCCCGCCTGCGAAGTTGCCCGCCGCGCTGACGCCGTACCACTCGGCGGCGAGCGCCGCCCGCTCGGCGCCGAGGACGCGCCTAAGCTCAGCGGGCGTCCAGAGGTAGAAACGGCCCTCCTCGCCCTCGCTGTCGGCGTCCTGGGACGAGCGGATGCCGCCCGCCGGGTCACGGAGGACCCCGAGGACGTAACCGAGCGTTTCCTCGAGCACCTGGCGCCAACGGTTGTCGCCCGTCACCTCCCAGGCGTGGAGGTAGCAGCGGCCCAGCGCCGCCTGGTCGTAGGCCATCTTCTCGAAGTGGGGCACGAGCCAGCGCCGGTCGACGGAGTAGCGCGCGAAGCCGCCGCCGAGGTGGTCGTAGATGCCGCCCGACGCCATCGCCTCGAGCGTCATCGTCGCCATCTCGAGGGTCTGGCCCACCCCGAGGCGGTGGGCGCGCAGCAGCAGCTCGAGGACGGGCGCCGGGGGGAACTTCGGTGCCCCCCCGAAGCCGCCGTACTCGGGGTCGAAGTTCGCCGCGGCGCGCGCCACCGCCCGGCCGACGAGCTCGACGGCACCCGGCGTGTCCGCCGCCGGGGTCGGCGGCGCGAGGCCCGCGGCGACGGCCGCGGTGAGCTCGTCCGCCTGCCGGCCGACCTCGCTGCGCCGCTCCGCCCAGGTCGCGGCGATCGCCTCGAGGACGTCGCGGAAGGCGGGCAGGCCGTGGGCGGCGTGGCGCGGGAAGTAGGTGCCGCCGAAAAAGGGGCGGCCCTCGGGGGTGGCGAAGACCGTCAGCGGCCACCCCGCCTGCCCGTTCAGCGCCTGCACGGCCGCGAGGTAGACGGCGTCGACGTCGGGTCGCTCCTCGCGGTCGACCTTGACGGCGACGAATCGGGCGTTGACGAGCTCGGCGATGGCGTCGCTTTCGAACGACTCGTGCGCCATGACGTGGCACCAGTGACAGGCCGCGTAGCCGATCGAGATGAGGAGCGGTCGGTCGAGGTCCCGCGCCCGGGCGAAGGCCACCTCGCCCCAGGGGTACCAGTCGACGGGGTTGCCCCGGTGTTGGCGGAGGTACGGGCTGAGCTCGTCGGCGAGGTGGTTCATTGGCCGGTCGCGCCGGCGGCGATCGCTTCTCTCAGCACGCGCCGGACCTTGCCGCTTCGCGTGCGGGGCCGCGCCGCGACGACAACGAGTTCCCGGCCCGCGGCGACCGGGCCGAGCGCGCCGCGCCGGAGATCCCGCAGCTTCGCCAGCGTTGGCGGCGTCGCCTCCGCCGTCTCGACGACGGCAGGGCGGAGGGCGGTGAAGAGTCGGGCCTTGGCCGGCGCGGGGCGGCGCTGGTCGACGGGAAGGACGGCGTCACCGACGTCGTGCACCCGGCGCGACGCCACGCCAAACGGCGTCGCCCGCCATATCGAGGGCGACGAGCCGACGCACTCCAGGTAGCCTAACGGCCTCATGACGACTGCTGAGCTGGACCTGCCCGCCTGCAAGGCGAGCGGCGAGCACGCCGACATCACCGACGAGACGACAGCGGGGATCGCCCAGCTGACGATCTGCCGGCCGGAGGTGCGCAACGCCTTCCGGCCGCAGACGGTCGCCGAGCTCGTCGGGGCCGGCGCGGTTGCCGACCGCGGCCACGATCGGCACGAGAAGGGCCAAGGAGATCTGGTTCCTCGGTCACGACTGCGACGGTGCGGCGCCACTCGAGATGGGCGCGTGAACGCTGTCGTGCCGCTCGACCGACGGGAGCACGAAACGGTTGCCTGCTGTCGGGAGATGCTGCAGTGGTCGCCGACGGTGCCGTGCTTTCTGCAGGCCGGTCTCAACCCTGCCGAGGACGGACTCGCCGGCCTCCAGCAGCTCGCCGGGGACGCGACGATGCTCTTTCCCATGAGCGAAGAGGTCCAGGAGGGCCGCGACGCCTCCGTCGAAGATCGGCCGCCCGACTTCGGCCGCATTCCGCGTCGGCCGTGAGGGCGGCGGGATCGTTGCAGCGGTGAGGCCGCACGTGGCGACGATGGCCGATTGGCTCGCCGCGGCCCGTCCGCGCACCCTTCCCGCCTCCGCCATACCTGTCGCCGTCGGCGTCGCCGTGGCGCGATCGGCGGGACACGTCGTCGCGTGGCACGCGCTTCTCGCGCTCGGCGTCGCGCTGGCGATGCAGATCGGTGCCAACTACGCCAACGACTACGCCGACGGTGTCCGCGGCACGGACGCCGAGCGGGTCGGACCGACCCGTCTCGTCGCCTCCGGGCGCGCCAGCCCCGCCACGATGCGTTACGCCGCCATCGCGACCTTCGCCGTCGGTGCGGCCGCCGGCCTCGTCCTCGCCGTCGCGGTGTCGCTCTGGCTGATCGGTGTCGGGGCGGCGGCGATCGCCGCCGCCTGGCTCTACACCGGCGGTCCCCGCCCGTACGGCTACGCCGGGTACGGGGAGGCGTTCGTCTTCGTCTTCTTCGGCCTCGTCGCCGTCGTCGGGACGACGTACGTGACGTCAGGCGAACTGCCCGCGATCGGATTTCTTGCCGCGGTCCCCGTCGGGTTGCTCGCCGTCGCGCTTCTCGTGGCGAACAACCTGCGCGACATCGTCTCCGACGCGGCCTGCGGCAAACGGACGCTCGTCGTCCGTCTCGGCGACCAGCGGGCGCGCCTCCTGTACGTCACGCTCGTCGTGGCCGCGTTCCTCGCGTCGGCAGCAGTCGCGCCGTGGCGGAACGGCGCGCTCCTCGGACTGCTCGCCGCGCCGATCGCGACTCGGCCAGTGCGCCGGGTGCGTTCCGGCGCCAGTGGCGCGGAGCTCGCTCCCGTGCTCGGCATGACCGGAGCCGTTGAAGCCGCCTTCGGTCTCGCCTTTGCGATCGGCCTCGCGCTGTGAGGCCGTCCCTCCTGTCCTGCGGGCCGGCCAGCCAGAGGCTCGCCGGGCGACGCCAGCCAGTCCTGGACGATCCCGACGAAGGCACACGGGCCCCGAACGGCGCGGCGTGGCCGACTCGGGGAATCGAGCCAAAGGTTGCGTTGCCACCGATCGTTTCCGCCAGGCGGTGTCCGAGCGGCGCGTAGATGCGGTCGAGTTCTCCCGCGAGGGCGAGGACCGGCGTCGCCAGCTGCTGACAGGCAACCGGGACGCCGCGGTCAACCACGGAGTCGAGGTCGTCGTCCGGGTCGAACGTGCCGCGAACCTGGCGATCCACGCCGCGCTGGCAAACGCCGTCGTCGCGGCGGTCGTCGCCGCCTGCGCCAGTCCGGGCTGGTCGTTCTCTCCACGGACGCGGCCGGCGCGGATGTAGCCATGAAGTGAGCCCCCAGGGCTGATCACGAGACTGCGGAGTGTCGGCTCAATAGTGCTCGAGGCACGAAGAATCATCTTCACCTTCCGGCCGTTGGCAGATTCCCGTCCCCGCCCCGGACCCGGCGCGAGCCAAGGAGCGGAGCAGTGCCGCCTGGGCAATCACCGGAAAGTTGCCGTGGACCGTCCCCCGCGCCGGCTTTTCCCGCGGTGCTAGGTTGCTGCCGAATCGCAGCGCGAGAGCGAACATCGCCGTGCTGAAGGGGAGATGTAACTGATCGGGGAATCGTGATGACTGGGCCCAGCTACGTGATCGCTTCGCTACATGACCGGCAGGCGGCATCGCGAGATCGTCGTGCCGATCACCGTGGGTCGTGCGCTCTGATCCCGCCTGCGGTGTCCCGTCCGCACCCTGTTCGAGGGCGATCGGGCAGGAGCGCGTTCCTCCTCCTTGCGGCACTGCTTGCGGGTCTCCTGGCCTTTCCGGTGGCGGCGACGAACGCCGGAGCCACGACGTCTGGCTGGCAGGCTTCTACCGATATCGACTCCAGCAACGCCACCTCCTCGGTGTCCTGCACGAGCTCGAGTTTCTGCATGGCGGTCGACGAGGTAGGAAACGCCCTTAGCTACAACGGGACGGAATGGACATCGCCTACCTCGGCCGACTCCAGCGAGCACTTCCTCTCGGTGTCCTGCACGAGCTCGACTTTCTGCGTGGCGGTCGACTACGCCCACGCCCTCAGCTACAACGGGACGAAATGGACATCGTTTGGCCAGATCGACACGAACACCGTGTACTCCGTGTCCTGCACGAGCTCGACTTTCTGCATGGCGGTCGACAACGCCGGGAACGCCCTCAGCTATAACGGGACGAAATGGACGACGACCTCGGTCGACAGCGCCGGTGGCGGATTCGCCTCGGTGTCCTGCACGAGCTCGACTTTCTGCATGGCGGTCGACGCGAAGGGCTACGCCCTCAGCTACAACGGGACGGGATGGACATCGCCTGTCACGCAGGTCGACACCAGCCACGTCTTCATCTCGGTGTCCTGCACGAGCTCGACTTTCTGCGTGGCGGTCGACAACGACGGGTACGCCTTCAGCTACGACGGGACGGATTGGACATCGCCGGACTCGGTCGACTCCGGCACGTCCTTCGAATCGGTGTCCTGCACGAGCTCGACTTTCTGCCAGGCGGTCGACGGCGACGGGAAAGCCCTCAGCTACAACGGGACGGATTGGACATCGCCTGACACGGTCGACTCCACCAACACCTTCTCCTCGGTGTCCTGCGTGAGCTCGAGTTTCTGCATGGCGGTCGACTACGAGGGGAATGCCCTCAGCTACAAGGTGTTCACGACGATCAGCCAGTCCTCGCCGACCTCGGGTTCGACTCGAGCGGGGACGGCCTTTGCGGACCAGTTGGCGACAACTGGCAGCTCCGGGGCGGTGAGCTTCACCGTCACGAGCTCGAACCCGGCCTTTTCCGTCAGCTCCACGGGTGCGGTTTCGGCACCGAACACGCTCACGGCCGGTGGCTACACGGTCTCGGGCACCGACGCCGACACCTTCGGTGACACCGGCACGTGGACCTATACCCTCACGGTAACGGCGGCTGCGACCACGACCACGACCACGACGACGACGGTTGCGACCACGACGACGACCCAGCCACCTCGTCCGGATGTGACGATCGCTTCGGGACGGGCGACGGTTCGCGGGTCTCAGGTCCTCGTCACGCTCCTCTGCGCGCGCGCCGCCTGTTCGGGTGCAGCGCAGCTGTCCAGGTCGGTCCTCGTGAGGACGAAGCACGGCAAGAAGACCGTTACCAAGCGCAAGATCGTCGTCCTCGCCTCGGGAACCTACAGTCTCGCCACAGGATCGACGGCGAAGGAATCGCTCCATCTCACCTCAGCCGGGCGAAGCACGCTCGCCGGGGTCGCGAAGCACCCGCTCCAGGCGACGCTCGCCGTGACCGTGAACAGAGGGAGTAAGGCGACGAAGACCGTCCTCGTCAGCTAGCAGCCCAGCCGACGGGGTTGGTGCGTGCCAGCACGCAAAGGTCCAACTCGTTCTCCGACTCTTCCACTGCGGCCAAAGACGTAGACGTCGGCCGGGGGTGGTCGTGTCAGCTCTCCGACGTGAACACGTCAGGGGAGTCGATTCGTTGCCGTCGAATTCGACCCGACATCGCCTGCTGCCGGGACGAGGACGCGGGGAAAGCGCTCGCCATCCGTCCGACGACCAGAGAGGTGAGGCAGACGTCGTTGATGGCGATCGGGGGGCTGGCGAGCTGTTCGCGCACCCTCACCGGTCCTGTTAGGCGGAGAAGCGGCGCGCGTCGCTGGCCGCGTAGCGCGCGACGTCCGAATCGGTTGCCGCGGCGTGTTCGACCGCGCCGACGAGCTCCTCGAGGTCGACGGCTGGGAGCGCGCAGGTCATCTCCTCGGGTGCCATGCCGGTGCGGACGCGCGACAGCGCGCAGCCGACGCTCGCCGCCGCCAGGCGTTGTTCCTTGGCGATCGCGACGATGTGGCACTGCGGCTTGCCGCCGATCGTGAGCCCGGGGATCGCGTCGGAGAGCACCATCAGCTGCCGGCCGTTGACGCGCAGCAGGACGACGTCCGGCCGCACCCCGGGCGGGGTCTCCGCGAGGGGGCCGTAGGTGACGGCGCCAGGGGAGCCCGAGACCGAGGGCAGGCCGGCGGCATCGGCGGCGGTCACCCAGCCCGAGCCGAGGAGCGCCTCGACGTCGTCGTTGGTGGCGACCTCGTCGAGCGGCGCCAGTCCGTGGGTGACGCGTCCAACGCTGCAGTTGCCGTGGTCCTCGGGAACGGTCGCGAACGTGGCGGTCGTGCCGCGCATCCAGAAGACGCAACCCGCCGGGACGCGCCCCCGCCGCCCGTCGACCGTCGGTGCGCTCATCGGGTCGGCGAAGCGGGCAACTTGGGCGGGTGGCTCAGCGGTGAACGAGATGGCGACGGGCGGAACGGCGAGGTGCAGGGCGCCAGTCAGCCGTTCGGCGAGCGAACCCCAGTCGGGAGAAATCATCCGACGTTTCTAGCGCGCGTCTGAGTGCCGCACGGCGCGGGCTGTCGCTTCCTGGTCGGCCGTTGGCCGTGGCGTCTGTGGCAGGCTGGATTGATGCCGAGCTGTTCGGAGGATTTCACGTTTCGCGGACTCATCCATCAGGTGAGCGACCCCGGCTTGCTGCACCGCCTCGACGCCGGCGGCGAGAGCGTCTACGTCGGTTTCGACCCGACGGAAGCCAGCCTGCAGATGGGCAACCTGCTGCAGCTGTGCTGCCTGCGCCGGCTGCAGCTCGCCGGCCACCGGCCGATCGCCGTCGCCGGCAGTGGGACGGGGCTGATCGGCGATCCGGGAGGCAAGAGCGAGGAGCGCCCGCTCATCGAGCGCGCCGAACTCGAGGCGAATCTCGTCGGGATCCGCCCGCAGCTCGAGCGGTTCCTCGACTTCTCGCTCCCCGCCGGCGAGGCCGCCCTCGTTGTTGACAACGGCGAGTGGCTCTGCGCGCTCGGGCTGATCGATTTCTTGCGCGACATCGCCAAGCACTTCACCGTGAACCAGATGGTGGCGAAGGAGGCGGTGCGGTCGCGCTTTGACCGACCGGACCAGGGAATCTCGTATACCGAGTTCAGCTACTCGCTCCTGCAGGCCTACGACTTCCTCCACCTGTTCGACCACTTCGGCTGCCGGGTCCAGATGGGCGGGAGCGACCAGTGGGGGAACATCACGATGGGCGTCGAACTCATCCACAAGCTGCGCGGCGAGACCGCCTACGCCCTCACGACGCCGCTCGTCACGAAACCCGACGGGACGAAGTTCGGCAAGACGGCGTCCGGCGCGCTCTACCTCGACGCCCGCAAGACGAGCCCGTATGCCCTCTACCAGTACTTCTACCGTGTCGAGGACCGCGTCGTCGGTGATTACCTGCGGTACTTCTCGTTCCTCGACCACGAGGCGATCCTCGCCCTCGACGCGGCGACGACCGAGCAGCCCGAGTCGCGCGCCGCCCAGCGGAGCCTGGCGCGCGCGGTATGCACGCTCGTGCACGGCGAGTCCGAGACCGCCCGCGCCGAACGTGCTGCCGCGGCGCTCTACTCGGAGGACGTGGCAGCGCTCGACGAGGCCACCCTGCTCGAGGTCTTCGCCGACGCACCCGCCTCGACGATGTCGGCGGAGCTCCTGGCGGGCCGCGGCCTCGACATCGTCGAGGTGCTGGCGGCCTCCGGCCTCGTTGCGTCGAAAAGCGCGGCGCGCACGGCAATCGCCCAGGGCGGCGCCTACCTGAACAACCGCCGCGTGGCAGTCGACGGGCGGCTGACCGCGTCCGACCTGATCGCCGGCCGTTACGTCGTGCTACGGCGCGGCCGGCGCGAGAACCACCTCCTGCGTTTCGGCTGAACGGCCCCTACGCCCCGAGGCCGAGCGCCTCTGCGGCGAGGGCGAGGGGCAGGCAACCCGTCGCCGCGATGGCGTCGTGGAAGGCGTGCAGGTCGCCGCGCCCCGCGGCGAAGAAACGGGCCCGGATCCGTGCGATCTCGAGGCTGCCGGTGAGGTACGACGGCGCTTGGGTCGGCCAGGCGCAGTAGCGGCTGACCTCGGCTCGGGCGACAGGTTCGGGGAGCCCGGCGCGGGCCTGCAGGAAGGCGACGGCTTCGTCGACGCCGGTGTCGCCGCTGTGCAGCCCGGTGTCGACGACGACGCGTGCCGCGCGGAAGATGCGTGAGTTCAGCTGCCCGAGCTCGGCCGCCGCCCCGGGGAAATAGCCCTGCTCGCGCATCATCTGTTCGGCGTAGAGCGCCCAGCCCTCCGCGAAGTACGGCGAGTGGACGAAATGGCGGACCCGGCGCGTCGTCGCCTTCATCCAGCTGAGGTGCCAGTGGTGGCCGGGGTACGTCTCGTGCACGGTGATCGTGGGGATGACGTGGAGGTTGTTCGCCTCGAGACGTCGCGCGTTGTCAGCCGGCGTCGTGCCGGCGGGGGGCCACGGCACGTGGAAGAACCCGACACGGCCGGGGCGGAAGGCCGGTGGGGCGGTATACGAGGCGACGGCGAGGATCGGGCGGAGAAACGGCGGCGTCGGCTCGACCCGGCACTCCTCGCCTGCCGGGAAGCTGACGAGGCCGTGCGCTTCGAGAAAGGCGCGGGCCCGGGCCGTCTCGTCCTCGTAGTGCTGGCGCATCTCCCCGAACGTCGCCGGACGGTCCTTCGACAGCGCCGCGAAGACGGGGTGCCACGACGGGGCGGCGGGGTCGATTTCTCGGGCGATCCCGTTCATCTCCGACTCGAGCTCCTCGAGGACGTTCTGCCCACGGGACCGCAGTTCCGACGCGCCGTAGCCCAGTAGCTCCCGCTCAGAGAGCAATGACGAGTACCGTTCCTCGCCGATCGCGAATCCTCCCCGCGCCGCGCCGCCGAGCTTGATGAGAAAGGCAAGGAAGCTCCGGGTCGACTCGGCGGCGACACCGGCGGCCGCGGCGACGGCGGCGCGCGCCGCCGGCCCGGCGAACTCCGCGGGCAGGATCTCCTGGAAGTACGGGATCGCCGCCTCGCACTGCGCGATGGCGCGACTGACGATGAGCGGGTTCGCCAGTTCGGCGTCGAGGTTCGCCCGTCCGGCCGCGAGAGCGTCGGCCATGGCGCGCAGCCGGCCCGCCGTGTAGGACGCGAGCTCCTTCTCGGGGAACGACCGATGGATGACGAGGCTGAGGATCCCGTCGAAACAGGGGTCGAGGTAGACGGAAGGGTCCCGTTGCCAGGCGCGCCACGATTCGAGGACCTGTCGCCCGCGGATCTCGGCGATGAGCGCGGCGCGGTCGACTCTCTGGTCGGCTGCCAGGGTGTCGACTTTGACGGCGCGCAGGCGCGCGAGCCACGTCGCGTTCTCGGATTCACGGGCCGCAAAGGCCGACGCCGACAGGTCGTCGATCTCGCCGTGCGCGCCGTCAGCACCGAGCGCCGTCGCCGTCACGGGAGAGACGGCAAACTCGTGGGCTAGCCAGTCGTCGAGCAGATCGTCAAAGCCGTCGTCGGGCCCGATCGAGGTCACTTGCCACGACGGTAGACGCTCAGGTCGGGGCGCGCGGGTGAACGGGCTGGCGCGTCTAGGGTCCCGATCGTGGCGGACATCTCCAAGCTCGTCGGGCCGTTCCCCGACGGTGCCGACCCCGAGGCGTACGACCGCATCCGTCGGCGAGTGCTGTGGCGCCTGCCGACGGGGTTGTTCCTCGTGGGCTCATCTGCCGGTGGCGGCCGCAACCTGATGACGGCGAACCTCGTCGCCCAGCTCTGCGTCGTCCCGAAGCTCGTCGGCGTCGCCGTCGAAGTGACGGCGCGCACGCACGAGCTCATCGAGGCGGGAGGGTCCTTTGCCCTCTCGCTGCTCGGCCGGGGCGATCGCGCCCTCGTCCGCAAGTTCGTCAAGCCGGCGGTTGACGACCGCGCCGCCCGCACGCTGAACGGCGTCGCCTATTTCGACGCTCCGGTGAGCGGGGCGCCGGTTCTTGCCCGGGCGGTCGCCTACGTCGACTGTCGGCTGGAGCGGACGATCGCTTTCGGTTCGCACTCGCTTTTCATCGGCGAGGTCGTCGACGCCGCCTTCGGGTCGGTCACCACGGCGGAGGACGCCGAACTGCTGCGCGTCGAGGACACCCGCATGAGCTACGGCGGTTGAGCGCCTTGCCGACGTCGCACCGGGTGAGCTCGCGCGCTCGACGGCCGCCAGCAGTCGCGCTCCGATACGTCGGCGACGCGGCGGAGCTGGGGGCCCTCCTTGACGAGCTCCACGACGCCGACGTGTACGCGCTCGACACCGAGTTCCATCGCGAACGGACGTACTTCGCCCGGCTGGCGCTCTTGCAGGTCGCCTGGCAGGGAGGGGTCGCGCTCGTCGACCCGCTCGCCGTCGACGTCGCGTCGTTCGCGGCGGTCCTCGCCAGCCCGGCGCTCGCCGTCGTTCACGCCGCCGACCAGGACCTCGAGGTCCTGGAGCGGGCGTGCGGGACGACACCGTCGCGGCTTTTCGACACGCAACTCGCGGCCGGGTTCCTCGGCATGTCGACGCCCTCGCTCGTCGCCGCGGTCGAGCGCCTGCTCGGCCTGCGGCTGGAAAAGGGCGACCAGCTCACCGACTGGACGCGCCGTCCCTTGAGCGACGACCAGTGCCAGTACGCGGCGCACGACGTCGCCCACCTCCTCGAGTTGCACCGCGTCCTCACCGACCGTCTCGTGGCGAGCGGGCGGCTTGCCTGGGCGGAAGAAGAGTGCGCGGCCCTGCTCAGCCGGGCACGACTTTCCCCCGTTCCGGAGGAGGCCTGGTGGAAGCTGCGCCAGGCGCGCCAGCTGCGCGGTGTCGAGCGGGGCGTCGCCCAGTCGGTCGCGGCGTGGCGGGAGCGGCGCGCCCAGGCACTCGACCGACCCGTCCGCTTCATCCTCTCGGACCTCGCGCTGGCGGCGATCGCCCACCGTCCTCCCCAGGGCCGGGCCGACCTCGAGCACGTCCGCAACCTCGACGCGCGCAGCCTCGGCGACACGGTCGTGGCGGAGTTGCTGGCGGCCGCCGACGAGGGGGCGAGGCTCGCCCCGGAGGCGATCCGTCTGCCGCCCGGTCCGGCGGGGAACTCCGTCGGCAAGCCGGCGGCGACGCTGGCCCTCGCCTTCACGGGAGAGCTCGCCCGTCGGCTCGACATCGACCCGGCACTGCTCGCGACGCGCGCCGACGTCATCGATTTCCTCCAGCACCCTCCCGTCGGTCGGCTCACGGCTTCCTGGCGCCACGAGATCGTCGGCGAACCGCTCGTCCGCCTCGTCACCGGCCAGGCCGCGCTCGTCTTCGAGGAGGGAACACTCGTTCTGGAGGAACGCTCTTATCACCGAGATCACGGCTAGGGCCGGTCCCGGCGCCGGTCGCGGGAGGCGCCGGTTTCGGCGCCGTGAGGTGTGGACCGCCTCGTCTGTCGGCGAAGCGGAGCGTGCCGGCGGGCTACCCGGGTTGATCGTCGGGGGGCTCGGCGGGCGTTGCTGACGGCCGCAGGTCGATCGTCAGCGTGAGGATTCCGTCGGCGAGCGCCGCCGCGGCGTCACCAACCATCGCGAAGTCCATGTAGTCGAGTTCCGTCTGCTCGATGATGCGGCGGCGCTCGGGGCCTTCGACGGGCGGCATTCCCCGCCGCCGGACCGCCGCGGCGCGCTCGCGAAAGCGCGCCGTCATCGCCCCGGGATCGAAGGCGTCGGGCACGCCGCCAGGTTAACGGCGTCCGCACTCCGCTGGCGTGGTGGGTCCGGCCAGGACTCGGGCGGTATGCTGCTCTGCGCAGCAGGGTCCTGAGAGGATCCGGCGTGATGTCGCGGTGCAGGGCGTCCCCGGGTAGCCGTGGTCGACGCGTCCTCCGGCAAGCAGGGAGTGGCTCGTGAAAAAGGGACGGCACCGGCGCTTCGAGGAGGCGCGCAGTCTGAAACGTGCGGTCGAGGTCGTCGCGGAACCCTGTCCCGAGTGCGGCGCGGGTCCAGAGGAGGACCACGCCGCCTGGTGCCTCTACGAGTCCGAGGAACTCGAGGAAGACGTCGAGGACCTGACCTAGCTCCGCGCCCGCCGGACGACGGGATGCGGCAGCGGTGCCGACCTTCCGGCACGCGCGTCGAGGTAGCCGGCGATCATCTTGTAGACGGCCGGGCCGAGGAGCGCGCCGAGCTCGTCGGCGAGGCTCAGATACACGGGTTGAGCTGAGACGAAGGCCTCAGGTGCTTCCGTGCACCACCAGTGGAACTCGTCGCCGGCCGGTCCCCAGTGGCGCCGTTCCCACTGCGTGACCGTGGAGGTGACGTGGCCGCTCTCGTCGGTCGCGTCCTCCCGGCGCACCGGGAGCTGCCAGCAGACGTCGGGCTTGTAGTGCCGCGGGGGCACGCCCGCCTCGAGGGCGGCCCGGTGGAGCGCGCAGCCCGGACCCCCGGCAAAGCCGGGCCGGTTGAGGAAGATGCAGGCGTCGTCGACGAGCCGCGTCGTCAGGTCCTCGCCCTGGCGCTTGACGACGCCGACGCGCTGCGCCTTCTTGATGTGTTGGAACTGGCTCGGAGTCAGCTTCTTCGTTGCCGCCTCGACGCGCCGCACGTCCTTTTTGTCCGAGAGGTGCGCGCCGTAACTGCAGCAGCCCTCGGCGAGCTCGGCCGCCGGCCCGGTGAAGACGCCTTGGCAGCCCTCGTTGTAGATGCACTTCCAGGCGCTCGCCAGGAACGTCACGTCGACAACCCACGTGCGGTCCTCTTCTGGGTCGCCAAAGCTCACCCACTCGTGGGCGTCGTCGGGGATGGACACGGCACGAACGCTACCGGCGCCACCCCGATACCGGCGAGCTGGCGGCGCGTCGGCTCGGCACAGCAGAACCACGGCTCGCTGAGACGTGGCCGGTATCCGGCCGGGCCCGGCGCGACCGCTGGCTCCGGCCGTCCCGCGTCCTGCCGTTCGAGGTAGTCGAAGACGAGCTGGCGCACAGCGGCGTAGGTCACCTCGACGGGCTCCGCCGACGCGGCGGCGGCCTCGCCGCGTTCGGCGAGGGCGACCTGCAGTTCGTCGAGGCGCGCATCGTCGGCCGTCCAGCGGTAGCCGAGGGAATCGGCGTCGAGGTCGCCGAGGCAGCGGTCGAGGACGGGGTCGTCCCCGTCGAGCAGGAGCGATCCCGGTGGGATGAGGAGGCGCATCGAGTACTGCACCGGGTCGACGTTCTCGACGAGGTCGTGCGCCGCGACGAAATCGACAATGTCGACGAGGTCCTGACGATTGGTCCACGGCGTGAACGGGAGGAACGACGGTCGGATCTCCACGCCGCAACGGCGCAACTCGACGACGGCCCGGCTGGCATCCGCCGCCGTGTGGCCCTTGTGCAGGCGTCGCAGCACGACGTCGCTCGTCGATTCGAAGGCCGAGACGACGAAGATGAGGCCGAGGCCGGCGAGCTCGGCGACGACGTCGCGCTGGCGCAGGAGATGCGAGACCTTGATCGTCGCGTCGAAGGTGAGGTGGCCGTGCGCGGCGTGCAACCCGCGCGCCACGGCGAGGGCCTGGCTGGGGCGATTGAGGAAGTCGGGGTCGGCGAAGCGCACGTGGCCGGCGCCGGCGGCGACAAGGGCGTCGACATCGGCGAGCACGGCATCGACGGGGACGGCGCGCGAGCGCCCGCCGTAGACGACGGGGACCGGGCAGTGCCGGCAGCGGTGGTTGCAACCGCGGCTCGCCTCCACCGTCCCGACGAGCCGCGTCCCGTCGTCGGTGACGAGGTGCGCATAGGCCGTAAGACTCGGCAGGTCGCCGCGCCGCGCCGCCAAACCCGTCGCGCCGCTGCCATTCCGTGCCCGACCGAGGACGACAACGGCGGCGGTCGGTTCTTTCGCCGGGTTCTTTCCGGAGAGCCAGCCGGCGAGCGTCGCGCCGACCTCGCCGGCGACGGCGAGATCCCCGGCTCGCAGCGCCCCGGTCGCCGCCGCCACCGGGGCGTACAGGCCGTAGAGCGCGACCGGCGCCTCCGGGCGCGTGGCGCGCAACCGGTCGATCGCCGCGAGAGCGATCCGCAGGGCAGTGTGCATCGGCACGGAGAAGGCGACGGCCTCGGCCCAGGCGACGTCGGCCGCCGGCCACGCTTCGACGGCGAGGTCCACGCTGCGCACCTCGTGGCCGGCGGCTTCGAGCTCGGCCGCGGGCCAGGCGAGCCCGAGGGGCTGCGCACCGAGCTCGTAGGTCGAGACGAGCAGGACCCGGCTCACCCGCCCGCTCCGACTGGCAGCGCGGCGTCGATCCGCACGGTGAGCGAGGAGAAGCCACGGCGCAGGGCTTTCTCGACGTCTTCCGGCCGGGCGGCTCGGGCGAAGAGGAACCCGAGGTAACGGTCGCCGGCCGGCCATGCCGTGATCGTCCCGCCGATCGGGACGGTCACCTCGAGTCCCGAGACCCCGGGCACCGCCAGGGCGGCGTCCACCCCGTCGATCCCGGCGAGCCGGCCCGAGGCGGGCACGGGGAGCATCATCACGCCGGACGCACCCGGCAGGCGGGCGCTCGTCGCGTCGCCTTCGAGACCGAGTGCCTGCGCGAGCACGATCTCCTCGAGCGAACGACCGGAGGAGAAGCGCAGCGCTTTCGAGCATCTTCCGCCGATCGTGCGCGCCGCGGCCTCGATGACGACGACGTGCGCCTCGGGGTGCGATCCCCGCGGCGAGAAGCGGGCCTCGGCGTGGACCGGACCATCGACGAGGCCGAGCGCCGCACACGCCGACTCGACCGTGCCGCGCAGCGCTTCGAGGAGGTGGCCGGGATGGCGGGAGGGCGAGACGTAGATCGTCTCTTCGAAGTACGGGCCTGCAAGCGGGTCGGGCTTGTCAAAGACGGCGAGGACGTCGAGGCGACCGTCGGCAAGCAACCCTTCGAGGGCGACCTCGTCGCCGGCGACGAACCCCTCGACGAGGAGCGGCTCGGCGCGGGGCCTCCCGGCCGCGAGGGCGATGCGGCGCACCTCGGTCGCCGCGACCCGCGCCCCCTCGTCATCGTCGGCGCGGATGACGCCGCGGCTGGCGGAAAGCGAGCACGGCTTGACGACAACCGGATAGCCGAGCCGGGCGCCCGCGCCGGCGATCGCCGCGGGCTCGTCGGGGAGCGCCTCGACGATCTCAAAACGCGGTTGACTGATTCCGGCTGCGCGCCACAGCCGGCGCATCACTGCCTTGTTGCGGGTCGCGGCGATGGCTGCGGGCGGGTTCTTGGCGAGGCCCAAGCGCGCGGCCGCGGCGGCGGCGGCGAGCGCGCCGGCGTCGTCGACGGCGACGATGGCGTCGAGCGGCGTCACCGAGTGAAACGACGCCACGGCGTCGGCCGCGGCCGCCGGGTCGCCGAGCGGTAGCACGAGGAACCGGTCAGGCAACGCGGCGGCCATCACCTGGGGGGCGTCCGATCCCGTGACGACGTCGACCCCCAGCCGCCCGGCGGCGGCGAGGAACTCACTGGCGCGGTACGTCGACGATGGCAGGACGAGAAGGACGCGCGTCATGCTGCCATCATGCCGGTTCGACGGTTTCCGCCAGCGCGCGCTGCTCGGTGACGCCGCGGTCGCCCCTACCATGGCGCCATGGCCGATGACGGAAGCGTTGGGTTGCGCCCCGACCCGGTACTCGCCGTCACGGACGCGGCGCGACGTTCGATCCTCGAGGCCCGCGCCGCCGAGCGAGACCCGGAGAACCTGGCGCTCTTCGTCGAGGTGAGCGGGTCAGCGGACGGCGCCTACGCCTACGAGATGTGGTTCGAGGCGCTCGTCGACGCCGCGCCGCGCGCCGTCGTCGTCCGCGACGGTGAGCTCATCGTCGTCGTCGGGCCCGATAGCGTCGAACGCCTGCGTGGCGCGACGCTCGATCTCGGCGACGAGGGTCTCGTCATGGTGAACCCGAACACGCCGACGCCCTCGGCACCGACGATTCCCGCGGGCGACGTGACGAGCCCGGTCGCCCGGGCGGTGCTCGCCGTGCTCGAAGAGCAGATCAACCCACAGATCGCCTTCCATGGCGGCCGGGCGGACCTCGTCGCCGTCGAGGAGGGCGTCGCTTACCTCCGGCTCTCCGGTGGTTGTCAGGGGTGCGGGCTCGCGGCGGTGACGCTCGGCCAGGGAATCACTGTCGCCATCCGCCAGGCGGTGCCCGAGATCGTCGACGTCGTCGACGTCACCGCGCACCAGGACGGCCGCAACCCCTACTTCGAGCCGGCGAAGAAGTAGCGCGACAGCTCGCCTCTTGGCTCGCGAAGGCGAAACAGTAGATTTCAGCCATGCTCCGCTTCTTGACGGCTGGGGAATCGCACGGCCGTGCGCTCGTCGTCGTCGTCGAGGGCTTGCCCGCCGGGCTGCCGGTCACGCTCGAGAAGATCCGAGTCGAGCTCGCCCGGCGGCGGCTCGGCTACGGGCGGGGGCCGCGCATGCGCGTCGAGCGGGACGAGGTCGTCATCGTCAGTGGCGTGCGCCATGGCAGGACGCTCGGCTCGCCGGTGGCGATCGAGATCGCCAACAGCGAGTGGCCGAAATGGCAGCAGGAAATGTCGCCGGAGCCCGGCGAGCCGAAGAAGATCCTCACCGCGCCGCGTCCGGGCCACGCCGACCTCGCCGGCATGGAGAAACACGGATTCGCCGACGCGCGCGACGTCCTCGAGAGGGCGTCGGCTCGCGAGACGGCGGCGCGTGTCGCGGCGGGCACGCTCGTCAAGGCGCTCCTCTCCGAGCTCGGCATCGAGGTCGTGAGCCATGTCGTCGCCATCGGTGCGGCGACGGCGCCGCCAGGCCTGCGGCCGCGTCCCGAGGACCTCGGCCTCGTCGACGCCTCGGCGGTCCGCTGCTTCGACCCCGCCGCGACCGAGGCGATGGTCGCCGAGATCAAGGCCGCCGCCAAGCAAGGGGACTCGCTCGGAGGCGTTGCCGAGGTCGTCGCCTACGGCGTCCCGGTGGGGCTCGGCAGCTACGCCCAGTGGGATCGCCGGCTCGACGGCCTGCTCGCCCAGGCGCTGATGAGCATTCCAGCGGTGAAAGCCGTCGAGATCGGCGAGGCGCTCGCCGTTGCGAGCCGGCGGGGCTCCGAAGCGCACGACGCGATCTTCTGGGACGAGCCGAGCTCGACGTACCGCCGCGAGACGAGCCGCGCCGGGGGGATCGAGGGCGGTGTCTCGACGGGCGGTCTGCTCGTCGCCCGGGCGGTGATGAAGCCGCTGGCGACGTTGAACCGGCCAGTGCTGGCGACCGTCGACGTCGCGACGAAAAAGAGGATGCTCTCGTTCAAGGAACGCACTGACGTCACGGCCGTTCCGGCGATGGGGGTCGTCGCCGAGGCGATGGTCGCATTCGTGCTCGCCTGCGAGGCGCTCCGCAAGTTCGGTGGCGACTCCCTCGCCGAGCTCGTCCGCAACCGTGACGGCTTCGTCGCGGCGCTCGGATCGACCCCGTCCGCCGCGCGCGGACGCGGCGTCGCCGGGGAAGCGGGCCGAAGCTGATGGCGGCCGTGGCGCGAAATCGCTGCCATGTCGTGCTCGTCGGAATGATGGGGACCGGCAAGTCGTCGGCCGGCCGGCGGCTCGCCGCCTTGCTCGACCGGTCCTTCGTCGACACCGACGAGGAGATTGAATCGGCGGCCGGGAGGACCGTCGCCGAGATCTGGTCAGCCGAGGGCGAGGCGAAGGTGCGCGCCCTGGAGTCGGCGGTCCTCGCCAAGGCGATCGCCTCGCTCACTCCGTCGGTTATCGCCGTCGGGGGCGGCGCCGTCCTCGACCCGGCGAATCGCGCCGCCATTGCCACCGCGGGGAGCGTCGTCTGGCTGCGCGCCTCGCTGGCGACGCTTTGCGAGCGGCTCGGTGACGGTGTCGGCCGCCCGTTGCTCGCGCCGGACCCGGCGGCGGCGCTCGCGCGCCTCGAGCCGGAGCGTCGACCGCTCTACGAGGAGGTGGCCGACGTCGTCGTCGACGTCGACACCGGCGCCACCGACACGACGGTCGCCGCCGTGCTCGGCGCGATGCAGCGCCGCATCACGGTCGCGACCCCAAGTCGCCGTTACGAGGTCGTCGTCGGGCCCGGGGCTCGGCACCTGCTCGGCTCCGCCATCCCGCCCGGAGCGGCGCGCGCCGCCATCGTCACGCAGGCGGGGGTGAACGTCGCGATCGCCACCGGACTCGAAGAGGCCGAGTGCGCGATCGACCTCGGCGAGTCGGCGAAGTCGCTCCGCACGATCGAGCGGCTGTGCCGCGACTTCGCCAACGCCGGGCTGACCCGTGCCGACGTCGTCGTCGCCGTCGGCGGCGGCGTTGTCACGGACGTCGCCGGTTTCGCCGCGGCCTGCTACCACCGGGGGGTGGCGGTCATCCACGTCCCGACGACGTTGCTCGCCCAGGTGGACGCGGCGATCGGCGGCAAAACCGGTGTCAATCTGCCGGAGGGCAAGAACCTCGTCGGGGCGTTCTGGCAGCCGGCCGCCGTGTTCTGCGACACCGACACGCTGTGGTCGCTTCCCGAGCGTGAGTGGCGGTCGGGGTTCGGCGAGATGGCGAAGTACGAGTGTCTGGGCGTCGCCATGCCCGACGAGTTGCCGCTCGTCGACCAGATCGCTTCCTGCGTCGCGGCGAAAGCGGCGATCGTCACGGCCGACGAGCGCGACGCGCACCGCCGAATGGTCCTCAACTACGGCCACACGCTCGCCCACGCCCTCGAGGCGACGGGATTCGCCGACGCCGGGGGAGACGACTCCTCGCTGCGGCACGGCGAGGCCGTCGCCATCGGCCTCGTCTTCGCGGCGCGCCTGGCCGCCGTGCTCGGCCGGATCGGTGCTAAAGACGTCGCGCGCCACCTCGCTATCGTCGAGCGCCACGGACTTGTTTCGTCGATCCCCGAAGAAGTCGACCTCGACGAGCTGCTGACCTTCATGACCCGGGACAAGAAGACTCGGACGGGATTGAGTTTCGTCCTCGACGGCCCCCGCGGCGTCGAGTTCGTCCCAGACGTCGACGTCGCGGCCGTCAAGGCCGCGCTGACGGCGTCGCGGTCTCGCGCCTCCCGCGACGGCGCGTCGGACAAAGCCAAAGCGAGGACCACGTGACGGAGCCAGTCATCCTCCTGCTCTCGGGACCGAACCTCGGGCTGCTCGGGGAACGCGAGCCGTCCATCTACGGCACGGCGACGCTCGCCGACCACGTCGGCCGGGCGGAGACGGTCGCCCGTCGCCACGGATTTGCCCTTGAGCACGTGCAGTCCGAGCACGAGGGCGACCTCGTCACCGCCGTGCACGGCGCGCGCGGCCGCGTCGCGGCGATCATCGTCAACGCCGGTGCCCTGACGCACTACGGTTGGTCGCTCCACGACGCACTGGCGGCGTTCGACGGCAAGGTGATCGAGCTCCACCTCTCGCTTCCCGGGGCGCGGGAGGCCTGGCGCCGCACCTCGGTCATCGCGCCGATCGCCGACGCCGGTATCGCGGGTTTCGGGGGACTTGGCTACGAGCTGGCGGTCGAAGCCGCGGCGCGCATCGTCGAAGAAAGGGCGTAGCAATGGCGGTCGAGGTGGTCCGGGAGGTCGAGGACGCAGCAGAGGCGGAGCTCGCGCCGTTGGATTTCGCCGCGCGACTGGCCAAACTGCGGGAGCGCCTCGGCAGGGAACGTGTCGGGGGGATCCTCGTCACCTCGCTCGCCAACGTCCGCTATCTGAGCGGGTTCTCCGGGTCGGCGGCCATGCTCGTCGTGACGGCGAAGCGCGCGCTGCTCGTCACCGACGGGCGCTACCGGGACCAGGCCGCGGCGGAAATCGCCGCGGCCGGCGTCGGCATCGATCTCGAGGTCGTCGGCTCGACGAAACAGCTGAAGGCGGTCGAGACGGCGACCCGCACCCTCGCCCGGCTCGCCCTGGAGGCGAAGTCGGTGAGCTGGGAAACGCAGGCGCAGCTCACGCAGGCAGTGAAACCGGAGCTCGTCGCGAGCTCCGGGCTCGTCGAGGCGATCCGCGTCATGAAGGACGCCGGGGAGATCGCCCGCATCGAGCGGGCCTGCGACATCGCCGATGTCGCCTTCGCCCAGACGAAGCAGCGACTGGCAGAGGGCGTGACTGAAGCGGAGTTCGCGGCCGAGCTCGAGTTCGAGATGCGTCGGCGGGGAGCCGCCCAGGCATCGTTCGAGACGATCGTCGCCAGCGGGCCGAACGGCGCGATGCCACACGCCCAGCCGACGGATCGTGTCGTTTCGCCCGGCGATCTCGTCGTCGTGGACTTCGGCGCCGTCTTTGACGGCTACCACTCGGACATGACGCGTACCGTGTGCGTCGGCGAGCCAGCGGCGGCCGATGCCGCGCTTCTCGACGCCGTCGCGGCGTCACAGCGTGCCGGTCTCGTCGCCGTCGCCGCCGGGGTGACGGGCGCGTCCGTCGACGAGGCCTGCCGCAAGTCGCTCGACGAAGCCGGCTTCGGCGAGGCGTTCACGCACTCGACCGGTCACGGGGTCGGCCTCGACGTCCATGAGGCGCCGACCCTCGCCGCGGGATCCGAGGAGCTGCTCCCGGAAGGAACCGTCGTCACCGTCGAGCCCGGGGCGTACCTCGTCGATCACGGCGGGGTCCGCATCGAGGACACCGTCGTCGTGACGGGTTCGGGGTGCCGCCCGCTCACCAAGACGACGAAGGATTACGCGCTCTGATGGCCCTGTCGACGAACGACCTGAAGAACGGGATGGGACTCGATCTTCCCGACGGACTGTTCGAGGTGGTCGAGTTCCAGCACGTGAAGCCCGGCAAGGGCGGCGCCTTCGTGCGTACGAAGCTCCGCAACCTGCGCAGCAAGGCGGTCGTCGAGCGGACGTTCCGCGCCGACGAGCGCGTCGAGCAGGCGGTGATCGACAAGCGCGAGATGCAGTTCCTCTACCGCGACGGGACCGATTACGTGTTCATGGACAACGTCTCGTACGACCAGATGACCGTTCCCGCCACGACGCTGGGAAGCGCCGCGGCATACCTCAAGGAGGGGAACTCCGTCATCCTCATGCTCTACGCGACCGAGATCGTCGATGTCGAACTGCCGGCTGCCGTCGAGCTCGAGATCACGGACACCGAGCCCGGTCTCCAGGGCGACCGCGTCTCCGGGGCCCGCAAGCCGGCGACGACGGAGACCGGGCTCGTCGTCCAGGTTCCGCTCTTCGTCAACCCGGGCGACCGGATCAGAGTCGACACCCGGTCCGGTGACTACCTCACGAGGGCGTAAGGCGCCGTCGTCGACGGGAGCGCGCCGGCGCGCCCGCGAACGGGCGCTCGACCTGCTCTACGAAGCCGAGACGAAGGGGCTGGCGCCGGACGCCGTCCTCGCCGAGCTCGTCGTCGCGCCCGAGCCGTACGCCGCGACGCTCGTGCACGGGGTCGGGGCTCATCTCGCGGCGATCGACGCCTCGATCGGCGCGCACGCCACGGCGTGGGACATCGGCCGCCTGCCGGTGATCGACCGCCAGCTGCTGCGGATCGCGACCTTCGAGCTCGTCTTCGGGGCCGAGGTGCCCATCGCCGTCGCGATCGACGAGGCGGTCGAGCTCGCCCAGCAGTTCTCGACCGAGGAGTCAGGCCGCTACGTGAACGGCGTGCTCGCCGCGATCGCCGCCGAGCTCCCCGATCTGCAGGCGTCATGAGTGGGCGCGACCGCTACGCCGAGGCCGGGGTCGACTACGCCACGCTTGACGCCGCCAAACGCCGGGCCGTGACGGCCGCCCGCGCGACGTCGTCGTTCGCGGCTTCCCGCGGCGCGGCGATCGACGAGCAAAGCCGCGGCGAGCCGGCGACGATCGTCCGCTCGGACGGCGCCACCTTCGGGTTCGTCCTCGAGTGCCTGGGCACGAAGTCGCTTATCGCGCGCGACTTCGAAGGCGCGACCGGCATCGACCGGTTCGCGGCGATTGGTTACGACACCGTTGCCGCGGCGGTCAACGACTGCTGCTGCGTCGGCGCGCTGCCGCTCGTCGTCAACGCCTACTTCGCGAGCGGCGCGGCGTCCTGGTACCAGGGCACCCGGCAGGTGTCGCTCGTCGACGGGTTCGCCCGGGCCTGCCACGACGCCGGCGCCGCCTGGGGCGGCGGCGAATCCCCGACGCTCGCGGGACTCGTCGCGCCCGACGGCATCGACCTCGCGGCAGCCGTCGTCGGTCGCGTGCCGGCGGGAGTCGCGCCGCTGCTCGGTGCGGCGCTCGCCGCCGGTGACGAGATCGTGCTCGTCGCCTCGAGCGGATTGCACCAGAACGGCGCCTCGCTCGTGCGCGCCGTCGCGGCCCGGCTCGATCTCGGGCTGGCGACGCCGCTGCCGTCCGGTCGGCTGCTCGGCGACGCGGTGCTCGATCCCGGCCTCATCTACGTCGGTCTCGTCGAGCGCTTGCTCGCCGAGGGCGTCGCGGTCCACTACCTGAGTCACGTCACCGGGCACGGACTGCGCAAGTTGATGCGGGCCGACCGGGATCTCACCTACCGGATCGCGCGACTGCCCGCAGTCCCCGAGGTGCTCGGGTTCGTCGTCGAAGAGGCGGGGATGTCGAGTGCCGAGGCGTACGCCACGCTCAACATGGGCGCCGGGTTCGCCTGCTTCGTCGCGCCGGGGTCAGGGGCTGCCGTCGTCGCGGCGGCCGGCGCGCTCGGCCTGGCCGCGCTGGTCGCCGGGCAGGTGGAGGCCGGTCGGCGCCGGGTCGTCGTCGAGCCGATCGGCGTCGAGTACGCGAGCGACGAGCTCGACCTGCGCTAGAGACGCCTCGGTCGAGCGGTCGCCGGCCCTGCGGCGCGGTCGGCGGGTCGGCCGGCGCGCCGCACGGTGCCGTCCGCTGACGGTTGGTGGTCGTGACCTCGGCGCCGCGCGACGCGCAACGGGCGGAGCTCGCCGCGCGCCAAGCCGCCACGAATCCCTGGATCTTTCCCCATGATTTCCCGGGCCGGCGGCTCCTCGGGTGCTGCGAAGAGCACGACGCCGGTGATCGCCTTGCCGAGTTTGGGTCAGCGAGGAGGAGCGTTCCGTCGGCGAGGAGGCGTTCGAGGCGGCCCAAATGAGCCTTGCAGGCCGGCTTTTCTGCGGTGGTCATCTTCCGGCGAAGTCGTCCCGCCGACAGTGGAGGAAGCGGGTCCACCCGGCCGTCGGCGGAGTTGGCCAGGTCACGGGCCGACGAGGCTGGCGTGCGCCCCGGATCTCGGGACATCCGCGGCTCCTCGCGGAAAAGTGGCATCCTTTATCGGACGTGAAGCGGGTCCCGTGAGGCCCGCACGGACGACGAGGAGCGCAGTGGCCGAGCGAGAGCGGCGGGCGGCACGCCCGGTGGGGCGTGTCTTCCTTCCTCGCTCGCAGGTGATGGACGCCAACGACGTGCGTCGTGCCCTCGTGCGGATCGCCCACGAGATCCTGGAACGCAACCACGGTGCCGACGAGATCGTCCTCGTCGGGCTCCGGACGGGCGGCGTCCCGCTCGCCGGGCGCCTCGTGGCCGAGATCGCGCAGATCGACGGCTCGACGGTGCCGCTCGGCGCCCTCAATGTCGCGGCCTACCGTGACGACGCCGATATCCGTCCCGCCGCCTCGGCCCAGGCGACCGAGATCCCGGTCGACCTCACCGATCGCATCGTCGTGCTCGTCGACGACGTGCTGTTCACGGGGAGAACGGTGCGCGCCGCGCTCGATGCGCTCACCGACCACGGACGGGCGCGCGCCGTGCAACTGGCGGTGATGGTGGACCGAGGCCATCGGGAGTTGCCGATCCGTCCGGACTTCGTCGGCAAGAACCTGCCGACGCGCCGCCGCGAGACGGTCGAGGTGAGCGAAGACGGGGTCGTGATCGGCGACCTCGTGGAGGCCTAGAGACGATGGATGCCCGACGACCGTGCGTTCGGGCGGCTCGGCGCGACGGCGTTCCCGTCGGGTCCGGTCGGCGCTCGCGACGCGCCGGCCAGCAGGCCGGTGGGCGGCGAGGGAGGCGACGTGCCTAGCCACAACGGGATCCGGCTCGGCGGGCGGCGTCGCCTCGTCGTGCGCGGCGGGACGGTCGTCGACTCGACCGGCGAGCGTCGTGGCGACGTCTTCATTGAAGACGGCCGGGTCGTCGCCGTCGGCGAGGGGATCGACGTTCCCTTCGGCACGGCGCTCCTCGAGGCGTCGGGCTGTGTCGTCGCGCCCGGGCTCGTCGATCTCCACACGCACCTGCGCGAACCGGGCGACGAGGCGGCGGAGACCATCGGGAGCGGGACGCGCGCGGCCGCGCTCGGCGGCTACACCGCCGTCGTCGCCATGCCGAACACCGAGCCGGCGATCGACTCGGCCGCGGTCGTGCGCCACGTGCTCGAGCTCGCCCGTGGCGCCTGCGCCGATGTCGCCGTCGCCGGGGCGATCACCGTCGGGCGTGCCGGTGAGCTGGTCGCGCCGCTCGCCGAGATGGCCGCGGCTGGCGTCAAGCTCTTCACCGACGACGGCCGTGGCGTCCAGCGCGCCGACGTGCTGCGACAGGCGCTCGAAGTCGCCGCCGACCTCGGGGTCGTGCTCGCCGAGCACTGTCAGGACGAGGCCCTCGCCGCCGGCGGCCAGATGCACGAGGGCGCCTGGTCGCGCCGCTTCGCGGTTCCCGCCCAGCCGGCCGCCGCCGAGGAGGCGATGCTCGCCCGGGACCTCGCGCTCGTCCGGCAAACCGGCGTGCCGATGCACTTCCTCCACCTGACGACGAGAGGCTCGGTGGAGCTCGTGCGGGCGGCAAAGGCCGAGGGCCTGCCGGTGACGGCGGAGGCGACACCGCACCATCTCGCCCTCAGCGACTCTCTCGCCGCGTCGCGCGACCCCCTCTTCAAGGTCGCCCCGCCGTTGCGCAGCACGGCCGACGCTGCCGCCTTGCGGGCGGCCTGCCGCCAGGGGGTCGTCGATGTGATCGCCACCGACCATGCGCCGCATACCCGGCAAGCGAAAGAGCTGCCGTTCGAAAAGGCCCCTGCGGGGATGATCGGGCTGGAAACGGCGCTCGCCGTCGCCTACGAGGTCTTTGTCGCGCGCCCCGAGGACGCCGAGCCGCTGTCCCTCACAGAACTGTTCGCCCTGTTGTCGTGGCGCCCGGCGGCGCTCGCCGGTCTCGACCGCTCCCTCGGCCACGGCGGCCCGTTCGTCCCGGGGAGCGTCGCACACGTCTGCGTGTTCGACCCGACCCACACCTGGACCGTCGATCGGTGGGCGATGGCGAGCCGCTCCCGCAACTCGCCGTTCCACGGCATGAGGCTGAGCGGGCGGGTCCGCCACACCGTGCTGGCGGGCGAACCGGTCGTCGTCGACGGGAGGGCCACGCGTTGAGCGCGGGGTTGACGGGCGAACACCGGCGGCAGACGGGGCTGCTCGTCCTCGCCGACGGCACGACCTTCGAGGGTGAAGCGATTGGCGCCGCCGCGGCGGAATCTCCCACCATCCAGTCCGGCGAGCTCGTCTTCAACACGGCGATGTCCGGCTATCAGGAGATCATCACCGACCCGTCCTACGCCGGGCAGGTGATCGCTTTCACCTACCCGCACATCGGCAACTACGGCGTCGTGACGGCCGACAACGAGTCCAACCGGCCGTTCTGCCGCGGCGTCGTCGTGCGCGACCTGCCGGACCGCCCGAGCAACTGGCGCGCCGACGGGGACCTCGAGTCGTTCCTCGCCCGGCACGGGATCGGCGGGCTGACAGGGGTCGACACGCGGCGGCTCACGCGCCATGTGCGCGAGGCGGGGGCGATGCCGTGCGCCTTCGGCACGGCGGACCAGGCGGCGCTATTCGCCGCGGCGGTGGCGGAACCCGGGACCGAGGGACAGGACTTCGTTGCCGAGGTGACCGTGTCGGCGCCCTACGAGGTTGCCGGCGGGCCATGGCGCGTCGTCGCCTACGACTTCGGGATCAAGCGGTCGATCCTCCGCTGTCTGGCGACGATCGCCACGGTCGAGGTCGTCCCGGCCTCGACGCCGCCCGACGAGGTGCTCGGCCGCCGACCCGATGGCGTCTTCCTGTCGAACGGGCCCGGCGACCCCGCCGCGCTCGGCCACATCGTCGTGGCGGTACGGCAGTTCCTCGGCACCGTCCCGGTCTTCGGGGTCTGCCTCGGTCACCAGCTGCTCGGTGCCGCGCTCGGCGCCGTCACGTACAAGCTCCCCTTCGGGCACCACGGCGCCAATCACCCCGTCCGGCGGCTGGCGACGGGAACGGTCGAGGTGACGAGCCAGAACCACGGCTACGCCGTTGCCGCCGAGACGATCGAGGGCGCCGAGATCACACACGTCAATCTCAACGACCGGGTGGTCGAAGGTCTCGCTTGCCGCAAAATCCCGGCTTTTGGCGTCCAGTACCACCCGGAGGCCAGTCCCGGCCCGCACGACGCGCGCTATCTATTCGAGGAGTTCCGTCGACTGATGGAGGCGCGGCGATGAGGCGCGCGGCCACGGGTGCGGAAGGCTGATGGGTCGCCGTCGCGATATCGAGTCGGTTCTCGTCATCGGCTCCGGCCCGATCATCATCGGTCAGGCCTGCGAGTTCGACTACTCGGGGACCCAGGCCTGCCGGGCGCTCACCGAAGAGGGCATCCGGGTCATCCTCGTGAACTCGAATCCGGCGACGATCATGACCGACCCGGGGCTGGCCGACCGGACCTACATCGAGCCTCTGGAACCCGAGGTGGTCCGGGTGATCATCGAGCGGGAGCGGCCCGACGCCATCCTGCCGACGATGGGCGGACAGACCGCCCTCAACCTCGCGATGGCCCTCGAGCGCTCCGGTGTGCTCGCCGCCTGTGGCGTGGAGATGATTGGCGCCAAGGCCGAGGCGATCGCGACGGCCGAGGATCGGGAACTGTTCAAGGCGGCGATGCTCGGCGTCGGGCTCGAGGTCCCGGCTTCGGGGTTCGCCCACTCCCTCGACGAGGCGGTGGTCGTCGGCGACTCGATCGGCTACCCGACGATGATCCGCCCGTCGTTCGTCCTCGGTGGTGAGGGCACGGGGATCGCCGAGAACCGTGACGAGTTCGCGCGTCTCGCCGCCGCCGGACTCGCCGTCAGTCCGATCGGCGAGATCCTCATCGAGCGCTCGATCGTCGGCTGGAAGGAGTTCGAGCTCGAGGTGATGCGGGATTGCAAGGACAACTGCGTCGTCGTCTGCTCGATCGAGAACTTCGACCCGATGGGTGTCCACACCGGCGACTCGATCACCGTCGCCCCGGCGCAGACGCTCTCGGATTTTGAGTACCAACAGATGCGTGACGCCGCCTTCGCCTGTATCCGCCGGGTGGGGGTGGAGACCGGGGGTTCGAACATCCAGTTCGCCGTCGACCCCGCGACGGGAAAGCAGCTCGTCATCGAGATGAACCCGCGGGTGTCGCGCTCCTCGGCGCTCGCCTCCAAGGCGACGGGATTCCCGATCGCCAAGGTGGCCGCCCGTCTCGCCGTCGGATACACGCTCGACGAGATCCGCAACGACATCACGATGGCGACCCCGGCGTGCTTCGAACCGACGATCGACTACGTCGTGACGAAGGTGCCGCGCTGGGCCTTCGAGAAGCTTCCCGGCGTCTCCGGCCGGTTGGGGACGCGCATGCAGTCGGTCGGCGAGGTGATGGCGATCGGCCGTACGTTCCCGGAGTCGCTGCAGAAGGCCCTGCGCGGCCTCGAACAGGGACGGTCCGGCCTGAACTGTGATGCCGCCGAGGCGCTCTGCGAGCTGCCGGTGGCGCAACTGCTCGACCAGATGTCCCAGCCGACTCCGGCGCGCGTCTTCGAGATCGAAGCCGCGCTGCGGGCCGGCGCCTCCGTCGAGGCCGTCGCCGCGGCGACCGGGATCGACCCGTGGTTCCTCGACCGGATCGCCGAGATCGTCGCCGTGCGCCGCCGCCTCGACGAGCTGGCCGGGGCGCAAGGCGCGCTCGCGCGTCTCGGAACAAGCGACTGGCGGCGACTGAAGCGCGCCGGCTTCGCCGACGCGCAGATCGCCTGGCGTCTCGGGCTTGCGGAGGCTGACGTGCGTCGGGCGCGGCTTGCCACCGGCGTCGAGGTGACGTTCAAGACCGTCGACACCTGCGGGGCGGAGTTCGCTGCCGAGACGCCGTACTACTACTCGACCTACGAGGACGAGAGCGAGGTGCGAGCGTCGTCGCGGCCCCGGGTCGTCATCCTCGGGTCGGGCCCGAACCGGATCGGGCAGGGTATCGAGTTCGACTACTGCTGCGTGCACGCCTCGATGGCGCTGCGCGAGGCCGGCTATGAGACGGTGATGGTGAACTGCAACCCCGAGACCGTCTCCACGGACTACGACACGTCGGACCGTCTCTACTTCGAGCCGATCACGGAGGAGGACGTCGCCGCGGTGCTCGCCGCCGAGAGTGCCGCCGGGAGCGGGGGGTTGGCCGGCGTCATCGTCAGCCTCGGCGGCCAGACCCCGCTGAAGCTGGCGGGGAAACTGCCGGAGGCGCTCATTCTCGGCACAACCGCCGCCTCGATCGATCTCGCCGAGGACCGGGAGCGCTTCGGCGCGCTGCTCCACCGGCTCGGCATTCCTCAGCCCGCGGGCGGCACGGCGCGTACGGCAGACGAGGCGCGCGCCATCGCTCGGCGAATCGGCTATCCGGTTCTCGTGAGACCGAGCTACGTGCTCGGCGGACGGGCGATGGAGATCGTCTACGACGAGCCCAGTCTCGGCGAGGCGATGACCGCGTTGTTCGGCTTCGACGCCGCCGACCCGCGTGGTGGCGTCGGCTCGCTCGAGCGCGAGGGTGGACTGTCGGCGACACGGCCGATCCTCATCGACCGCTTCTTGGAAGACGCGATCGAAGTCGACGTCGACGCGGTGCGGGACGCCACGGGCGAGCTTCTCGTCGGGGGCGTGATGGAACACGTCGAGGAGGCGGGGGTGCACTCGGGCGACTCGGCGTGCGCCATCCCGCCGCCGACGCTCACTGCGGCGACGATCACGACACTCGTCGCCCACACGGAAGCGATCGCCGACGCGCTCGACGTGCGCGGCCCGATCAACGTCCAGTTCGCCGTGAAAGCCGGCGAGGTGTACGTCATCGAGGCCAACCCGCGCGCCTCGCGCACGGTTCCGTTCGTCGCCAAGGCGACAGGCGTCCCGTTCGCCAAGGTCGCCGCTCGGGTCATCGTTGGCGCGACGCTCGACGAACTGCGCGCCGCGGGACTGCTTGGCGCCCCGGCGCGCGCCGTCGGGCGATCGGTGAGCGTGAAGGAGGCGGTTCTGCCCTTCGCGCGCTTCCCCGAGGTGGACGCGCTGCCGGGCCCGGAGATGCGATCGACCGGCGAGGTGATGGGGACGGCGAGCACCTTCGGCCTCGCCTTCGCCAAGAGCCAGATCGCGGCGGGCAACCGCCTGCCTGACAGCGGACGGATCTTCATGTCGCTCGCCGACCGGGACAAGAAAGGCGGCCTCGAGGCGGCGCGGGCCTTCGTCGGACTCGGGTTTGCCATCGTCGCGACCGCGGGCACGGCGGCGCACCTCGCGGCGAACGGCGTCGCCGTCGAGATGGTCGTCGGCAAGCTGACCAATCCGACCGAGACGCGCCAGCAAGCGGGCGACGTCGTCGCGCTCATCAACGCGGGATCGATCCAGTTCGTCGTGAACACGCCGCGGGGTCGCGGTTCGCATGCCGACGGCGCCTACATTCGGCGTGCGGCCTCGGCGCGTAGGGTGCCGATCGCGACGACGGTGCACGCGGCGCGGGCCGCGGCGGATGGGATCGCCGCCTGGAGACAGTTCGACTGGAGCGTGACGAGTTTGCAGGAACGCCACGGAGCCCTCCGATGACGCGGCACGGCATCGCCGTCGATCTCACGACGAGGATCGGCACCGTCGAGCTGCCGAACCCGGTGATGACGGCGTCGGGCACATCGGGCCACGGTGCCGAGCTCGCGGCGTACTTCGACCTCGCGGCGCTCGGCGCCGTCGTCGTCAAGTCGCTGTCGGTCGACCCGTGGCCGGGGAACGCCCCGCCGCGGCTCAAGCCCGTCGCCGGGGGCATGTTGAACAGCGTCGGGTTGCAGGGTCCAGGAGTCGCGATGTGGCTCGAACGAGATCTGCCGGCCCTCGAGGCCGCCGGCGCCCGTGTCGTCGTCAGCATCTGGGGCCGGCGCACGAAGGACTACGCGCGGGCCGCGGCACTCCTCGCCTCGGCGTCGCGCGCGATCGTCGCCGTCGAGGTCAACGTGTCATGCCCGAATCTCGACGACGGCCGGGAGATGTTCGCCCGCTCGCCGGCGGCGACGGCCGGCGCCGTCGAGGCGGCCGGCGCGGCCCGCCTGCCGCGCTGGGTGAAGCTCTCGCCGGGCAGCGCCAACCTCGTCGAGGTGGCTGCCGCCGCGCTCGACGCCGGCGCCGCGGCGCTGACCCTCGTGAACACGCTGCCGGGCCTGGCGATCCGGGCCGATCTCCGCCGGTCGGCGCTCGGCGGGGGTGGCGGGGGCCTCTCGGGCCCCGCCCTGCACGCCGTGGCGCTGCGGACCGTGGCCGAGGTGGCGACGGCGCTGCCGGAGGTGCCGATCGTCGGCGTCGGTGGGGTGATGTCAGGCTGGCAGGCCGTCGAGTTCTTGCTCGCCGGGGCGCGCGCGGTGCAGGTGGGGACGGCGACGCTCCTCGACCCACGCGCACCGTTGCGGATCCTCACCGAGCTGCAGCGGTGGTGCGCGGCGAACCGGGTCGAACGAGTCGCCGATCTCGTCGGAGGTGCCCGTGACTGATCTCGCCAAGCCCGAGCCCGCGGTGCGCGAGCGGCTCTGCCTCGCCCTCGACGTTCCCGATCTCGCCGCGGCACGCCGCCTCGCGGCCGATCTGCGGCCCTTCTTCGCCGTCGTCAAGGTCGGGCTCGAGCTCTACGTGGCGGAGGGCCCGGAAGCCGTCGTCTCCTTGCGAGAAGGCGGCTTTGATGTCTTCGTAGACCTCAAACTGCACGACATCCCGACGACCGTCGGCCGCGCCGCGCGGGCGATCGCGCGCACGGGGGCGCGCTACGCGACGGTCCACGCCGCCGGCGGCGCGCCGATGCTCGCCGCCGCGGCGGAGGGATTCGCCGAGGGCACGAGCGAGGCGGATCGGGCGACGCCGACGATCGGGCTCGCCGTCACCGTGCTGACGAGCGAGGCCGACGCGGCTCCCGCGCTCGTCGTCGAGCGGAGCGTCGCTGCCGCGCGCGCCGGGTTGGGTGGCGTCATCTGCGCGGTGGGGGACATCGGGCCCGTGCGGGCCGCGGTCCCCGGGATGATCACCGTCGTGCCCGGCGTGCGGCCGGCGGGCGCCTCCCGCGACGATCAGGCGCGAGCCGGCACGCCGCAGGAAGCGCTTCGCGCCGGGGCCGACCTCCTTGTCATTGGGCGCGTGGTGACGCGTGCCGAAGATCCGGTGGCGGCGGCCGCCGGGCTCGTCGAGGCGCTCGGATCCGTACCGCCACGTTGATCGCGCCCGTCTTGCGGCGAGCGGTGGTCCGCGGCGGGGGTTCCGGACGCGGAAACCGTGGTCAAGAGGGGCGGCTCGCGCTAACGTCTCGCTACATGCCCCAACCACCAAGCCTCACACCCGAACAGCGCGCTGCCGCGCTCGCCAAGGCGGCTCAGGCGCGCAAGGCCCGAGCGGAGATCAAGGACCAGTTGAAAACCGGTCGTGTCACGCTGAGCGGTTTGCTCGGTCGGGCCGCGAACGACGACATCGTCGGCAAGATGAAGGTTCTCGCTGTCCTCGAGTCCCTCCCGGGAACCGGCAAGGTGAAAGCCCGCCGGCTGATGGAGCAGATTGGGATCAGCGAGACCCGCCGGCTGCAGGGACTGGGCGCCAAGCAGCGCCACGCTCTGCTCGAGGCCATCGGTCGCCCCTGATCCTCGTCGTTTCCGGACCCGGCGGTGCCGGGAAAGGAACCGTCGTCCGCGAGCTCGTCGCTCGCGACCCGAAGCTGTGGCTGTCCCGGTCGTGGACGACGCGCGTCCGCCGACCGGGTGAGGCGGAAGACGCCTACACCTTCGTCGACCGCGCCACTTTCGAGGCGGCAATCGCCGCCGGCAAGTTCCTCGAGCACGCCTCCGTGCTCGGCGAGCTCTACGGCACGCCGGTGCCCGCGGCGCCGCCCGGGCACGACATCGTGCTCGAGATCGACGTCCAGGGCGCGGCGCAGGTGCTCGCGGCCTGCCAGGACGTCGTGACCGTGCTGCTCGTCCCGCCCTCGACGGAGGACCAGGCCCAGCGCTTGCGCGGCCGGGGGGACGCCGACGCGCACGTCCAGGCGCGCCTCGAGCTCGCCGCGGCGGAGATCGCGGCCGGCCGGGCGCTTGCCGACGCCGTCGTCGTCAACGACGACGTCGAGCGGGCCACCGACGAACTCGCCGGTATACTGGAAAAAGCACGGCGCGGCGCGAGTTGAGCGCGCGACTGGGACGGTCCCCGCTGCCACACCCGGCCGACGTGCGGCACGTTCTTACTGACTGATGGTGGGCGCGGCTCGCGCCCAGACGGTGATCGAGGAGCCCATGGCCGAAGCGCGTAGCACGATGATCGACCCGGCGATCGAGGACCTCCTCGACAAGGTGGACTCGAAGTTCAGCCTCGTCACCCTGTCCGCGAAGCGCGGCCGTCAGATCAACTCGTATTTCAACCAGCTCGGTGAGGGTCTCGGCGCGATCGTCCCGCCGCAGGTCGGTTCCGTCGCCCGCAAGCCGCTGTCGATCGCCCTCGAGGAGATCGCGGCGTCGAAGGTGCGGGCCGGCGAGCCGGTCGAGGCGGAGCCGGCCGAGACGGTCGACGGGGGCGACGATCCCGCCGGCGATCCCCCGGTCAGCTCGTAGCGAGCCCCGCCGGGTGCCGTCAAGCGGTGTGGCGATGAGCCCGGGCGCCGACGGCCGCGAATCCGGGTTCGAGGGCGCCGTCGTCGTTCTCGGTGTCACGGCCGGTGTCGCCGCCTACAAGGCCGTCGAGATCTGTCGACGTCTCGTCGACGCCGGCTGCCACGTCCTGCCGGTCCTCACGCCGACGGCGACGCGCTTTGTCGGCGTGGCGACGTTCTCGGCGCTCGCCTCGGAACCGGCGCGCACGGAGCTTTTCGACCCTGCCGACCCGATTCCGCACACGCGGCTCGCCCAGGCGGCCGACCTCGTCCTCGTCGCCCCGGCGACGGCGAACTTCCTGGCGGAGTACGCGGCCGGTCTGGCCTCGGACCTGTTGGGGGCGATGTTGCTCGCCACGTCAGCGCCGGTCATCGTCTGCCCGGCGATGCACGCCGAGATGTGGCGCCACAGCTCGGTGCAGGAGAACCTCGCGACGCTCACCCGACGCGGCGTCGTCGTCGTCGCCCCCGAGTCGGGCCGGCTGGCGGGCGGCGACGTTGGACCGGGCCGTCTCGCCGACGTCTCCGCCGTCCTCGCCGCCGCGGCGGAGGTGCTCGGCAGGCGCTGCGACCTCGCCGGCCTGCGGGTACTCGTCACGGCCGGCGGGACGCGCGAGCCGATCGATCCCGTCCGTTTTCTCGGCAACCGCTCCTCGGGGCGTCAGGGCTACGCGCTCGCCGTCGAGGCCCGCCGGCGGGGTGCCACGGTGACGCTCGTCTCGGCGTCGACGCTCGACCCACCCCCGGGCGTCGAGGTCGTGCCCGTCGAGACCGCCGCCGAGCTCGCCGGGGAGGTCCTGGCGCGCTCGGCGGAATGCGACGTCGTCGTGATGGCGGCGGCCGTGGCGGACTTCCGGCCGCAAAAGGCCTCGCCGACGAAGCTGAGAAAGCGTGACGGGGTGCCACGCCTCGTGCTCGAGCCGACCGAAGACGTGCTCGCCGAGCTCGGCTCCCGTCGCCGGCCCGGCCAGGTCCTCGTCGGTTTCGCCGCCGAGACCGGTGACGCGCCAGCCGGCGGGGCCGCGAAACTCGCCGCCAAGCGCGTCGACCTCGTCGTCGTGAACGACGTGAGCGTGCCGGGGGTCGGCTTCGAATCAGCGACGAACGCCGTGACGATCCTTGACGCGGCGGGCGGCCGCCTCGACGTACCGCTCGGGCCGAAGCCTACGATTGCCGCCGCCGTCTTCGACGCCGTCGTCCGCTGGCGACGAAGGACCTGAGCCGAGTAACCAACGAACCACGAGGAGTCGCCTTGTCGAGCTTCACGTTCACCTCGGAGTCGGTCACCGAGGGCCATCCGGACAAGATGGCCGATCAGATCTCCGACGCCGTTCTCGACGCGATCCTCGCCGCCGATCCGCTGGGGCGCGTCGCCTGCGAGACGCTGCTCACGACGGGTCTCGTCTGCGTCGCCGGCGAGATCTCGACTTCGAGCTACGTCGACATCCCCCGCATCGTGCGCGACACGGTCTGTGCGACCGGCTACGACCGCGAGGAGTACGGCTTCGACGGCAACACCTGCGGCGTCATCGTCTCGATCGGTGAACAGTCCCCCGACATCGACGCCGGGGTGTCGCGCTCGAGCGAGATCCGCGGCGGCGAGTCCGACGAGCTCTCGTCACAGGGTGCGGGCGACCAGGGGATGGTGTTCGGCTTCGCCTGCGACGAGACACCCGACCTCATGCCCGTCCCGATCTGGTTCGCGCACCTGCTCGCGCGCCGGCTCGCCGAAGTCCGCCGGGCGAACGTGCTCCCCTACCTGCGCCCGGACGGCAAGACCCAGGTGAGCATCCGCTACGAGGACGGCCGGCCGGTCGCGCTCGAGACGGTCCTCGTCTCGACCCAGCACAAGCCGGGGGTCGACCCGGAGACGCTGCTCATCCCGGATCTGGAAGAGCACGTCGTTCGACCGTTGCTCGCCCGCCTGCCCGACGAGATCGACTGCGAGCGCCACACGATCCTCTGCAACCCGACCGGCGTCTTCGAGCTCGGCGGCCCGCGCGCCGACGCCGGGCTGACGGGGCGGAAGATCATCGTCGACACCTACGGCGGCATGGCCCGCCACGGGGGCGGGGCCTTTTCGGGCAAGGACCCCTCCAAGGTCGACCGCTCCGGCGCCTATGCCGCTCGCTGGGTCGCGAAGCACGTCGTCGCCTCCGGCGCGGCGCGGCGCTGCGAGATCCAGGTCGCCTACGCCATCGGCGTCGCGCGTCCGGTCTCGGTGATGGTCGAGACCTTCGAGACCGCGGTCGTCGATCCGGTGAGAATCGGCAAGGCCGTTAGCGAGCTGTTCGACCTGCGGCCGGCGGCGATCATCCGCGACCTCGACCTGCGCCGTCCCATCTACCAGGCGACCGCCGCCTACGGTCATTTCGGGCGCTCCGAGAAGGAGTTCACCTGGGAGGCGACGCCGCGCCTCGACGACCTGCGTCGGGCACTCGACCTGTAGCGGCGCGGTGACGGCGACGGCGGGACGGGCCCCCCGCCGGGTCGTCGCGGTCCTTCCCGACCTAACGGGCGTCGACCGCAGCTTCGACTACGCCGTGCCGGCCGAGATCTCGTCGCAGATCGCGCTGGGCTCGATCGTGCGCGTGCCGCTGCACGGACGGAACGTGCGCGGCTGGGTCGTCGCCGAAGCGTCCGAGACCGCCGGCCGCGAGCTGCGGCCGCTCCTCGGCTTGGTGTCGCGGGGCCCGGCCCCGGAATTGGTCGAACTCGGCCGCTTCGGCGCCTGGCGCTACGCTGGCCGCTTGCGGCCCTTCCTCGTCGCCGCCTCGCCGCGGCGCGTCGTCCCCGCGCTGCCGGCCCGCCCGGCGCGGGCCGTCGTTCCACCGCCCCCGGTGGCCTCGGTCGCCGAGGCGACGCGGCGGGCCCTTTCGCTGCCGTCCTCCGTGCTCCGGCTGCCGCCCGCCGCCCCCCGCCTCGACGTCGTCGTCGCGGCGCTCGCCGCGCTCGGGGACCGCGACTGCCTCGTCCTCGTGCCGACGCGGCGCGACGCCGAGGTGCTCGCCCAGCGACTCGGCCGGATCGACCAGGCCGTCGCGTTGCAACCGGAAGCGTGGGCCGCAGCCGCCGCCGGGAACTGCGTCGTCGTCGGCTCGCGGGCGTCGGCCTTCGCTCCGGTCGGTCGGCTTGGCCTCGTCGTCGTTCTCGACGCCCACTCGGAGGCCTACGTCGAAGAGCGCGCCCCGACGTGGGACGCGACGGTCGTCGCCGCCGAGCGGGCACGGCGTGCCGGCGTGCCGTGCCTTCTTGTCAGCCCGTGTCCGACCCTCGGCTGTCTCGCGGCGACGCCGCTCGTCACCGTCGACCCGGCCGACGAGCGCGCCGGTTGGGCCACCCTCGAGGTGATCGACCGGCGCGCCGAGGACCCGCGGGCGGGACTTTTCAGCGACAGCTTCGCCGGGATCGTGCGCGCGGCGCGGGAAGCGCACCCCGAGCTCCCCGTCGTCTGCGTGCTCAACCGGACGGGGCGGGCGCGGCTTCTTTCCTGCTCCTCGTGCCGGGCGATCGTGCGCTGCGAGCGCTGTGGGGCCGCGCTCGTCGAGGTGGGCGGCACCGACGCCGCGCTGTCCTGTCCGGTCTGCGCGGCGACGCGGCCCCTCGTCTGCGCGGCGTGCTCCTCGAGCCGCCTGAAGCGCCTGCGGCTCGGAACGGCGCGCGCCGCCGAGGAGATCGCCGCGCTCGTCGGCGAGCCCGTCGACGAGGTCTCCTCGGCGGCGCCTTCGCCGACGGGCGCCTCGGCCGGCATCCTCGTCGGCACGGAGGCGGTGCTCCACCGGGTGCGCACGGCTTCGCTCGTCGTCTTCCTCGATTTCGACCAGGAACTGCTCGCCCCCCGCTTCCGGGCGGGGGAGGAGGCGCTGGCGCTTCTCGCCCTGGCGAGCCGCCTCGTCGGCGGTCGCGGCGCGCAAGTCCGCCAACCGGGCCGCGTCGTCGTCCAGACACGGATTCCGGACCACGACGTGACGCGGGCCGCCGCCCTCGGCGATCCGGCGATCGCCGCCGCCGCCGAGGCGCCGCGCCGCGCCGCGCTGCAACTCCCGCCGGCTGCCGCCCTCGCCGTCGTCTCCGGGCCGGGCGCCACGGCGTGCGCCGCACGGCTCACGGCGCCGCCGGCCGGCCTGCAGGTCGCCGCGCTCGGCGCCGACCGTTTCTGCGTGCGCGCCGCGAACGCGGCCGTGCTCGCTGACGAGCTGGCGCGGGCCGGCCTGCCACGGGAGGGGGTGCGGGTCGAGGTGGACCCGATCCGCCTGTGACAGAGCGCCGGCCGCGTCGGCCGGGGCCTCTGCCGGCGCCGGGCTGCAACAGGAAAGCCCGCCCGGTGTTCTTCTTGCCGTGCGGGGCGCGATGGCGGTGAGCGACGCCGAGATCTGTCGCCGGCTGGCGACGGACCTCGACCGTGGTTTCGTCGATCTCGTCGCGGCCTACGGGAGGATCGTCCTCACGGTCGCCGCCCGGGCGAGCTCGGCGACAGCTGACGCCGAGGACCTGGCGGCGGAGGCGTTCCTCCGGGCGTATCGGGCGCTACGGGGCTACGACGCAGCGCGCCTCAGCGAGCTGCAAGTGCGTCCCTGGCTCGTGACGATCGTCCTCAACGTCGCGCGCAACGCCCGACGCGACGCCAGCAGGCGGCCGAGGACGGACACGCTCGGCGGCCATGAGGTCGCGGCGACGACTCGCGACGCGGCCGATCTCGCCGCGTCGGCCGCGGCGCGGGCCGAACTGGCGGGGCGATTGGCGGCGTTACCGGCCAAGCAGCGCACCGCCGTCGTGCTGCGTCACGTCGTCGACCTGCCGATCGCCGAGATCGCCGTCGTACTCGAATGCCCGGAGGCAACGGCGCGCTCGCACGTCGCGCGGGGACTCGCCGCGCTGCGCGCCGCTTACGGCGGGCGCGACAGCAAAGCGGTCGGATTGGCGGGAGATGGCAGCAAGCGGAGGTCCGAGAGATGAGTTCGATTAGCGAGGTGCCGATCGAGGAGCGGCTGCGGCAACTGGCGCTCGGCGCGCCACGGGGTTTCTCTGAGCGGGTCGTGGCGCGCTACACGACGATTCCCGGGCCGGTCGGCGAGCTCCACGTCGCCTGGACGGCAATCGGCGTCGCCGCCGTCGAGTTCGCGGCGCGCTCAGACGAGGAGTCGTTCGTCGCCGCTTTCCGGCGGCGCCGCGGGCGACCGATCGTGCCGGCGGCGCGGCCGCTCGCCGGCCTCGCCGCGGCGCTGCGCAGCGGCCGCGGGGCCGCCCTCGCCTACGACCTCAGCGGCCTGTCGGAGTTCGAGCGGCGCGTGCTCGGCGCGACGCTTTCCATCCCCGTCGGCGAGGTCCGCCCCTACGCCTGGGTGGCGGCGGCCATCGACCGGCCCCGTGCCGTGCGGGCGGTCGGCTCGGCGCTCGGTCGCAACCCCGTTCCGGTCCTCATCCCCTGCCACCGCGTCACGCGTTCGGACGGCACGATCGGCAACTACGGCGGGGGTCCGGCGCTGAAAGAGGCGCTGCTGCGGGCCGAGGGCGCCAATCTCGACGAGCTCGCCGCGCTCGCCGCGGCAGGCGTCCACTACGTCGGCTCGGCGACGACGAAGATCGTCTGTTTGCCGACGTGCCAACAGGCGCGTCGCATCGCCCCACGCCACCGGCGGGGCTTTGGCGCCCTCGCCGAGGCGGGGTCGGCGGGCTACCGGCCCTGTCGTCGGTGCCGGCCGGGTCCAGGCCAGCCGGGGTGACGGGCGGGCCGGCGCCCGGCGTGACGGGCGGTGACGGGCGTCTTCGAGCCGGTCGGTTCGCACGTGGAGCTGCTAACCTTTCTTTGTCGGCATTCGTCGACGACGGCGTCCGCGTGCGTGATGCCGGACCTGTTCTCGGTGCGCGAGGGCGACCTCGCCGACCGGGGCACGAGATCTAGAGGGTTTGTCAGTCCATGCTCGACAAGGCGGCGACGATCGCCGAGTACCGGCTGCACGACAAAGACACCGGCTCGCCCGAGGTCCAGGTCGCGGTGCTCTCCGAGCGCATCAACGGTCTCACTGAGCACCTCAAGACGCACCGTGGCGACCACCACACGCGGCGCGGACTGCTGAAGCTCAACGGACAACGACGTCGACTGCTCGACTACGTGCGGGCGAACGACGTCGAGCGTTACCGCGACCTGATCGCGCGTCTCGGCCTCCGCCGCTGACGGCAGGAGTTGCCTTTACCGGGCGGGTGCCCGGAGGAGAGAGAGCCGGAAGGCGAGGAGCGCTACCCGGCTGAGAAGGGGTGTTCGACCTCCCGTCGCCGGGAGGGGCCAGCACCGCAGACAGCCAACGGCGCCCGCAGGTGCCAGCTGCCAGTCGCCGGGTCCTCGGCCCGTTCGAGTGCTCGACGACTGGGAACTGGCGAGCGGGCGCCCCAGCAACCAAGGAGTGACATGGCTGAGGCCATCACCGTTTCCGGCCCGATCAGCGGGTCCAGTCGCAACCTGTCGTTCTCGACCGGCAAGCTCGCCGCGCAGGCCGACGGGGCGGTCGTCGCCCGCATCGGGGACACGATGGTGCTCGTGACGGCGACCGCGGCCCGCAAGGTACGCGAGGGGCAGGACTTCTTCCCGCTCACCGTCGACATCGAGGAGCGGATGTACGCGGCCGGGAAGATCCCCGGCTCGTTCTTCCGGCGCGAGGGCCGCGCCAGCGACCAGGCGATCCTCACCGCCCGTCTCATCGACCGGCCGTTGCGCCCCTCGTTCCCCGCGGGCTTCCGCAACGAGATCCACATCGTCGGCACGATCCTCGGGGCCGACCAGGAGAACCCGCACGACGTCGTGGCGATCAACGGCGCCTCGGCGGCGCTGATGATCTCGGGGATCCCCTTCGACGGACCGATCGGCGCGGTGCGCATCGCCTACTCGACGGCCGGCGGCTGGCTGCCGCACTCGACCTACCAGGAAGGTGACGCCTCGACCTTCGAGCTCGTCGTCGCGGGACGCGCCCTCGCCGACGCCGCCGACGCCGAGATCGCCATCATGATGGTCGAGGCCGGCGGGACCGAGCACGCCTTCGAGTACTTTGACGCCGGCGCGCCGAAGGTGACCGAGGAGGTCATCGCCGGCGGGCTCGAAGCGGCCAAGGTCTGGATCCGCGAGTCGATCGAGCTGCAGCGCGAGCTCGTCCGGGTCGCCGGTGCCAAGCCGACGATCCCCTACGAGGTCTTCGTCGAATACGGCGAGGACGTGCTGGCGCGGGTCGTCGCCGTCGGCGGCGAGAGGATCGCCGCGGCGAACGCGGTGACGATGAAAACGGCGCGCAACGAGGCTCTCGCCACAGCCGCCGACGAGATCGCCGCCGAGCTCGCCGCCGAGTTCGTCGGACGCGAGCAGGAGATCCACGCCGCGGTGCGGTCGCACACGAAGACGATCGTTCGCCGGCGCATCGTCGAGGAGGGCATCCGTATCGACGGACGCGGTCCGACCGAGATCCGCCCGCTCTCGGCCGAGGTCGGGCTGATCCCGACCGTGCACGGATCGGGGCTGTTCCAGCGCGGCGACACGCAGGTCCTCAACGTCGCGACGCTCGGCATGCCGCGCATGAACCAGATGCTCGACACGATCAGCGTCGACGAGACGAAGCGCTACATGCACCACTACAACTTCCCGCCGTTCTCGACCGGCGAGACCGGCATGATGCGCGGCCCGAAGCGACGCGAGATCGGGCACGGCCTGCTCGCCGAGCGCGCCCTCCTCCCGGTGATCCCGAAAGAGGAGGACTTCCCCTACACGCTCCGGCTCGTTTCCGACGTGCTCAGCTCGAACGGGTCGACGTCGATGGCCTCGGTCTGCGGCTCGAGTCTCTCGTTGATGGACGCCGGCGTGCCGATCAGGGCTCCGGTCGGCGGGATCGCCATGGGTCTCGTCTACGCCGAGGGCCGGTACACGACGCTCACGGACATCCTCGGCGCCGAGGACGCCTTCGGCGACATGGACTTCAAGGTCGCGGGGACCCGCGACGTCGTGACGGCGCTCCAGCTCGACACGAAGATCGACGGGTTGCCGGCCGAGGTGCTCGGCCAAGCGCTCCGCCAGGCTCGTGAGGCGCGGCTCGTCGTGCTCGACGTGATGGAGGCCGCCATCGCCCGCCCGGCCGCGACGGTGAAGCCGCACGCGCCGAAGATCGTCACGTTCGAGATCCCGATGGACAAGATCGGGGAGGTCATCGGCCCGAAGGGCAAGGTGATCAACGCCTTGCAGCAGGAGACCGGCGCCGACATCGCCGTCGACGACGACGGCTCGGTCGGCCGGGTGACGATCGGCGCGAAGGAGTCCGTCGCCGTCGACGAGGCCCGGCGCCGCATCGAGCTCATTCTCGATCCGCCCTCGGCCGACGTCGGCACGACGTATGCCGGCAAGGTCGTGAATATCACGAAGTTCGGGGCGTTCGTCAACATCCTGCCCGGGCGCGACGGCCTGCTCCACATCTCCCGTCTCGGGGGCGGCCGTCGGGTCGAACGGGTCGAGGATGTCCTCGAGCTCGGGCAGTCGGTCGAGGTCATCGTCCAGGACATCGACCCGCAGGGGAAGATCTCGCTGGCGCTCGTTGGCGAGGACGGCGAGCCGATCGGCGGTCGCGAGCCGGCGCGGCCGGTGGCGGACGACTCTGGGCGCGCGCCGCGCCGCAGCGGCGACAACCGCGGTCCGCGTCCGGCGGCGAGTTCGGAGGAACCGGGCGATCGCATCAAGCGCGTCTCGTTCGAGGAGGAGTTCGCCGCCGAGATCGAGAACGACTTCGGCGAACTCGGGCCCGGCGCGGCGGCGCCCCCGAGCGAGCGGAGACCGGAGCGCGGGCCCCGTCGGCGCGGCGGTCCGCGGTACTGATCGCCGCCGACCGACCGCCGGCCACCGACGAGCCGTCGCCAACGACGACCTCGACGCTTCCCTGCGGCGTGCGGCTCGTCACCGAGCGCATGGCCGAGGCGCGCTCCGTGAGCATCGGTTTCTGGGTCGGCACCGGGTCGCGTGACGAAACCGAGGCGCAGGCCGGGATCTCGCACTTCCTCGAGCACCTGTTGTTCAAGGGCAGTCCGACGCGCAGTGCGCGGGCCATCGCCGAGAGCGTCGACGCCGTCGGCGGTGACATGAACGCCTTCACGACGAAGGAGTACACGACTTTCTACCTGCGCATGCTCGCCGACGATCTCGACCTCGGGCTCGACATTCTCTCGGACATCGTCTGGAACCCGGCGCTGCGGGCCGAGGAGGTCGACTCGGAACGTCAGGTCATCCTCGAGGAGGTGCTCATGCACCTCGACGAACCGGCGGACTTCGTCCAGGAGCGCTTCGCCGACGCCATCTTCCCCGGCCACCCGCTCGGACGGGAGGTTCTCGGCGACCCCGCGGTGATCAAGGCCGTGACGGTCGACGAGATCCGCCAGTTCCTCACCATCCACTACCGGCCGGCGAACATCGTCGTCGCCGCGGCGGGCCGCGTCGACCACGCGGCCGTCGGCGACGGTCTCGAGAGGCGTTTCGCCGGCGTCCCCGGGGGGGCGCCGCCGCGTCGTCTGGCGCCGTCGGCTGCAATCCGACCGCTCGACGTGACCGTGCGCGACACCGAGCAAGCGCACCTCGTGCTCGGCGTGCGCGCGCCGGAACGGACGTCGCCGCGCCGCTTCGCCTTGGCACTTTTGAACCACGTGCTCGGCGGGGGGATCTCGTCGCGGCTTTTCCAGAAGGTCCGCGAGGAGCGGGGACTGGCGTACTCGATCGTCTCGGAGCGGGTCGGCTTCGCCGATTGCGGGGCGCTCGTCGTCTCCGTCGGCACGGCGCCGAACAACGCCTCGGCGGTGATCGATCTCGTCACGGCCGAGCTCGACGCCGTCGCCGCGTCGGGGATCACGGCCGACGAACTGGCGCGGGCCAAAGGCCACGTCACGGCCGACGTGCTGCTCGGCCTGGAGGATTCGGCGAACCGGATGTCGCGGATCGGCGCCGGGCTGCTGCTTTTCGACGAGGTGCCGACGATCGACGAGCAGCTGGCGCGGATCGACGCCGTCACCCTCGACGAGGTCGGCCTGCTCGCCGCCGAGCTGCTCTGTGGCCCGCGGGTGCTCGCCGTCGTCGGGCCAGCGGGCGCGGGGGAGTTCGCCCCGCGCCAGTGACGACGAGGTTGCGGGCCCTAACTCCACTAAGTAAAGTCACGAAGTGGAGTTCAGCCTGGGAGCACTCCTTGCCGGTCTGACGGTCGGTCTCGTCGTCGGCGTCACCGGTTCCGGTGGCGGAGCGCTCCTCACGCCGCTCCTCATCCTCGCCTTGCACGTCGAGGCGAAGAGCGCGGTGGCGAGCGACCTCGTCGCCTCGGTCTTCATGCGGCCGGTGGCGGGCCTCGTCCACCTGCGCCGCTCGCTCGTCCACTGGCCGATCGTCGGCTGGCTCGTCGCGGGGTCGGTCCCGACCGCCTTCGCCGGCGGCGTGCTCTCGACCATCTTCCTCCCGACGTCGGTCGCCGACCGCGTCCTCGAGCCGGCGATCGGCGGCGTGCTGCTCTTCTCGGGGGCGGCGGCGATCGCCCGTCGCCTCGCACCTGCGCGTCGGCGGGCCGAGCGCGGCCGCCTCGCCGGTCACCTGCGCCCGCGGCGGCTGCCGACGGTGCTCCTCGGCGTCGCCGGCGGGCTCGCCGTCGGTGTGACTTCCGTCGGCGCCGGAACGCTGATGCTCGTCGGGCTGGCGCTCATCTACCCGGCGCTCTCATCGTACGAGCTGGTCGGCACCGACCTCGTCCAGGCGGTGCCGCTCGTCCTTGCCGCGGCGCTCGGCCACCTCGCCGCCGGCGGCCTCCACGTCTCGCTCACCACCGCCGTCGTCGTCGGCGGCGTCCCCGGGGCCGCCCTCGGTGCCTGGGCGTCGCGCTTCGTTCCCGCTCGGGCGCTCGGCTTCGTCGTCGCCGTCGTCATCTTCGGCTCCGGTTGCGCGCTCATCGGTTGGGTCCCCGGTTCCATCGCCGGGGCGTGCGGCGCGCTCGTGCTCGGCGCCTCGGCGGCGTGGCGGCGTCGGCGCGTGCCGCGGGTGGCGCCGAGCGCGGGCGAGCAGCCGGCGACGCTCCAGGCCTAGTCGCCCGGTCCGGCCTGGCTGGCGTTTCGCCGCACCGACCTGCCGGATGGCGCGCAACGGCGCGCCTGACGCAAGCTCGTCTCGTGGACGGCGACAGCGGGTCGGCGCGCCCCGCTCGCGGCCGGCGAGCTGTCCGGTCGCTGCTCGCCGAGCCGCGACGTCTCGCCGTCATCCGTGAGCTCCCGGGGGCGTACTGGTACGCGGTCGGCGCCGTCTGTGTCGGCGCTTTCATGGGCCAGCTCGACGCCAGCATCGTCACCCTCGCCTTCCCCTCGTTCGAGCACGCCTTCCACGCCGGCATCGGCGCCGTCACCTGGGTCGGGTTGAGCTACCTCGTGACGCTCGTCGCGTTCGTCACCGTCGTCGGCCGCTTCGCCGACATGGCCGGGCGCAAGCTCCTCTACGTCTACGGCTTCGTCGTCTTCGCGGCCGGTTCGGCGGCCTGCGGCGGCGCGCCGAACCTCGCCGCCCTTGACGGCTTCCGCGTCATCCAGGGGGTCGGGGCGGCGATGCTGCAGGCGAACAGCCTGGCGATCATCAATCTCGCCACGCCCCGCGCGGCACTCGCCCGGGCGGTCGGCGTGCAGGGGGCGGCGCAGGCGCTCGGGCTGGCGCTCGGGCCGAGCGTCGGCGGGGCGCTCATCGCCGCGGGAGGTTGGCGACTGATCTTCCTCGTCAACGTCCCCGTCGGCGTCGTCGGCGTCGTCGCGGCGCTGGCTTTCATCCCGCGCTCGCGCCATCTGCGCGCCCGGGCACCGCTCGACTGGGCGGGGTTGGTGCTCTTCGTCCCGGCGATCGGCGCGCTCCTCGTCGCCGTCTCCGTCGGGGAGCGGTGGCGGTGGGGCTCGGCGGGCGTCGTCGCGCTCTTCGCCGTCGCCGTCGTCGCCGGCGCGGCGTTCTTCGTCCGGGAACGCGCCTGTCGCCACCCGATGCTCGATCTCGGACTGTTCCGGCGCCGGGCGTTCAGCTGCGGCGTCCTCAGCGCGCTCCTCGCCTACCTCGTCACCTTCGGTGTGCTCCTCGTCGCGCCGTATCTTCTGGAACGGGCGCTGGCGACGGGCCCCGGGGGGGCCGGACTCGACCTGATGGCGATGCCGCTCGCCCTCGGCGTCGTCGCCGTCGTCGCCGGGCACGTCGCCGGGCGCGTCGGGCTCAGGCTGCTGACGACGGTCGGCCTGCTGCTCGCCGCCGGCGCGCTCGCCGTCCTCGCCTTGTCGACGCCGACCGTCGGCCGGCTCGTCGTGGCGCTCGTCGTCGTCGGCGCCGGCTTCGGCCTGTTTACGCCGGCGAACAACGCCGCGATCATGTCAGCGGTACCCCCGGAGCAGTCCGGCGAGGCGTCCGGCGTCGTCAACGTGACGCGCGGGGTCGGCACGGCGCTCGGACTGGCGCTCACCGGTCTCGTCTTTGCCCTCGGGGGAGGCGACGGGAGGGCGGTTTCCGGCATCGTCGCCGGCTATCACGACGCCGCGGGCTTCCTCGCGGTGGCGGCACTTATCGCGGCGGGCGTCACCCTCGCCCGCACGACGCCGCCGGGTGCGGCGACGGCGCCGGGCGAATCCGCCGCCGGGTCGCGCTGACCCGGGCGCGACGTTCCCCGCCAGCTGGCCGGGACCGAATCCGGCGCGCGGCATCGCCTGGCGCTGGCGCCTTCCAGCCGCGTCCCGGGCCGAGGCGAACCCGGCGTGCCCGTCGCCGGCAGCCCGCGGGGGTCCCGCGATCACTGCAGGTGGCACGCCCGGTTGCATGTGCGTGTCACGTTACGAACGCGCTACTTTAGGGCCACTCCAACAGATCTCCACACGTGGTGGGGCGGGGCCCGAGGGGGCGGTCCTTTCGGGATGTTTCGTCAGGAGGGCATATGAGAAGCTTCCACGGCCAGCGCGGCCTGCTTGGGGGCGCAATGGCACTCGCCGTCGCAGGGTCGATGGTCCTCACGCTTGCAGTTGGACCCGCCGTTTCGGCGTCGGCGGCGGCCAACAAACCGCACGTCACGAAGGTGAAAGGCGGAACGGCGTACTTCGCCGAGCCCCCGGGTGGCTCCCCGAACTTCATCTTCCCGTTCGCACCGTTCCGGTACTTCAGCGTCGACAACCTTTCCCAGTTCCAGATGCTGATGTACCGACCGCTCTACTGGTTCGGCAACGGCGCGAACCCGACGATCAACCTGGCGGACTCACTCGCCAACTACCCGACGTTCACGAACGGGAACAAGACGGTGACCGTCACGCTGAAGAGCTACGTCTGGTCCGACGGTGAGAAATTGACCGCCCAGGACGTGGTCTTCTGGATGAGCTTCATGAAGCTCGAGAAGGACACGTGGGCGGGCTACGTCCCCGGGACCATTCCCGACGACATCGCCTCGATCGACACGCCGAACTCGACGACGGTCGTTTTCAACCTCACGGGATCGGTCAACCCCTACTGGTGGGTCTACAACGAGCTGAGCCAGATCACGCCGTTGCCGATGGCGTGGGATGTGACGGGGCTCCACCAGAAGGCCGGCTCGCAGTCGTGCGGGACGTCCTCCTACCAGGCCGTCGTCGCCACCTCGACGAAGACCGGGATCGTGCCGGGTAACAAGGTCGCGAAGAGCTGCGTCGCCGTCTTCGACTTCCTCTCCAAGGAAGCGGGCTACGACCCTTCCAACCCGAAGGCCTCGAACAACGCCTTCGCCACCTATGCGACGAACCCGCTCTGGCAGGTCGTCGACGGGCCGTGGCACCTCACGTCGTTCAACGCCTCGGGTCTTTTGACGATGAAGCCGAACCCGACGTACTCGGGTCCGGTGAAGCCGTCGCTCGCGGCTTTCGTTGAGCTGCCCTTCACGTCAGCCTCGGCCGAGTTCGACGCGCTGCTCGGCGGGAAGATCACCTACGGCTACATCCCGGCCGAGGACATCACCACTCCGGCTCCGAGTCCGACGAAGGTCGGGCCGAACAACCCGCGTTTGACGGGCAAGTTCAACCTCGTGCCGTGGATCGGCTGGGACATCACGTACTTCCCGTTGAACTTCAACTCCGTCGACGACGGTGGTTACGCCGGCACGATCTACAAGCAGCTCTACTTCCGCCAGGCGTTGCAGATGCTGATCAACCAGCCTCTCATCCTGAAGAAGATCTCCAAGGGCTACGGCGTGCCGGGTTACGGGCCGGTTCCGGTCCTCCCGACGAACTCCTTCGTGACGTCGTTCGAGGAGACGAACCCGTATCCGTACAATCCGACGAAGGCCGTCGCGCTCTTGAAGGCTCACGGCTGGACGATCAACGTCGGTGGGACCGACACGTGCAGTGACGCGGCGCTCTGCGGCGTGCCGAAGGGGACGTCGCTTTCCTTCCAGATGCTGTACTCGAGCGGCAACGTCGCCACCACCGAGACGGTGGAGGACGAGGTTTCCTCGTGGTCGCAGGCCGGGATCCACGTCACGGCGACCGCCGAGACGTTCGACACCGTCTACGGCACCTCGATCCCGTGTTCGGGTTCGACCTGCACCTGGAGCATGAGCTGGTGGGGTGGCTGGGTCTACTCGCCCGACTACTGGCCGAGCGGTGAGGACCTCTTCGAGACCGGTGCGGCGTCGAACGCCGGGTCGTACTCGAACGCCTACATGGACACGCTCATCAAGGCGACGAACTTCGGCACGGCCACCCTGGCCCACTGGGAGAACTACACCGCGACGGTGCTCCCCGTGATCTGGGAGCCGACGGCGGACTACGCGCTGTCGGAGATCGCGAAGAACCTCCAGGGTGCGACGCCGCAGAACCCGTTGCTCGTGCTCACCCCGGAGAACTGGTACTTCACGAAGTAAGGCAAGGACCGATAACAGCAACTCCGAAGCGCTCGGACCGATCCCGGGGGATCCCCGGGATCGGTCCGAGTGCGGATTCACGACGTCGCCGGTTCATCCGCCCGCTGGGCGCGACTATGCCCGCAAGGCGAACGGCGGCAAGGGCCGAGTACGCCGCGGCGTGGCGCGCGACGATATGACCGATATGACGAGGGGTGATCGCAGCTGACGGGGTACTTGATCCGCCGGGTTGGCCAGGCGCTCATCGTCGTTCTCGGCGTGACGCTTCTCGTTTTCCTGCTCGAGCGCATGATCCCGGGCGGCTACGCCCGGGCGGCCCTCGGGCCACGCGCCACCCCCGGCGAGATCTACCAGTTCAAGAAGGCGAACGGCCTGTTCCTGCCGATCTGGGATCAGTTCTACCAGTACATCCGCGGGCTCGTAGAGTCGTTCAACCTCGGCTACTCCTACCAGTTCAACCAGAGCGTGACGACGATCATCAGCGAGCGCCTGCCGAAGACCCTCGTTCTCGTCGGCATGTCGACGGTGTTCGCGCTGATCATCGCCGTGCCGCTCGGCGTGCTCCAGGTCGTCCGGCGGAACAAGCCGATCGACTACACGCTGACGGGAGCCTCCTTCGTCGGCTACTCGATGCCCGCCTTCCTTCTCGGAGAGCTCCTCATCCTCTACTTCGCGATCGACCTCCACTGGTTCTCGACCGAGGCGCCCCAGGGCCAGTCCGTCGGTTCCATTCTCGGGGACCCGCGCGGCCTCGTGCTTCCCATCCTCACGCTGTCGGCCCTGACGATCGCCGCCTTCAGCCGCTACATGCGCTCGTCGATGATGGAGGCGATGACCCAGGACTACATCCGCACCGCCCGTGCCAAGGGCGCCAGCAGCTGGCGCGTGCTCTTCCGCCACGCGCTGCGCAACGCGCTGATCCCGATCATCACGTTGATCGGGCTGTCGCTGCCGGGGATCATCGGCGGCGCGCTCATCACCGAGACGGTCTTCAACTTCCCGGGAATGGGACTTTTGACGGTGAACTCGGCTTTGAACGAAGACATTCCGGTGCTGCTCGGTACGACCTTCGTCGTGACGCTCGCCACCGTGGCCGGCTCGCTCATCGCCGACATCCTCTACGCGATCGTGGATCCCCGTGTGCGCTACACGTAAACCCGGCGCCTCCGGAGGCTCGTGATGGCGATCGAGATCGGAGGAGGACTCAGCGACCTCGCCCTCGAAGAGGCCGCCCTCGCCGAGGGCCACGACATCGCCGGCCCGGCGGGCGGCGAAGGCGTGTCGACCGGTGGCATCGGCATGCAGATCCTCCGGGTGTTCGCCGAGAACAAGCTCGCCGTCGCCGGTGTCGGCGTCATCGTCTTCATGGTGCTGTTCTGCTATCTCGGCCCCGTCTTCTACTCGACGAACCAGACGAACACGAACGCCGCGCTGATGTACTCGACGCAGAGCGCCCCGCCGTCGGCGGCGCACCTGCTCGGCACCGACGACTCCGGCTTCGACATGCTCGGCCGCATCATGTACGGGGGACAGGTTTCGCTCGAGGTCGGCTTTGCCGCAGCGGGCATCGCCACGGCGATCGGTGTCATTTGGGGGGCGGTGTCTGGGTTCTTCGGCGGCTGGGTCGACGCGCTGATGATGCGCATCGTCGACGTGCTGCTCTCGGTACCGCTCCTCTACCTGCTCATTACGCTCGCGGTGATCTTCCGGCCGTCGTTGTCACTTCTCATCTTCGTCATCGGTTTCACGGCGTGGCTCGGACCGGCGCGCCTCGTGCGGGGTGAAGCACTGACGCTGCGTGTCCGCGAGTACGTGCAGGCCGTGCGCGTCATGGGTGGGACCGGTCGGCGGATCGTCGTGCGCCACATCATCCCGAACACGATCGGGACGATCGTCGTCAATGCGACGTTCCAGGTCGCCGACGCGATCCTCCTCCTCGCGGCGCTCGGGTTCATCGGCCTCGGCGTGCCGCTGCCGCTCACCGACTGGGGCTCGATGCTCGCCAACGGCGTGAACTACGCGCTCGATGGCTACTGGTGGGAGATCTACCCGACGGGGCTGGCGATCGTGCTCGTCGTCGTGGCGTTCAACTTCATCGGCGACGCTCTGCGGGACGCCTTCGAGGTCCGGCTGCAGCGTCGTTAGTCCGTTGTCTTGGCCTTGTCCGGCCCGGATTCGGGCGGGACGGGACCGGTCGTGTCAGTCGGCAGGCCCTGTGGCGACCGCGCTCGCCGCGTAGTCGTCGGGGACCGGCGTCTGCAGGGGGAAATGGCACGCCGCGCGGTGCTCGGCCCCGAAGAGCCGGAGAGGGGGTTCCTCGGCGGCACAGATCTCCTGGGCGAAAGGACAGCGCGTGCGGAAGCGGCAGCCGCTCGGTGGCGCCATGGCCGACGGCAGCTCGCCACGGACGATGGCGCGACGCGTCGCGCGCGCGATGACCGGGTCCGGCACGGGGATCGCCTCGATGAGCGCCTGCGTGTAGGGGTGCGCGGTGTGCCCGTAGACGTCGATCGCCGGCCCGGTCTCGACGAGTTTGCCGAGATACATGACGCCGATCTTGTCGGCGAGGTACTTGACGACGGCGAGGTCGTGCGAAATGACGATGTAGGTGAGGTTGTGGCGCTGCTGCAGGTCGCGCATCAGGTTGAGGATCTGAGCCTGGATCGAGACGTCGAGGGCGGAGACCGGCTCGTCGGCGACGATGAGTTTCGGGTTGAGCGCTAGCGCCCGGGCCAGCCCGATGCGCTGGCGCTGGCCGCCAGAGAACTCGTGCGGGTAAAGCTCCGCCGCGCCGGCGGAGAGACCGACTTCGTTGAGGAGCTGGACGACGCGTTCATTCTGCGCCCGGCGGTTGTCGATTCCCTGGACGACGAGCGGTTCCCGGACGATTGTCTTCACCCGCATCCGTGGGTCGAGCGAGGAGTACGGGTCCTGGAAGATCATCTGCAGGTCGCGTCGCCCGTGCCGCAGCGCCCGGCCGCGCAGCATGGTGATGTTCGTCGACTCGTAGTGCACGGTACCCGACGTCGGGTGCTCGAGCGCGACGACGAGACGGCCGATCGTCGTCTTGCCGCACCCGGACTCGCCGACGAGGCCGAAGGTCTCGCCGCGTCGCACCGAGAACGAGACGTCCGAGACCGCCTGGACCGTGCCGATCTTGCGCTGGACCACCGCCCCGGAGACGACGGAGTAGTGCTTCACGAGGTTGACAACCTCGAGCGCTTCCATGGCGACCGACGATGGCGCGTCGATTTTCTTCGGCGTTGCCGCGACCGCCGTCGTGCCATCGGGCGCCAGGGCGACCCCGTGACGGGCGAGCCGTTCCTCTCTCGTCGCGGTCACCGGGTAGAAGCAGGCGTAGAGGTGGTCCTCGCTGCTTGCGACGGCGGTCGCGTCGGGACCGGGCGTCGTGTCCGCTGCCTGAGCCGGCGAGTCGGCCGTCCCGGTGAAAAGCAGCGGCTCCTCGCTCCGGCACTTTTCGGTGGCGTAGCGGCAGCGGGGGGCGAACCGGCAGCCGACGAGCGTGCGCGAGAGGTCCGGCGGCAAGCCGGAGATCGAGAAGAGCCGACGGGCGCGGTCCTGGTCGAGCCGGGGGATCGACTCGAGCAAGGCTTCGGAGTACGGGTGGCGCATCGAGCCGAACAGCTCCTCGGTGCGCGCGCTCTCGACGATCTTGCCGGCGTACATCACCATGACCCGGTCGCTGCGGGCCGCGATCACGCCGAGGTCGTGGGTGATAAGGATCACGGCCATCTTCAGTCGTTCACGCAGCTCGTCGATGAGGTTGAGGATCTGCGCTTGGATGGTGACGTCGAGGGCGGTCGTCGGCTCGTCGGCGATGAGGAGTTTCGGCTCGCAGGCGAGGGCGATGGCGATCATGACGCGCTGACGCAGCCCCCCGGAGAGCTGGTGGGGGTAGCTGGCGAGCCGCTCGGCAGGGCGCGGCATGCCGACGAGCGTCAGGACCTCGAGCGCCCGCGCGTAGGCCTCGGCCTTCGTCACGTCACGGTGCAACCGGACGACCTCGGCGATCTGGCGGCCGATCTTCCACGTCGGGTTGAGCGACGTCATCGGGTCCTGGAAGATCATGCCGATCTCGTTGCCGCGCACCAGCCGCATCTGGCGTTCGTCGTACGGGGCGAGGTCGCGTCCGAACAGTCGGATCGAGCCCCCGGTGACGTGGCCGACATTCGGCAACAGCTTCATGATCGACAACCCGACCGTCGTCTTGCCGCAGGCGGACTCGCCGACGAGCCCGACGCATTCCCCGGGGTTGACGTGAAACGAGACCCCGTCGACGGCCTTGACGTTGGCGGTGCGGAGGTGGAACTCGGTGTGGAGGTTCTCCACGGCGAGCACGGGCGAAGGCGCTGTCTTATCCGCGCCCGACGCAGGCATCGACGAACAACCTCCTCGGTGAATGACTTCCCCGGTGCCCGCGACCTCCGCACGAAACGGCGCGGATGAAGCGGAACCGAGGCGAATACGACCTTGCCAAATCCGTTCCGCGCCCGCGATTTCGCGCGGGACAGTCGAGACATCCTACCGGCTCACACGACTCCGGCCCAGCCGGATCGGGCGCGCCGCGTGCCCCTGCCGCCGACGGGAAGGCGAGCGTCTCGTCGGCCACACGGGGTAGCTTGGCCCCGAGATGATCCGGGTTGGAGTCCTCGGCGCCGGTGGGAAGATGGGGACAGCGGTCGCGGCGGCGGTCGCGGCCGCCGACGACCTCGACCTCGTCGCCGCCGTCGACCCGCGGTCCGCGGGCGCGCCGATCGCCGGGGGCGCCCCGTCGGCGCTGACGGTCTCCCCGACGATCGAGGCGCTGCGCCGCGCCGGCGTCGAGGTCGCGATCGACTTCACGGCTCCTGTGGCCGCGCTCGGCAACCTCGAGTGGTGCGCCGCGCACGGCGTCCATGCCGTCTGCGGGACGACGGGGATCGACGCTGCGGGTCTCGAGCGTCTGCGGGCCGCTTTCGAGCCGGCCGATCGGCCGAACGCCATCCTCGCCCCGAACTTCTCGATTTCGGCCGTCGTCATGATGCGCCTCGCCGAGCTCGCGGCACCGTTCTTCGACGGCGTCGAGGTGATCGAGCTCCACCACGACCAGAAGAAGGATGCGCCCTCGGGCACCGCGCTGGAGACGGCGCGCCGCATTGCCGCGGCGCGCGAGATCTCCGGCCGCCCAGCGTTCAGCCCGGACCCGACGACGACGGTCGCTTGCGAGGGGGCGCGCGGCGGCATCGCAGCCGCCGGCATCCACGTCCACTCCGTCCGGCTCGCCGGCCTCGTCGCGCACCAGGAGGTGCTCTTCGGCGGGCCCGGTCAGTCGCTGACGATCCGCCAGGATTCGTTCGACCGAACGTCGTTCCTGCCGGGCGTGCTGCTCGCTGCGCGTCGGGTCGCGTCGACGCCGGGGTTCAGCGTCGGGCTCGAGGTGTTGCTCTCGATCTAGACCCCCCGGCGCCAGCCGACCCGCGGCGGCGTATCCAGTCGGGCCGTCGCCGCAGCACCGGTGTCGCCGGGGGTGTGCGGTAGCGTCGAGGCATGAGCGCGTCGTCGTCACCCCGGTTCGGCACCGTTCTCACGGCGATGGCGACCCCTTTCGACGCGTCCGGCGGGCTCGACCTCGACGGGGCGGTCGTGCTGGCGCGCTACCTCGCGGCGCACGGCAGCGACGGTCTCGTCGTGACCGGGTCGACCGGGGAGGCAGCGACGCTTTCGGACGACGAACGTGTGGCGCTCTGGCGGGCCGTCGCCGCGGCGGTCGACGTCCCGGTCTTCGCCGGGGCGACGTCGAACGACACGCGGCACTCGGTCGAGCTGACGAAGCGCGCGACCGCGTCCGGCGTGGACGGTATCCTCGCCGTCGCCCCCTACTACAATCGCCCGTCGCAGGCCGGCATCGCCGAGCACTTCCGCGCCATCGCCGCGGCGACGCCGTTGCCGGTCATCCTCTACGACATCCCGGTGCGCACGGGGCGCAAGATCGCGAGCGAGACGATCCTTTGTCTCGCATCCGAAGTCGACAACATCGTGGGACTGAAGGACGCGGCGGGGGACGCGCCGGCGACGGAGCGACTGCTGGCCCGGGCGCCGGCGGACTTCGAGTGCTACTGCGGCGACGATCTGATGACCCTGCCGCTGCTTGCCGTCGGAGCCGTCGGACTGATCGGGGTGGCGACGCACTGGTGCGCGACCGAGTGCGGCGAGATGATCGGGCGGTTCCGGTCCGGCGACGTGACGGGCGCCCTGCAGATCGCCCGGGCGCTCCTCGCCAGCTTCGTCTTCGAGTCGGGCGATGACGCCCCGAACCCGGTGCCCCTGAAGGCGGTGCTGCGCGTCCTCGGGCTCCCCGCCGGCGAGTGTCGCTTGCCGATGGGGCCGACGCCGCCGGGCCTTGAGGACCGCGCCCGCGCCGTGCTCGGCGAACTCGACGCCTGGCGCCAAAGCCGGGGTGCCGGTGGCTGAGGACGTCCGACTCGTTTTCCTCGGCGGCCTCGGGGAGATCGGGCGGAACTGCGCGACCATCGAGCACGACGGCCGCCTCATCGTTCTCGACTGCGGGGTGATGTTTCCCGACCCCGAGATGCCGGGTGTCGATCTCGTCCTGCCCGACTTCTCCTACCTGCTGGACAACGCCCGGCACATCGAGGGCGTCGTGCTCACCCACGGCCACGAGGACCACATCGGCGGGCTCGGCTACCTGTTGCGGGATCTCGAGACGCAGGTCTTCGGGTCGGCCCTCAGCCTCGGCCTCGCCCGGTCGCGTCTCGAGGACTCCGGTGCGGCCGGGCGCTCCGAGCTCATCACCGTCAGCGACGGCGAGCGACGGCGGATCGGACCGTTCGACGTCGAGTTCATCCCGGTCACGCACTCGGTGCCGCAGGGCTTCGCCGTCGCCTTCCACACGCCCCAGGGTGTCGTCCTGCACTCGGGGGACTTCAAGCTCGATCTGACGCCCGTCGACGGACGCCGGACCGACCTGGCGCGCATCGGCGCGCTCGCCGACTCCGTCGGCATCCGCCTGTTGCTCGCCGACTCGACGAACGCCGAGGAGCCAGGGTTCACGCGCAGCGAAAGGACGGTCGGCGAGACGCTCCGCCAGATCTTCCTCGAGCACGCGGAGCACCGGGTGATCGTCGCTTGCTTCGCCAGCCACATCCACCGGATCCAACAGCTCGGCGACGCGGCGATCGCCAACGGGCGCAAGATCGCCTTGCTCGGCCGGTCGATGCTGCGCAACGTGACGCTCGCTCGCGAGCTCGGACTGCTGACGATCCCGCAGGGCGCCTTCGTCGACGTCGACAAGGTCGACGACCTTCTGCCGGGTGAGGTCTGCATCATCTCGACGGGCTCCCAGGGTGAACCGATGTCGGCGCTCGCACTGCTGGCGGCAGGCGAGAACCGACGGCTCGCCGTCGCCGACGGGGACATCGTCGTGCTCTCGAGCCACGCCATCCCGGGCAACGAATGGGCGGTCGCCAAGGTGATCGACGGGTTGGCGCGCCGCGGCGCCAACATCATCCATTCCGGTATCGCCCACGTCCACGAGAGCGGGCACGCCAAGCAGGGCGAGCTGGCAACGCTGCTCAGCGTGGCCCGCCCGCGCTGCTTCATCCCCGTGCACGGGGAGTACCGGCACCTGTTGCGGCACGCGCGCCTCGCGATCGAGATGGGCGTCGACGAGAACGGGGTGCTGCTCTGCGAGGACGGCGACAGCGTGCGGCTCACCGACGAGAGGATCGATTTCGACGGCGAGGTGCGGGCGGGCTACCTCTTCGTCGACGGGGTGGTCGGTGACGTCGGCACGGGGGTGCTGCACGACCGGCGCATGCTCGCCGAGGAGGGCGTTGTCGTCGTCATCCTCACCGTGGACAGTCGCACGGGTGATCTCATCACCGGGCCCGAGATCATCACCCGGGGGTGGGTGCACGCCACCGAGGCCGAAGAGCTGATCGACGACGCCCGGGCCGCCGTCGTGAAGGCCGTTGTCGAGGTCGTCGCCAGCGGTTCACGGGAGGCCGATGCGCTGCGCCGCGCCGCGCGCCGCGCCGTCGGCAAGATCGTCAGCGAGCGGACGAAACGCCGGCCGATGATCGTGCCGGTCGTGATGGAGGCCTGAGCCGCCGGCTTGCCGTCTTAGCTGGCGCCGAGCGGCAGCATCTCATCGGCGAACTGACCGAGGAGCTCGCGCAGCGAGCGGATCGCCGCCGCCTCGATCTGGCAGACGCGGGAGGCGGTGACGCCGAGTTGCGCGCCGATCTGCTCGAAGGTGAATCCCTCGAAGACGTGGAGCGTGATGACGCGCCGTTGGCGCTCGGGCAGATCGTCGAGGGCGCGCCGCAAGGCGGCGACCTCTTCGGACTCGACGGCGACGGCTTCGGGGTCGTCGTCTGCCTCGGCCGCCAGGATGTCGGCGAGCCGGATGACGCCGTCTGACCCTTGCACCTCGACGACACGGTCGAGGTGGAGCATCTGGGACGATTGGACGCCGGAAAGGATGGCCTCGCGGGCCGCGCCGACGAGGCCCATCGTGTCGAGGACCTCGCAGGACGTCGGCTCGCGTCTCAGCTTGAGGCTGAGCTCGTCGGCGGTCGACTGGTACTCGGTGACGCGCTTGCGGACCGAACGGGGGAGCCAATCGAGCCGCCGCAGCTCGTCGTAGATGGCACCGCGGACGCACATCGCGGCGTAGCAAGGGAAGCGGTCGAGAGCCGAGGAGGGATCGAAGCGATCGATCGCCGCGACGAGCCCGAGGATGCCAAAGCTCGCGAGGTCGTCGCGCTCCCAGTACGAACGGACGGAACCGGGGAGCTGACCGATGACGACGAGGATCAGCGGCTCGTAGGCGAGCAACAGGTCGTTGCGGGCGATCTCGTCGCGGCCCTCCCAGAACCGTTCCCACAGGCGCGCGTAGGACGGGTCGGTGTAGAAGAAGCGCCCGGCGACGGCTTCGGCCGGGGCCACCGCCGCCTCGGCGAGATCGGCCGTCATCGTTTCACCAGCTCGCAGCGAGCCATCACCGCGCTGCGCGGCGACAGGGGCACGCAGTGTGGCATATAGCTAATTCGTGCCACAGCAGATTCAATGGCTACTTCTAGCACATCTGCATCATATACAACTCTTTCCTGTCAGCGATAGAGGCAATTTTGAATCTCTTTTCGACCAGCACTCTCGGTAACACTGCAACCACGGTGTGCCGCAATTTTCCCAGTCAGGGGTTGAACGGATGCCGACGTTTCACCTTATTAATGGCGCGACGGCGGGCCAGACGGGGCAGCGCTTGTTCCCAGGCTGTTGTGCAGGAGAAACGGTGTCAGTTCTCCGTCAGTCCGGCGGCGACCGTCACCGCTCGTCCCGCGCGAGCAGCCCGGACCGCGCTCGCGGTTCGCCCCGCGGTCGCCTTTCTCTCTAAATGCTCACAGAACGTGGTGGCCAAAACGCTCGAAGTGGCGGTCGGGATTTTCACCGATTATCGGCCGGTGAGTGCTTGAGAAAGGCGACGGTGATGCCGTTAGGCGAAGGACCGAAAAGGAGGTGATTGTTCCCATGACGGCGACGATGCGGCGCCCAAGTCCACCGAATAAAGAGGAGTTCCCGGACGAACGGGGAGGGCGGGTCGTCTCGCGTCGGCAGTTCGTCGTGGCGGTCGTCTGGGCCGCCCTCGTCGGGCTCGAACTCTACGGACCGACCGGGGAGATCGCCTTCGTTCTCGTCGCCATTGGCGCCATCGCCGCCATCGTCTACGGCGTCCGCCGCTACCACCCGACGCACCCGGTGTCGTGGTGGATGGCCTTTGTCGCGTTCTCCCTCTTCGTCATCGGCGGCGCGGCGCGCGACGACCTGCACACACTCGGCAACCTCACGGTTCACCGCTCTCTCATCCCGGATCTCATCGTCCTGCCGGGCTACGGGTTGCTGGCTGCCGCGCTCATCGGCTTCATCCGCGCCCGCGCGGCGTCGTTGCGCCACCGTCTCGGGATCATCTACGACGCCGCGATCGCATCGCTCGCGGTGCTTGCCTGTTCGCTCGTCTACGTGATCGAGCCGGTGCTCTCGCACCGCGGCACACCGCTCGACGTGAAGCTGATCCTCGTCTGCTACCCGGCCGTTTCGCTGTTCCTGCTCGTCATCACGCTGCAGATCGCCTTCGGCACCGGCAGCCAGCGCTGCACCGCCGAGCGTTTCCTCATCGCCGCGTTGCTCTCGATGTTCGTCGGCGACGCGCTCTACATGTTCGCCGAGATCCACCTGCTGAACACCCCGGCGGCCATCCTCAACATGCCGTATCTTCTCGGATTCCTCAGCGCGGCGACGTGCGCGCTCGATCCCTCGATGATCGCGATCACCGAGCGCGCCAGCAAACCCGCTCCCCGTTGGTCACCCGGCCGCGTCGGTCTCGTTTCGATCGCCTTTCTCGCTCCCGCGATACTCACGCTCGAGGCGCGGCACTACGTGACCTCCGAGCGCATCGCGCTCTTCCTGATCATCACCACCCTCGCGACGCTGGCGATCCTCCAGATCGTCCAAGCGCTGCAGTCCGCCGCCCGTTCGGAGGCGCGGCTCCTGCACCAGACGTTGTACGACGATCTCACCGGATTTCCCAACCGTCGGAAGCTCGAGCAGTATCTCGACACGGACGTCCGGCAGTCGCTGGCGAACGGGGCTTCCGCCGGGCTGTTGTTCTTCGACCTCGACCGGTTCAAGCTCATCAACGACACCCTCGGCCCGAGTCACGGCGACGAGCTCCTCGTCCAGGTGGCCCGGCGACTCGGTGAGAACACCCGCGACAGCGATCTCGTCAGCCGGATCGGCGGTGACGAGTTCGTCATCGTCCTCGGCGGCGCCGTTGGCGTCTCCGAGGCGCGTGCCTTCGCCAACAGGTTGCGCGCCTGCATGCGCGATCCGTTCATCGTCGACGGGACGGAGTTCTTCGTCACAGCGAGCATCGGGATCTCCTTCGCGACGCCGGACGGTGTCTTCGATCCCGAGGCGCTCGTGCGCGACGCGGAGACCGCAATGCACCAGGCGAAAGAGGCCGGTCGTGACTCTGCCGCGCTCTTCGACGACTCGATGCGGGCGCATCTCACCGAACGTGTCGAGATCGAGCGCGACCTCCGCCACGCCATCGAACATCGTGAGCTCCACCTCGTGTTCCAGCCGATCGTCAAGATGGGCGGCAACGAGGTGCTCGGCTTCGAGGCCCTCGTCCGTTGGGCGCACCCGACGTATGGCGTGCTGCTCCCGAAGCGGTTCATCCCCTTCGCCGAAGACAGCGAGCTCATCGGCGAGATCGGCAGCTGGGTACTCGACGATTCGCTGCGCCAGCTCGTCACCTGTCGCGCTCTGCCCGGTTGCGAGAACCTCACCGTGGCGGTGAACCTCTCCGCGATCCAGCTGAAAGACGAGCTCCTCCCACAGCGCGTCGCGCGTTCGCTCGCCGTGCACAACCTCCCGGGTTCGGCGCTCACCCTCGAGCTCACCGAGTCCGAGATGATGGACAACCCAGAGCTGTCGGTCGCCTCCTTGACCGCTCTGCGTCGGCTCGCCGTCCGCATCGCCGTCGACGACTTCGGGACGAAGTACTCGTCGCTCGCCTACTTGCAGCGGCTGCCGGTCGACATTCTGAAGATCGACCAGAGCTTCGTCCTCGACCTGCGTGACAACGAATCCTCGTCAGCCGAGTCGCTCGTCGCGGCGATCATCGCGATGTCCGAGGCACTGGGGATCCAGACGATCGTCGAAGGCGTCGAGACGGCCGGTCAGGCGCGGCGCCTCATGAACCTCGGTTGCAGCGCGGCTCAGGGTTACTTCTACGCCCGTCCCGCCCGCGCCGACCAGATCGTCGACGTCATCGGCTTGCTCACGCGCTCGCAGCCGTTCGACGCGATGGAACAAAAGCCGCCGGTCGTGCCGGTTCCCCTCCCGTGGGGCTATCGGGCCGCGAACGGGCCGACCTTACGGCGCCCCTCAGCTTGAGCTCGGGGGCCGAGAAGATCTCGCGCGCGGTCACCGTCGACTCGGCGAGATCGAGGGGTCGCAAGGCCGCTTCGATGCCGACGCCTTCGAAGATCACCCCGTGGATCGCCGGATCGGCCATCGCCAGCCGCCGCCGCCACTCGGACAGACAGCAGTAGACGGGCATGCTGGCGCGCGATCCGAGGTAGGGACGACCCTCGGCGAGGGCGAAGAACGGCTGGGTGAACCGGACCTTGGACATCCGGAAGACGAAGCGGTCGAGGATGGCGATCATCCACTCGACGCCGAGCGCCTCCCCGGTGCGGACGGTCGACTGGTAGAGGCCGAGCGCCACGAGGCCGGTCGCCGCCGCGGTGCGGTACTCGCCGTCGATGGCGAGGGTCGCGATGTCCCAGGTTCTCGCGACCGAGAGCCCGATCCCGCTGCGCCCGAGGATCGTTGCTGCCGGCTCGCCCCACACGGGAGGGATGTCGTTCAGCGATTTCAGCCCGGGGCCGTCGGCCGTCGGCACGATCAACCGCATCATGCCGGCCGGACGCAACCGGCGGTGGTCAAGGATCACGAAGAAGAGGCTCGTCGCCTCGTACGGTCCGTACTCGGCGGCGAGCAGCTGCTCGGTGTTGCCGAACGCTTCGAGGAAGACGGCCCGCTCGACGTTCCGCCCGAGCTCGGCCGCCGGGTCGTCGGGCAGAAAGACGTAGGCGCCGAACGGCTCGCTTCGACCGACATCAATCACCGACCGGGCGAGGCGCTCGAGCTCCGATCTGTCGGTCTCGAGGCTCGTCACGGCGGTGTCGCCAGGCCTCAGAACGCCCGGGAGACGATCTCGTCGGTCGCGAAGAACGACCTCGTGTACTCGACGACCGCGGCGGCGTCGAACGGCGCGCAGGTGTAGATGTCGACGCTGAAGAACAGGATGGGCTGCTCCCAGGCGTAGAAGTGCGCGCCCGAGGACTCCCAGTGGACCCAGCCGGCCCAGCCGTAGGTGGTCGAGCGGTGGGTGACGGGTTCCATCAGACGGTGCATCCGGCAGACGTCGGAGAGCTCGGAGAGGTAACGGCGGATCGTCGCGTCGTCGATCGGCGCCGCCGGGCAACCTTCGACGACCAGTCGTTGCCGGTAGATCGCCGGTGCGAGGTCCGGTGCCTCCTGGTGAAGAAGTGTCTCAGGGGGCTGGTGCATATCGATGAGGCTACTGAAAACGGAAACTTCTGACAAGTGGATGGTATTTCATGTCAATCTGACCCAAGGGCGACGGCCGATCGACGGAGCGCGGCCCGGCCGCCCCGGCCGCCGCGCCGGAACTCCCGGGCGCCCGGGGGACGATCGGCGCGCGGCGCGCTGCCAGGGAAGAGGCGACTCCCGCCGCGCGGTCGGACACCGCGTCAGTAGAACAGATCGGGGGCGGGTTGGGAAGGGGCTGACGACTCGGTCGGCCAAAGTTGGTCCGACACGACGCTTGCCACCCGGCGCGACGCCCCTCAGGCACAGCGGGGGCTACTACCGGCGCAACCCGTCCTTCGCTACGGTGGTCGGATCCGATCCCGGCCACCCGCCTGCCGCTAGTCCGCCCGTGCCTCCACCTTTGCCACCCGACCGTCCCGTCCGCTGGGGGATCCTCGCCACCGGCCAGATCTCGGCGCTGCTCGTCGACGAGATCCGCCGCACCCCGGACTGCGAGGTCGTCGCCGTCGGGTCCCGGAGCGAGGAGGCGGCCCGCCGCTTCGCCGCGGCGCACGGCGTCGCCACGGCCCACGGCTCCTACGACGCCCTGATTGAAAACGACGAGGTCGACGTCGTCTACGTCGGCGCGAGCCACAACGCCCACTACGCGGCCGTGCGGCACTGTGTCGAAGTCGGCCGGGCAGTGCTCTGCGAGAAGCCGCTCACCGTCGATGCTTCCCAGACCGAGGAGCTCGTGCGCTTGGCGCGCGCCGCCGACGTCTTTTTCATGGAGGCGATGTGGATGCGCTGCCGGCCCGGCTTCGCCGAGCTCTCGCGGGTGCTGGCATCGGGCGAGATCGGTGAGGTCCGCCAGCTGCGGGCCGCTCTCGGCTTCGCGGTGACCGAGGAGCACTCGACGCGCTTTTTCGACCCGAACCAGGCCGGAGGGGCGCTCCTCGACGTCGGCGTCTACCCGGTGACGCTCGCTTTCGCGGCGCTCGGCCCGCCGGGCGAGGTGCGTGCCCTCGGCCACGTGCGAGAGGGCGTCGATCGCAGTGTCGTCGTCGCCATGTCCTGGCCGAGCGGGGCGACGGCGCTGCTCGCCGGTTGCCTCGAGGCGGAGATCGACACGTCGGCCGTGTTCGCCGGGACGAGGGGCCGGGTCGAGATCACGGCGCCTTTCCACGAGATCGGCGCCTTGCGCGTCGTCGGCGAGAATCGGCCGGCGCGTCGCGTCGTGCCGCCCGCCGAGGGGCTCGGCTACGTCCACGAGATCGCCGAGGTGGTGCGCTGCCTGCGCTCCGGTCTCGGCGAGAGCCCGCTCGTCCCGCTCGACGAGTCGATCGCCATCATGCGCATTCTCGACGAGTGTCGTCGCCAGATCGGCCTGACCTACCCGGAGGCCGCGTACCGCTGACGGCGTCGCGCGGTCGCCTCGCTCGCCGCGCTCTGCATCGTTCCTGGTGTTAGCGTTGTTCGTACTGTGGCTGCAGGGAAGGGATCGTCAGCGACGAAGTCGCGCCCGTCGCGCCCGGCAACCGGGCGGAGCGCAACGGCGACGACACGGGGGCGCGGCAACGTCCGGGGCGGCGCGCGTCACCAGGCCGGCGCGGCCCGTCGTCCACTGGCCGACGAGGCGACGCGCGATCTCGACGAGATCTGCGGCTGGCTGCTCCTTGTCGTCGGCGCCCTCGCGGTGCTGGCGGTCCATTTCAACCTCCTCGGCCGCGCGGGGGTCTACCTGCGGCGCGACGGCGCGGCGGCCTTTGGTTGGGGCCTCGATGTGCTGCCGCTCGGTCTCCTCGTCACCGGCTGGACGCTCGTCGTCGGCCGCGCCCGGCGCGGCGCGCCCGGCGCGGCGCTGGCGCTCGTCGTCCTCGCGCTTTCGGCGGCGGGTCTCGGTGATCTCGCCGGTGGCCATCCCGCGGCCAGCGCCACGGCGAGGATCCTCGGCGGTGCTGGCGGTTTCACGGGCGCCGCGATCGGTGACGGACTGCGCGACGTCATCGGAACGGCCGGCGCGGGCATCGTCCTCGGGGCGATCGCCTTCGTCGCCGTCTGTGCCTGCTGCGGGCGCTCGGTCCGCCAGGGGGTGCTCGGGGTCGTCCACGCCCTCGGCACGGCGCGCACGGCGGTGACCCGCTTCTCGACCGTCCGGCGCCGCGAGGAGGGCGATGTCGTCGCCGGCGAGGCGCGCGAGACGGCCACGCCGCTCATCGACTGGCCCCTCGACCAGGACGACTCGATCGACGCCGCGGCGGGAACCGGCCTCGGCGCGCTCGTCGCGCAGACGAGGTTGGTCCGGCGCGACGGCGCACGCGGCGAGGTTCACGGCACCGCCGACGAGGAGGGTGTCGTCACGACCCCGCACGGCGTGGCACCGGTTTCCGCCGCCGACTTCCTCCCGCCGGCAGCTGTCGTCGAGCAGCTCGGGCTCGGCGTCGTGCCGACGCCGGGCAACTGGAAGCTGCCGCCGGAGCGTCTGCTGAAGCGTTCCAAGGAGCTCGCGACCGATCGCCAGGGCGTCGAGGAGCGCGGCAAGCTCCTCGAGGGCGCGTTGTCGTCCCACGGCGTCGCCACGCACGTCACGGGCTTCACAGTCGGCCCGACGGTGACGCGTTTCGAGCTCGAGCTCGCTCCCGGCGTCAAGGTCGCCCAGGTGACGAGCCTGTCGAAGGACATCGCCTACGTGATGGCCTCGCCTGACGTCCGCATCCTGGCGCCCATCCCGGGGCGTTCGGCGATCGGTGTCGAGGTGCCGAACCGCGACCGCCGTCTCGTCACCCTCGGCGACGTCCTCGCGACGCCGGAGGCCCACCGGGCACTGCACCCGCTCGAGGTCGGTCTGGGGCGCGACATCGCCGGCCGCCCGGTGATGGTGAACCTCGCCGAGATGCCGCACCTCCTCATCGCCGGGGCGACGGGTTCCGGCAAGTCCTCCTGCATCAACTCCGTCGTGACGTCGATACTGATGCGCTCGACGCCCGAGCAGGTCCGGCTGATCCTCGTCGACCCGAAGCGGGTCGAGCTCGGCCACTACAACGGGCTGCCGCACCTGCTCACCGAGGTCGTCGTCAATCCGAAGCGCGCCGCGAACGCTCTGGCCTGGACGGTCACGGAGATGGAACGCCGCTACGACCTGCTCGCCGAGGTCGGCATGCGCGACATCACCGGCTACAACGCGGCGATCGACCGCGGCGACCTCGCCGAGGGACCCTTCGACGGCCCGATCGTCCCGCACGACGCCGAGGCGGACGGTGCCGAGATCGCCGACGCTCTCGAGCGGACGCGCTACCAGCGGCTGCCATTCGTCCTCGTCGTCGTCGACGAGCTGAACGACCTGATGATGGTCGCCGCCCGCGACGTCGAGGAGTCGATCTGTCGCATCGCCCAGATGGCGCGGGCGGTCGGCATCCACCTCGTCATCGCGACCCAACGGCCGTCGGTCGACGTCATCACCGGGGTGATCAAGGCGAACATCCCGTCCCGCTTGGCCTTCTCGGTCTCGTCGCTCGCCGATTCGCGCGTCATCCTCGACCAGTCGGGCGCCGAGCGCCTCATCGGCCGCGGTGATCTGCTGCTCCTCACCGCCTCGTCGAGCATCCCGCGGCGGATCCAGGGCCCGTGGGTCTCCGAGGAGGAGGTGCACGGCGTCGTCGCCCACTGGCGACGGCAGAGCGACCCCCTCTACGTCGACGGCATCGTCGGCGACGACAGCGAGCGGTTGGGAAGCGGGCTCTTCGGCGACGACGATGACGATGAGCTGCTCCGTCAGGCGATGGAGCTCGTCGTCCGCTCCCAGCTCGGCTCGACCTCGATGCTGCAGCGCAAGCTGCGTGTCGGCTTCGCCCGTGCCGGGCGTCTCATGGACCTGCTCGAGCGGCGCGGCATCGTCGGACCCTCGGAAGGATCGAAGGCCCGGACGGTCCTCATGACCCTCGACGAGTACGAAGCGATCCCGCGCTGAAGCGGCGCCCGCGCGCTTAAGTCCCCTTGTCGGTGGCGGTCGTTCGCTGACCGTCGTCGTCGGGACCCGTCGGGGATCGGCCCGGCCGCCGGCCGGGCGGCATCGGACGTGCGAGGAGCGCGTCAGGCGGGCAAGCTGAGGCGACAATGCGCGCGCGAGCCCCTGCTTCTTCGGCGAACCTCGGACCGGGTTTCGATGCCATCGCGCTGGCGCTCGACCTCGCCGTCGACGTCGAGGTCACACCGGCGGCGCGACTGACGATCCGCGCCGAGGGCGAGGGCGCGGATCTGCCCCAGGACGCCTCGCATCTCGCCGCCCGGGTCGCCCGCGCGGTTGTCGGCCACGACCATCTCGCGATCACCGTGCGCTCGGCGATCCCCGTCGGCCGCGGTCTCGGGTCCTCCGCCGCGCTCGCCGCGGCTGCCGCCGCGGCCGCGGGGTCGAACGATCCGCTCGCGGTCGCGGCCGCCTTCGACGGTCACGCCGAGAACGCCGCCGCCGCGGTGCTCGGCGGCCTCGTCGCCGCGACCTTCGTCGACGGACGGGCGGTCACGTGCCGGCTGCGACTCGACCCGGAGCTCGCCTTCGTCGTCGTCGTCCCCGATCGCGCGCTGGCGACCGAAGACGCCCGTCGTGTTCTGCCGACGGCGGTTCCTTTCAGCGATGTCGTGGCGAACCTCGGTCGGCTCGGCCTGCTGCTCGGCGGGCTCGCTGACGCGAAGCAGCTCGTGGCCGCGGCGGGTGAGGACCGTCTCCACCAGGCGGCGCGTGCCGCGCTCTTCCCGGAGGCGCCTGAACTGCTCGCGCGCCTCGCCGCTGGCGGTGCGGTGACGGCCTGTTGGTCCGGTGCCGGAACGAGCCTGCTCGGGATCTGCACCTCGAAGGAGGTGGCGGCCCGCGCGCGCGAGGCCGGAGAGGCGGCGCTCGCCGATCTCGGTCTCGCCGGACGGGCGGTCGTCTGCGAACCGGATCTCACGGGACTCGTCGTCGAATGAGCTAGACGGTTTCTCGGCGGCGCGCGCCAGCGCGCCATCGGGAAAGATGCGGCCCGCGTTCGTCGAGCCGCGCGTCTCCGCGTCAGGCTGACGCGACGACGCCGGCCGTGATTTCGTCGAGACCCTGGACGAGCGCGTTCCAGGCGAGCGTCGCGCACTTGATGCGGACCGGGAACTTGACGACGCCCTGGAGGGCACCGAGCTCGCCGAGGGTGGCGGGATCGATCGGTTCGGACACGGCGCCGCCCTCCTCGGCGGGAGATTCGTCGATCGCCATCATCGACTTGAACGAGCGCACGAGTTGGCGCACCTCGTCGAGGGGGAGGCCCTTCACCGCGGCCGACATCATCGACGCCGAGGACTGGCTGATCGAGCAGCCCCGTCCGCTGATGCGGAGATCGGCGAGGATGCCGTCGCGCACGTCGAGGTAGATGACGATCTCGTCGCCGCAGAGCGGATTGAAGCCCTCGACACGGTGCGCCGGTGGGACGGGCAGTTCGCCACGATTGCGCGGTGAGCGGTAATGGTCGAGGATGATCTCGCGGTAGAGGTCTTCGAGCTCGTTCATCTTCGTTGGACCCTATCCACCTTTCGTCGTCCCCTTCTCGCGCCGGGAGCGCAGGGATTTCAGGAGAACAGCTTGCGCACCGAGTCGAGTCCGTCGACGAGGGCGTCGATGTCGGACTCGTCGTTGTAGAGGTAGAGCGACGCCCGTGTTGTCGCTGAGACGCCGAGGGCCCGCATGAGGGGCTTGGCGCAGTGGTGACCGGCGCGTACGCAGACGCCGGACTGGTCGAGCACCTGGGCGACGTCGTGGGGGTGCACCTCGCCGAAGGCGAACGAGATCACTCCGGAGCGGCGGACCGGGTCCGGTGCGGGGCCGAAGATGCGGATCATGTCGTAGGCCGCGCTGAGCCGTTCCAGGGCGTAGTTGACGAGTGCCGTCTCGTGCGGCCCGATCCGCTCGAGCCCGACGCCCTCGAGGTAGTCGACGGCGGCAGCGAGCCCGATCGCCTCGGCGATCGGCGGCGTTCCCGCCTCGAACTTCCACGGGAGTTCGTTCGGCGTGAAGCCGTCGAGCGTGACGTCGCGGATCATCTCCCCACCGCCCAGAAACGGCGGCATCGCCTCGAGCAGCTCCTCGCGGGCCCAGAGCGCCCCGATCCCGGTCGGGCCGAGCATCTTGTGGCCGGTCAGCGCGAAGAAGTCGACGCCCGTGGCGGCCAAGTCGACGCGACGGTGCGGGGCGAGCTGGGCCCCGTCGACGAGCACGACCGCACCGGCGGCGTGCGCCGCGGCGACGATCGGCGCCAGGTCGACGACCGTACCGAGGACGTTCGACGCTGCGGTGACGCCGACGAGCTTCGCGCCGGCGAAGAGCGCGTCGAGTCGCGAGAGGTCGAGGTGGAAGTCCCCGCCCAACGGGATGAACCGCAGCTCGATCCCGAGCTCGTCTTTCAGCATCAACCAGGGCACGAGATTGGCGTGGTGTTCGATCTCGCTCAGCACGACGACGTCACCGGGGTGCAGGTTCTTCCGGCCCCAGGCGAAAGCGACGAGGTTGATCGCCTCGGTCGCGTTCTTCGTGAAGACGACCTCGTGCTGCGGGTGCGGGGCGCCGATGAAACGGCCGACGGTCACCCGCGCCGCTTCGAGCTGGCGCGTCGCTTCCTCGGCGATGGCGTAGACGCCGCGGTGGACGTTGGCGTGGGTTGTCGCGTAGTAGACGTCCATCGCGTCGAGCACGGATTGCGGGCGCTGGGCCGAGGCGGCGGAGTCGAGGTAGATGAGCGGGTGGTCGACGTCGGCGCGCGAGAGCAGCGGGAAGTCTTTTTTCAGCGCCTGTACGTCGAGGGGCTCGCTCATTTGCGCCACGCTTCGTAACCCTCGCGGTCGAGGCGCGAGGCGAGCTCGGGTCCTCCGGAGTCGACGATCCGGCCGTCGACGAGGACGTGGATGACGTCGGGCCGCAGCTCGTCGAGGATCCGGCGGTAGTGCGTGACGATCACGACGCCGAGCGCCGGCCGGTGCGCCCGGACCTCGTCGACGCCGCGGGCCACGACGCGCACACCGTCGATGTCAAGGCCGGAATCGGTCTCGTCGAGGATCGCGAGATCCGGTTCGAGCAGCGCCATCTGGAGGATCTCGTTGCGCTTCTTCTCGCCGCCGGAGAAGCCGTCGTTCAGATAACGGGAGGCGAAGCCGACGTCCATGCCCAGCCGTTGCAGCCACTCGTGGATCTGGACGCGCACCTCGATCACCGAGACGTCGGACCCGCGGCGCGCGGCGACGGCCTGGCGGAGGAACTGCGCGATCGGCACGCCGGGGATCTCCTCGGGATACTGGAAGGCGAGGAACATGCCCCTTCTCGCCCGCTCGTCCGTGGTCAGCCCCGTGACGTCCTCGCCCTTGTACAGGACCCGGCCCTTCGTGACCGAGAAGCCGGGGCTGCCGAGGAGGACGTTGGCGAGGGTCGACTTACCGGAGCCGTTCGGGCCCATGACGGCGTGTAGCTCGCCGGGTCGCACGACGAGATCGACGCCGTTGAGGATCGCGTTGTTGTCGGCCGCGGCGTGCAGATCCTCGACGACAAGAAGCGGGTCGGCCCGTCCGGCACCGGCGGGGTCGCGGCCCACGGGCGCGTCTTCAGCCTCCGTCAAGGTCGTCACACCCTCATGTTATGCGTTCTAGGGGATTTTCACTACACGTATAGGGGAAATTGTCCGCTCACCAACGACGCCGCACCCACTCGTCGAGGTGCGGTCGTTCCTCACCGATCGTCGTGTCCGCGCCGTGTCCCGGCATGACGATCGTCTCGGCGGGGAGCGGCGTGAAGAGACGGCCGCCGATCGAGGAGATGATCTGCTCGAAACTGCCACCCGGGAAGGTCGTGTTCCCCGGGCCCCCGGGGAACAGCGTGTCGCCGGAGAGCAACACCGGCGAGTCCTCGACGAGGAAGCAGGTCGAACCGGGGGTGTGTCCCGGCGTGTGGATCGTGCGGATGCGCAGCCGGCCGACGGCGATGACCGCGTCGTCGTCCAACAACAGATCGTAGGCGGGGAGCATCGGCGCGTCCCCCGCGGCCACCGCCACCTTGTAGCCGGCGTCGCGCAACGCGGGAACAGCCTGGATGTGGTCCCAGTGGCCGTGGGTCTCGACGATCTGCCGGACGTCGAGCACCCGGCAGGCCTCGAGCAGGAGGTCGGGTTCGTTCGCCGCGTCGACGAGGAGCGACTCGCCGGTCGCCTTGCAGCGCACGACGAAAACGTTGTTGTCAATGGGGCCGACGACGAAGCGATGGATTTCGGCCTGACCATCTTCGTAGTGGAGCGACACGCCTCACGCTACCGCTCCGAGTTCGGACGCGATCGCCGCGAGGCGGGCGCCGCTAGAGGCGCGCCGACCTGTGCGGGTCTTCGAGGGAGCGCCTCTGGCGCGCTCCTGGCGGGGTTAGTGGCGAAATACTTCTCGCGGCGCATCGGTCTTGGTATCGTCCCGTCACCCGCGTTCTGACTTGGCAGTCGGTCACTTCTGTGACTTTCCGTAGTTCGCAGTGAATGGTCCGCGACCTGTCGCGGGCCGACAAGACCAAGGAGGAGGCGCAAGGGGAGATGGGTGGACCGCGCTTTTGCGCAAAAAGGGTCGCATGCCGTTTGGTCGTTGGCGCGGTGCTCATCGCCGCTGGGGTCGGGGCGTGGTCGTCGATCCCGGGAGCGGGGGCTGCCAGCGCGCCGGATTTCTCGCTGATCGCCGGAGGTTCCACGACGACGCCAACCACGGGAGGCACGCCGGCGCTCGCGATCGAGCTCAATCACCCTCAGGACGTCGCGACGGACGCGAACGGCAATGTCGTCATTTGCGACACCTCTAACGACGAAATCGAGGTGCTCGCCGAGAGCACCGCCAACCCGGGGTACACGATCGGATCCGGGGCGCGCTGGACCGTGGGTTCGGTCTACGTCATCGCCGGCAACGGCACGCTCTCGCCTGTTCCGGTGACGACGGGATCGCCGGGGGCGTCGACGGGGCTCGACGCGCCGCAAGGCGTCGCCGTGGATCGAAGCGGCAACGTTCTCATTGCCGACACATATAACAACGAAGTCGAAGTGCTCGCGGTCAGCGCAACGAATCCCGGCTACGTGCTCGGGACGGACGCGCTGTGGATCGCTGGCGATCTCTATGTGATTGCCGGTATCGGTAGAGGGACCACATCTCCGGTGCCAACGACCTCCGGTGCGCCTGCGACGACGGACGGTTTCAATCTCCCAGCGGGCGTCGGCGTCGACGGCGCCGGGAACGTGCTCATCGCGGACACCGGCCACAACCTTGTCGAAGCCCTGGCGGTCGGATCCAGTCGTCCTGGCTACCTGGCGGCATCCTCTTTGAGCTGGACCCATGGCGATCTCTATGTCGTCGCTGGTGGTGGCGGGGACCAGCCCTCGACAAATGGGACGACGGGCGTGCTCACGACTCTCGATCAACCTTCCGGAGTGGTCGCCGACGGCTCTGGCAACGTCATCATCTCGGACAAGGACGACGACGAGATCGAGGTTCTGGCCGGGTCTGCGACGGATCCGTCATATCCGCTGGGAGACAGCGCCGACTGGACGGACCGTGACCTCTACGTCATCGCTGGCGGCGGGTCGACGACACCGAGTCCGCTCGGATCGCCGGCGGACGAGACGGCCCTCGCTTCGCCGATCGGAGTCGTGACGGACGCGGTGGGGAACGTCGTGGTGGCTGACGCGGCCGATCACGAGATTGAGGTCTTGGCGGTGAGCAGCGCCGACCCCGGATACCTGCTCGCGTCGGGAGCCACGTGGTCCCCGGGTGACCTCTATGTCGTGGCCGGCGGGGGCAAGGAGACCCCGAGCGCCTCCGGCACTGATGGTCTGTCGACACAGCTCAGTCAGACCGATGGAGTCGCGGTCGCGCCGTCGGGCGGGGTCGTTGTCGCCGACTCCGGGGACTCCGAGATCGATTTTCTCAATCGCGCGCCCGTGCCACCCGTGCTCGTGGCCGCGGCACCCGGCGACGGATCGGTCGCGCTCGGTTGGTCGGCGCCCGCGACCGACGGCGGAAGCGCGGTCACCGGCTACGACGTGCTCGTGTTCGCGGGGGGTTCCTCGACGCCGCAGGAAACGCTCCTTGTCGGGGCGGGCACGACGTCATGCGTCGTCGAGGGACTGACGGACGGGGTGTCCTACTCGTTCGAGGTCGATGCCTTCACCGTCATCGGCACGAGCCAACCGTCGTCGGCTCTCGCCGCCACCCCCGAAGCGGGTTCCGGCGGATCGGGTTCGGGCGGCTCGGGTTCGGGCGGCTCCGGTAGCGGGGGATCGGGAGCTGGCGGCTCGGGAAGCAGCAGCCCGCAAGGTGCCGGGTCGGCGCGTCCCCGTATTGTCCTCACGAAGCGGATCGCGCCGGTGAAATCCGGTTTCGCCACGCTTTCGCTGCGTTGCAACACCCAACTGTGCGGCGGTGAGCTGCAGCTCACCGCGCGCAGAGTCGTCCGGTTGAAGTCCCACGGACGGACGCACAAGGAGGTCGAAACCGTACTCGTCTCTTCGGATCATTTCTCGATTCGCGGCGGCGCTGTCGTGTCCCTGCCCGTGCCGGTCACGGCCCACGCGATCCACGAAATCACCGCGGTCCGCCGCTACCGGGTCACCGTCACGGCGACGTTCGTCGTCACGAAAGGGCTGAAATCGACCTACAAATTGCGGCTCGTTGCCGCCTGAGAACGACGGGATGCCGGATAAAGCACCGTTTACACGATGTTCACATGTCGCCGAGCCCGATCCCACCGGATCGTCGCGCCGGTCGATAGTCTGTGCCCACCAGAGAAAGGAGGTGGTCCAACTGATGGATGGTCAACGTGTTGGGACCCTGGAGGTGGCTGTCCGCTAGGCGGCCCCTGGACCACCTGGTGAATTCCAACCAGACACCCTCGGGGGTCCGTTCAGGAGCCGGTCCCACCTGACGTAGTGCGGATCACCGAGCCTTTCCAGCAAGCATCGGTCCCGGAGACGGGATCCGTTCGAGGGGCGCGTTGGCGCCCCTCGAACGCGTCCAGTGCCCGGCGGCATCGCCCGCCACGCGGCGCCTGACGTCGTGGCTCAGGCGACGCGCGGGTCGGGTGCTTCGGGATCGATCTTGTAGGCGGCGATCGCCAGGGAGACCTCGTCCTGTTTCGCGGCGCCGTTGGCGGCGAGAGAGGAGAGCACGGCGATGACGATGTGCTCGGCGTCGACCTCGAAGTGCCGGCGCAGGGTCTCGCGGGTGTCGGAACGTCCGAAGCCGTCCGTGCCGAGCGGCGTGAAGGGGACGTTGACGAAGCGGGAGATCTGGTCGGGAACCGCTTTCATGAAGTCGGTGACGGCGACGATCGGTCCCGACGCCGTGGCGAGCGCCCGGGTGACGTACGGGGTCCGTGGTGTCTCGGCGGGGTGGAGACGGTTCCAGCGTTCGACCTCGAGCGCATCCTCGCGCAGGCTCTTGTAGCTCGTCGCCGACCACGTCTCGGCCGAGACGTTCCAGTCCGTGGCCAGCAGTTCACGGGCGCGTTCGGCGGCCTGCCAGGCGGTCCCCGAGAAGAGGATCGTTGCCTGGCGCGGCGGGTTGTCCGCGCCGCCCGGGTCGGGCCGGCTCTCGACCAGGGCCGGCTCCGCGTAGCGGTAGAGGCCGCGCAGCGTGCCCTCGATGACCCGCTGACCCTCCTCTCCTTCCGGCAGGGCCGGCATCGGGTAGTTCTCGTTGTAGACGGTGAGGTAGTAGAAGACGTCGTCGCCGTCGGGGCCGTACATGACGCGAATGCCGTCCTTGACGATCGCCGCGACCTCGTAGGCGAACGACGGGTCGTAGGCACGCAGGTTCGGCAGGACCGACGCGAGGACGTGGGAGTGTCCGTCCTCGTGCTGCAGGCCTTCGCCGTTCATCGTCGTGCGGCCAGCGGTGCAGCCGATGAGGAACCCGCGGGCACGCTGGTCGGCGAGCTGCCAGATGATGTCACCGACCCGCTGGAAGCCGAACATCGAGTAGTAGAGGTAGACCGGCAGTATCGGCTGTGACCACGTCGCGTACGACGTCCCCGCGGCGAGGAAACTCGCCATCCCGCCGGCCTCGGTGATTCCCTCCTCGAGGATCTGGCCGTCGACCGCCTCGGCGTAGTGCATCGGCAGGCCGGCGTCGACCGAGGTGTAGAGCTGGCCCGCGGGCGAGTAGATCTTCATCTCGGAGAAGAGCGCGTCGAGCCCGAAGGTGCGGCCCTCGTCGGGGATGATCGGCACGACGAGCCGGCCCAGGTTCTCGTCGCGCAACAGGTTGCGCAACAGGCGCGCGAAGGCCATCGTCGTCGAGACCGCCTGGCCCCGTGATCCGGCGCGGAACTCGGCGAAGGCCGAGTCGTCCGGGGCGGGCAGCCCGTCGATCCCCTTGCCGCGCACGACGCGGTGCGGCAGCGAGCCACCCTGTTCGCGCAACCTCGCCATGAGGTACTCGTACTCGGGTGATCCCTTCTCCGGCCGGATGTACGGCGGTTTGTCGCTGTCGAGGACGGAGTCGGGGACCTGGTCCTGCAGCTTCAGCCGTTGCCGCAGCGCGCGCAGCTGGTCGTGCGTCATCTTCTTGATCTGGTGCGTGGCGTTGCGCGCTTCGATCTCGGCACCGAGCTTCCAGCCCTTCACCGTCTTGGCGAGGATGGCGGTCGGCGTGCCGGTGTTCTCGGTCGCGGCCTTGTAGGCGGCGTAGAGCTTGCGGTAGTCATGGCCGCCGCGCGGCAACGACTGCAGTTCTTCGTCGCTGAGGTGGGCGACGAGCGCCCGAAGACGCGGGTCCGGCCCGAAGAAGTGCTCGCGGATGTACGCGCCGGACTCCGTCGTCATGCGCTGGTAGTCACCGTCGAGCGTCGAGTTCATCTTCTCGACGAGGACGCCGTCGGTGTCGCGGGCAAGCAGCTCGTCCCAGCGGGAGCCCCAGATCACCTTGATGACGTTCCAGCCGTTGCCGCGGAACTCGGCCTCGAGCTCCTGGATGATCTTGCCGTTGCCGCGCACCGGCCCGTCGAGGCGCTGGAGGTTGCAGTTCACGACGAAGATGAGGTTGTCGAGCCGCTCCCGCGCCGCCAGGCTGAGACCGGCACGCGACTCGGGCTCGTCGAACTCGCCGTCGCCCGCGAAGCACCAGACCCGGGAGCCGCCGGTGTCGAGGATCCCGCGGTTCAGGAGGTAGCGGTTGAAGCGCGCCTGGTAGACCGCGGCGATCGGCCCGAGACCCATCGAGACGGTCGGGAACTCCCAGAAGTCGGGCATGAGGCGGGGGTGCGGGTAGCTCGAGAGGCCGTGCCCGCCGACTTCGAAGCGGAAGTTCTCGAGGTCGGACTCGGTGAGGCGGCCTTCGACGAAGGCCCGCGCGTAGATACCAGGCGAGGCGTGGCCCTGGAAGAACACCTGGTCACCGGGGCCGTTGTCCTTGCCGTGGAAGAAGTGGTTGAAGCCGACCTCGTAGAGCGCGCCCGCCGCGGCGTAGGTCGACAGGTGGCCGCCGATGCCCGAATAGCGGGCGTTGGCCCGCGAGACCATCACCGCCGCGTTCCAGCGGATGTAGGCGCGGATGCGTCGCTCGAGGTGCTCGTCCCCGGCGAAGGGCGGCTCGACGTCGGCCGGGATCGTGTTGATGTACGGCGTCGAGACGGTCGCCGGGAAATTGACCTGGAGAGCGAGCGCTCGGCTGAGCAGCTCCATGAGGATGAAACGGGCCCGGGCCTTGCCGCTGCGCTCGATGATCGCGTCGAACGAGTCGATCCACTCTTCGGTCTCAGCCGGGTCGATGTCGGGCACTTGGTGCGAGAAACCGTCGAAGATCACCGCGCTGCTTCCATTCGGTCGATTCGGTTGTTGCCGCAATTGTGGCGCTGTCCTCTGCAATCGACGATAACGGCCCTCCCTCGTCGGGAGACACGCGTGATGCAGACTGGTCGGGTGGACGAAAGCCGGCGCACGGTCGTCTACACCGACGGAGCATGCCACGGGAACCCTGGTCCCGGCGGCTGGGCGTGGGCGACGGGTCCCGACCGCTACGCCTCGGGGGCCGCGGTCCGGACGACGAACCAACGGATGGAGCTCACCGCGGTGCTCGAGGCGGTCGCCAACCACGAGGGACCGCTCGAGATCGTGAGCGACTCGAGCTACGTCGTCCGCTGTTTTCAGGACCGCTGGTGGGTGGCGTGGCGGGCGAGAGGGTGGCGCAACTCGAAGCGGGAGCCGGTCGCGAACCAGGACCTCTGGCGGCGGCTCATCGAGGAGGTCGTCGACCGCCGTCCGGGTGAGATCGCCTTCCGCTGGGTGAAGGGCCACGCCGGCGAGCCGCTCAACGAGCTCGTTGACGAGCTGGCGACCGAGGCGGCGCGCTCGCAGATCCCGCGGTGCGCCCGCCATCCGTCGGGGAGCGCGCCGGGTTCGGCAGATTGATGATTAAAGTCATTACATCTATACGAACTATCAACTGACCCATCTCGGGACCCTCGAGTCCGAGGCGATCCACGTCATCAGGGAAGTCGTCGCCGAGTGCGAGCGACCGGCGCTGCTCTTCTCCGGCGGGAAGGACTCGGAGGTGCTCCTCCATCTCGCGGCGAAGGCCTGCTGGCCGCTGCCGATCCCGTTCCCCGTCGTCCATGTCGACACCGGTCACAACTTCGATGAGGTGCTCGCCTTCCGGGACCGCCGCGTCGCCCAGTTCGGTGTGCGCCTCATCGTCGCTTCGGTCCAGGAGTCGATCGACCGCGGCGAGATCGTCGAGGACCCCGTCCCGGGTGCCTCGCGCAACCGCCTCCAGACGCACACCCTGCTGCAGACGATCGCGGCCAACCGCTTCGACGCCGTCCTCGGTGGTGGCCGGCGCGACGAGGAGAAGGCACGGGCGAAAGAGCGTGTCTTCTCGCTGCGAGACGAGTTCGGGCAGTGGGACCCGCGCGCGCAGCGGCCGGAGCCGTGGAACCTTTACAACACGCGGCACCGACCGGGCGAGCACTTCCGGGTCTTCCCCCTGTCGAACTGGACCGAGCTCGACGTCTGGCAGTACATCGGGCGCGAAGGACTCGATCTGCCTTCGATCTACTTCGCCCACGAACGCGAGGTCTTCCGCCGGGACGGGATGCTGCTCGCGGTTGGCGCCTTCTCGGGACCGCGTGACCGTTCCGGCGACGGCCAGCCGTTCGTGACCTCGGTCCGCTACCGGACGGTCGGTGACATGACGTGTACGGCGGCGATCGAGTCCTCGGCGTCGACGGTCGAGGAGGTCATCGCCGAGACGGCGGTGACGCGCCTTTCGGAGCGCGGCGAGACGCGGGCCGACGACCGCTTCTCCTCCGCGGCGATGGAGGACCGCAAGCGAGAGGGCTACTTCTAGTGGAACTCCTGCGAATCGCGACCGCCGGTTCCGTCGACGACGGCAAGTCGACGCTCATCGGTCGGCTGCTCTACGACTCGAAGCAGGTCTACGAGGACGACCTCGCCGCCGTCGAGCGGGCGAGCCTGCAACGTGGCGACGACTACGTCGACCTCGCCCTTTTGACCGACGGGCTGCGTGCCGAACGTGAGCAGGGGATCACGATCGACGTCGCCTACCGCTACTTCGCGACACCGCGGCGCAAGTTCATCGTCGCCGACACGCCGGGCCACGTGCAGCACACGCGCAACATGGTGACGGGATGCTCGACTGCGGACCTCGTCGTCGTGCTCGTCGACGCCCGCAACGGGATCACCGAGCAGACCCGCCGCCACGTCTCGCTCGCCTCGCTCCTGCGGATCGGTCACGTCGTGATCTGCGTGAACAAGATGGACCTCGTCGGCTATGACGAGAAGCGGTTCGACGCCATCCGGTCCGAGTTCGCCGGTTTCGCCGCGCGACTCGAGATCGCCGACGTGACGTTCATCCCGATCTCGGCGCTGCGGGGCGACAACGTCGTCGAGCGCTCGACGACGATGCCGTGGTACGCGGGGGCAGCGCTGCTGCGCCACCTCGAGGAGGTGGACTTGGCGGGAGACGGCGGTCCCGGCGACCTGCGCCTGCCCGTGCAGTGGGTGGTGCGCCCGCGTTCGCTCGGACGGCACGACTTCCGCGGCTACGCCGGGACCGTCGCCGGCGGCAGCCTCGAGGTCGGAGACGAGGTGACCGTTCTGCCCGGGGGGCAGTCGACGGGCGTCGAAGCGATCGAGTCCGCCGACGGCCCGATCGACAGGGCCGTGCCGGCGATGTCCGTCGTCGTCCGGCTCGCCGACGATCTCGATGTCGCGCGCGGCGACATGATCTGCGGTCGGCAGACGCTCCCCACGGTCTCCCAGGACTTGGCGGCGATGGTCTGTTGGATGGACCAGGCGCCGCTGCGCACCGGGGCTCGGTTGCACCTCAAGCACACCTCGCGCTGGACGCGGGCGCTCGTCCAGGGCGTGCGGTACCGACTCGATGTGAACACGCTCGAGCGCGAAGGCTCCGTTACCGCGCTCGACCTCAACGACATCGGCCGAGTCGACCTGCGTGTCGGCGCACCGCTCTTTTTCGACGCCTACCGGGAGAACCGCGCCACGGGGAGCTTCATCCTCGTCGACGAGGCGACGAGCCTGACCGTCGCGGCCGGCATGATGCTCGGTTCCTCGGCCTAGAGGGGTCCTTCCGCTCCTCGGCACTCGCCAGCCGTCGCCTGCAGGCGAAGCTGGCGCCCCGCCTCGCCCGGGTGACGGGCGATTCCCGTCGCGAGAGCTCATCGTCGGGGCGTTGCCAAACGGGCCCGGTCGATAGTCTTACCGGCGAGATTCGCCATCCAGGAGGTGGTTCGGACGGTCGAGGCGGGGACGCAAGACGGGCGCTACGACCTCGTCATCATCGGTGGCGGTCCCGGCGGATACGCCGCGGCCCTCTACGGGGCCGCCGCGGGCCTGTCGATCGCGCTCGTCGAGAAGGACAAGGTCGGCGGCACGTGTCTCCACCGGGGTTGCATTCCCGCCAAGGAGTTCCTCGAGACGGCGAGCGTCTATCGGGCGGTCGGCGGCGCGGGTGAGTTCGGCATCACGACCGATGCGCCGAGCGTCGACTTCTCCGTCAGCCTCGCCCGGAAGGCCAAGGTTGTCGACCAGCTCTTTCGGGGTCTGACGGGGCTGTTGCAGCGCCGCCGGGTGACGATTGTTGCCGGTGTCGGTCAACTCGTCGCCGATCACACGGTGCGGGTCAGCGCGGCCGACGGTTCGGTCAGCGAGCTGAGAGGTGACAACGTCATCCTCGCCCCCGGATCCGTGGCGCGGCTCATCCCCGGCTTCGAGGCCGGCGAGTTCGTCCTCACCTCGGACGAGGTGCTCGAGCTCGACCACATCCCGTCGGCGGTCGCGGTGATCGGCGGCGGTGCCATCGGCTGCGAGTTCGCGTCGATGCTCTCCGACCTCGGCGCCAAGGTCACCCTTCTGGAGGTACTGCCGAACATCCTGCCGGGGTGCGACGCCGAGGTGGCCGAGGTGGTCGTGAGGTCGTTCCAGCGGCGCGGGATCGCCGTGCGCACCGGCGTCGTCGTGCACGGCCACGAGCCGAACGGGCACGGCACCGCAGTCCATTTCGGCGACGCCGAGCGCGTCGAGGTCGACGCCGTCGTCGTCTCGGTCGGCCGCCGTCCGCTCTCGCAGGCGCTTTGCGCCGACGCTACCGGCGTCGAGATCGACGAGCGCGGCTTCGTCGTCGTCGACCCCTGGATGCGCACGACGGCGCCAGGGGTCTTCGCGATCGGTGACGTCGTCGCCACACCGCAGCTCGCGCACGTCGGATTCGCCGAGGGCATCCTCGTCGTCAAGCAGATCCTCGGCGAGCCGGCGGTGCCCGTCGACTACGGCACCGTCCCGTGGTGCATCTACTGCCATCCCGAGGTCGCCTTCGTCGGCATGACCGAGGACGCGGCCCGTGCCGCGGGCCTCGATGTCGTCGTGCAGCGTGACCCGTTCGGCGGCAACGGGCGAGCTCGCATCCTCGGCGAGACCGACGGGCTCGTGAAGGTCATCGCCGAGAAGTCGCCGTCCGGCGAGGCCGGACGCCTGCTCGGCGTGCACATGGTCGGGCCATGGGTGACCGAGCAGCTCGGCCAGGCCTACCTCGCCGTGAACTGGGAGGCGACCCCCGGCGAGATCGCCCAGTTCGTCCAACCACATCCGACGCTTTCTGAGACGTTCGGCGAGACGGTCCTCGCACTGACCGGAAGGGGTCTTCACGTTGGCTGACATCACCATGCCGCAGCTCGGCGAAACGGTGACCGAAGGCACGATCACCCGCTGGCTGAGAAACGTCGGCGACGAGATCGCGCTCGACGATCCGCTGTTCGAGGTCTCGACGGACAAGGTCGACTCCGAGGTCCCCTCGCCGTTCGCCGGTGTGCTCGCCGAGATCCTTGTTCCCGAAGGTCAGACCGTCGAGGTGGGAACACGCCTCGCGGTGATCGTCGGTTCGGCGGCGGAGGTGTCCGCCGTGCCACCGCCCGCGCCTGGCGCGACCGCACCGCCACCCGCGGCACCGCCCCCGCCGCCCCCCGCTCCGCAGGTGCACGTGCCGCCGGCCGAAGATATGGGGGAGGGCGGGCCGCTGGGAGCGCTCCTTTCTCCTGTCGTGCGCCGGCTGATCCGCGAGAACGGGCTCGATCCGGCGCAGATCACCGGCACGGGACTCGGCGGGAGGATCACGCGCGACGACGTGCTCGCTCACCTCGGCGCGGTTTCGAGCGTCGTCGCCGTCGCCGCCCGCCCGCCGGCTTCGCCGAGCGTTTCTGTGGCGACGACACCGGTCGCCCAGCCGATGGAGCAGCCGGCACTCGCCACCCCACCGGCCCCGCTCGGCGTGCGCGACGAAATCGTGCCGTTCAGCGCGGTGCGACGTGTGACCGCGGAGCACATGGTCCGCTCCATCGCCACGTCGGTGCACACGCTCGTCGCCATGGAAACCGACTTCGAGAACGTCGAGCGCGTCCGCAACGCGCTGAAGAGCCAGTTCAAGACGGAAGAGGGCATCGGCCTCAGCTACCTGCCGTTCGTCGCCCGGGCGGTGATCGACGTGCTGCGGGACTACCCGAACCTCAACTCGTCGGTCGGCGACGACGTGCTCATCGTGCACCACGACATCCATCTCGGGGTCGCGGTCGACCTGCAGCGGGAGGGTCTCATCGTCCCGGTCGTGCACAACGCCGACGGTCAGTCGCTGCGCGGGTTGGCGCGTTCGATCGCCGATCTCGCGGCGCGGGCACGCAGCCGCAAACTATCCGCCGATGACATCACCGGTGGGACGTTCACGATCACGAACCCCGGTCCGTTCGGGACGTTCATCACCGCGCCGATCATCGCCCAGCCGCAGGTCGCGATCCTGTCGACCGACGGCGTGAAGCGGAAGCCGATCGTCGTCGTGACAGCGGACGGGTCGGAGTCGATCGCCATCCACTCGGTCGGCGTGCTCGCGCTCGTCTTCGACCACCGCGCCGTCGACGGCGCCTACGCGTCATCGTTCGTGCGGGACGTCGCCAGAGTCATCGAGACGCGCGACTGGCTCGCCGAGCTGTAGCCGAGATGGACTCGGCCGTGCCCGCCCGCGGGCCGTTGCGGGTGCGCTCCCTCGGGCGCGTCCCGTATCGGGAAGCGCTCACGCTGCAGCATGCCCTGTTTCACCGCGGCCACGAGGACTACCTGCTTTTCGTCGAGCACCCCCACGTCTACACCCTCGGGGTCCGGGCCCGGGCCGAGCACGTGCTCGTCGAGCCGAGAAGCGTCGGGGCGGAGCTCGTGCGGGTCGACCGGGGTGGCGACGTCACGTACCACGGGCCGGGACAGGTCGTCGGCTATCCGATCGTCTCGGTCACCCTCGGCCCCGGTGCGATCCCCGCCTACGTGCACGGGATCGAGACGCTCGTCATCGAGGCGCTCGCCGATCTCGGCCTGCCGACGGCCGGCCGACTCGAGGGCTATCCCGGGGTCTGGGTCGATGCGGACGGCCCGGCGCCGCGCAAGATCTGCGCCGTCGGGGTGCGGGTCTCGCGGGCCCGCTCGATGCACGGCTTCGCGCTCAACGTCGACACGGATCTGGCGATGTTTACGCACATCGTCCCCTGTGGCATCCCGGACAGGCCGGTGACGTCGCTAGCCGCTGAGGGACTTGGCGCGACAAGCGCTGACGTGATCGACGCCGTCGTCGGCCGGGCGGCCACCTCGCCCGTCTTCGCTGGAGCCGACGGCGAGCGGTCGATCGAACGTCAGGACGCTGCGGCCGCGCGGCGGGTCGGCTCGCCACGCGCTCCGGCAGGGCACCGGCTCGACACGACGGGGGTCGCGCCGACAAAGAGCGTCGCGATCAGCACCCGCAAACCTTCCTGGTTGCGGGTCGAGGCGTCGATGGGCGATGAGTACCTCGCGCTCCGCAAGACGATGCGCGCGCTCGACCTCGTCACGGTCTGCGAAGAGGCCGGATGCCCGAACATCTACGAGTGCTGGGCCGACGGGACCGGGACGTTCATGATCAACGGCGAACGGTGCACGCGGGCCTGCGGCTTCTGTCTCGTTGACACCGGTCGCCCGCACCCCCTCGACGGCGACGAGCCGGCACGCGTCGCCGAGGCCGTGGCGAAGATGGGGCTCGCTCACGTCGTCGTGACGGCCGTCGCCCGCGACGACCTCGCCGACGGCGGCGCGGGGGCGTTCGCGTCGACGATCAACGCCATCCGGGACCGCGCGCCCGGCACCACGGTCGAGGTCCTCATCGCTGACTGCAAGGGCGACGAGTCGGCGCTGCGGGTCATCTTCGAGGCACACCCCGACGTGCTGGGCCACAACATCGAGACCGTCCTGCGTCTCCAGCGTGCCGTGCGACCGTCGGCGTCGTACGCGCGCAGTCTCGCCGTGCTCGCCGCGGCGAAGGCCGCTGGGCTGACGACGAAGTCCGGGCTGATGCTCGGTCTCGGCGAGACCGAGTCCGAGGTCGACGGTGCCCTCGTCGATCTCGCCGCGATCGGCGTCGACATCGTGACGATCGGCCAGTACTTGCGACCTTCAGTGGCGCACCTGCCGGTCGTGCGTTGGTGGTCCCCGGCTGAGTTCGCGGCGCTGCGCGAGCGCGCCCTCACCTACGGTTTCGCCCATGTCGAGGCGTCGCCACTGACGCGTTCGAGCTACCACGCCCGGGAAGGGGCCGAGGCGGCGAGGCGGGTTACCGCCTCGGCGTGATCGCCGAGGCGGCCAGCAGGACGTGCCGCTGACGGAGGGGGCACGTGCGAGCACCGATCGTCTCGTCCGCGGTCGGTGCCGTGCCGACGCCTGTTGTCGTTCGGTTCCGCCCGACGAGCTTCCTGATCCGGTCGCCGGGACACGGCGGGTAACCTCGGGTTGTGGCCCTCGCCGTGAGATACCCGATTGTGCCGCCGGAACGCCCGGTTCTCGTCGTGGTGCTCGACGGTTGGGTCGACGCCGGTTTCGGCGCCGCGACCGCGGTCGCGGCACTGCTCGCCGAGATGACGACCGAGACGTTCGCGACGTTCCAGGCCGACGACCTCATCGACCAACGGGCGCGACGCCCCCGTCTGCGCATCGACGACGGGGTGCGGGCGAGCATCTCGTGGCCCGAGCTCCAGGTACTCGTCGGTCGGGACCGGATGGGCGCTGGTGTCGCGCTCCTCATCGGTCCGGAGCCCGACTACCGGTGGCGACCGTTCACCGCCGAGGTCGTTGCGCTGGCGCGTGAGCTCAACGTGCGACTCGTCGTGAGCCTTGGCGCCTTCCCGAACGCGACGCCGCACACGCGGCCGATCAAGCTCGCCGCCACGGCGTCGGACGCCGAGCTCGCCCGTAAGATCGGCGTCGTCCGCGGGTCGATCGAGGTGCCCGCCGGCATCGGCGAGGTGATTGGCGAAGCGTGCGTCGCCGCCGGGATTCCGTCGATCGGGTTGTGGGCGCGTGTGCCGCACTACGTCGCGGCGATGCCGTTCGCACCGGCGGCGCTGGCGCTTGTCGAGGGACTCTCTGCCATCTCGGGGTTGGTGATCGGGACCGACGGTCTCGAGAAGAGCGCCGCGGAGGCCCGTCGGCAGGTCGACGAGCTGATCGCCCAGTCAGCGGAGCACGAGGCGATGGTGCGGCAGATGGAGGAACAGTTCGACGCCGGGGGTGAGACTGCTCTCGACCTCGAGGGCGACCTGCCGACCGGCGACGAGATAGCTTCCGAGCTCGAGCGCTACCTGCGGGGCGAATCGGCGTGAGCGACCCGTCTGGGGCGCGCGGGTCGCGGGCTGAGGCGGTCGTGTTCGACATGGACGGTCTGCTCGTCGACACGGAGAAGATCTGGCTCCACGTCCACGCCGCCGTCTTCGACGAGATCGGTGTCGACGTTCGTCCGCTGCTCGGCCGCGGTCTTACCACCGGGATGCGAGTTGACGAGGCCGTGGGACTGTTTCGCGGCCTGCTCGGCTTCACCGGCCCGAGCGACTCGGAACTCGCGGCTCGGGTCGTCGACGGGGTCCTCGCCGCCATCCCCGGCGAAGCGCGCCTCTTGCCGGGCGCGCTCGAATCACTCGATTTCTGCGCGCGCAACGGGCTCGCCGTCGCCCTCGCTTCGGGCTCCGTCGCGCCGGTGATCGACGCCGTTCTCGCGCGCTTCGAACTGCACGACCGGTTCGCCGTTGTCGTCTCCGCCGAGGCGGTCGAGGCCGGCAAACCGCATCCGGAGGTCCTGCTTCTCACCGCGGCGAAACTCGGCACGGAACCGGTCCGCTGTGTCGTCGTCGAGGACGCCCTGAACGGCTGCATCGCGGCGAAGGCGGCGCGCATGCGGGTGGTCGCCGTGCCGGAGTCGGCGACCGCGTGTGACCCGCGCTGGGTGCTCGCCGATCTCGTTCTTGGCTCGCTCGTCGAGTTCGCCGGACCGGAGGTTTCCGCGCTCCTCGGACTCGTCCCGGCCGGTCGCGAGCTGTAGTCGCGCCGCGCGCCGGGCGCGGCCGGACGGAGGGAAGCGGACCGCCGGTACCGTCCGCCAGGTCGCCTTCGACCGAAAGCCCGTCTCGGGCAGGCGCGAAATCGCGTCCGAGGCGCGCTCGCGCACCAGAGAGCTCTCAGGAAACCCTGATCAAACTCACAGGCTCTGAGCGTAGGTTCATCCTGGTTCGATCGAGAACGAGGACGGTGGCACATGAGGACCGTTTCAACCCGTCAACGCTCACGTGGGCGCGCAACGCCCCTTGCGCGGGGCGTCCTCGGCGTCATGGTGGTGAGCCTCGCCGTCGCGGTCGTCGCGGTGAGCGGCGTCGCGGCGGCGTCGGCTTCGACGAAATCAACGACGAAGTCGACGACGCCGAAGAGCTCGGGCAAGTCGAAGTCCTCGTCCACCAAGACTTCGGACAGTGCCTACCTGGCGTGTCTGAAGAAGAACGGCGTGAACATCTCGGCGAACGGCTATCGGGGGTTCGGTCGGCCGTCTGGGGCAAGTGGCGCACCCGGTGGCGGGTCTTTCGGTTCCGGTGGCACGCGGCCGTCATTCCCCGCTGGTTCCGGTTCCGCGAACTTCTCGAAGTTCGAGAAGGCGGCCAAGGCGTGCGCGAGCCTGCGTCCGAAGGGTGCATTCGGCTTCGGTGGCGGCACGAGCTTCGGGAACTCGGCGGCGTTTGCCGCCTATCGCTCCTGTCTGAAGCTCCACGGTGTCACGCTCCCGACCGGGACGCGCCCGTTCGGCACGAAAAGCTCGTCGAGCACCGTGCCGTCGACGACGATCGCCTCTTCGAACCCGAAGGTGAAGGCCGCGGAGGCCGCCTGTGCGCCGCTTCTGCCGAAACGCACTTCGGGAAGCGGATCGAAGAGCTCTTCGAAAACGTCGTCGAAAAAGTCCTCGAAAAAGTCATAAACCCCGTCGGGCTAAGGAGCTGTAGCCGTCCATGAGAATCCATCCGAAGAAGTTCTGGTCGAAGGGCACGCTCGCCTACGTCGTGCTCATCGCGGTCATCTGCCTCGCCCTGGGATTCGGTCTCGATTCTGTCTACGGGAGCAGTTCTGCCTCGTCGAACTCGACCCGCACCGTGACCGTGGAACGCGGCACCGTGCAGGCGGTCGAGACGGCGTCGGGCAACGTCAGCTCGGCGAACTCGACGTCGCTCAGCTTCTCGACGAGCGGGACGTTGACCGCGGTCGATGTGGCAGTCGGCGACCAGGTGACTGCCGGCGAGGCACTGGCGACGATCGACGCCAAGCAGGCTCAGCAGGCGCTCACCTCGGCGAAGGCAGCCCTCTTGGGCGCTCAGGAGAACCTGACGAACGCCGAAGCAGGGGGCAGTTCATCCCAGCTCGCCCAGGACGCCGCCAACCTCAAGGCCGCCAAGCTGACGCTGCAGTCGGACGAGCAGCAACTGACCGCCGACGAGTCGTCGCTGGCGACGGCGAAGGATCGTTTGACGTCCGACACAAGACTCAGCTGTCCGGCGTCGAGTGGTAGCTCGGCGGCCAGCTCCAGCGCTTCCTCGACCTCGAGCACTTCCAGTTCCTCTTCCAGTTCGTCCAATACGGACTCCTCCGAGGGCTCGACGAGCTCGAGCAATGGATCCGGGGGCGGTGGGTCGGTCCAGTCGGCAGAGGAGTCCGTCGCCGACCCGACAACCGTCACGACAACGCCGACGACCTCGCAACCGGCGGTGACGACTGAGACCGCGAGCGCCATCACGACGAGCGGCGCGACGCTCAACGCCGACGTCGATCCCGATGGCGTGGACACGAGCTACTTCTTCCAGTACGGCACGACCTCGGCGTACGGCTCGACGACCGCGACAAGTGACGCCGGTTCCGGCTCGGCGGCGGTCTCGGTCGGCACCGCGCTCAGCGGACTGACGTCGGGCAAGACCTACGACTACCGAGTCGTCGCGACGAACTCGCTCGGAACGAGCTACGGATCCGAGGAGAGCTTCACGACGAGCTCCTCGCCGACGGCGACGACCGGTTCGGGCAGCGGGGCGACGACGACGACGATCACCCTCTCGGGCACGGTGAACCCCGGGGGCGTCGACACCAGCGCCCATTTCCAGTACGGCACGACGGCGGCGATGAGCGGCCGAACCGCGGCGATCGACGCCGGCGCGGGCACGACCGCGACATCGGTTGAGGCGGTCGTGACGGGACTGAAGCCGGACACGACGTACGACTTCCGGCTCGTCGCCACGAGCTCGCTCGGCACCGCTCGCGGCGTGACGCAGACCTTCTCGACGGCAGAGAGCTCCTGTGCTTCGGACAGAACGACGATCACCAGCGACGAACAGACGGTCGCGCGCCAGAAGTTGACCGTCCAGGAGCAGCAGCAGAGCATCGCCTCGACCGAAGCCGGTGACGTGACGAGCCCGGTGACGATCGTCGAGGACCAGGCGGCCGTCGCCGCCGACGAGGACACGTTGAGCAGCGACGAAGAAGCGCTGAGCGAGACGACTCTCACCTCCCCCATCGCTGGCACGGTGACTGCGGTCAACGGTTCGGTCGGCGAGACGGTGGGCAGTTCGAGCTCGTCGTCGAGCTCGAACGGCGGGAGCAGCTCGGCCGCCGCGTCGACGAGTTCGGCCAGCTCCTCCTCGTCGTCGAGCTCCGGGTTCATCACGATCACGAACCTCCACAGCCTCGAGGTCGTCGCTCCCTTCGCCGAGGCCGACATTTCGAACATCACCGCCGGGGACCCGGCGACGGTGTCGCTCGCCGCGCTGCCGGACACGGACCTCGAGGCGACGGTCACCGCCGTCTCGCCGACCTCGACGGTGTCGAGCAACGTCGTCACCTACGACGTGACGATCGCGATCAAAGATCCTCCCTCTGACGTGAAGGTCGGCATGACCGCCGACGTCACCGTCATCACCGCCTCGAAGACCGGCGTGCTGGTCGTGCCGAGTGCCGTCGTGACGACGACCGGGACGGTTTCCACCGTCACGTTGCTCGAGCACGGCACGACGACGACGCGCCAGGTCGTCGTCGGTCTCGTCGGTAGTTCGATGACCCAGATCGTGAGCGGGCTGAAGGTCGGCGACGTCGTCGTCGAGCCGACGGTGAGCGTCTCCTCGACTTCCACGTCCAGCTCGAGCTCGTCCTCCCGTTCAAGCTTCTTCGGCGGTGGCGGGATTCCCGGAGGAGGGTTCGGCGGCTGATGACGGGCTCCGCGACGGACGAGCTTCCCGCTCGTCGCCGACCGATCATCGAGATCAAGCAGGTCTCGAAGATCTACGCGATGGGTGAGGCCGAGGTGCACGCCCTGCGCGGCGTCTCCCTGACGATCGAACGTGGCGACTTCGTCGCCATCATGGGTGCCTCGGGTTCCGGCAAGTCGACGATGATGCACATCCTCGGGTGCCTGGACGTGCCGACGAAGGGTTGGTACTGGCTCGACGGTGTCGACGTCCGGGGGCTCGACGAGGTGACGCTCTCGATCGTGCGGAGCCGCAAGATCGGCTTCGTCTTCCAGGCCTACAACCTCATCCCGCGCACGACGGCGCTCGCCAACGTCGAGCTGCCGCTCGCCTACGCGGGTGTGCGACCGAAGGAGCGGCGCCGCCGCGCCGTCGAGGCGCTCGAGAACGTCGGGCTCGCCGACCATCTCGGGTACTTCCCGAACCAGATGTCCGGCGGACAGCAGCAGCGCGTCGCCGTCGCCCGGGCGATCGTGACGAATCCCGCACTCATCCTCGCCGACGAGCCGACCGGGAACCTCGACACCGCGGCCGCCGAGGACGTCATGCACATCTTCAGCCTCTTGAACGCCGCCGGGCGGACGGTCGTGCTCATCACGCACGAGGCGGACCTGGCCGAGTTCGCCAAGCGCGTCCTGCGACTGCGCGACGGCGAGATCGTCAGTGACGTTCGCAGCGTTCCTGTCGAAGGGTTGCCGCCGCGACTCCACGCCGAGCACACGATTCGGACAGCGAGCATGGCGTCATGAGCTGGTGGGACAACTTCGTCATCGCCCTGCAGGGGGTGACGTCGAACAAGCTGCGTTCGATGCTCACGATGCTCGGCGTCCTCATCGGCGTCGCGGCGGTGATCATCCTCGTCGCCGTCGGCACGGGTTCGTCGGCTCAGGTGCAGGCGAACATCAACCGCCTGGGCACGAACACGATCACCGTGCTCAACCTCGGGCACTTCGGCGGGCGCGCCACCGTGGGGACCGAGACGAGCGCGGGCACGATCACGCTCGCCGACGTGCGGCAGATCGAGAACCCGGTGGATGCTCCCGACGTCGCGTCGGTCTCGCCGGTCGTCTCGACGTCGACCGACGCGACCTACAGCGGGGCGAGCGACTCCGACGCGGAGGTGACCGGGAGCACGCCGACGTACCTGACGGCGAGCGACTACACGGTCGAAGCGGGGTACTCGATCACGAGTTCCGAGGTGACGGGCCGCGAGCGGGTCTGTGACATCGGCCAGACGGTCGTCACCGACCTCTTCGGGACGGCGAACCCGCTCGGACGGACGATCCAGATCGGCTCGTCGAGCTTCGAGGTCGTCGGCGTGCTGGCGACGAAGGGCTCGACGGGAGTTACCAACGAGGACAACGTCATCATCGCGCCGTACACCGCGGTGCAGGACGAGCTCACCGGGGAGTCCCAATCCTTCAGCGAGCTCCTCGTCCAGGGCAAGTCTTCGGCGACGCTCGACCGCGCCGAGAGCGAGGTGGAGTCGATTCTCGCCACCGCGAACGACGTCTCCGTCGCGGATCTGCCGTTCGAGATCGTCAACCAGGCGAGCCTCGTCAGCACGGCAGAGTCCACCTCGAGCACGTTCACGGTGCTGCTCGCGGCAGTCGCCGGGGTCTCGCTGCTCGTCGGCGGGATCGGGGTCATGAACATCATGCTCGTCTCTGTGACGGAACGGACGCGTGAGATCGGCATCCGCAAGGCGATCGGGGCACGCAAGTCGGTGATTCTCGCCCAGTTCCTCTACGAGTCGGTGCTGCTGGCACTGCTCGGAGGGATCGCCGGTGTCATCGTCGGATTCGTCGGATCACACTTCCGGATCGACGGAGTCATGCCGGTGATCGCGCCGTATTCGATCGTGCTGGCGCTCGGCGTCTCCGTCGCGGTCGGTGTGTTCTTCGGCTTCTACCCGGCCAATCGGGCGGCGTCGCTCCGACCGATCGACGCACTTCGATATGAGTAGCAGGGAGCAATCGATGGCCAACTACGAAACTGGTGACTCCGGCGCGACGCCGAGTGAGCGCGTGCCCGACGAGCTCGCGCTCCCGCCTTCCGGACCGGACGGGTTCGACGGCAGCGTTCTTGGCGCAGAGGACTGGCCGATCCAGCAGGCCAAGCGCGGCGTCCGCCTGCGCACGCCGACGGCGGTTCTCGTCGCGCTCGTGCTGCTCGCCGGGGGGTTCTGGGGGGGAGCGATCCTCCAGAAGAACGAGGGCGGAGCGAGCACGAGCGGATTCTCGGCGGCGCGGTCCGCCTTCGCCCGCGGCGGTCTCTCGAGATCGGGGATCTCGTCGTTGTTCGGAGCGGGCGGTACCTCGAGCGGGGCGACGACCGGCACCGTGACCGACATCATCGGCAAGGCGCTCTACGTGACGAACTCCGCCGGCGATCTTGTCAAGGTGACGCTCAGTCCGTCGGCCAAGGTCACCCGGAACGCCGCCTCGACGCTCGCCGACCTGAAGATTGGCGACACGGTGATCGTCGAGGGGGTCAAGACGTCGGCTGGCGCGATGACGGCTTCATCGATATCGGCCACTGCCGCCGGGGTGACCTCGGGATTCAGTTCCGCCGCTGTCAGCGGCGGTTAGAGGAGGACTCCAGAGCCGGGAACGGCCGGCGCGGCGAAGAGTCGAGCTCGCCCGGGCGGTCGTCGTCGCGGTCAGTGAGTAGAGATCGTCAGCGTCGCCGCCTCGGGTCGCGTCAACGGCCAGGCCACGGCAGCAGCGACGAGGGCGCGCGGACCTCGCGGCCACTGTCGAGGTGGCGGAGCCCGGCGCAAGACCGCCGGGCACGATGTGGTCCGTTTCTAGACGACGATATTGACGAGGTTCGGAAGTCGGACGACGATGCGGCTCGGCGTCTTGTCGCCGACTAGTTCGGCGACCTTTTCCGAGGCGAGAGCGAGCCGGACAGCGTCTTGCTCGCTGATCGACGCGTTGACCTCGATCCGGTCGCGCAGCTTGCCGTTCGTCTGGACGACCATCGTGACCCGGTTCTCGACGAGAAACGACGCTTCGGCGACCGGCCAGGATTCCTCGTGCACGTGACCGCCACGGCGCTGTTCCCAGGCCTCCGCTGCCAGATGGGGGGCGAGCGGCGCGAGCAGCTTGAGCAAGGCGTCGACGGATTCGTCGATGACGGCGGGCTCGGCGCCGTCGTGCCGGGCGCGGTAGATCGCGTTCGTGAACTCCATTAACGACGAGACGGCCGTGTTGAACCCGTAGCGGCCGAGGTCGTTCGTCACGGAGTCGATCGTGCGATGCATGACGCGCCGGAGGTCGTCGTTCACCTTCGATGACCTCGCGGCATGCGCCGGCCCGGTCGATCCGGCCTCGTCTTCATCGCCGACCGCCAGTCGCCAGACGCGCCGCAGGTAGCGGGCACAACCGTCGATGATCTCGTCGGACTGGGGCGTCCAGTCGAAATCGTCGACGGGGGGCGCGACGAAGAGGTGGAAAAGGCGGAGCGCGTCGGCGCCGACGGTCTGGAAGTACTCGTCGGGCGAGATGACGTTGCCCTTCGACTTCGACATGGCCCGGCCACCGAGCCGGATCATCCCCTGGCAGAATAGCTGCGTGAACGGCTCACGGATCTCTTGTGGCGCCAAGCCGAGGTCGCCGAGGGCGCGGGTGTAGAAGCGGGCGTAGAGCAGGTGGAGGATGGCGTGGGTGATCCCGCCGATGTACTGGTCGACCGGCATGAAGTGCCGGACCGCGGCGACATCGACCGGCTCGTCGTCGTCCCGTGGCGAGCAGAACCTCATGAAATACCAAGACGAATCGACGAAGGTGTCCATCGTGTCGGTCTCCCGGGCCGCCGGCCCGCCACAACGCGGGCACGTCGCCTCGAGGAACGCCTTGTGGTGCCTGAGGGGTGACTCCCCGGTCGGCAGGAACTCGACGTCCTCGGGCAGCAGCACCGGGAGGTCGGCTTCGGCCACCGCGACGGCGCCGTCGTTCGGGCAGTAGACGACGGGGATGGGGCACCCCCAGTAGCGCTGGCGGCTGATCAGCCAGTCCCGCAGCCGGTACTGCACGGAGCGTTCGCCCACACCCTGGTCGACGAGCCACTCGGTCGCCCGTTCCTTGGCGGTGTCGATGTCGAGCCCGTCGAGGAAGCCGCTGTTGATCTTCGTGCCCGGACCGGTCCAGGCTTCGCCCGCGAAATCCTCCGGAGGTGCGACGGTGCGCACGACCGGCAGGCCGTGGGCGACGGCGAAGTCGTAGTCGCGCTGGTCCTCGGCGGGAACGGCCATGATCGCCCCGGTGCCGTAGGTCGCGATCACGTAGTCGGCGACGTAGATCGGCACCGACTCGTTCGTGAACGGATTGACGCAGCGGCTCCCGGTGAACACCCCACGCTTCTCGCCCCCGCTGTCGGTCTCCATCCGTTGCCGGTCGGACTCGATCGCCGCCGCCCGGCAGAGTTCGGTGACCGCCTCCTTGTGCTCGGCGGTCGTGAGCTCGTCGACGAGGGGGTGCTCCGGGGCGAGGACGACGTAGGTGACTCCGAAGCCGGTGTCCGCCCGTGTCGTGAAGACCTCGATCGAGAGGTCGGGGTGGGCCTCGACGCCGAGGCGCATCAGGACGCCTTCGGAGCGGCCGATCCAGTTTCGTTGCATCGTTTTCACCCGTTCGGGCCAGTCGAGCCCGTCGAGCGCGGCGAGGATCTCGTCGGCGTACTTCGTGATCCGCAGGAACCACTGTTCGAGGAGCCGGCGTTCGACGACGTCCCCGGATCGCTCGCACGTGCCGTCCGAGAGCACCTGTTCGTTGGCGAGCACGGTCTGACAGCCGGGACACCAGTTCACCGGGGCCTTGTGCCGATAGGCGAGGCCGGCTTCGAGGAGCCGCAGGAAGATGAGCTGGTTGAAGCGCATGTACTCGGGGTCGTGGCTCCTCAGCTCGCGGCGCCAGTCGTAGACGGCTCCGAGCCGGACGACACTGGAACGCAGTTCTGCGATGCGCGCCTCCGTGTACTCGCGGGGGTGTTTCGCGCCCCCCTTGATCGCGGCGTTCTCGGCCGGCAACCCGAACGAGTCGAAACCGAAGGGGGAGAGCACGGCGTATCCCTGCATCGTCCGGAACCGCACGAGGACGTCGCCGAAGGTGTAGTTGCGGATGTGGCCCTGGTGGGCAGGTCCACTCGGGTAGGGGTACATCGAGAGCACGTAGTACGGGGGACGTGGGTCGTCGAGCTCGACCTCGTAGGTGCCTTCTTCAACCCAGCGTCGTTGCCAGCGCGTCTCAACTTCCTCGAAGTCGTAGTTTGCCCTCATCGGGGGCAAAGACTACCGAGCCGAGAAGGGCCCATCGCTGCACTGGCACGGCGATCGAGGTGTTCGACACTGGCCGGTCCGCGTCTCGTGGGAGCTCCAGGGCATCTCGGCGTAAGATCGCCGTTCACGGCGGCGAAGAGTCTCGGCGTCGAGGTTCGACGGCACAGGAGGTGGCACGAGCGGGCGTCGGTTCAGCAAGTGACGAACCTCTCGGGGGCGTAGCTCAGTTGGTAGAGCGCTTGACTGGCAGTCAAGAGGTTCGCGGGTTCGAGTCCCGTCGCCTCCACTGAGAATCCCAGTTCAGACGTGGTATCAACTATTTTTCCAGTTCGCCAAGCTACTCTAAGCCGAAATGTAGCCAATCGTGTAGCCACAGATTGCGGGAGTTAGCGTGGCAGCCACGAGCAACCGGTCCGCGCGACGCGCCCATGGCGAAGGCTCGATCTATCGCCGTCTGGCCGACGGCCGCTGGGTCGGTTCGATCGAGCTCGGCTCGCAGGGCGGTCATCGCCGTCGCAAAGTCGTCTACGGCAAGACCGAGGCCGAAGTCGTCGGCAAGATCAGGCAGCTGCACTTTGAACTCGCTCGAGGCCTGCCACCCGCGAACAGCCGGATGACTGTCGAGGAGCTGCTCCGCCGCTGGCTCAGCGATGTCGTTGCCGGACGCGTCACGCCCTCGACGCTCCGCAACTACCGAGACATCGCCGAACAGCACATCATCCCCGTCCTCGGCAAGCGGCGGTTGATCGCGCTCACCCCCGCAGATGTGCAGTCACTCCTCCGCCAGAAACAGGAGTCCCGGCTCCCTCGCCGCGTCAGCACGAAGAAGGGAGTCGTCGAGCACCCGGCAACCGGCGGTTACTCGTCGCGTACGGTCAAGCTCATCCGTGGCGTACTCGGCCAGGCCCTCGGTCAGGCGGAGCGATGGGGGATGGTCGCCCGCAACGTCGTGACGCTTACTGACGGGCCTCGAGAGGTTCCGTCTGAGGGTCGCACCCTGACACCCAAACAGGCCCGGGCGCTCCTCGATGCCGCGCGCGGTGAACGCCTGGAAGGAGTATTCGTTCTCCTGCTCTCTCTTGGACTTCGCACAGGCGAGGTCTTCGGCCTGCGTTGGGCCGACGTCGACTTCGACAACGGCGTTGCCACCGTGGCCCAGGTTCTTTCTCGCGTCGATAGCCGCCTCGTCCTCGGCCCTCCGCAGACCGAACGAAGCTGGCGGAGAATCAACCTCCCACGACAGGTCGCGTCGTCTCTGCGCGCGCATCGAACCTGTCAGGCCGCCGAACGGGCTTTCCTCGGTGACGCCTGGCAGGACAGCGGCCTCGTCTTCACAAACGAAGCAGGGGCGCCCGTCGACCCGTCGAACTTCCGAAAGATCTTCGACCGGGTGACGAAGAGGGCGGGTCTCTCCGGTTGGCATCCCCATGAACTCCGCCACTCCTGTGCTTCCATACTTCTCGCGCAAGGTGTGCCCTTGGAGGTCGTCTCCGGCGTCCTCGGGCATTCCTCGATTCGCATCACCGCCGACTTCTACAGCCACATCCTCGATCCGCAGCGCGAGCAAGCCGCCGAAGCGATGAGCGCAGCACTTTGGGGAGAGTGACACAGGGCGCTGTTCAGTTTCGTCGAGCCCGTTGATAAACGCGACGAGATCGACCCAGCGGATCGGCCGGCGACGTCCGATCTTCACGCTCGGGACGATTCCCCCGGCAAGTCGTGTTTGGAGATAGGTCCCGCTCGTCGCTGCGCCCGCCGGTTCGGTGTCAGCTAAAGAGAGCCGATTCCAAGCAACGCAGGCGGTGCGAGCGATCGGGAGGTGGAGGGCGTGTGCTCCTCTCGCTCGTTGACGTCGACAACAAGCACGCTTGCGAAGGTGTAAGAAGGTCCGCGGCCGCTGGGAAAGCCGCGCTCGCGAGAGAGGCCTCGTGCGATGGAGAATGGATCACTACGGCGTGGCACTCTTAGATGCACCGCCACGTTGGTTGCTGGGGTGTTGCTGGTCGGTTCCGTTCTTTCTGTCCCAGCAGGCGCGGTGGCGAGGCCATCGAGTGCTCGGTCAGCGGCGAACAAGCCGGGCGCAATCTGTGGCGCGGACAAGCTCGGTAGGAAGGCAAAGGACGGGAAACTCATACTGATCTGTAAGAAGGTCAGCAAGCACGACCGGTGGGAAGTGTTCACGGCGGTCAAGAAGACTGGCGTGAAGGGGCCAACGGTCGCACAAGTGAAGAAATCGTTCGCAGCGGATGTGGATCCGGCAGAATCCACAATGAAGACCGTCCTGGCCAAGGCCGAGGCTCCCGGCTTCAAGCTGACTCCGGCCAACGTGGCGTCGCTCGCCGCGCCCCTCATTGCCGCTTGTCAGAAGATGGACACCGAGCTTTCTGCCCTGCACGCGACCGGCACAATCGGGAGTGAAATCCAGGCATACGTGGCCCAGGACCGAGTGATTGTCGGTATTCTCCAGTCAGCCGGAACTCAGACGTCGGTGACCATCCTGGCATGGGCGAAAACGCTCCAGAAGAACGCCCAAATCCTCAAGCAGGATTCCACCGTTCTGCGGTCAGCCCTCGGATTGCCGCCAGCGTTCTAGGCGAGCCACCAGCCGACCGAAACGGAGCAGCTCGCCATCTGACGACGAAGTCCCCGGTAGTGCGGCAACGCGTGACGCCTTGGGGCGGAGTCGGAACCATCACCAGACGGTTCCACGATGCCTCGCGAGGTGTGATGACGGGTTTGACCATGTCTGATCAGCCCGGGTGTTCGTTGAGCGAGCCGTACCCAGCCCAGGAGACGTCCGGAGCTCGGTCGGCCTCGGTTGCGGGTCGCCGGCCGGGATGGTCCCGGTCGCGGTAGCGATGCAACGTGGCCGCGGTGAACTTGCAGTCGGCTCCCAGCCGCCTTCGGGATCGACGACTCGGTTGGTGCGCCGTGGCCTTTCCGGCGGGTGCTACGAGGCAGCGGTGGTGTGTTCGATCGGGGACACCTCCGGACACCGGTAGGAAGGGACGCCCATTGGCTGGAGGCGATACCGCGCCGTTGTCCGTGACACACCAGCTCCGCCTGTGAAGATCCTGCGGAGGTTGATCGATGACGGATCTTTCTCGTGCCTCGTTGGACGGGAGAGCTCGCCAATCGGGCGCCCGCCGTGATCGAGCGGGCGATGATCTCGTTGCCGAACACGAAGTCCTCGGCGCTCAACCCGCGGGAATCCGCGCTGAGCTGCTGCCTGTCGAATGCCCGGAGTCCCGTGCGATACTCGGGAAGTTCTTGGTGAAACTGTGTTCTGGACGTGGGTGGGACGCGATTGGCAGCGCAGTTATCTCGTGACGTATTCAAGGCGGCTGGGTTGTGGGCGCGCGTCTCGGTTCCGAGGACGATCTCGTGCTGTCCGTCGGCGATCGTTGTTGCCAAGGCTGGAGGGGGGAGCGCTGGTAGTCGGGTGGACGATCTCGACGATGTCGACGCCAGGTGCGAGCACTGCTCGGTAATGGGTTCTCCGGTTGCCCCGTATTCGCGCACCGCTGAGTGTCGACGGACAAAGAGGACTGGGGCGCGGGCGCTGTCGACCCTGTCGTTGGTGCTGGCTCCACCGACGAGCAGCAACTTGTCGACGACCGGACGGCCGACCTCGTCGGTGGCGCCACAAGGTGAACAAGGCATTGTCGGCGGGGGCACGATGACGATCCGTTTGTCTTCGGGTGTCACGCGATGGTGACCGGCACCACACGACAACGACATCTCCGTCCGAACCGGTTGGGGCGTCTCCTCGAGACGATCGCCGTTCTCGCATCCCCCGGTGTCTTCTACTTCGTGCTGCGTCTCCGGGGGATGGCTCCTGTCGGTCTCCCCGACCCGAGCATGCACACGACCTTCATCGTCGACCCCCGCGACATCTTCACCCGCTACGCGGCGGTGTTCGCGTCGACGGCCCGCATGCGCGAGGCGGCCCGGGTCGGGTTTCTCGTTCCTGGCCGTGCCGCCTACTTGCTCTTCGGGGCTGTCGGTGGTTTCTTCACCTTTCGTTACGTCCTCGCGCTCGTCGCGATCGTGCCCTTGTACGTGCTTCTTTTCCGCCTCTACGGCCGCTGGGCGGGATGGGTCGGCATCGCCGCCGTGATGAGCAACCCCGTCTTCGTCACGGCCTGGGGGACGGACTACCCGGACTCGGCGGCGATCTCCTACCTCACCGGCGGGCTCTGCGCGCTCGCCATGACGGACCGAGTCAAGCACCGGCCCTTCTGGCTGACTCTGGCGGCGGGGCTGCTAACACTGGCGGTTTGGTCGCAAGCCGCCGTCGCACCGCTCGTCGCCGCGGTGCTCCTCGCCTACGCCTTCGTGCGGCTGTTGCGCGTGCGCCCGCACTTAGTGCGGGACGGAGTCGTGATGTTCGGCACGGCGGTCGTCGTGACCGGGCTGTTGGCCATCGGGTCACGACTGGCGCTCGGCCAGCTCAACTTCGTCACGCCCACCTGGCAGGCGGCGCGCTACCTCGACACGCCGGCCCAGGAGGCGATATGGCACTCAGCGAACTGGCGCTGGGTGCTCTACGACTCCTACCTGCTCGTCCCCCCCGCCGCCCTCGCCGCCTATCTCGTCGTCTTCGCCCGCCGGTGGCGGCAGATCGGAACCCCACAGCTCCTCGTCGGGCTAGCCGCCGCTTTCTCCTTCGGTGTCGCCGCCTACCTGCAGTTCGCTGGCCACGTGCAGATGCTCGAGATGCACTACTTCTCCTCGATGCTGTGGGCGGCGGTCGTCATCGTGCTGGCGTTGACGCTCGCCGAGCTGGCGGAGCCGTTTGTTGACCGCGCCGGGGTGCGGCGACACGACAGCCGCGGTGCCGGATCCCGTTCGGCCGGGGCGTGGGGCGCCCGGGTGGCATGGGGAGCCGTCCCGCCACTCCTTCTCGTCGCCGTCGCACTCGGCTACGAGGCGGACCCCCATGTCCCGGCGATGAGGCTCGATCCCTGGGGTTGGATCGTTGCCGCGATCGTCGTCGTGGCGGCGCTCGTCTGGCGATTCGGTGTGGGGTCCAGGACGCACGCCGGGCACCGCCGATCGCGGGCGGGGTGGTGGCGCGTCGTCGTCGCGCCGGTCGTGCTCGTCGTCATCGCTGGCGCGTTGCTCGTCCTCACGGTGGCGCCGGAGGTGCCACACCGGCACCTCGCCGGCACCCAGCGCGACCCGCGGCCCGCCTACACGAGCGCGCTCGGCGCAAGCGACACCTTCTATGTCGACGAGTACCAAGTCGTTTCCGAGTTGCCAGGCTTCGTCGGTCATCCCACCTACCCCGGTGAGCAACTCCTCCTTTGGTGGCCCGATCAGCAAACCCGCTTGCTGATCGAGCCTGCCGGTATCTTCCATGCCGGGTTCAACAGGGTCACGGGTGCCTTCCCTGAGCTGAGCGGCCCCGGCAAGAGGAAGATCGAGTCCCGGCGGCCCGCGCAGATCCTGCTTGTCAGCTTCTCGGGCGAGGGTTTTTCACAGGCGGTGCGCTCGCTGGCGCCCTTCGAGCCCGCGGTCGTCCGGCGCGGCGTCCTTGCCGACGGCGCCTTCCGACTCCACGTCTGGCTCATCGACCTCGGTCGCTACCTACGTTGACGTCGGCTGATCGTCGATGACCTCGGGGACAGTCGTCGACAACTCCCGGCTCACCCTGCTTCGCTGAAGCGAGTGACCCGCCTGCGCGAGCGAGCTCCATGCACGTTGCATGGCCTGGAGCGCTCGTCGACGAACGCGATCACGAAGCGAGCACCCGGGAAATCTGGGACGGGGTGCCTCGATCTTGTGGTTACCGCCACTGAAAGCGATTGCAGCGAGCGCGAGCCCTGCGACAAGTTCCCACTCGTTGAAGAATGATTGCTTGTTCGCGAGGTTGAATGTCGCCATCACGAAGGCCGAACTGACGAGGAAGCCTTTCGTGTCCTTCGCTCCCCGCCAGAGAGCAAGACCGATCGCGGCAACGGTGGCGACAGCGGTCACCGCGAAGTAGGCATGCCAGTGATGCAGGACTGCCGTCGTAAAGAGGGACAAGGAGGTGAGCCGGGCGGGATAACGAAGGTTGTAGAGCAAAGTGCCCTCGACAAAGCCAGCCGGGGCTACCAAGTACCAGGGCAACAGGAAAGTCACCGCTCCACCGACGGTGATGGCGGTCCTTCGCCAACCGAAGTCTTCCCAGACGACGGCGAGGGGAACGAGCAGCCACACGTACTGTTTGCTGACAAGGGCGGCACCAAACGCGAGCATGGCGATGCGCTTGTGTCCGCGCGTGCAGGCGTAGGCAGCAGCGGAGATCTCGAACAGCACAACGGGATCGATCCAGGCTTGTCCGATTCCATAGAGCCCAGCCGGGTAGAGGACAGCCAAGCAGCCGAGCATCGTCCCGCTGCGTCCACCACGAGCGCGCATGAGGATGAGCGCCGTTAGGACGAAGGCGACAAGTTCGCCATAGCGAACGTCGTGTGTCACCAAGTAGAACGGCCAGAGGAAGACTGCGCAGCCGGGGAAGTAGGAAAATGCGTTGGAGTCCTGTCCCGGGGGAGCGAACCAATGGAGCGTGTACATGCTCTGCCCGTGTGACAGGCCATTCGCCGCTGCTTGCAGCTCATACCACACATCGATGAACGGGTTTGGGTCCGCGAGGACCATCGCGACTCCGGCCCAGAACATCAGCGCTATCAAGATGTAGGAGACGAGGCGTGGTACCGGCACGCGGAAGATGAACATACCTGCCACGAGGATTGCCAAGAGCGCGGTGATCGTGTGACTCAGGTAGAGCTGAGAGCCCGATGCGTACGGCGAGCTGTCAGTGTGGACGAGTGCTGCGAAGACGACAACGGCGATTGCAACGCCGAAGACCGCATGCTCGTCGCGTGATCGTTGCGGCCGGGACCCGACAATCGTCAGAAAGGCCAGGATAAGAGTGGCCATCGAGACCAAGGTGACGGCTGCCACCGAATAGGCGCCACCCAGTAATGCCGTGCTGCCGGCAATTGCCGACCAAGTGGCGATCAGCGGAAGATCAGTGTCTGTGGCGGCGAACCAGCGATGCCTGTGCGCACCGTGCCAGGTGGGCTTCTCGCAGCCGGTTTGGGGTGTCACTGAAGGTTCATCCTGCAAAGCGGTGACCTGTTGATCGTCGTGCGCACGGAGATGGGTGCCTCGGACCGCTGCGCCGGTTTGGAGCAAATGGAAATCTGACGTCGTCTGGCGGTGAGGAAGGTCCGGCTGGCGGACGTGTTGAACACACCGAGCACCGACGTCGTGACGTCACTCTGACCTCGGTCCCGACATCCACAGGTGCTTCATGTGCAATCAACCTTCGCCAAGCCAGGAAGGCGGTGAACAGTGTGTGCGCTTGTCGGTTGAGACGGACAACACGCTATATGGAAGGTGTGCTTAGAGGCTCTGCGGACAAGATATTAAGGATCGATCCCAGAGGACGCGGGCGTCGGTCCGAGAAACGGGGGACGGACAGTTCAGGCAAGTGACGTGGTTGGAATGGCCGAAGCCGATTCGAACGGTGAGCTCGAGATCACCGAGGGCAGCGATCAGGTAGTCGCAAGAGTCACTCGTGCCGAAGAGTCAGGACCGAGCAGATCCGAAAGAGGGTGGCCATGGTCAAGGACTAAGCTAAAGGCGAAGCACCCACCGGTCAGACAACTGGGAGATTTCGCTGAGCGGCCCTGGGGAGTTTGAGATATCGGCGGCATTGAACCATCGTCGGGGTGCTGAGGCGCTCTGAGCGTGGGAGCGTCGACCCTATGCGCGCTGACTCTATATATAAGATTTTCCCGTCGAATCTGCGAAAGGGGGCATCTCCAGTCATGATCGCAATGCCTGACGCAGTGGGGCCCGAGGCAGGCACGTGTTCTGACGCTCTTGAGGTTCGCTGGCGTCGTCACCTCATTCGCCTTGCGGTCGTGGCGTTGGTGTCGTCGCTTGTCCTGGCCGGTTGCAGCTCATCGTCCGCTGTCACACCTGCGCAGTCACTGAACGCTGGCTTGGCTGCATTCTTGACGCGGAACTACCCCTTGGCTCGAGCTGATTACAAGGCGGTTCTCAAAGAGGATCCGACTAATAAGTACAGGTTGGACAAGATCGCGTGGTACGACCTTGGGGTCCTCGACCAGAAGCTCGGCGATAGATCGGCGGCGAGGTCGGAATACGCGCAAGCCTTGAAGCTTGATCCGAAGTACGTTGATGCGCTTTACAACATGGGGGTTCTGGAGACCTCCACGGATGTGAGCGTGGCGATCAATCTGTACCGTCGTGCATTGGCCCTGGCTCCGAAGAGTCCGGACATCAGGTGGAATCTGGGTCTGCTTCTTTATGACACGGGGCACGTGGCCCAAGGACGTGTGCTCCTTAAGAGCGCTATCGAACTCAGTCCTTCGATTGCGGCCAGGTTGCCGAAGAACGTGACGCTCTAGGCCTGGAAGTTTCGCTGACGGGAGTAGGTCGGTGGGCTTGGTGGCCGCGGGCACCGCGCGGCGGACAACATCGAGGTGTCGACCAACGGCTGTCGGTGAGCGATTCCGCTCCGCATTCGAGCCTGGAAGCGTGAGAGCGGCAATATGGTCTGCTGCAGGTCTGGTTGACACCGTGACCTGCCCCCGGAATCCTTTCCTCATTCGCTTGCGAGATCGGGCCCTGAAGAAAGGCTGATCTCAGGCCTCGTGCCTATCGAGAAGAATTCCGGCGGATGGCGGTCGCGCTGGCGCGTCCTCGTCAAGGCGATCCAGTGACGGGGGCAGAGTCGCCGGTCAACCGTGGGAGGTGGCCGCCTCGATTCTGTCGCGATTGCCCGTTCGCTTACTGGGGTGTGTTCGTCTTCGACGGTCCCAGTACAACGGCCCGAAACCGAGGGCGAGAAGCGCCATCAAACCGAGCGCGAAGAGTTCGGGATAGTCGGGATAAGCCCTATACCGGAATATGACAACGTGAGTTCCCGGACCGACTCGGACGCCGACGTACGCCGGGGCGATCATCTCGGTTGGCTCCGGTCGACCGTCAACCGAGACAGTCCACCCTGGGTCGAAGGTCACTTTGAGCACGACGACAGCGGTGCGCTTCACCGTTACCGCCGCCAGCACCTTCCCTTCGGCAAGGTTGTCGGATTGGCCAATGACCGTTCCGGCTGGTCCCTTCGGGTGCTCTGCCGACGAGAGGGTCGGCGTGGCGGCTTGTCGGCCTCCGAATCTCACCACCGGGTACAGGGCTTCGCTAGCGAGGTTTGAGCGCACGAACGGAGCGGAGTCCGCACCCATGTGCGCCTTGTTCTCGACAAGGGCAGGACCGTACGTGTCGACCACCTGGACGTAGCTGTTGTGCGGAAGGAACCAGAGTTGGTACGGGCCGGCTTCTTGGAGAAGTCGCGCACCTGGTGGCGCCGCGTGACCCTTTGGAAGGATGACGAAGCGCACTCCAAAGAGTGCGAAGTCAGCAGGGATCGTGTCATCGAAGTACGACTCGGGGTCGCTCATGAGCGAAGCGGTTCGATTCGTGAAGCCGATCTCGTCGACTTGGTCGTTCGAGAGATATTCGGAAACCGGCACCAAACCGACCCTGAAGCGCGCCCCCCAGCCCCAGAAAGCCATGCCGGCATAAACGCGTCCGCCTCCAATGCGTTTCACGGTCGCGACCAGCTGATCAACCTGCATTTCTGCCGTAGTTGCCGAGCGCTGCGAGGCGATGAAGTGCGCGTCGACTGTTTCGTGACTGGCGATCTCGGTCCACATCGGTGCTGTCATGGCGATAATCAAGCCGGCGAGCAGAGTTCTGGCGAGCACAAGAAACCAGCCCTTGCGCAACCACTCCTCGATCCCGCTTCCGAGTGCTCGGCGTGCACCAGCCAGGGCGAGTTGCCCGACTGCAACCGCCCCTACGCCGGCGAGGAGAATGCCGCTCAGCTGAACGCCGACGATGAAGCGCCGGAAGAATATGTCGCGACTTCCGGGCAGTACGTCGACGAGGAATCCGAGTGTTGACCTACCGAAGAAGAGCACAAGGCTCACGAGGAGGACGGTCACGAGGGCCCTCGATTTCAGGTCGCGTCGCCACCGAACCAGGCAAGCGAGGAACCCGATGCCGGCGAAGATCGTGATGACGGGTATTCGTCCGTGGTCGAAGATCTGTCCCGTGAACAGCCAGCTCAACACTCGTGGAGCGCCGTAGGAGTTGACATCTGGACCGTTCTGCAGGAACTCGTCGATCTCCGTCCAGCCGCGGTAGACGAGCAACGGGATGATCGCCCAAGCCGCGAGGCAGAGCGCGCCGATGCCGACGATGAGTGCGCGTCCGAAGCGTTCAGTGATCGAGGAGGGCTTGACGAGGAGCCACAGAATGATCGGAATGAACGCGAGGTAACCGGTTTCGAAATGGAATGCGGCGGTCAGGGCGATGAAGAGTGCGGCAGGCAAATAACCCCGACGGTCGTTGACGGCCCGCCACGAGAATCCCCATGCAAGTGGAAGCGTCCACATCGCCCACGCCTGCGACCAGATTCCGAAACCGCTCCAGAGATAGGCATTCTGTTCGTATCCAACGCCGGTGACACTGACAACGAACGGAGCGGCCAATGCGGCGAATGCCGATTCCCAGCAGGTCCAACCGAAAAGCCGACCAGCGAGGTAGACGCTTATAGGCCATGTAACGAGGAGCAGGTACAGCATCAGGCTGAAGGCTTGATTTGCTCCGATCGTGAGGCCCAAGAGTCCCGTCACCATCGCTCCAAGGCTCTGGTAGTGCAGGAACAGCGGAGACCCGAGACCGAGATATGGGAACCAGCCGTCTAGCGGGAAATGACCTGCACGGAGCTGGGCGACCGCGTAGCGCACCATCTCCGAATGGAAGGCGGAATCATTGAGATGCGGGACGTAAGTGAGTTCGGCGCGTAGTTCGATGGCACTGAACACGATCGGCGCGAGGACCATGCACATCGGGCCGAAGCGCGCGAACCAGGTCAAGCCGCGCCCTGAAGCCGTGGCTCCTCCCTGGTCGGAGTCCTGCGCATGGCGCGAGTGCGACCTCGGCCCGGGCAACACGCGAGGCGCCTTTGACAATGACATCGTCCTAATCGTCGGCGCGGTCGTAGCGCAAGGCTGGCGAACGGGCAGATACGACGTGCCGAACTGTCAAGCCGGGACGGCGGGGACTGTCAGGTCTCCGGGGCAGTCGACAAGCAGCTGCGAACCGCGATACGAAACAGAGGGCAAGCCTGGAGACGGATGTTCCCTGTCCTGTTTCTCGTCCGGTCGGGGGGACGTGCGATCGAAGGTGTCCATACATGCTAGGCATCCCGGGTCAGGTTGACGATTGGCGAGTTTGTTCTGGACAGCCCAACCTGCCTCCCAAATAGTGGCAGGGACGACTCGTTTCGAATGTTGCAGGTGGAATGCTATCGACCTCGCCGAGGATTCGAGCGGCGTCAAACAGGTCCCTCTCGGTGAGTGTTGAGGAAGTCAACTCTGGATTGCTCGTCTCGGTCGCTGATGGACGAGTCGTGATTTCTCCGAGACCACGAGTCGACCGATAGGGCGTAGCCACCCCCCGGGAACGGAGGATCCTCCGCGGAGGAAGGGCATCCGGACGTCCTGAAGCTAGAGTTCGCCCGAATGAACAGTAAGGCGATCGACTTTCGCCGGGGGGCATTCGTGCTGTCGAAACCCTCTGTGATTGCCCTCGCAGCTTCGTTGCTCGCAGCCGCGCTATGCGCCTGGCAGTTGTCTGTGCACAACGTTCTCACCGGCGTGACCGAGTACGACGATGGCGTCTATCTGGGCGCTGCACTTCGTTTGGTCTCTGGGGTGCTTCCCTATCGGGATTACGTCTTTGTCCAGCCCCCTGGGATCGCGGTCCTCATGAGCCCGATCGCACTGCTCGGACGTTTGGTCGGCGCGAAGGACGCGCTTGTTGTGGCACGACTGGTGACTGCCCTGGTCGCTGCTCTGAATACGGGTCTCGTGGCCTGGCTCGTGCGTCGCTGGGGCGGTTTCGCGATGGCAGTCGCCGGCGGGGCGACTGCGACTTTCCCGCTAGCGGTTACCGCCGATCACACCCTGATGCTCGAGCCGTATTTGGTTCTTTTTGTGTTGCTGGGATCGGTACTCGCCTTTGGCGAGGACAATCCCTCGTTCCGCAGGATCCTGTTCGCGGGTGCCTGCTTCGGGATTGCAGGTTCTATCAAGATCTGGGCAGCGTTCTCGTTTCTTAGCTTGCTCGTCTGTTTCGTTCCCCTCTGGCGACGCCTGTTGGCAGTCGTCAGTGGCGCCGCGTTGAGCTTCGGTCTTCTGTGTGTGCCGTTTGTGATCGAAGCGCCTCACGCCTTCTTTCACGAGGTGATCGCTGATCAACTCAGTCGGGAGTCTTCGGTTGTCAACGCTTGGCCAATCGGGTCGCGCCTCGTCGCGATCACGGGACTCTCGGGCATCCCTTCGCTGCCATCTTCGCCGACGCTTGCAGTCGGACTGCTCCTGGTGCTCGGTCTTCTCGTGACTGTCACCTACGTTGTCGGCCGCGCTTCAGTGCGCAGGGCTGATGTCTTTGTCCTTGTCGCGTCGCTGGGATCGATTGTCGCAATGGTGGAGGCTCCCGAGTTCTACCGGCACTACGCGTATTTCCCGCTCCCATTCCTCGCAGCGCTGCTCGCCATCGCCTTGTCTGGCTCCGGCCAAGTCATCCGGCGTGCTCTTCGGCACGTGTGGTCCAACGACCATGTGCCGCGTGTGGCGGGCGCACTCGCTTTCGCGTGCCTCGGAGGAGCGCTCAGCTTTCTCGTTGTAGCGGACGTGTCGTTTGCGAGCGCTTATCTCCCAAACGTCGTGAGGGGAGTTCCCGGTGGGATTGACGAGCCAGCTGCCGCGATCGATGCGGCGGTACCGCCTGGGGCGTGTGTGGTGTTCGACGAGGCGATACTTGCAATCGAAGCGGACCGGTTCAGCTCGTCGATATCGAATTGTCCGAAAGTTGTCGATCCCTACGGGATGTGGCTCGCCGACGGCGGAGGGCTTTCGCCTCCGGCGTCACCGCCGTACCCGACAGCGTTCGTGGCGACGTGGAAGTCCTATTTCAGGGCTGCTCAGTACGTCGTTCTCTGGGTGCCCGACTCCGACTTCATCCCGTTTGATCCGTCGCTCCTGAGTTGGTTCGACAGGCACTACCAGCTCGTGGTCAAGAAGCCTGGGGGCTACGTCTATGTCCAAGTGCCGGTTAGCGCCGGTCCCGGTTAGTTTGCGGAGCACCCGGCAGCGTCGGAGACTCGCAAGGAGCTGGGGGTTCTTTCCCGGTGCGACGACGCTCGGTGCGGCGACGGAGTGCCGCGAAGGAGGATGGTCCCCGAATGATTTCCGAGGCGCAGAATCCCGGGACTGGATAAGAGCACACGACTGTTGCCCATGTGCCATGATTGATTTCAATGCTTAGTCGTCAGTTGAGTCTTCCGGATGGGGGTGCTGGACTCGAACACGTGGGGGCGGACTTGTCTGGGGATGTTCGAACCGCATTGCTGATCGGGCTGGATGATCTAAGTCGATAAGAAGGCAGCTGAGTGAGATGAGATTCAGGCCTTATTCGAAGCAGGGGCGGCGCAAGTCACCGAAGAAGTCCTGGACGGGTCTGGCTGCGCCGGTCGTGGTTGCGCTTCTTGCTCTTGGGACGATCGGCGCGGTGTTTGTCGGTCCCGCGGGTGCCAGTCATGGAGTCGCGCGCCATACCAACAAACTCGTCCGCTGGCCTCGCGGGCCTCGCGGGCCTCGCGGGCCTCAAGGGCCTCAAGGGCCTCGAGGCCCAGTTGGTCCCGTAGGCCCGCAAGGTCCTAGGGGCGCCACGGGTTCTGTGGGTCCGCAAGGTCCGAAGGGAGCCGCGGGCGCCAACGGAGCGACTGGCGCCGCGGGCGCCAAGGGCGCGACTGGCGCCAAGGGCGCGACTGGCGCCGCGGGAGCCAAGGGCGCCACGGGAGCCAAGGGCGCGACTGGCGCCGCGGGAGCCAAGGGCGCCACGGGAGCCAAGGGCGCGACTGGCGCCGCGGGAGCCAAGGGCGCCACGGGAGCCAAGGGCACGACTGGCGCCGCGGGAGCCAAGGGCGCCACGGGCGCTAAGGGCGCGACTGGCGCCGCGGGAGCCAAGGGCGCCACTGGTGCTCAGGGCGCAACGGGAGCCAAGGGCGCCACGGGAGCCGAGGGAGCTACCGGTTCTCAGGGTGTTACTGGCGCTCAGGGCGCAACGGGAGCCAAGGGCGCTACCGGCTCTCAGGGTGTTACTGGCGCTCAGGGCGCCGGTGTCTTTACAAATCTCAGCTACCTCCGTAGTGGCTGCACTGATGGTCAGTACGCGATATACGTCGGGCCTGGCAGCAAGAAGGGTGACGTCTACGAGTGCGAAGAGGACGGCTGGGTTGGAGATGGTTATTTGCCGGTCGGTCCGACTGGCGCGACCGGCGCGACCGGTATGACCGGCGCGACTGGCGCTCGGGGCGCGACTGGTGCGACCGGCGCGACGGGTGCCGTGGGCACGACCGGTGCGACGGGCGCCGTGGGCGCGACCGGCGTGACCGGCGCGACCGGCGCAAGGGGTGCGACTGGAGCGACCGGCGCGACGGGTGCCGTGGGCACGACCGGTGCCACGGGCGCTGTGGGCGCGACCGGCGTGACGGGCGCGACCGGCGCAAGGGGTGCGACTGGAGCGACCGGCGCGACGGGTGCCGTGGGCACGACCGGCGCGACGGGTGCCGTGGGCGCGACCGGCGCCACGGGTGCCGTGGGTGCCACCGGCGCGACCGGCGCGACCGGCGCGAAGGGCACGACGGGCGCGACCGGCGCGACGGGTGCCGTGGGCGCGACCGGCGCCACGGGTGCTGTGGGTGCCACCGGTCCGACTGGCGCGACCGGCGCGAGGGGCACGACGGGCGCAACCGGCGCGACGGGCGCAACCGGCGCAAGGGGTGCGACTGGCGCCACGGGTGCCACCGGTGCTCGGGGCAGCACGGGAGCCACGGGCGCGACTGGCGCCACGGGCGCGACTGGCGCCACGGGAGCCAAGGGAGCCAAGGGTGCCACGGGAGCCAAGGGCGCCACAGGAGCTAGGGGCGCCACGGGCGCGACTGGCGCCACGGGTCCCCGAGGGGTGACGGGCGCCGTGGGCGCGACTGGCGCCACGGGTCCAACCATCTCTGAGACGAGCGTGGTTGACGAGAGCACCGGTAACGAGGGCGCGAAGGTCTATGCGGCATGTGATCCAGGCCACAAGTTCGCGGTGGGTGGCGGAGGCAGTGACACGGGTTCAGGCACGCTGGAGGCTTCGTACCCCAAGGTGAATGGCAATTCCCAAGCGATCGGGTGGTATGTGAAGTTCACCGGATCGGCAACCGGCACCGTTACCGTCTACGTGATCTGTTCGTCGTAGTTTCTTGAGTTGACTCCGCAGGATCGCCTGTGAGTCGCGATCCTGCGGAGTCCTCTTGTATTTGGCGTTACCGACCGGGTCGTCGAAACTCGGGCGTGCGAGTAGCGCGGTCACCATGAGTCAAGGGTGTGCCGTCGCGTGCGCCGGTCACGCCTGACTCGGTTTTTTACTCTCGAGAGGACGCCGTGTTCATGTCCGGAGGGGCTTCACGACGCGGGCGTCGCAGGACATCACGCGAAGGCGGACAGATGCTGTTGAATCTGGCCCAGACGCTTTCCGACCTCTGTCAGCTTGGCGTGGTAGGCGTGAGGAACGGGTCTACTGGAGATTCCAGCTCACCGCGGATCACGAGCGACGGCGCAGGAGACGCGCGAAGCGGTGGCCTAGCGGAGGGAAGGCAAGCGCGCTCAGGCGATCGCCGACACCTCGCCGTTTGCCCCACGCCGGAAAAGCGGAAGTGACCCGAGTGATTGAACGAGACCGGCGTCGCGCCCGAGAGTGTCGCGCCAGGCGGATCCCTCGGTTGCGAGGACCGCGACGGCGACCGGATTCGCCTGCGCGCGCCGGAGGAGCGCCAATGCCGCGCGCACCGAAGCTCCTGTCGAGATGACGTCGTCGATCAACGCGACGTTTCGGCCCGTGACGACGTCGACGCGATTGCGATCGAGGAGGAGCTTCTGGGTGCCGCCTGTCGTTATCGAGCGAACAGGCTCCGAGAGCGCATCGGCGAGATGGATCTTCGGGGTCTTCTGGAACACGAGGTAGTCGTCGATGCCAAGGGTCCGCACCACCTCGATGGCGATCGGTATTCCCATTGTCGCGACGGAGGCGATGACCTCGACACCGAGCGGTTCGAGCAGGGCAGCGAGTTCCTGCCCTGCTCGCTCGGCGAAGTGCACGCCTTGGTCGACACTGATCAGCAGGGCGATCGCGAGGTCGTCGGAGACGGCCATCAACGGCAGCTCAAGTTGCTGCGAGCCGATTTGCGCGTGATAGATGCCAAGGGGTGCGGTCACCTCGTGATCGTGCCCTCTGGGTGCTCGCGATGCAACAGCAACGCGCCGATCACTGTGTCGAGCGTTCTCGTCGTGCGCGTCCTGCCGCGAGAATCGACCGTGCCCGATCCACGTCTTCTCGGCGTGGTCCATCTCCGGAGCCCGGAACCTCGAGTATGGCGGGAACGCGGTCGAGATGAGGATGGCTGACGAGCAGGGCGAGCGCCCCGGCACCGATCTCCCCTTCGCCGAGGTTCTCGTGCCGATCGCGGTTCGTGCCGAGTGCGACCTTCGAGTCGTTGAGGTGAATACAGGCGAGTCGCTGTAGCCCGACCGTCCGGTCAAGCGTGGCGACGACGGCGTCGGCCTCCGCGATGTCCCGATACGGGACGCCCGAGGCGAACAGGTGCTGGGTGTCGAGGCATATCCCGAGTCGGCGATCACCGCCCGCTGCCTCGACAAGGGTGGCGAGTTCATCGAAAGTCCGCCCGACCGTGCCGCCGGCCCCGGCCGCGTTCTCCAGAAGCAGCGGGCAGACAACAGAGCGGGCCTTGTCGTCTGCTTCGTCGAGTGCCGAGAGAAGTCGCGCCGCGACCTCTTCGACGATCTGTTCGAAGCCCCCACCGCGGTGGCTGCCGACGTGGACGATCACGCCGGAGGCGCCGATCGCTGACGCGGCGACGAGGTTCTCGACGAGACAGGCGCGCGACCGCTCGGCGAGGTCGGCGTCGGGGGAGGCGAGGTTGATGAGGTACGTCGCATGGCAGAAGGTTGCGCGGACCTGGGTTTCGGCTTCCTGCGCCGCGCGATAGGCGGCGAGCTCAGCGGCCGAGTGCGACGGGCCGCGCCATGCGCGCGGGCTCTGCGTGAAGATCTGGATGGCGTCGGCGCCGAGCTCTCGACCGCGCTCAAGCGCCCGCTCGAGACCACCCGACGACTTGACGTGCGCGCCGATGAGCACCCCAGGACGGTACCCGCGCCCGGCGCGCCTAGCCTTTGGGGGTGGCGCGCAAGTTCTTCATCCGCACCTTCGGCTGCCAGATGAACGAGCACGACTCCGCACGGATCGCTGCTGACCTCGTTGCCGACGGTCTCGAGCGGACCGACGACCTCGACGAGGCGGACGTCGTCGTCCTCAACACCTGCTGTATCCGTGAGAACGCCGCCACGAAGCTCTACGGTCACCTTGGCCAGCTGAAACCGCTCACCGACCGACGGCCGGATCTGCAGATCGCGGTGGGGGGCTGCCTCGCGCAAAAGGAGCGGGCAGCGATCCTCGAGCGCGCCCCCCATGTCGTCGCGGTTTTCGGCACGCACAACGTCGGGCGGGTGAAGAATCTCCTCGCCGAGGCCCGGCGCCTCGATCAACCGGTGATCGAGATCCTCGAGGCGCCGCTCGACGACGCCGACGCCTTCCCCGCGGCGCAGCTCGTCCGTCCGGAACTGCCCTATGCGGCGTGGGTGACGATCCAGGTCGGCTGCGACAACTCCTGCGCGTTCTGTGTGGTCCCGGCGGTGCGCGGGCCCGAGCAGAGCCGCCCGTTCGGCGAGCTGGTCGACGAGGCGCGGGTTCTCGCCGGTCACGGGACGACCGAGGTGACGCTGCTCGGCCAGAACGTGAACTCCTACGGACGGGACCTCGCGCTCCGGCTGAGAAGCACCCCGGCGACGCGAGCACAAGAGGCGCGACTCGTCGGGGAAAGGTGGGCCGCCGACGAAAGCCGCAGGGCCAGACCGCTCTTTGCCGATTTGCTGCGGGAGATCGGCGCGATTCCCGGGATCCGCCGCGTCCGGTTCACGAGCCCGCACCCCAAGGACCTCAGCCGCGAGACGATTCGGGCGATGGCCGAGACCGACGCGGTCTGCGAGCAGCTGCACCTGCCGCTCCAGTCCGGAAGCGACCGTGTGCTGGCGGCGATGCGCCGCGGGTACACGGCGAGCCGGTACCTCGGCAGGCTCGCCGAGGCGCGCGCCGCCATCGCCGATCTCGCCGTGACGACCGATGTCATCGTCGGCTTCCCGGGGGAGACGGCGGAGGATTTCGACGAGACCCTCGCCGTCGTCGCCGAGGCCGGCTACGACGGCGCCTTCACGTTCGTCTTCTCGCCCCGCTCCGGCACGCCGGCCGCGGCGATGGTCGACGCTTTCCTTCCCGACGCCGTCATCGCCGAGCGCTTCGCCCGGCTGAAAGAAGTCGTCGACCGCTCGGCACTGCAGCGCAACCGGGCGCGCCTTGGAGGCGTCGAGGAGATCGTCGTCGAAGGGCCGTCGCGCAAGGACCCGGCGATCCTCGCCGGGAGGACCCGCCAGGGGAAGCTCGTCCATTTCGACGCGGGGCCGCTCCCGATGCCGCCGGGTTCCTATGGCGCGGTCCGTGTCACCTCGGCTGGCCCGCACCACCTCGCTGGCGAGCTCGTCTCGCGGGAAAGCCCCGCCGCGGTGGGGAATGGACGCCGCCGCCTCTCGATCCCGGGGCGCGCCTCCTAGCCGCGAATCGCGGTCGATTCCCGCCGAGTTGTCGGGGCGCGGCTTCGTTGGCCCGACGGGATGCGGCCGGACCCGGACGTAGACTGCGACGTCATGAGCGTCTTCGCGAAGGTGTTGCGCGCCGGCGAGGGCCGCAAGGTTCGTCGTCTCGCCGAGGTCGTGCCGCTCATCAACGCGCTCGAGGACGAGGTCGTGGCGATGGGCGACGAGCAGCTGGCGCACATGACCGTCGAGTTCCGCGAACGGCTCGCCGCCGGAGAGGAACTGAACGACCTGCTCGTCGAAGCGTTCGCCGTTGTACGCGAAACCTCCCGTCGCACGATCGGCCAGCGCCACTTCGACGTCCAGCTGATGGGCGGGATGGCGCTCCATTTCGGGTGGATCGCCGAGATGAAGACCGGGGAGGGCAAGACGCTCGCCTCGACGCTGGCGGTCTACCTGAACGCCCTGACGGCAAAGGGTGTCCACGTCGTCACCGTCAACGAGTACCTCGCCCGGCGTGACTCGGAGTGGATGGGCCAGATCTACCGCTTTCTCGGGCTTTCCGTCGGGCTCGTCGTGCCCGAGATCGACTCGTTCGACGACAAGCGCGCCGCCTACGCCGCCGACGTCACCTACGGCACGAACACCGAGTTCGGCTTCGACTACCTGCGCGACAACATGGCGCCGAGCCGGGGCGAGATGGTGCAGCGCGGACACCACTACGCGATCGTCGACGAGGTCGACTCGATCCTCATCGACGAGGCCCGGACGCCGCTCATCATCTCCGGGCCGTCCGACGACGCGACGAAGCTCTACTACCAGTTCGCGAGCGTCGCCCGGACGCTCGAGCGCGATGACGACTACGAGGTCGACGAGGAGAAGAACCTTGTCGTGCCGACCGAGGAGGGGATCGCCAAGGTCGAGCGCCAGCTCGGGGTGGAGAACCTCTATGACGCCGTCGCCGTCAACTACGTCCACCAGCTCGGCAAGGCGCTCGAGGCCAAGGAGCTCTACCACCGCGACAAGGACTACATCGTCGCCGACGGCGAGGTGAAGATCGTCGACGAGTTCACCGGCCGCACCCTCGAGGGACGCCGCTGGTCCGACGGGCTGCACCAGGCGGTCGAGGCGAAAGAACGCGTCCGGATCAAAGAGGAGAACCACACCTGGGCGACGGTGACGCTGCAGAACTACTTCCGCATGTACTCGAAGCTCGCCGGCATGACGGGGACGGCGGAGACCGAGGCGGCCGAGTTCGCCTCGACCTACACCCTCGAAGTGGTCCCGATCCCGACGAACGAGCCGATGATCCGCTCGGACCACGCCGACCTCATCTTCAAGTCCGAGGATGCCAAGTTTCGGGCCGTCGTCGACGACCTCGTCGAGCGCTACGAGGCGGGCCAGCCGGTGCTCGTCGGCACGGCGTCGGTCGAGCGTTCCGAGCACCTCTCGCGACTTCTCGACAAGCAAGGGATCCCGCACTCGGTCCTCAATGCCAAGCACCACGCCCGTGAGGCGGCGATCGTCGCGCAGGCGGGACGGCTCCACACCATCACGGTCGCGACGAACATGGCAGGACGCGGCGTCGACATCGTGCTCGGCGGCAACCCCGAGGGTCTCGCCCGGGAGACGACGATCGCCGAGGGACTCGACCCCGCCACCGAGGACGGCCTCGCCCGCTACCAGGTGCTTCTCGAGAAGTTCTCCGCCTCCTGCGCCGCCGAGGCGAAGGAGGTGCTCGTGCTCGGTGGGCTCTACGTGCTCGGCAGCGAGCGCCACGAGAGCCGGCGCATCGACAACCAGCTGCGGGGCCGCTCCGGCCGGCAGGGCGACCCCGGCGAGAGCCGCTTCTACCTCTCGCTCGAGGACGAGCTGATGCGCATCTTCGCCTCGGGGGCGATGAGCTGGGTGATGGACCGGGCGCTTCCCGAGGACATCCCGATCGAGGCCCGCATGGTGACCCGGGCGATCGAGCGGGCGCAGGCGACCGTCGAGCAGCGCAACGCCGAGATCCGCAAGGACGTCCTCAAGTACGACGAGGTGATGAACGAGCAGCGCAAGGTGATCTACGAGCGCCGTATGCAGGTCATCGACGGCGACGACCTGCGCGAGCGCACGCTCGAACTCCTCGAGGCCAAGGTGGCAAGCCTCGTCGCGACGTGCTGCCCGACGGAGTTCGCCGAGGAGTGGGACCTCGAGCGCCTCGTCGCCGAGTGCGCCCAGTACTACCCGACCCGCTTCAGCGTCGCCGACCTCGCCCAGGCGGAGAGCACCGCGCAGCTCGTCGAGAGCATCTACGCCGAGGCGTTCGAGTACTACGAAGCCCGTGAGAAAGCCTTCCCCGGCGGTCTCGAGGGCGCCCGGGAACTCGAGCGCCAGATCATGCTGCAGATCATCGACCAGCGCTGGCGGTACCACCTCGCCGAGATGGACTACCTGCGAGAAGGCATCCACCTCCGCAGCCTCGCCCAGACCGACCCGCTCGTCGCCTGGCAACGCGAGGGCTTCGAGATGTTCGGCATGCTGATGGAGGCGATCGACGACGACTACCTCCGCTACGCCATGCACGTCGAGGTGATGGCGGGCGAGGAGGCGGCGCCGGACTGGCGGCAGGCGACCTACGAGGCGGCAGACGATCCCGCCAATCCCGTCGCGGCGACGGTCGCGGCCGGAAGCGTTCCGGAGCTGGTCGGCGAGCCGGAGGCCGCGACGTCGAGCCGGGTCGCCGCCCCGGCCCCCCGGACAGCTCTCGGGCCGGCGAGCGGGCCCCCGAAGACGAAGCTCGGTCGGAACGAGCCCTGCTGGTGTGGCAGCGGTCGCAAATTCAAGCTCTGCCACGGCGCGAGCTGAATCCCGATGGCGCCCGCAGACGAGAGCGGGCCCCGGCCGTCGGCGGGGACCGGACCGTCAACGATTGCCGAGGACCTCGGCGCCCTGCAAAGCCGGCTCGACGCGGCGCGGGCCTACCTGCGTCTCGACGAGCTCGTCGCCGAGATGGCGCGCCTCGAACCCGAGGTCGAAGCGCCTGACCTCTGGTCGGATCCCGATCACGCCCGGTCGGTAACGACCGCCTACGGGCGGATCCGCTCCGACGTCGAGGCTTTCTGGGCCCTCGCCGCAGCCCTCGAGGACGCTTCGGCGCTCTACGAGGTCGCGGCGACCGAGAGCGCCGAGGCCCTCGCCTCGGTCGAGGGCGATCTCGCCCAGTCGGTCGCCGAGGTCGGGGGCGCGCTCGACGACCTCGAGCTGCGGAGTCTGTTCTCCGGCGAGCACGACGAGCGCGACGCCGTCTGCGAGGTCCACGCCGGCGCGGGCGGTACCGACGCCCAGGACTGGGCGGAGATGATGCTCCGCATGTACCTGCGGTGGGCCGAGCGCAAGAGCTTCGCCAGCGAGCTCGAGGAGGTGACGGCCGGCCAGGAGGCGGGGATCCTCTCGGCGACGTTCCTCGTGCGCGGCCGTCACGCCTACGGACTGCTCTGTGCCGAGCGCGGCGTCCACCGCCTCGTGCGGATGTCGCCGTTCGACTCCCAGCACCGCCGGCACACGAGCTTCGCGTCCTTGGAGGTGACGCCGTTCCTTGCCGAGGCGTCGGCCGAGATCGAGATCGACGAGCGGGAGCTGCGGGTCGACACCTACCGTTCGTCGGGGGCCGGCGGTCAGCACGTCAACGTGACGGACTCGGCGGTCCGGCTCACCCACCTGCCGACGGGGATCGTCGTCGCCGTGCAGAACGAGCGGAGCCAGCACCAGAACAAGGCGAAGGCGATGCAGATCCTCGCCGCGAAGCTCGCCGAGCGCCAGCGTGAGGCGCGCCGCCGGGAGCTCGTCGAGCTCGCCGGGCCGCAGACCGAGATCGAGTGGGGGAACCAGATCCGTTCCTACGTACTCGCGCCCTACCAGCTCGTGAAGGACCTCCGCACCGACCACGAGACCGGAAACGTCGAAGCCGTGCTCGACGGGGATCTCGACGCCTTCATGCTCGCCTACCTGCGATGGCAGCGGGGTCGCGCTACGTAACGGGTTCGTCGTCGCTTGTCACCTGTCCGACACGGGTCGACTGGTAGGGTGAGTCGGGCCCGTGGCGTGAACTGCCAGCGTGGGAGATGTTCCCGGCGTGCCCTTCGGGCCGATTGGACGAGTGTTCGCAGGTTGGCAGGACGGACGACTCCGAGCGGCCGAGAGATGACGGATCGCGCAGCCCGGCATCGTCGGAGCCACGGGGAAGAGGCTGATGATTCGCTTCGATGACGTCACGAAGACCTACAAGGGCGCGGTCACCGCGCTGCGGGACATCTCGCTCGAGATCGAAAAGGGCGAATTCGTCTTCCTCGTCGGCTCCTCGGGTTCGGGCAAGACGACCTTCCTCCGCTTGCTTTTGCGCGAGGAGACGCCGGACGTCGGCAAGATCTGGGTCGCGGGGCGCGAGATCGGCGAGCTCTCGCCGTGGCAGATCCCGTATCTGCGGCGCAACCTCGGTTGCGTCTTCCAGGACTTCCGGTTGCTGCCGAATAAGACGGTCTTCGAGAACGTCGCCTTCGCCCTCGAGGTGATCGGGCGCAACAAGGCGGTCGTGCGGTCGCAGGTCGGCGTGGTCCTCGACCTCGTCGGTCTCGGCGAGAGGGCCGACCGCATGCCCGACGAGCTTTCGGGCGGCGAGCAGCAGCGGGTCGCCATCGCCCGGGCCTTCGTCAACCGCCCGCTCGTCCTCATGGCCGACGAGCCGACGGGGAACCTCGACCCGGCGACGAGCCAGGGGATCATGAAACTCCTCGACCGGATCAATCGGACCGGGACGACGGTCGTCATGGCCACGCACGACGTCTCGATCGTCAACTTGATGCGCCGGCGCGTCGTCGAGCTCGACCACGGCCGCGTCGTCCGAGATCAGGCCCGCGGCGTCTACGGCTACGCGAGCGAACTGTCCAACACCGCCTCGCACGGGGTGCCCGCCGTCTCGATCCTCGACGAGGGCGGTGCCGATGCGCCCGAGGAGGGCGGACTGCCCTCTACACGAGTCGCCGTGTCGCGCGCCCGTCGCGGCAACCGGTAGCGGCGCGCGATGGCGGTATCGCTCGACTACTTCGCCCGGGAGACCGCGTCGAACCTCTGGCGCAACCGCGTCATGGCGGTCGCCGCGATCCTCACCGTCGCCGTCTCGCTCTCGCTCGTCGGGACGGCGCTCTTGCTCCGCCAGGCGGTGAAGAGCGAGTTCGCCGAGTGGTCGAACAACGTGAGCCTGCAGATCTTCGTCAAAGCCCAGGCCACGCCCAGCGAGGTGGCGGCGATTCGCTCGCTCATCGCGCGGACGCCGCAGATCACGAGGTTCACCTACCTCGACCACGAGGCCTCCTACCTCCAGGCGAAGCAGCTCCTCGCCGACGCGCCGACCGCGATCGCGGCGCTCACGCCGGCGATCACGCCGACGGTCTTCCGCTGCGAATTGCAGAATCCGGGCGACGCCTTGGCGCTGGCGAAGACGTTCGAGGGCTTGCCCAACGTCTACAGCGCGACCTACCCGGGTCAGAGCATCCGGGTGATGCAGAAGCTGGAGGACGCGGCCCAGGTGATCCTCGTCATCTTCGCGCTCGTACTCCTCGTCTCGTCGCTCGTTCTCATCCTCAACGCCATCCGCATGGCGATCTTCGCGAGGCGACGCGAGGTGGGCGTGATGAAGCTCGTCGGCGCGACGAACTGGTTCATCCGGGTGCCGTTCATGCTCGAAGGTCTCGTCCAGGGCCTGCTCGGCTCGTTCGTCGCGGTCTTCGTCGTGCTCCTTGCCAATTTTGGGGTCAGCTACCTCCACAGCCACTACGACGTGCAGCTGTTCGCCCAGGCGGTGCTGTCGGCTCGCGAGCTCATCTTCACCGACCTCGTCGTCGTGATCTTCGGGGCCGCGATCGGCATTCTCGGCTCGTTCGTCGCCATCCGGCGCTTCCTCGACGTCTGAGTCGGGTCGCGGGTCCTCCCCGGTAGTTTCCAAGGAGTGGCCGTTCTCGAGACCGTCTCCCACTGGGGCGCCGCCCATGTCGCGCCGGCGGCCGTGCGCGCCGACGGTGTCGCAGAGTGCTTCGGCGAGGCGTCGCACCGCTTCGCGCTCGCCTCGGTGACGAAGCTCTTCACCGCCTACGCCGTGCTCATCGGCTGCGAGGAACACCGGGTCGCCCTGGAAGACGCCTCGGGACCAGCGGGTTCGACGCTCGCCCACCTGCTGTCGCACGCCTCCGGGCTGGCGCCGGACGATCCGGCGCGCCCGCTCGCCGCGCCCGGGGCGCGACGCATCTACTCGAACGCCGGCTTCGCCGTGGCAGGCAGCCACCTCGCGACCTGCTCGGGGGTGCCGTTCGCCGCCTACCTGGCGAAAGCCGTCTTCGCACCGCTCGCCATGGGCGGGGCCAGTCTCGACGGCTCGCCGGCGGCGGGGGCGACGGCGACCCTCGACGGCTGCGTCGCTTTCGCCGCCGAACTGCTGCGCCCGACGCTCGTCGCCGCCGAGACGATGGAGCGGGCGACCTCGGTCGCCTTCCCCGGTCTCGCCGGCATCGTGCCCGGCTTCGGGTCGCAGGACCCCTGCGACTGGGGGCTCGGTTTCGAGCTGCGCGCCGCGAAGTCGCCGCACCGGACCGGGGGGCGGAACTCGCCGCGCACCTTCGGGCATTTCGGGGGAGCGGGGGGTTCATCTGGGTCGACCCAGCGATCGGCCTCGCCTGCGTCGCGCTCAGCGACCGGCGCTTCGGCCCCTGGGCGAGGACGGCTTGGCCGGCGTTGGCCGACGGGGTCGTCGCCGAGTACGGCTCCTGAGCTCGATCCGCGGCCGCCCCACTACGCTTCGGGCCGTGACGCGACCGGGCGGGCGAGAAAGATGAAAGGCGTGCTGCTCGCCGGCGGGACCGGGAGCCGCCTCGATCCGCTGACGCGCATCACGAACAAGCACCTGCTCCCCGTCTACGACCGGCCGATGATCTCCTATGCCGTCGAGGCCCTCGTCAAGGCGGGGATCGACGAGATGATGGTCGTGACGGGCGGCACCCACGCCGGCGAGTTCCTGAGGCTTCTCTCGAACGGCGAGGAGTATGGCGTGCGGCGGCTCACGTATGCCTACCAGGACCGCCCCGGCGGCATCGCCCAGGCCCTCGGTTTCGCCGAGCGCTTCGTCGGCGACGAGCGAGTGCTCGTCATGCTCGCCGACAACGTCTTCGGGCGCTCGCTCCGGCCGACCGTCGAGCGCTTCGGCGAGCAGGCCAAGGGTGCTCGCATCGTGCTGGCCCGCGTCGCCGCGCCCGAGCACCTCCGGCACTTGGGCGTTCCCGAGCTCGACGGCGAGGGCCGGGTCGTGCGCATCGTCGAGAAGCCCGACGTCCCGCCGAGCGAGTACTGCGTCACCGGCGTCTATTGCTACGAACCGTCGGTCTTCTCGGTGATCACGACCCTCGTGCCGTCATCGCGGGGCGAGCTCGAGATCACCGACGTGAACAACTACTACGTCGCCGCCGGCGAGATGTCCTACGACGTCTGCGACGGCTTCTGGGGGGACGCCGGGGAGTCGATTGACGCCTACTACTCCGTCGTCGACGAGGTCCGGCGCCACGGGGCGAACCGCGACTGACGGTCCGCGCGGCGGTCCTCAGGTCGTGGGGAGTCAGCATCTTCTCATCTCCTCGCGCCCCGGGGTGGAGAAAGACGCAGCGGAAGCGGCGAGCGAGGGGTCGCGCCACCGGGATCTGCCGCTGGGTCGTCAGCTCGCCAGCCGCCCGTTGGCGCACGAATCGAGACGCCTTCCTGACCTTCGAATCTTGTTGCCGCCCCGAGAGGGCACCGTTTCTCCGGTGACCGAGGCGACCCGCCGGCCTTTTGCCGGACGCCCCTTCTCGGCTACCCGGTGGAATGGAGATCGCCAACCCGGGCTACGTTGATGGAATGGATCTTCTTCTTCGACCAAGCGTTTCGCGCCCAGTGCGCGTGCTCGCCTTCGCAACCGGTGCACTCGTCATCGCCACCGCTGTCGGCACGCCGGCATCCGCCGCAGCTGTGACGACAAGTTCGGTTCTGGCGGCCGCGAAGGCGGCGATCGCCAAGCAGTCGAGCGTCCACCTGGTGCTCACTATGAAGCCCAGCTCGTCCTCGAGCACCGAGAAGGCGATCGGCGACTTGGGGGAGAAAAGCGGCGCGGAGTACGTCTCGCTCGGCAAGGCGAACTTGACGCTCAAGGTGAACCCCACCGACGGCTACGTCAGCGGGAACTCCTCCGGGCTGACCACGCTCTTTGGGCTGACCTCGGCGCAGGCCAAGAAGCTCGGCAAGGACTGGGCAGCCGTGAAAACCGGTACGAGCGAGTACTCCGGCTTCAAATCCGGCCTGACGATCTCCTCGATCATGGGCATGCTCCCCGCGGCCAAGGGGACGAAGCTGTCCACCGAGGTCGTCAAGGGCGCCAAGCTCTATGTCCTGAAGTGGACGGCCGCGGCCACGAGCTCCACGCCGGCGTTGTCGGACACGATGACCGTCTCAGCCGTGGGGGTCACCCTGCCGGTCGAGGAGACGATGGCCGCTTCGGGCGGCGGCAAGGAGACGATCATCTTCTCTAATTGGGGTGAGCACGTCGTCGTGAACGCCCCGCCAGTCGGGTCGACAATCGCCTATTCCAAGATCACCGGGTGAGGCGACCCTCCGCCAGCGCCGGCCTCCTGCTCGGTTCGGTCAGGCGTGAAGCGGAGGGACCGCTCTTGCCAGCCACGAGTTGCCACCTGCCTGCTGCAAGTCTGCTCGTGGCGTGGTCTTGCTCGACGAGGGTGAGAATGCGACTTGACCAAGGGCGCCACCGGGGTAGTCGGTGCGGCGCGCAACGCCTGTCCCGGTTGCGGCGGCCGGCTCCCGTCGCCGACACGAACCTCTAGGGGGCCCCGACTCCTCGCGAGCGAGTTTCCCGCGGGGTGTTCCTGGTCGCACGGCGGCCAAGCGATCACTGCGGCGACCGTCGGTCCCGGTTCTGTCCCGAAAGATGGACTTGCTCGTCGCAGATTGGGGACGTCGGCTCTCCGACACCATCTGTGAACTGGAATATTTCCGTTCGCCACTCGCAATGCTCTTGAGTTGGCCTCAAAGGTCCAACAATCCGATCCAGATCCCGCCAGGGCCAAATGGACGCGTCCGAGGGAAGATGCGTATGAGCGGCGGCGAACGCCGCTGCCGACAGAGTCGCGTGGGGTGTCGCGCCTTCCGTTCGCAGAACGCCGCAAACGGCGGCGATAGTGGCAAGGCATCGTGAGGGGGCCTGGTCGGGTAGCGAGGTCGTACTCGTGGATGAGCCCACCAAGCACGTCGCGGCGCCGGATCGTGCCCGCGGTGCCGGCAACGGTCGCCGGGTGTGGCGGCGTGAGGTTCAGGCTGCGGTGGGGTCGGGCCCGGTTGTATTGCTCAACGTATGCGGCGAGAAGCTGTTCGAAGTGGCGTCTGGAGACCACGAGTACGTGGTCGAGGCAGTCTTCTCGGACGGCTTCGAGCGCCGAGCCTAGGGACGAGCTTCAATCCCGACGTGCTGCGGGCGATCGCGTCGTTCTTTGGTCTACTAACAAGACCACCTGACTTATGGTCTTGATTCGAATAAGGAAGGCTCGATGTCGCCGACGCCAGTGCTCGTCAGTTCCTCCGCGCGTTCCGTTGTCTGCTTACGCCCCATTCGTGCCGGCCACCAGTTCCATCGTCCGATCAGGGCCACAGTGGAGGGGACGAGGAGCGTCCGAACGAGGAAGGTATCCATCAAGATGCCTACCGCGAGGCCGACGCCGACGTCTCGGATTTGGCCCCCGCTCGGACCACCCCCTCCCACTACTGCGAGTACGCCGAAAGTCCCCGCTAGGACGAGGCCGGCCGAACTCACCGTTGGCCCGGTACGTCCGACAGCGCGGACTACAGCGTCGCGAAGAGGCCTGGTCTGGGCCTCCTCGCGGATGCGGGTCATTACGAGGATGTTGTAATCCTCGCCGAGCGCCAGCAGGAAGATGAACATGAGGAACGGGAGGATGAAGGTCAGTCCGCCACCGCCACCGATGTCGATGAAGACGATCGTCGCCACACCGAGTGCCGCCAGGTACGAGATCGCCACGCTCACGATGAGGTAGAACGGCGCCACGAGGCTTCGGAGCACAAGGGCGAGGAGCAGAGCGATCGCGAGGACGGCGATCGGGAAGATATCAACGAGGTCGTGGTTCGAGGCGCTGCTCACGTCATAGATGGCTGCCGCCTCACCGGCGACGCCGTTACTTGTCGCGCCCGAACGCGCTGCCGCGTCCGCCACGATCGTGCGAATAAGCGGCGTCGCATTTAGCGCGGCAGTACTCTGCTGTCCGCCGACGGTGAGTGTGGCCTCGAACTGGACTGTGCGGCCGTCGGAGCTCACAAAGAGCGCCGTGGAGCGGTAGGCGTTGTACTCGTTGGCAGGAACGGTGAGTCCCTTTGGTTCGACAGGAAGGAGGGTGTTCGGCGGGCCGAGCTCGGAGTGGAGCCGTGCGTAGGCAGTCGGGCTCAGGGTCGCTCCGTTCGGGTTGAACGGACCGGTGAGTTGGCGGAACTGCCCCGACGATCGCAGCACCGCCGCGGCAGTGGCGACTTCTGCCGGGTGATCCCAGACCGGCTGGTTGTAGGAAAAGACGAGGTTCGCCGGATTAGCGCTCGACTGCGGGAAGTGCCGGGCGACGATGGCGTTGCCCGTTGCGGCGTCCGTGCCGGCTGGCGCGCTGAGCGCACCTCCAAAGCCCCCCGATCGATAGCCGAGTGCCCCGAGCGCAAGGCAGGCGAATATCACGACGCCAATGCCCAAGGTGCGTGCCGGCCGACGCACGAGGCTAGCGGCGATACGGCCCCAAGTGCCCTCTTTGTTTGCAGCTGAGCCCAGCCGCGCGGGCCAGAACACTGCCTTGCCGAAGATCGCGAGGAGTGCAGGTAGCAACGTGAGGCCAGCGATCAACATGACTGCGACGCCGATGGCAAGCGGGATCCCGAGGTCCTGGTAGATGCCGAAGGTCGCGAACAGCAGGGTCAACAGGGCGAAGATGACCGTGCCCGCAGAGGCGCTGATCGATTCACCGACCCGTACGAGTGCGTGCTCGACTGCCGCTTTTGCCTCGAGACCGGCGCGGATCTCCTCTCGTACGCGGAAAACGAGAAAGAGGCCATAGTCGGTCCCTGCCCCGAGGACGAGCACGATGAGAAGCAGCTCGGTGATCTCGGAGATTTTCAGGCCATGCATGCCTAGGCCGCCGATGAACCGTGTCGAGATGAGGAGGGCGAAGCCAGCGGGGAGAAGTGTCAAGAGGGGTGCGAGGAGGGAGCGGAAGATGAGAAGCAGGAGGATGATGATGAATAGCAGCGAGAGGCTCTCGGTCTTGTTCCCGGTCGTGTTCGCGCTGTTCTGGTTGGCGACGTTCGTCGCCACCGGGCCAGCCAGACGGAGTTGGAGAGCCGGGGGCGCGCCGACCCGAGAGAACGTGGATTGGAGAGCGTCCACAACGGTCTTCTGCGTCGCGACATCGAACTGATTGACACGCACCAGGACCACAAGCTCGGCAGCTCGACCGTCACGCGAGACAGCGAGTTCCTTCGCGGTGATCACGCGCGACACCTGGCGGGCCGCGGTGACTTCCCGGGCGAGAGCGGCCTGGTCGGTGGCCGTCAACGGACCTCTGTCGTCCTCGCCAACGACGACGATCTGGCTCTCGGTGTTCGCGTCGCCGAGGATCGGCGTCGCGAGCGTCGCCGCTCGCGAGCTCGGCGCGCTGGCAGGAAGGAACTGGCTGTTGTCGTTGTTCACCTCGCTCCCGAGCGACGGAAGCGCTTTCGCCGAGATGACGAGAAGGACGATCCACAGCACGACGATGACCACTCGGAACCGGACGACGAAGTGGCCGAGACCAGAGAAGAAGCGGCTCATCTGAGGATCATCTGCTTGTTGTAGAAGGTGAGGTCACGATGGAGGGATGGGACGGGTGATCGTGAGCGTGTCTGGGCCTGCTCCAGCGTTTGGATCTTGCTGGAGCTTTTTCGGACGCATACTTCGACAGGGGTCCTGCCGTGGCGGTTCGCGTACGATGTATGACTCCCATACAATGTATGGTAACGTACCATGTACTAGATGACAAAGGGCGAGACAGGACCCGCACCCGACCTGGACGACCTGTGGCGGCCCATCGGGTTCGCAGGCTCTAGGCGGAGCACCGGGCCGCGAGGGGTCCGAGCCCGGCAGTCGCCGCTGTCGGGCGACGAAATCGTGCGCACCGCCATCCGTTTGGCCGACGCCGAAGGGGCAGGGGCGGTCAACATGCGGCGCATCGCCCAAGAGCTCGCGTCGGGGACGATGTCGCTCTACTGGCACATCGCTGATAAGGACCACCTTCTCGACCTCATGCTCGACGCCATCCAAGGCGAGGACCTGCCGGTCGAGGTGACTGAGGACTGGCGAGCCGACCTCGCTCAAATGGCCCGACGGGAAAGGGCCATCCTGTGGCGCCACCGGTGGGCCGTCGACTTCATCGGCGGCCGGCCGCCGCTCGGCCCTAACACTTTGCTCTTCATGGAGCAGAGCCTTGCCATCTTGGAAAGCACTGGGGCCGACCTGCCCGAGGCCCTCAACGTTCTGATCTCGGTCAACACCTATGTGCTGGGAGCGGTCCTGCGTGAGATGCGAGAGCTGCTGGCCGAGCAAGAAGAACGGCGGCCCGGCCTTTCCCCCGAAGACGTCGAGGCCCAGGTGGCGGGGTGGCGTTCTCGGCTGGGACGCTCGGGGCTGTTCCCCCGGCTGGTGGGGCTCCTCGAACGAGGTGTCGACCCCGCTGCACCCGAGACGCGGGATGCCCGCTTCGAGTACGGCCTTGCCTGTCTCTTAGACGGGGTTGCTCAGAGGGTCACCGGCTCTCGGGGCGTGAAGCCTCGCACGAGTCGCCGGAGCCGGTAAGACCTGGGGCGGCCAGCGAAGTCGTGGACGCACAGCGATCAACGGCGCGGGGTGATCTGCCACGAGAGCGAGCGGCGGTAGCCGTGGAGGGACTTCTGCGCTGGACGAGTCGCGTAGGAAATGGGTCTGTTCGGAATGTGTGCAACGCACCGTTCGCCGTGCCCTGCGCCCGCTTCAGTGGACGACGAGTCCGAACTTCCTGGCTATTCGCTGTAATCCCGTCATACCGTGCGTGATCGCCCGACGCTCGAGCTCGATGACCGGTGTACGGTCGAACAGAGCCCAGCATTCGAAATCGGCGTGGCGCGACACGTAGCGGACACCGGCGAACGCCGGTCCACCCGACATGTCCTCGGCGTCGAACGCCCATTCGGCGATTAAGCGGGTGATCCGCCGGTCCCTCCCGCGAACGACTCCCATGTCGAGGTAGTCGCAGCCGAGGTCGTCGAGTTCTTCGGCGAGCTCCTCGGTGAGGACCACGTGCGTTTCGGGTGCCTCGGCGTCGAGAAAGCGGCTGGCCTTGTCAACAGCCACCCGAAGGGCGACCCGGCGGTGACGCCAATCGGCAGGAACGCTTCCCGGCGACATGAAGCCTCGACTCCGCCAATCGTCGTCGGCTTCAAGTGCGGCGAGCATGGATGCCTTGACCCTGAACCGAGCCAATGTCTCGGCGAAGCAACCGTCGAGTTTCGTCGCGAAGTAAATGGTGCCGTGCTCCGTCGAGTCGAAACGGTTGCCTCCGGTCGCGAGCGACTCGTCGAACGGGTCGAGGAAGCTTGGTTGCAACGCATCGTCGGCGCGAGCGACCCGCCATATCCCGCCGGTCGGCGGACCGACGAAGAGGAACTGGGGCTCAGCCGCCCGCGACGAACGCCCGGGCCGCGGCGAGGACCGCCCGGAAGTGGTCGGCGGCGATCGCCTCGACGGGGGACTCGTCGTCGTCGAGCTGGGGATTGAGGCCGATGAACCATGCCCTGACGGTGTGGGGGGACTCGACGGACTGGACGAGCTGGAAGACTCCGTAGCCCTCGCGAAGCCGGCGATCGATTGCGGGCTGGGGTCGGTTCTCGCGCTTTGCCCACCGTCCGACACTCCCCGGGTCGGATACGCCTGCGAGCATGGCCGTGACGCGCTGGCCGAGGTTCTCCTGGAGGAACTCGGCGACTTCTGCGATGTCAAGGCTCACCGCCTTCCTGTGCGCGTGCCTATGTGCGCGCATGACCTGTTCGTCGATGGCCAACGAACGTACCTCCTTGGGACGCGAAATAAAGTCAAATTGAGCAGCCACGAAGTGCATGTTAGCCGGATGCCGGCTCGATTGCCAGCACAGTCAAGGGCACGATTCCCCGTACAGATGCCCAAATAACTACGGGCACCTTTCCCTCACGCCGATCCGGCGAGTCGTCCGGTGCTCTCGACATTGACGAGAGCACCGGACGACTCGCCGGGCTGACCTGCACCAGGTCTTGTTGCCTTTTTCGCTGTTGAGATCAGGCAGCTTGTTGTTGGATGGGGGAGCGCTTGAATCCAATCGGAGAGACGCAGTCGAGCGCCGAGTGGCGACGGCAGCGGTCGTAGAAGCGCGGCAAGGCAATCAGACGACCTTCGCGTAGAGCCATTTGTGTAGCCAAGCGCTCAGACGCGGCTAGACGCGTACAGACGTCCAGTGACAGAAGCATCTGGTCAGAGCTGCTCGGTGGACTCTGATGGACGCCTGGATACCCGATTGATTTCCCTGGCAGTCAGAACGTTCCGGGCTCAATGCTGACGGCCGTGCAGAAGGCACCAGTCCCTGAGGCAAGTGCCTCAGGGGGCACACGAAGTTGAACACGAACTTTGTGGTGTCGAGTGGATTGAGCGCTGCCATTCGGACCCGGAAGATCGAACCCCCCCGTCAGGGGCACGCAACGGGCCATTTCCGCGTCAGCAGACGACACTGGTCAACTTGAGGAGCCGGTGTCCGGAAGGGCGTAGGGGTTCAGGTCCCCTCGCCGGCTGAGCATTTGTCCCGGGGCGTCGGATACCGTTGGACATTGGTGGCGACAACGACGAACTCGATCTTCCTCCACGACATCTGGCACGCCCTTCGCGTCATGCCTTGGGGGGTTTGGGTGGTGCTGATCGGAAGCATCGTTCTTCTCAACCTGCAGCGGGTCAGATCCAAGCACTAGGACGAGCATCTCCGACCGCTTGTTAGGTTCCGGCCCACGGCTCAAGCCGCCAGTCGGAGATCGTGGACATCGGTTCTCCGTTCTGGATGACCGACGAGATTAGGGTAATCGGCGCGGTGTTGCCGCGGCGAACGCTCCCGGCGAGCGTCGCACGAGTGCGGGCCAGCTTCGGGGGGTAACGGCGATCGCGCGCGGGTAGTCCTCGAAAAGCCAGCGTGCGACGTTATGACGCAGGAACTCGCTTGCCGCGAGGATCCGCAGCGCTCCTCGGGCGCCGAGCGGTGTCGCGAAGAGCCCGTTGCACCAGCGCGAGAGGTGCTGGTCTCGGCCGAGCGATCTTCGCACCGCGTCGCGATAGCGCGCGGCGACGATGCCGGGCGACGCGGCCGCGTCGGTGATCGCCTTTGCCGCGAGGGTGCCGGTCACGAGAGCCTGACCGACGCCTTCGCCGGTGAACGGATCGGCGGCACGCGCCGCGTCGCCGACGAAGAGCACCCGGCCACCGCCCCAGGTGAGTCGGGCGCGCGCAACTCCAACCGGGATCGGCCAGGCCCGTAGCGGGGCTTCGAGGATCGCCTCCGGGCCGACGAGCGAGGTGACGAAGGGGCTCGCAAGTGTCGACTCCCAGAGCTCGGCGAGTGCCGGGCCCGGGCGGCGTCGCACGCAGATGCCGAGGTTCACCGTGCCGTCCGCGAGGGGGAACGACCAGCCGTATCCCGGGAGGAGGTCGGTCGTGAACCAGACCCAGAGGCGCTGCATCGCCGCCGGCCGGGCCCCGGCGACGTAGGCGCGAAAGGCGATCCACTCCGGCTCGCGCCTGTTCGCCGTCGCAGGTCCGCCCGGCGCTCCCGCTGCCGTCAACATCCGGCGGAGGGGAGACCACGCCCCGTCCGCGGCGATGACGAAACGCGCCTGCACCTCGTTTTGGTCGTCGAAGGAAAGGCGGACGGGGCCGCGGGTCTCAGCCTCGACGCCGACACAGCGCGTCGACTCGCGCACGTGCGCCCCGCGGCGGCGGGCGAGCTCGACGAGCGCGGCGTCGAGGTCGGTTCGTCTTGCCACGGCCCCGAACACGCCGGGTGCCGGATGGAGCGGCAGCCGGACGGTGCGGCCCGACGGCGACACGACGCCCAGTTCGGTGGCGGGCCGGAACGACGGCACATCACGGGGATCGAGGCCGAGCGCTTCCAGGTGCCGCAGCGCCGACGTTGTCAGTCCGTCGCCACAGCACTTCTCGCGGGGGAAACGGGCGCGGTCAACGAGAAGGACCCGTTTGCCGGCCTCGGCCAGCGTGATCGCCGCGGCACAGCCGGCGGGTCCCGCGCCGACGACCGTGACGTCAAAGTCAGCCGTCACGACGACGTGGCCTCGCCCGGGATCGGGGAGGTGCCGGGACGCTCGGCCAATGCCGCGACGAGAGCCGTGTCGAGCTTGGGGTGGGAGAAGGTGAAGCCCGTCTCGTCGAGCTTGCGCGGCAGCACGCGCTGGCTCGCGCAGATGATGTCCTCGACGACCTCGCGGCCCATCGCGGCCTCGAGCACGACGCGGGGGATGCCGAAGCGGGAACGGCGCTCGAGGCAGCTGGCGAACGCGTCGGTGAATTCGGCGTTGCGCACGGGCGCGGGCGCGCTGAGGTTGCACGGGCCGTCGATCGCCGGGGTCAACGCGACATGGAGAATTGCCTCGACGACGTCGTCGAGCGCGATCCAGCTCATCCACTGGCGACCCGACCCGAGGTGGGCCCCGAACCCGGCGCGGAAGATCGGCAGTTGCAGGCCGATGAGCGGGTTGGCGCGGCTGAGGACGATCCCCGTGCGGATGCTGACGACACGGATGCCCGCCTCCCGCGCCGGCGCGGCGGCTGCCTCCCAGGCGCGGCACAACTCAGCGAGGAACCCGGATCCCGGCGCGCTCGTCTCGTCGAGCAGCTCATCGGCGCGACTCCCGTAGTAGCCGATGGCGGACGCCGAAACGAAGACGGCGGGGGGCATGTCGGCCGCCGCGATCGCGCGCGCGAGAAGATCGGTCGTGACGACGCGGCTGGCGCGCACCCGCTCGCGCTTGGCCTCGCTCCAGCGCAGTGGCGTGAGACGCTCACCAGAGAGGTGGAAGACGGCGTCGATGCGGTCGAGGTTGCCGCCCGGCAGCCCCGAGAGGTCGACGCGGCGCGCGAGGAAGTCGAAGGCGGCATCGCCCGGAGCCGACGGATCCCGGGCGACGCGGTGGACGGTGTGACCGTCCACCTCGAGCCGGGCGACGAGGGCGCGTCCGATGAGGCCACGTGAGCCGCTGACGAGCATGCGCATGGGGGATTGTCCTTCTGGCGTGAGCCTAACGGGGACGCTCGACGGCGTTCGGCAGATCGAGGCGTGACTGCGATCTTCCGACCCCGCCGGCGGCACGGGGCCAGCGAGGGCAGATCTCGCCGTCGGCGCCACCGTTAACATGACGGCGGTGACCGTGGAAACCGGACGAGGTCCAGCTGACGCGGACGGTGACCGGGTGCACTCCGATTCGCTCGGCGTGAACGCGTGGCTCGTCGAGGAGATGTACCAGGCGTACCGGTCGAACCCGCTCTCGGTGGGCGACACCTGGCGTGACTTTTTCGCCGACTACCGCGGCCCGATTCCCCCGGATCTGCCGGCCGGCCGCGATCGCCCGAAATCCGCTGCCGGCCGCGGCACCGTCACGACGACGTATCTCGAGGCGCGTGCGTCCGGTTTCGTGGCGCCGCCTCCGGCGCTCGCCACGCCGCCATCTCGCCGACCCGAGCCGGAGCCGGCCGGCCCCGGCGGCCGAGATCGACCCGACGGATCCGTCACGCTCTTACGGGGTTCGGCAGGGCGGATCGCCGAGAACATGGCCGCGAGCCTCACTGTGCCGACGGCGACGAGCGTCCGTCTCATCCCGGCCGGGGTGTTGGAGGCGAATCGCTCGCTGCTCAACGGCAAACTGCGGGAGACGGCGGGGCCGAAGGTGAGCTTCACCCACCTCATCGGGTGGGCGGTCGTCCGCGCCCTCGCCGCGGTGCCGGCGATGAACGCGAGCTACGTGGCCGACGCCGACGGGACGGGCACGCCCGGGGTCCTCCGCCATGCCCACGTCGGCCTGGGGCTCGCCATCGACCTCGAGCGTCCCGACGGCTCGCGCTCGCTCGTCGTCCCGGTCGTGCGCCAGGCGGACGCTCTCAGTTTTGCCGGCTTCCTTGCCGCCTACGAAGAGCTCGTCCGCCGGGCGCGGGGCGGCAAGCTCACCGTCGAGGACCTCGTCGGCCCGACGCTGACCATCACGAACCCGGGCACGCTCGGCACGACCCAGTCGCTGCCTCGGCTGATGCTCGGCCAGGGGGCGATCGTCGGCATCGGCGCGCTCGCCTACCCGGTCGAGTTCCAGACGACGCCGCCCGAGACGCTTTCCACCCTCGGTGTCAGCAAGGTCGTCACGCTGACGTCGACCTATGACCACCGGATCATCCAGGGGGCCGAGTCGGGCCTCTTCCTCCAGCGCGTCCACGAGCTCATCGTCGGTGAGCACGGTTTTTACGACGAGGTCTTCTCCTCGCTCGCTGTCGACAGCGAGCCGGTCGTCTGGCCGCAGGGTCAGTCCCCAACCGGTGGAGACCGCCTCCAGCTGGAAAAGGAGCTGATGGTGCGGTCGCTCATCAACATGTACCGGGTGCGCGGCCACCTGATCGCCAACCTCGACCCGCTCGGCAGCGAACCGCGGGAACTGCGAAGCGACCTCGACCCGGCACAGTACGGGCTCGACCCAGAAGATCTCGACCGCTCTTTCCACACCTTCGGCTTGCCCGGGGGCGAGGTCCTCTCGCTTGGCGCGATCCTCGAGATCCTGCGCGACGCCTACTGCGGAGCGGTGGGCGTCGAGTACATGCACATCCAGAGTCCCGAGGAGAAGCTCTGGATCCAGCATCACGTCGAAGGGGCGTCGAAGGAGATCTCGCCGGCCGAGAAGCTGCATATTCTCGGCCGGCTGAACGCCGCCGAGGCCTTCGAGGCCTTCCTCCACATGCGCTATGTCGGGCAGAAGCGCTTCGGGCTCGAGGGCGCCGAGTCGACGATCCCCTTCCTCGACGCCGTGCTCGAGGCGGCGGCCCGCGCCGGGATCCCGGAGGTCGTGCTCGGTATGGCGCACCGGGGGCGCCTGAACGTGCTCGCCAACATCGTCGGCAAGTCGTATGAGGAGATCTTCAGCGAGTTCGAGGGGAACCTCGACCCCGAGACCGTGCAGGGTTCGGGCGACGTCAAGTACCACAAGGGCGCCGTCGGCAGGTGGCGCGGTCGCGAGGAGACCTCGCTGCGCGTGACGCTGGCGTCGAACCCGTCGCACCTCGAGGCGGTCGACCCCGTCGTCGAGGGGATCGTGCGCGCCAAGCAGGACCGGCAGCCCAACCCGCGGGCCTTTCTCGTCCTGCCGCTGCTCGTCCACGGGGACGCCGCCTTCGCCGGGCAGGGGGTGGTCGCCGAGACGCTCAACCTGTCGATGCTGAAGGGTTACCGCACCGGCGGGACGGTGCATCTCGTCATCAACAACCAGCTCGGTTTCACGACGCCGCCGACCGAGGCGCGCTCGTCCGTCTACCCGACCGACGTCGCCAAGATGGTGCAAGCGCCGATCTTCCACGTGAACGGGGACGACCCCGAGGCGTGCGTGCGCGTCGCGCGTCTCGCCTTTGACTACCGGCAGGCCTTCCACAAGGACGTCGTCGTCGACGTCGTCTGCTACCGGCGGCACGGCCACAGCGAGGGCGACGACCCGAGCTACACCCAGCCGCTCATGTACAAAAAGATCGACGAGCACCGCTCGGTGCGCACCCTCTACACCGCGGCGTTGCTGGCGCGCGGCGACATCACCGACCTCGAGGCCGACCAGGTCGCCGCCGACTTCGACGGCCGGTTGCACGCCGCGCTCGCCGAGACGCGCTCGTCGGCGCCGCCGAGAATCGAAGAGCTTCCTCACCGCCAGTTGGCGAAGGTCGGCCGGCTCGCGCTGCCGACTGGTGTCGATGCCGCCGTGCTCGGTGGCATCGTGCGCCGCCTCGGCGTCTTGCCGGCGGGTTTCACCGTCCACCCGAAGCTCGCCCGCCAGCTCGAGCGGCGGGCCGCGCTCTTCGCCGCCGGGGACGTCGACTGGAGCCTCGGCGAGACGCTCGCCCTGGCGAGCCTGCTCCTCGAAGGGACCGAGGTGCGCCTCACGGGGCAGGACACGCGCCGGGGCACGTTCTCGCAGCGTCACGCCGTTCTCGTCGACTACGCGAGCGGCGCCGAGTTCACGCCGCTCGGCTCGCTCGGCGAGTCCGTGGGCGGCGACCCGCCGCTTTCCGGCCCGAGCGAGATCGGCAGCTTCTACATCCGCGACTCGTTGCTCTCGGAGTACGCCGTGCTCGGCTTCGAGTACGGCTACTCGGTCGAGGCGACGGACGCCTTTGTCGCCTGGGAGGCGCAGTTCGGCGACTTCGCCAACGCGGCGCAGGTCGTCATCGACAACTTCCTCGTCGCCGCGGAGGAGAAGTGGGGCCAATCCTCCGGTCTCGTGCTGCTCTTGCCCCACGGCTACGAGGGCCAGGGTCCCGAGCACTCCTCGGCGCGTCTCGAGCGCTTCCTTTCGCTCGCCGCCGGCGCGAACATCACCGTCGCCCAGCCGACGAGCGCGGCGCAGTACTTCCACCTGTTGCGCGCCCAGGCGAAGCGTCCCGTTCGCCGCCCCCTCGTCGTCATGACGCCGAAGTCGTTGCTGCGGGCGGGCTTTTCTCGCGCGCCGATCGCGGCGTTCGTCTCGGGCGGCTTTTCGGAGGTGCTCGACGACCCGGCGGGGCCGACGACGCTCGAGCCGCACATGGTTCGCCGGGTCGTCTGCTGCTCGGGCGCGGTAGCGCGCGATGCCTTGCGCCGGCGCGACGACCTCGTCGCCGCCGGGGCCCCGGATCCGCTTGCCGCCGTCGTCCGCCTCGAGCAGCTCTACCCCTGGCCGGAGGAGCAGCTCCTCGCGGTGCTCGAGCGCTATCCCGCCGCCGACGAGCTCGTCTGGTTGCAGGACGAGCCGGCGAACATGGGGGCGTGGAACCTCGTCCACGAGCGCCTGCACCGGCTGTTGCGCGACCGTTACCGTCTGCGCCACGTCTGCCGGCCGCCGTCGGGCAGCCCGGCGACGGGGTCGCTCGCCGTCCACGAGCTGGAACTCGCGGCACTGCTCGACGCGGCCGTCGGTCGGCTGCCGGACAAGTCCTGAGATCGGCCGGGCGGAGCGTACGAGCCGGCCCCGAGTTGCGCGCCCGGCGCGCCGTGTCGTGATTGACTGACGGCGTGGGTTCCCGGCACATCGTCGTCGACGGCTCGAACCTCGCGACCGAGGGGCGGACGACGCCGAGCCTGCGCCAGCTCGAGGAGGCCGTCGCCGAGATGCGGCGCGAGCTCGGCGAGGCGGAGGTGACCGTCGTCGTCGACGCCTCCTTCGCCCACCGCATCGCCGACAGCGAACGGCCGCGCTTCGAGGAGCTCGTAGCGCGAGGCGAGCTCGTCTCGCCGCCGGCCGGCGCCGTCGGACGGGGTGACGCCTTTCTGCTGCGCATCGCCGAGAAGGTCGACGGCATCGTGCTCTCCAACGACTCGTTCCAGGAGTTCCACGGCGAGCACCCGTGGTTGTTCGCGCGCGGCCGTCTCCTCGGTTGCCGCAAGGTCCCCGGGGTGGGGTGGATCTTCGTCGCCCGCAATCCGGTGCGCGGCCCGCGCAGCCAGGGCGCCGTGCGCGAGGCGGTGCGGGCGAGAAAGCAGGTCGAGAAGGCGATCGCCGTGGCGACAAAAGAGGTCGTCGCGCCGGCGGCAGTGCGCGTCGGCACGAAGGCGGTGCCGGCGCGCCAGGCGGCGCCGCCCCGCGCCGCCAACGACCCGACGACCTTCATCGCCTTCATCGCCGACCACCCCCTCGGCGGCGAGATCGAAGCGACGGTCGAGACGTTCTCCTCGCACGGTGCCGTCGTGCGCGCCGGCGAGCTGCGCGCCTACGTGCCGCTCGGCGGCCTCGGCGACCCGGCGCCGAAGAGCGCGCGGGAAGTGCTGAAAAAAGGCGAGAGGCGTCGTTTCGTCGTCACCGCCCTCGACCCGTACCGGCGGGGCGTCGAACTCGCGCTCCCCGGCGTGGGCGTCGTCTCGGGGCGTCCGAGCGAAGAGACCGTCGCCGCCGTCGTGAAGATGGCAAGGGCCGGCTCGCCGCCTGCCGCGCCGAGCGGTGCGACCCGGCGGCGCGCCGCCAAGAAGGCGTCGGCGAAGGCCGCGCCGCCACCGGCTGCCCGGCAGCCGGTGGCGCGTCCTCGTCGCAGCCGGACGGGGGCGTCCTCTTCGGTGCCGAAGGCTCGCCCGGCGTTGCCGCCCCAGGCGGCAGGCTCCGCGACGCAGGCCGAGGCTCGCCCGCGGCGATCGCCGCGGGCGATGGGGTTCGTCGCCGAAGCGTCGTCGGCCGCCACATCTCCGGCGGGTTCGCGGTCGCGCCGGAGGGCCCGTTGACAAGGTCTGGGCCGGCGGGGACCCGGCGTTGACGCCGAGCTGGTCCGCCGAGCGTCTCATCCCGCATCGCGCGCCGTTTCTCTTCGTCTCGGCGATCGACGAGCTCGTCCCCGGCAGCTCCGCCAAGGGGCGCTGGGTGCTGACGGGAGACGAGGCCTTCTTCTCCGGACATTTCCCCGGGCGTCCGACCGTGCCGGGGGTGCTGCTCGTCGAGTCGCTCGCTCAGCTCGGCGCGGCGGCACTGCTCGCCGATCCACGGTTCGCCGGCAAACTGCCCCTTTTCGGCGGAATCGACAAGGCTCGCTTCCGCCGCCAGGTCGTGCCCGGTGACGTCCTCGACCTCGAGGTGACGCTCGAGCGGCTCTCGGCGCGGGCTGGGACGGGACACGGCGTCGCCAGCGTCGAGGGTCAGCTCGCCTGCGCCAGCGGGTTGTTCTTCGTCATCGCCGCAAGCTGAGTGCCGCGATGCGCCTCGTCACCTGGAACGTCAACTCGCTGAAGGCGCGCTTGCCTCGCGTCGAGGAGTGGATCGACGCGCACGCGCCCGACGTGCTGCTGCTCCAGGAGACGAAGTGCGCCGACGCGGCCTTCCCCGCCGGCGAGTTCTCCCGGCTCGGCTACGAGTCCGCCCACCACGGCGACGGACGGTGGAACGGCGTCGCCATCGTCTCCCGCGTCGGGCTCGAGGGCGTGCGCGCCGGGTTCAGGGACGCTTCGTCGGCTATCGCGCGCGAGTGCCGGGTCCTTGCGGCCGACTGCGGCGGCATCCGGGCCTATTCGGTCTACGTGCCGAACGGCCGCGCCGTCGGTTCGCCCCACTACGACGCCAAGCTGGAGTGGCTGGGATGGCTGCGCCGTGAGCTCGATGCGACGTGCGACCCGGCGGACGCCGTCGCCGTCGGCGGTGACTTCAACGTCGCCCCCGCCGACCGCGACGTCTGGGACATCACGCCATTCGCCGGACTCACCCACGTGACCGAGCCGGAACGCGCGGCGTTGCGCGCCATCCTCGACTTCGGCCTCGAGGACGTCGTGCGTCGCTTCCATCCCGACGCGACCGGGCCCTTTACCTGGTGGGACTACCGGGGAGGGGCGTTCCACAAGGGCGAGGGCATGCGGATCGACCTCCTCCTCGTCTCGGCGTCGCTCGGCGAGCGCGTGCGCGCCGCCTTCGTCGACCGCGAGGCGCGCAAGGGCCAGGGGAGCGACCGGCAACCGTCGGACCACGCGCCCGTCGTCCTCGACCTGGCAGCCTGAGGGCGCGGCAGCCCGTCTTAGTGGACGGGAAGGCCCCAGATGGGGAACCAGCGGTCGAGGTCCGGCTCGATGCTGAGGTCCCCGGCGAGCTCGTTTTTCAGCCGCAGCTCGGCCTCGTTGTCCCGGTGCTCTCCCGCGGTCGGGACGAAGGGGTAGAAGGTCCCGCGCTTGTAGAGGTAGACGAGGTAGACGGAGGCGGGGGCCCGAGCCGCCCCCGGCCGGGGCGTCGGGGCGAAGCCGAAGACCGAGCAGAGCAGCTGCGGTCCGAAGCCGTTCTCCTGCAGGGTCGTGTTCGTCATGTGGACCCGGGTGACGAGCGTCTGGAAGTCGTCGGCGGCGATGACGACCCAGCGGTAGCCGTAGCGGTCGGACTCATCGTGCACCTTCGCCCCGGCGTCGTCGCCGAGGTTCAACAGCGCCGTGAACTCGGTCTCGGTGGAGACGAAGGCCTGTCCTTCGGCCGGTTTGAAGCAGACGCCGGCCTGACCGGTCGGCTGGATCCCCTCGGAGGCCTCGAGGGTGATCTGCGCGTCGGGCAGCCCGAAGAGCTTCTCCAGGTCGGCCTGCGCCGGTTTGCTCCTGCCGAGCAGGGCGTCGAGGAATCCCATCTGCGGCCGCTGTGGTGCTAGGCGGGGTTGCGACGCATCTCGGCGTCGAGCTTGGCGAGCTGGTCGAGGCGCCGCTGCAGCGGCGGGTGCGTCGCGAAGAGCGAGGAGAGGCTCATGCCGGGGGCGAGCGCCGGGGCGAAGTAGAAGGCGTTGAAGTGCTCCGCCGAACGCAGGTCGCGCGAGGGGATGCGGGACATCTCCCCGCTCACCTTGACGAGCGCCTGGGCGAGGAGCGCTGGCTGGCCGATGAGGATGGCGCCGCTCCGGTCCGCGGCGAGCTCCCGATAACGCGAGAGCGCCCGGATGAGCACGAAGCTGATGGCGTAGAAGACCGCCGAGACAAGGATCATCCCGAACTCGAAGATCGCGACCTGGCCGCCAGCGGCGCCGCCGCCCCTTCCCCGGTTGCCCCCGCCGCCGAAGCCGCCGAACAAGCCCATGTAGAGGAACATCCGCGTCATGAGCCCGGCGAGGATGCCGAGGAAGCTGGCGATCGTCATCACGGCGACGTCACGGTGGGCGACATGGCTCAGCTCGTGGGCGAGCACCGCCTCGACCTCAGGCTCGTTCAGCCGGCGCAGGAGCCCGGCCGTGACGCAGACGACGGCGTGCTTCTGGTTTCGTCCCGTGGCGAAGGCGTTCGGAATGTCGCTCATCGCGATGGCGACGAGCGGCTTCGGCATGTCCGCCATCGCGACGAGCCGGTCGACGACGGCGTGCAGCTGGGGCTGCTGCTCGCGGCTGACGATCTTCCCGCCCATCGACCACAGGGCGATCTTGTCGGAGAAGTAGTACTGGACGAAAAGGATCCCGAAGCCGAGGACGAGGATGACCGCGAGGTTGATTTTCGCCAGCACGAGGGCGGTGATGAAGACGGCGTAGAGCAGACCGAGGAGGAACACCGTCAGCAGCATGTGGGCGGTGAGGCCGCGGTCCGCCGGGTAGCGGGAGCGAGTGGCCATTCGGCGGTCAGCCCTTCTTCTTCTTGACCTTGATCTTCTCCGAAGTCAGCAGATCGCGCACCTCGGCGAGCGTCGACGTGGCAGCTGGGATGGCGAGGTCCGACGGCGTGATGACGCTCGGGGCGAGCCGCTTGCCCGAGGCGCGCACCGTCTGCACGAGCGCGGCGAGCACCTTCTCGAAGGCGGCTTCGTCGCTGCGGTCGAGGGCCTTGCCGAGCTTGGTGTCGAGGTTGTCGAGCTTCTTCGCCGTCGACTTGTCGACTTTGTACTGACCGTCTTCGAGGATACGGACGATCATGACTCACCTTCCTTGTCCTCGAGGTTGAACGGGTCAGCATCCGCTGTCGTCGCGGCTTCCGGCTCGTCTGTCACCGCTTCGGCGTCGACGACCTTGTCGTCCGGTGCCGGCTGGGCCGCCTTGTCCGGCTTAGCGAGCGCGCCGGCGGGAGCGGTGGCGGCGAGCTGGCCTTTCATCTGGGCGAGCTCGGCGTCCACCTGGCCGGACTGGGAGGCCTTGTCGAGCTCGGCCTGGATCGGGTCCGTGCTCCCCGTCAGGTCGGTGAGCGCGCCCGAGGCGAGGAGCTCGTCGACGGCTCCGGCGCGCGCCTGCATCTGGGCGATCTTGTCCTGGGCCCTTTGCATCGCCATGCCGGTGTCGCTCATCGACTCCGAGATGCCGGAGACGGCCTCACCGATCTTCGTCTGGGCCTGGGCGGCGGTGTAGCTCGCCTTCAGGGTCTCCTTCTGGGTGCGGAAGGCTTCGACGCGCGCCTGCAGCTGCTGGGTCGTCTGGACGAGCTTGTCCTCCTGCGCGACGAGCTGGTCGTGCTGGGTCTTCAGCTGCTCGAGCTGGGTGGCGATGGCGGCGCGCCGGGTGAGCGCCTCGCGGGCGAGGTCCTCACGGTTCTGCGCGAGGGCGGTGCGCGCCTGATCCTGCAGCTTGTTGGCGGTCGCCTGCAGCTGCTCGGCCTGCAGCTCGATGCGCTTGCGGGCGGTCGCGACGTCGGCGACGCCCCGGCGCACCTGCTGGAGCTGTTCGAGCTGCTTCTCGTACGAGAGGTCGAGCGTCTCGCGGGGGTCTTCGACACGGTCGAGAACCTTGTTCGCCTTCGCCTGCACGACGCCGCTCAGGCGTTTCATCACGCTCATCGCTCGCTCCTCCTAAGGCGTACCGGACGTTCCAAGCCGGTCCCACCCAGACGCTTGCGCACCCGCGACACGACCGTCGCGGTTTGCTGCGAGCATACGCCGACCACCCGAGGTCCTGACGATCGGGTAGTTGCCGGGTTTGAACTCGTGCCGAGTAGGTCCTGCCTGACCCGAGCGGCGAACGGACCACGTCACCTGCGGCGTCCTGTGCCCCTTCGCATCGACGAGCCACACGTACGACGTCCCGTAGCTACTTCTCCCATTGCCCGTGCACCACCCGCCTGCTTCCAGGGAAGCGAGTGCGTCCAGGTTCTGTTCGCGCACGTCTCGGAGGCGCAGTGGTCGGGGAGAGCGGCGCTGCCCGGCGCCGGTGCGTCGCGGGCGGTGATCGGGAACGGGGCGACGCCCGCCCAGTCAAGCGTCATCGGCTGGCGCGGCCCGTTGCGGGTGACGTGGCTCACGGCGGCAACGATCCTCGTGATGCGCAATGGCAGCGATGGGAAACCGCCCGTGGCGTTGGCGAACATCACGGCTCCGCCGAGGCTCATCGTTCCGACGAAAACAAGGAGAACGAGAAGCGACGAAACAAACTGGGCCACTGGCGACGATCGCGCCGGGCCGATCGGAGAGCGACATGTTGGCGGTATCTTCGTTTCCATGGCGGATCGTCTCTGTCTGCTCGCGGTGCACGCCCACCCCGACGACGAAGCGTCGAAGGGCGCCGGGACGATCGCGCGCTACCACGCCGAGGGGGTCCACACGGTGCTCGTCACGGCGACCGGGGGGGAAGAGGGCGAGATCCTCAACCCCACGCTCGACACGCCCGAGGTCCGGGCGCGCCTCGCCGCGATCCGTCGCCGCGAGCTCGAGAAAGCGGCAGCCGTCATCGGCTACGACGAGGTCGTGCTGCTCGGCTACCGGGACTCCGGGATGGCCGATACGGCCGCGAACGCTGACCCGCGTTCATTCGCCCAGGCGCCGCTGGCTGAGGCGGTCGGTCGGCTCGTCGCCGCGATCCGCCGGACGCGTCCCCAGGTCATCGTGACCTACCCGGACGAACAATCGCGCTACCGGCACCCCGACCACCTGCGGGTGCACGAGATCTCGCTCGCCGCCTTCGACGCCGCCGGCGACCCCGGCGCCTTCCCGCTGGCAGGCCGGCCCTTCCAGCCCGCCAAGCTCTACTACACCGTCTGGTCGCTCGAGCTGACGATGCGGCGTCACGAGAAGTTCCTCGAGCTCGGCATCGAGTCGCCGTACGCGGAGTGGTTCGAAGACGGTTGGCCCAACCGGATGAGCGAGCTCGCGCCGACGGCGCGCATCGACGTCGCCGGGTACTACGACGCCCGCCGCGGCGGTCTGCTCGCCCACGCGACGCAGATCGACCCGTCGTCGCCGTTCTGGTTCGGGCTGCCCGAGGAGGTCGACCGGCAGCTCTACGCGGCCGACGCCTATATCTGCGCGCGCAATCTCGTCGGGCCGATCGGCGAGGAGGATGACCTGTTCGCCGGGATCAGGGAGAAGGTCACGGCCTCCGGGGGGTAGAAAGGGGGGCGGCGTCCTGACGCCGTCGTCGTCCATCTCAGCAAGGAGGTCTCGACGTGCCGAAGTGGCTCACCCAGGAGTGGCTCGACGAGAGCACCGAACTCGCGCGGACCCAGCCGGTCCGTCCGGGTGTCTCTGCGAGGCTGCAGTACGTCGTCACCGGGGGTCCCGACGGCGACGTCCAGTACTACTGGATCGTGGAAGACGGTCAACTCGTCGAGAACCGGCTGGGCGAGTTCGCTGAGGCCGACGTGACCCTCACCGAGAGCTACGAGGACGCGAAGCGAATACAGCAGGGCGAGCTCGACGCCAACGCCGCCTTCATGCAGGGCAAGATCAAAGTGACCGGCGACATCGCCAAGCTGATGGCGCTGCTGCCGATCACGACCTCGCCGGAGTTCGCCGAGTTTCAAAAAACGGTGCTCGCGATCACCGAATTCTGAACACATTCTCAGCCCCGTCACAGGCGGCTGTTGGCTCTTCCGACGGGACAGCGGCGGTCGGTATCATGGCTGGCGTGGCGAAGCCGCGCGGCCGGTCTTTTGCTGCGACCATCGATGCCCCCTGAGCTCCTCCACCTCTCTGCGGTCATCCGCAGCCCGCTCGTCGACCCGCAAGGGGAGCGGATCGGCCGGATCGACGACCTGATCGTCCGCCTCGACGGCAAACCGCACCCGCCGATCACCGGACTCGTCGCGCGTGTCGCGGGGCGCGAGCTGTTCCTCCCGATCGAGCGGATCGCGGCGATGCGGCCGCGACTCGTCCAGCTCACCGGGAAGACGCTCGACCTCGGTCGCTTCGAGCGTCGGCCCGGTGAGTTGCTGCTCGCTCGCGACCTGCAGGCGCGCCATCTCATCCACGTCGTCGGTGCCCACCTCATCCGCGCCAATGAGATCGAGCTTGCCGAGACCGACGGTGTCTGGCAGGTCGTCGGGGTCGACCCCTCGGGTCGCGGCGTGCTGCGTCGCCTCCTGCCTCCCCCGCTCGCCCGTCGGGTGCGTACGAAGTCGCGCGTCGACTGGGAGGCGATCGAGCCGTTCGTCGCCCACGTGCCGACGGCGCGCATGCGGATACCGCTGCGCAAGCTCTCCCGTCTGCGAGCGGCCCAGATCGCCGACCTCGTCGAGGCGGCGTCGCACGAAGAGGGCGAGGAGATCATCGAGGCGGTGAGCCTCGACCGGGAGCTCGAAGCCGATGTCTTCGAGGAGCTCGACCCCGACCACCAGAGGGAGTTCCTGGAATCCCGTTCCGACGCCGAGGCGGCGCGCGTGCTGGCGACGATGGCGCCCGACGACGCCGCCGACCTCATCAACGACCTCGACCAAGACCGCCGCCGCGCGGTGCTCGAACTTCTGCCCCCGCGCCAGCAGGCCAAGGTGCGCCGGCTGCTCAGCTACAACCCGGAGACCGGCGGGGGGTTGATGAACCCTGACTTCCTCTTGCTCCCCGGTGCGACGCGGGCTGACGCGGCGCTGGAGGCGATCCGCCGGAGCGACGTCGCCCCCGAGGCGCTCGCCACCGTCTACACGAGCGACGCCGACGGTCGGATCTCCGGGACCGTCTCGGTCGTCCGGCTCCTGAAGGCCTCCCCCCAGGCCAGGCTGTCCTCGATCGCCGAGCGCGACCCCGTGACGGTGCGCGCCGACGCCGACGTCCACTCGATTCTGCGCAAGATGAGCGACTTCAACCTCTCGACGGCGCCCGTCGTCGACGACGACCATCGGATGCTCGGCGTCATCACCGTCGACGACCTGCTCGAGCTGCTGTTGCCGACCGGATGGCGGCGTGACTTCGGGATGACAGCGACGGAGGAGTGACCGCCGCGCCGACGCCAATCACCAGCTTCCCGTCGTTACAGTGAGCAGAAGGGCGCGTCCCGCGCCAAGGAGACAAGCAGGTCGGATGAGGCGCGCGCTGAGAACCATCGTCCCCGTCGTGCTCGCGGCGGCGGGCTCGCTCTTCTCCGTCGGCGCGGCCGCGGCGAACGCCTCGTCGGCGGCCCGCATCTCGGGCCATGCGCGGCGCTCGGTGGCGGTGCGATGGACGGCGTGCCGGGGCCACGCCGGTTTCCGCTGTGCCTGGATCCCCGTCCCGATCGACTACGCGCAACCCACGCTCGGCACGATCAAACTCGCGGTCGTCATGCTTCCCGCCACGAGCCGTCATCCCGTCGGCGATCTCTTCATAAACCCCGGGGGACCGGGGGCCTCGGGAGTGGACTTCCTCGAGCAGAGCGGATCGGACTACCCGGCTGCTCTGCGGGCGAAGTTCAACCTCGTGAGCTGGGACCCGCGCGGGATCGAACGGAGCGATCCGGTCCTCTGCGTCAACGCCAACGAGATGCGGGCGCTCACCCAGATCACCCCGCAGCCTGCGACAGCGGCCCAGGTCGCGCAGGTCGTGCGCGCGACGAAGCAGTTCGTGGCGGACTGCGAGGCGCACACGTCGCGTCTCTTGCTGGAAAACGTTGGCACACGGGCGACGGCCGAGGACCTCGACCGCCTGCGCGCCGACCTCGGACAGGCCAAACTCGACTACCTCGGTTTCTCGTACGGGACGTACCTCGGCGAGGTCTACGCGCAGCGGTATCCGACCCACATCCGGGCGATGGTCCTCGACGGGGCGGTCGACCCGTCCCTGACGACGATCGCCAAGGATCGCCAGCAGGCGCTCGGTTTCGAGGTCGACCTCCATGCCTTCTTCCGCTGGTGTGACGCCGACAAGACCTGCCACCAACGCCTGCCTGACGGCGCAGAGGTCTCCTATGACAAGTTGATGGCGAAATTCGCCACCGGCTGGACGGAGTCGGCGTATTTCCTCCCGAAGTTCGGCGGGACCCAACCGGTGACGCTCGGCGTCGCCCTCGAGGGCGTCATCTCGACGCTCTATTCCAACCTCGCCTGGCCGGATCTTGGGCTGGCGATCGACCGGGGTCTGCACGGCAGCGGCGACCTGCTCGCCGAGCTCGCCTACAGCTACGAGGGACTGCAGGTCAACGGCACGTTCACGAACGAGCAGGAAGCGAACGTCGCCATCAACTGCCTCGACTCGCCCGTGCCGATGACGCTCTCGTCCTACGAGACGCTCGCCAAGCAGTTCGCCGCCCTCGCGCCCGATTTCGGGGCGTCGGAGGCGTGGGGCACGCTCACCTGCGCCTACTGGCCATTCGCCGCCCAGGCGAAACCGGGACCGATCCACGCCCCGGGGACGCCGACGATCCTCGTCGTCGGCTCGACGGAGGACCCCGCGACGCCCTACGGGTGGGCGGAGGCGGTGGCGTCACAACTCGACAACGCCGTGCTCCTCACGAGGGCGGGCACCGGCCACACCGGGTACTTCTCGAGCTCGTGCATCCGGCGATACGTCGACCAATACCTCGCGACCCTCGCGCTGCCGCCCGCGCACACCGTCTGCCCGAGCGACTAGCCCTCGGCTCCCTCGCCGTCGTGGGGGCCGGGAGATCCGGTGGCCCCGGCGCCTCGGTTGTGCCGTAGCCGGCGCGAGACGCTGGAGAGCCGCGCGCCCGGCGGTTAACATCGCCCCGCAAGCAGTCGCACCTCGTTCGGTGAGGCGGCTCGTCGCACAGAGGCCACTGACCCCACCTGTCGAAAGACACTCCGGGTCAGGACAGACTTTCCCGGCACAAGGGATGGTCCGAAGTGGCTGGCCGGTCGGCCTACGGCGGCGGGCGCCAAAGCTCTGACGAGAGGGGTGCGCCGAGGCGTCTGCCACGGCGGTCCGTGCCCAACGGACTCCACCCAGGCCGACTGGAGCTTGGGCACGGCGAGGGAGGAACCCTGAGCGCCGCTAGACGTTCGTCCGAACGACGATGGCGCACGTTCTCGACGAGGTGAGATGAGGGTTCGGTAACCCGGACCGACCTCCCGCGGGCGTGCGCGACCGGCAAGCAACGTCCGCTCAGCCCGATTCCACGGGAGGTCGACCAAGCATGGCCAATCGCGACCATGCCTACGAAGCAGGCGGGTCCGCCGTCCTCGACGAGGCGCACATCGGTGACATCCGAGGCGCGCTCGGCACGATCAGCGTCGGCGACACCGGCGCGCGCCGCTCGTTCTTCGCGCGTCTGCTCACGTTGGCGGCGATCGTCGGACCCGGCCTCATCGTCATGGTCGGCGACAACGACGCCGGCGGCGTCGCCACCTACGCCCAGGCCGGCCAGAACTTCGGGCTGACGCTGCTCTGGACCCTGCCGCTTCTCATCCCGGTCCTCGTCGTCAACCAGGAGATGGTCGTCCGGCTCGGCGCGGTGACAGGTGTCGGGCACGCCCGTCTCATCAACGAGCGTTTCGGGCGGTTCTGGGGCGCCTTCTCCGTCGGCGACCTGTTCGTGCTCAACTTCCTCACGATCGTCACCGAGTTCATCGGCGTCAGTTTGGCGCTCGGCTACTTCGGAGTGAACCCGCACATCTCGGTGCCGATCGCCGCGGTCGGTCTCGTCGCCATGACGGCATCCGGCAGCTTCCGGCGCTGGGAACGTTTCATGCTGCTCTTCGTCATCGCCAACTTCCTCGTCATCCCGCTCGTCATCTTCTCGCACCCGCGGATCGGCCCCGTCGTCCACGGGCTCGTCATTCCCGGCGTGCGCGGCGGCGTGAGCTCGACGGCGGTCCTGCTCATCATCGCGATCGTCGGGACGACGGTCGCCCCCTGGCAGCTGTTCTTCCAGCAGTCGAACATCGTCGATAAGCGGATCACGCCGCGCTGGATCAACTACGAACGCGTTGACACGTTGCTCGGCTCGCTCGTCACCGTGTTCGCCGCGACGCTCATTGTCGTCACCGCCGCTTTTGCCTTCGGGCACACGCCGCTCTCCGGGCACTTCTCGAACGCCGCCGGGGTGGCGCGCGGTCTCGACCGCTACCTCGGGAACAGCGCCGGGACGCTCTTCGCCATCGTTCTCCTCAACGCGTCGATCATCGGCGCGGCGGCGGTGACGCTGTCGACGTCGTACGCCTTCGGCGACATGTTCTCGATGAAGCACTCGCTGCACCGCCGCGTGACGGACGCCAAGGCCTTCTACGCGACGTTCTCGGCGCTCGTCGTCGTTGCCGCCGCGGTCGTGCTCGTGCCGCACGCCCCCCTCGGGCTGATCACGATGGCGGTCCAGGCGTTGGCGGGCGTGCTCCTGCCGAGTGCGACGGTTTTCCTGCTCCTGCTCTGCAACGACCGCGAGGTCCTCGGTCCCTGGGTCAACCGGCTCTGGCTGAACATCCTGGCGGGCCTCATCATCTCCGTTCTCATCGCGCTCTCGCTGATTCTCATGACGACGACCGTCTTCCCGCACATCGACGTGGATCTCGTCATCGCCATCCTCGGTATCGTGCTCGCCGGCGGCGTGGTGATCGCCGCGGTCCTCGGCCTGCGCGTCCGGGTCCGCCGACTTGCCCCGGGCGAACCCCAGGTGACGCGCGCGGGGCGGGAGAACTGGCGGATGCCACCCCTCGCGCTCCTCGAGCGGCCGGTGCTCTCGAGGTGGCGCCAGTACACGATGGTGGCGATGTGGGGCTATCTCGCCGTCGCCATCGGTCTCCTCGCGCTGAAAGCCGTGGAGCTCGGCATCGGCCAGCACTGAGATGACGCCGTTTGCCGGATCGGTTCGGACCGGCGAGGCTTTCCCGATGACACCCGCCGCGGGAGAGGCCGTCACCGACCGAGCGGTGCGGGCCGACGAAGCGCTGCGGGTCGCCTTCCTCGCCTACCGGGGCAACCCGCGCTGTGGCGGCCAGGGTGTCTACACGCGACACCTGTCGCGCTCGCTCGTCGCCGCCGGCCATCACGTCACGGTCTTCGCCGGCCAGCCGTACCCGGAGCTCGACCGCGGCGTCGAGTTCGTGCCGCTCGCCAGCCTCGACCTCTACCGGGAGCCGGACCCGTTCCGCCGCCCCCGCTGGCGCGAGATCGCCTCGCCGACCGACGCCGTCGAGCTCCTGACGATGTGGACCGGAGGCTTCGGCGAACCGCGGGCCTTCTCCTGGCGAGCTGCCGCCGCGCTCGCGCCGCGCCGCGGCGAGTTCGACATCGTCCACGACAACCAGGGTCTCGGGACGGGACTCCTCCGCCTGCTCGACGCGGGTTGGCCGATCGTCGCCTCGGTTCACCATCCGGTGACTGTCGACCGCGACCTCGACCTCGCCGCGGCACGGGGTTGGGTGCGGTCGGCCTCGCTGCGGCGTTGGTACGGCTTCGCGGCGATGCAGAACCGTGTCGCGTGCCGCATCCCGCGCCTGCTCACCGTGTCGGAGTCCTCGCGGCGTGACATCGAGCGCGACATGGGCGTCGCGGCCGAGCGGATCGCCGTCGTCCCGCTCGGCGTCGACACAGATTGCTGGCGCCCGCAGCCGTCGATCGCCCGCGTCCCCGGGCGGATCATGGTGACGACGAGCGCGGATGTGCCCCTGAAAGGGCTCGTCTACCTGCTCGAAGCGCTGGCGAAGCTGCGGACGGAGCGCTTCGACGCCCACCTCGTCGTCGTCGGCGTGCCGCGGGCCGCGGGACCCGTCGGCGCGGCGCTCGAGCGCTTCGGGCTCAGCTCGGTGGTGCGCTTCGTCGCCGGGGAGGCCGACGCGCGTCTCAGCGCGCGCTACGCCGAGGCGTCGGTCGCCGTCGTGCCCTCGCTCTACGAGGGGTTCTCGCTCCCGGCGATCGAGGCGATGGCGTGTGGCCTGCCGCTCGTGGCGACGACCGGTGGGGCGCTGCCCGAGGTCGTCGGGCCCGACGGCGTCGCCGCCCTCCTCGTTCCACCGGGCGATGCCGGGGCCATCGCCGCCGCCGTCGCCCGCATCCTCGATGAGCCGGCGCTCGCCCAGCGGCTCGGGGCCGCGGCACGCGACCGGGTGCGGACGCGCTTCAGCTGGGGGCGGGTCGCCCGGGCGACGGTCGACGAGTACCGGGTCGTCCTCGGGGCCCCGCCGTGCTGACCGTCGACCTGCAGCGGGCCGGAATCGGTGCCGGGTCGGTTGTGCTCGACCTCGGCTGCGGGGGTGGGCGCCACGCCTTCGCCTGCCTGAAAGCCGGCGCCGACGTCGTCGCGCTCGACGCGCAGCGCGCCGAGATCGACGGCGTCGTCGGCATGGTCGACGCGATGCACGCCGCCGGCGAGATGCCCGGCGGCGCGCGCCACGCTGGAGTCGTCGCCGACGCCACCCGGCTTCCTTTCGCCGACGGAAGCTTCGACCGGGTGATCGCCTCGGAGGTGCTCGAGCACCTCGTCGAGGACGAGGTGGCGATCGGCGAGCTGGCGCGCGTGCTCCGGCCCGGCGGGCTGGCGGCGTTGAGCGTTCCCGCCGCCGGCCCCGAGCGGGTGAACTGGGCGCTCTCGGCGCGCTACCACGAGATCGAGGGCGGGCACGTCCGCATCTACCGGCGACGCGAGCTCGCGGCGCGCTGCCGGCGGGCCGGGCTCGACCTCGTCGGCTCGCACCACGCCCACGCCCTCCACTCGCCGTACTGGATGCTGCGCTGCGTCGTCGGCGTCGAGCGGGGGGACCACCCGCTCGTCGCCGCCTACCACCGCCTGCTCGTCTGGGACATCACCCGTCGTCCGTGGATCACCCGCGGGCTCGAGCGGTTGCTCAACCCGCTTATCGGCAAGAGCCTCGTCCTCTATCTCGAGAAGCCCGCCTGATGGCCGAACAGCCCGCCGAGACGACGGCGAACCTCGTCGGCTATGGCGAGACGCTCGAGGCGATCCGCGAGGTGCAGCTGGCGAGCGGCATGATCCCGTGGTACCCGGGCGGCCACGCCGACCCCTGGAACCACGTCGAAGCGGCGATGGCGCTCAGCGCGGCGGGCGAGTTCGCCGCCGCCGAGCGGGGCTTCGCGTGGCTCGCCCGCACGCAGCTTGCCGACGGGAGCTGGCACGCCTTCTACGGGGAAGATGGAAGCGTCGAGGAGGGCCGGATCGACCCGAACGGCGTCGCCTACGTCGCGACCGGCGTCTTGCACCATCTCCTTACCAGTGGCGACGTCGGCTTCGCCGAGGAGTTGTTCCCCGTCGTCGACGCCGCGCTCGGCTTCGTCGTCTCGCTCGTTGGGCCGCAGGGCGAGATCCCGTGGTCCGTCGAGCCTTCCGGGCGACCGGGCACGTTCTCGTTGCTCGCGGCGAGCTCGTCGATCCACCAGAGCCTTGGCTCGGGGGCGCGCCTCGCGGCGGCGCTCGGCCGGGAACGCCCCGCATGGACCGCGGCCGCCGCCCGTGTCGCGCGACTCATTCGCGGAGGCGAGTCGTTCTTCGCCGACAACCGCCAGTTCGCGATGGACTGGTACTACCCGGCGCTCGCCGGGGTGCTCGATCTTCGTTGCGCCCGAGCTCGGCTCCGGGCGCGCGCCGCCGAGTTTGTGCTGCCCGCCCTCGGCGTGCTCTGCCGCTCGGACCGACGCTGGGTGACGACGGCCGAGACCGCCGAGTGCGTCGTCGCCTTCGCCCGTGTCGGCTGGGTCGCGGAGGCGTCGCGGCTGCTGACGGCGACCGAGGGCCTGCGACACGACGACGGGTCGTACACGACGGGCCTCGTCCATCCGGAGCGCTCCGAGTTCCCCTCCGGGGAGCGCACGACGTACTCGGCCGCGGCGGTCGTGCTCGCGGCGGACGTGCTCGCCGCCGGGCCGAGCGCGAGCATCTTCGCTCCGTTGCGCTGAGGGCCGGTCAGGCGCTTTCCCAGGGCAGCAGCGTGCGCCGGGCCACCCGCAGGCTGCCGCACCCCGCCGTCTCGTCCTCGACGAAGCGCCTCGACGCCAGGGCGTCGAGGAAGCACTCGTAGGGCGGGCGGCCGCCCATCGTCGGGTCGGGGAAGACGTCGTGGAAGACGAGGAATCCGCCCGGCGCGACCTGCGGCGCCCATCCCCGGTAGTCCGCCCAGCAGACCGTGGCGCCGTGTCCGCCGTCGAGGAAGACGAGCGCGGCCGGCGTCGACCAGTTGGCGGCGACTGCGGCCGAGTCGCCGACGATGCCGACGACGAGGTCCTCGGCCCCCGCTCGCTCGATCGTTGCCCGAAAGCGCGCCAGCGAATCCATCCGGCCGGTTGCCGGGTCGACGAGCGCGGGGTCGTGGTCGGGCCAGCCCGGTTGCATCTCCTCGGACCCCCGGTGGTGGTCGACGCTGAAAACGACGGTGGGTGGGTCGCCCGCGGCGGCGATCGCCGCGGCGAGGAAGAGCGTCGATCGACCCTGATAAGAGCCGATCTCGACGAGCGGCCCCGGCCGAGCCCGCAGCGCGCGCCCGGCGATGGCGTAGAGGGCCATCGCCTCGTCGAGTGGGAGGAACCCGGGTGTCGCCCGCCCCGCCTCGAGCAGCGCCTGCGCCCGCGCCGGATCGCGGCGCGGCTCAGCTGACGACGGGGGCGCCGGTGCCGTGGTCATCTCGTGCCGGCCGCGACCGCGCTCCAGATGCCGAGTCCGCAAAGGATCACGCCGGAGAGCCGGCGCACGACGCCGAGCGGGACGACGCGGCGGATCGTTCTGCCGGCCGCGACGCCGATGCCGCTCACGACGACAAAGGCCAGCGCCGCGCCGCAGAAGACGCTCAGCGCCTCGCGGGAGCGCGCCGAGAAGTCGGCGATGACGACCTGGGTGAGGTCACCGAACTCGGCGAGGGCGATCACCGCGAACGTGATGACGGCGATGCGCACCCCGGACTCCGCGTCCTGCCCGCCGGACGCGCCGCTGCCAACGGGCGCGAGCAGGCGCTCTTCGTCGGTGGCGATCGTGTCGCTGCGCTTGTCGACCGCGGTCGTGCGCGCGAAAAACAGGTACGCCGCGCCGGCGAGAAAGAGCGCGGCGACGACGGTGGCGACGATGCGGTGCGGGGCGAGCCCGAGGAGCCGTCCGGCGACGGCGGCGACGGCCGCCTGGGCGACGAGGCCCGCCGCGGCGCCGATCCACACCGGGAGCGGCCGGTGCCGGGAGGCAAGGACGACGCCGGCGAGGAACGTCTTGTCCGGCAGCTCGGCCGGGATGACGACGGCGAAGGTCGCCGCCGCCAGTCCGAGATCCACCGGACCTAGTCGGCAGACAGCAGGGCGCGCAAGCTCGTGCGAACCCGTGTTGCCAGGCCGACGTTCACCGCGAGGCGCTCGACGCTCTGGTCGATGAGACGCTTCTTGCCACCGGTGAAGTGCGCCTCGACGAAGGCGCGCACGACCGCCGGGTAGACGGGCTCGCTGTCGGCGTCGAGCTCGGCGAGGCTCGCTATGCCCTCGAACATCCGGTAGATCGAATTGTCGGGATAGCGGCCGACGAGCTCGTCGAAGTGCCTCGTAATGAACTCCCAGGTGGCGGGTCCGATCGCCCGCTGGCCGAGCATCAGACAGAGCAGGTAGGGGGCGTCCTGGCTGCGGATCTCGCCGCGGCACATCTCGTGGACCTCGCGCGCGTAGGCGACGTCGGTGAGATGGCCGAGCGCGTCGCGGTAACGCCGCTCGTCGAGCGGCGAGCGCGACCGGCGGATGCGTTCGACGATCGCCTCGAACTCGTCCCGGCGGGCGTTCCAGGCGACGGTGGCGAGGACACCGCTGGCGATGTCGGCGTCGATCTCTTCGCCGCCGGACTGGTCGAGCACGAACAGTTCCCGGGCCTTTCTCAACACGTCCTCGTCGGCGCCGTAGGTGCCGAGAGCCGAGATGAGGGTGGATCGCAGGATCGGCGTCTGTTCGCCCTCGCCCTCTGCCGCTTGCCAGCCGACGCGGGCGAGCTCCGGTCGCAGCACCGCTCGCGTGTAGCGGGCGACCGCGGCGCGATCGGGCAGCGGCGCGACGAGATCGAGCGTGCGCAGCGCCGTCGTCACGACCGACCAGATGTACGGGTCGTCCTCGCCGGCGAAGCGGGCGGCGGCGTCGAGGAACTCCTCGGGCCCGGAGAATCCGGCGAGCACGGCGGCCCAGAGGTCGCCGAGCAGCCCGAGGCGCTCGGTCGCGTCGAGCAGATCGAGCCGGGCGAGCAGCGCCTCGCGCAGGGCCCGGTCGTAGCGGACGCGGTAGAAGCCGCTCCCGCCGGCGTTGACGACGAGCGGACCGCCGACATCGAGTCGCAGGGGCGTGTCGGCGAGCAGGACCCGGGTGACCTCTTCCCGGGTCGCCAGCGGCGCGACGAGCACGGGGGTGAGCCAGCGGCTTGCGGTCGAGGGAGCCACCGCCTCGCCCGGGAGGTAGGAGAAACGCTCCTGGCGCAGCTCGACCGTCGCAGCGGAGTTGGCCGCCTGCGAGGCGGTGACGAGCGGGTAGCCACCCTGGAAGACCCAGGAGTCCATGAGGGCGCGCAACGGGACGTCGGGGTTCTCCTGCTCGATCGCGTCCCAGAGGTCCGTCGTCTCGGCATTGGCGAAGGCGTGCGCGCTGAGGTACCGGCGCACGCCGGCGCGGAAACGCTCGTGGCCGAGGTACTGCTCGATCATCCAGAGCACGGCCGAGCCCTTGTAGTAGGTGATGGCGACGTCGAACATCGCCGCGGCCTCTTCCGGGGTGACGACCGGGAACTCGATGGCCCGCGTCGCGGGCAGCCCGTCGATGGCACGCGCGTACTCGCGCAGGCGCGCGAAGCCGACGAAGCACTCCCAGTCCGGGTGGTAGTCGTCCTGGCAGCGCAGCGCCATGAACGTCGCGAAGGCCTCGTTCAGCCAGACGCCGTTCCACCAGCGCATCGTGACGAGGTCCCCGAACCACATGTGGGCGAGTTCGTGCTCGATGACCTCGGCGATCCGACGCAGCTCGGGTCGGGCCGTGTCGGCGGGGTCGGCGAGCAGTTCCGCCTCGCGGAAGATGACGCAGCCGAGGTTCTCCATCGCCCCGGCCGCGAAGTCGGGGAGCGCGACGAGGTCGAGCTTCTCCCCGGGATAGGGGAGCGCGAAATAGGCGCGGTAGTAGCGGAGGGCGTGGGTGGCGACCTCGAGGGCGACGGACGTGAGGTGGCCCTTGCCCGGCACGGTGACGACGCGCACGGCGATCCCGTCGACGTCGACGGGATCGGTGGCGACCAGTGGTCCGACGACGAAGGCGACGAGGTAGGTCGACATCGGGATGGTGTCGGCGAAGCGCACGCGGCTCGCGCCCGAGCTGAGCTTCTCGACGCCGGTCTCGGGTCCGTTCGACACGGCGAGCATGCCCGGGGGGGCGACGAGGGTCACGCCGAAGACGGCCTTCAGATCCGGCTCGTCGAAGCACGGGAAGGCCTTGCGGGCGTGGGTCTCCTCGAACTGCGTCGTGGCGATGGTGCGAGCAACGCCCGCCTTGTCGACGAAGCGACTGCGGTAGAAGCCGTCGAGCTGGTCGTTGAGGGTGCCGGCGAAGCGGCAGGCGAGCGTGTGGCGCCCGGGCGCCAGCGCGCCGGCGGGAGCGAAATGCACCCGGGTGACGGCCTCGTCGATCGTGACGGCGAGCGGCGAACCCGGTGCCGTCACGCCGCTCGTCGCCCAGCCGGGCGTGATCGTCGCGTCGGTGATCACCAGCTCTTCGGCGTGCAAGACGATCTCGTCGATCGCCTCGAGCACTTCGAGCTCGATGCGCGCCGTGCCCGTGAAACTCGAGGCTTCAAGGTCGGGAGCGAGCTCGAGGTCGTAGCGCCGCGGGAGGACACTGCGCGGGAGTCGCAATTCGGAAGGGTTCTGGGAGGTGGTCACAGTCAGTCGAGGCTAGTCAACGAAGACCACATCCCCCTGGGTTGGGCGTGAAGCCAGCGGCACTAGGGTGACGGCGTGACGGGGGAGAACGGCTCGCGCCGACCGGGTCCGTCCGACGGACGCCAACAGTTCGACGTGGTCTGCGTCGGCAACGCAGTGATGGATCAGCTCACCTTCGCCGAACGCGCCACCGTCGATGCGCTCGGCCTGCCGCACGGCGCCATGACGCTCGTCGACGTCGCGACGAGCGAACGGATCCGGTCGGTCGTCGGCGAAGGACGGCAGGTCTCTGGTGGGACGGTGACGAACACCGCCGTCGGCGTGGCCTCGTTCGGCGGCCATCCGGCCTTCATCGGCGCGGTGGCGACCGACGACCTCGGGGACCGCTACGCGGCGGACCTCGCGGCCGCAGGGGTGCACGCCCTCCTGCAGCGCTTCGTGGCCGGCCCGCCCGGCGATGAGGCGGCGACCGGACGCTGTCACGTCATTGTCACGCCCGATGCCGAACGCACGATGGCGACCGCGCTCGGCGTCGGGGGCCGGCTCGACGCGGCCGGCATCGACGTCGAGGCCGTCAGCGGCGCCGGGCTCGTCTACTTCGACGGTTACGTCCTCGACCTGCCCGACGCCCCGGCGCTCGTCGCCCGCCTCATCGAGGCGGCACGCCGGGGCGGTGCGCCGGTCGCCCTCGGCCTGGCGGACGCCCTTCTCGTCGCGCGGCACCGCGCCGTTCTCGAAGGTCTCACCGCTGGCGTCGTCGACCTCGTGTTCGCCAACGAATCCGAGCTCCTCGCGCTCACCGGCGAGAAGGACGCGCCCGCGGCGCTGCGCGCCATTTGCCGGCCGAATCTGACGACGGTCGTGACCCGCGGGGAGAAGGGCGCGCTGGTGGGGACGATGTCCGATTGCGTCGACGTCCCCGCCTGCGAGGTCGACGCCGTCGTCGACCTGACCGGTGCCGGCGACCAGTTCGCCGCCGGATACTGCTTCGGGGTCACCCACGGCTACGACCCGACTGGCGCGGCGCGCCTCGGCGCGCTGGCGGCGAGCGAGGTCATCGGCCACCTCGGGGCGCGACCGGAGTCGTCGCTTCGTGACCTCTACCGGGAGCGGGGGTTGCCGGCCGGCAGGTGACGCTAGGTGCTCGCTTCGGAGTCGTCGACGGGAAGCGACGGGAGCTCGAGGTCGGCGAGGCGCACGAGCGCCGAGGCGATCCAGCGGGCGAGCGGCGCGACCTGACCGTCGAGCTTCTCGGGTTCCTCGAGGACGGCCTCGCTCAGTCGGTAGGTGCCCTGATAGGCGATCTCGATTGCCGAGGTCGCCGCACCCGGGGCGGTGTCGAAGGCCTGTTCGACGGTGATGCCGCGGCGCTCGAGCGGTTCGCCCGCCAGTTCCGGACGATTTTCACCAAGCACGGCGAGCACGGTCGCCACGTCGGGGACGGCGGCGAGGCGCTGCAGTCGGAGCGTCAGCTCGACGACGAGTTCGGGCCGCTCCGAGCTCGGCTCGCCAATCGACCAGGACCGGTAGGCGCTCTGGCTCCAAGTCGGCCACTCGAGCCCGAGATCGGCACGGACCCTCGGGGGGTTCTGCTCACCAGGGAGGGAGAACGAGGTCTCGAAGGTGACGTCGCCGAGGAAGACGTCGACCTGGAACCGCTCCTCGACGGCCTGCTGCTCGAGGAGCGCGCCCTCGAGGGCGTCGCGGATCGCCCCGATCACGTCGAGCAGGATGTGGTCGATCACCAACCGAGAGGCTATCTGTGCTGGCCGGGTTGTCGCCGACCATTCTTCCGCTGGGCCGAATCGGTGCCATGACGCCGGACGACGGCGCAAATGGACGTAGTAGCGTCGCCTTTGTCCGTCGGGGAGCGGTTTCGGCATCGACGATGCGTGAGCAACGAAGACCGAGAGGCAAGGGGAGAGCGAGGTCGAGTGGGTGTCGGCCCGCCGCCCCGCCTCGAGGGTCCGGACGGGGAGCGGTGATGGTGTGCCGTGGTCGGGGTGGCCCGCGGGGTGTAGCTGGTCGTCACGAACCGGCGGCCGGGTTGCGGGCAGTCGTCGTCGTGGCCTTGGCGTTCGTCGGCGGTGTCGTTTTTCCCGGCGTCGCCACGGCGGCCCCGGTGGCGTGGCGCCAGGCACGGGCGGCGGCCGGGGAGGCGGGTTCGTTTCTCGCTTGCGAGGTGGCCGGTCCGGGAGGCATCGACGGTGGGCTGTCGAACGCCTCGACCTGGGCCGGGCTGGAAGAAGCGCGAGCGATGGATCCCTCGATGCGGATCCGCAAGCTGCAGTCGCGGTCAGCTGGCGGCTTGCCACGGGAGATCAACAGGTTCATCCGCGACCGTTGCGGCGTCATTGTTGTCGTCGGCTTCGCGACGGGTCCGGCGACTCTCGCCGCGGCGAGAGCCCACCCGCGTGAGGAGTTCGTCACCGTCGACTACGGCGCGCGACAGCTGGTACGAAACGTCGACTCGTTGCTCTACGAGACGAACCAGGGTGCTTTCCTCGGCGGCTTCCTCGCCGCGGCGCACAGCACGACCGGCAAGGTCGGGACCTTCGGTGCCGAGCTCACCCCGACGATCACGAGCTACATGGACGGATGGGTCGCGGGTGTCTGCTACTTCGACCATGTCGACCACAAGCGCGTCGAAGTCCTCGGCTGGATCCCGGAGAGGCACCGCGCCAAGGGCAGTCTCGCCGGGCATGGCACGTTCACCGGCTCGCTCACGAACCGGGCCGACGGCGGGACCGAAGCGACGACTCTCATGCAAGAGGGCGCGGACGTCATCTTCCCGGTCGCCGGTTCCTCCGGCCTCGGTGCGGCGGCCGCGGTGCAGCAGTACGGGCACGGCGTCACGCTGGAGTGGGCCGACACCGACGGATGCGTCTCGGCGCGTCGCTACTGCAGCCTGTTCCTCACGAGCGTGACGACGGGCGTTGCGATTTCGGTGGAGACGGTCGTGCTCTCGGCGGCCTTCGGAAAGTTCACCGGCAACAACTATGTCGGCGACCTCGCCAACGGCGGCGTGACGCTGGCGCCGTTCCACACTTCGGAGAAGACGATCCCGGCGAGGCTTCGCGCCGACCTCCGCATGATCACGTCCGGCATCGTCTCCGGCCGGATCTCGGTCGACCCGGACGCCTATCCGGGGATCTGCCTGCGCTGACGCGGGCACCCGCCGAACTCGTTCGTTCTTCGGCCCGCGGCGCGGCCGGGCTGCGGTCGCAACGGTGCGCGGCGGACAGGACCGAGGTGGGATGCCAGGCCACCGGCAGCGGTGTCCGGGCGCGCCCTGGAGGGCCGACATCGCCGTGTCTCGTGGGAAAGATCACGGGAGCAATTCCCGCGGGGTGGGTGTACGGTCGGCTTGACGATGCCTTGTGCGCGGGAACATGGGGGAGCCGAGATCGACTGGGCGGAGCTGCGCGCCCAGGCGACCCGCGCGGCGCAGAATGCCTACGCACCGTATTCGGGACTGCGCGTCGGCGCCGCCGGTCTCGCCTCGGACGGCCGGATCTACGTCGGCTGCAATGTCGAGAACGCCTGCCTGGGTCTGACGCTCTGCGCGGAGTGCGGGCTCGTCTCGAACCTCGTCGCCCGAGGCGCCGGGGCGCTCGTCGCGGTGAGCATCGTTGCCGCCGATGGGAGGTCGGTCGTGCCCTGTGGGCGCTGCCGCCAGCTCCTCATCGAGCAGGCCAGTCTGGGGCTCGTGCTTGACCAAGGTCCGGGCGCGCCGCCACGACTCTTGCAGGACCTGTTGCCGGAAGCGTGGCGCAGCTCCGGTGACATGCCGACCCCCGGGCTGTCGAGAGCGAGCTAGCGGGTCTTTCCTGCGAACACGCCGGGACCAGGCGGGCGCCGGTTCGTCACGCGCAGCCGGCGACGAATCCCGGCGCGGGTCACCGGACGGGGCCGGCTTGTGACCCCGGCCGGGGCGCGTCGCGAGATAGGCACCGCTCCTCGGGCGAGTTCCTCCGGCGGTCAAAGCTGCCGGAGGAACTCGGTGATGAGAAGGCCAAGCCGTGGAGCGGCGACCGCACCGGCCGCGAGAACGGCGCGGTGGGATATCGGTGCCGCGAAAACGCCGGCGGCGTGGTTCGTCACGAGCGAGACACCGAGCACCGACGCGCCGAGGTGGCGCGCCGCAATCGCCTCGAGAATCGTCGACATCCCGACGAGCTCGGCGCCGGCGCGGCGCAGCATCGCGATCTCGGCAGGAGTCTCGTACTGCGGCCCGGTGACGCCCGCGTAGACGCCTTCGGCGAGCGAAGGGTCGATCTCGCGGGCAAGGGCGCGCAGTTCCGCCGAGTAGAGGGTCGTGAGGTCGACGCTCGCTGGCCCGTAAGGCGCGGGCGGCGGCGGTCCCGCCAGCGGCGAGCATCCGGTGAGGTTGATCTGGTCGCGGATGAGGACCGGCTGGCCGGTCGCGATCGTCGGGTCGAGACCGCCGGCGGCGTTCGTCAGCACGACGACCGGGCTTCCTGCCAGCACGGCGACCCGGACGGGATGGGCGACCTCGGACGGCGTGCGCCCCTCGTAGAGGTGGACGCGTCCGACGAGGACGAGGAGGCGTCGACCATTCGCCTCGACGACGCGGATCACTCCCTCGTGGCCGCCGGCGGTCGGCGCGGCAAAACCGGGGAGCTCGCGGAAGGGAACCTCGACCTTGGTCGTCCCGAGCCGATCGGCGACGTCGCGCCAGCCGGAGCCGAGAACGATTGTCGCGACCGGCGGCGTCTTGCCGATCGACGCCGCGAGAGCCTTCGTCGCCGACTCGGCGAGCGTGTACGGATCGGCTCCGATCGGGTCCGGCATCGCCCGAGACGCTACCGCCCGGCGGCCTCGTCGCCGCCTGCCAGCCCGACGGGCTCAGTCGGTCGACGCCGTGCGGTTGAGCGTCGCGCCGCGGCACGCGGACGGCATCGTGCCGCCGGAACCGTCCGCGTCGGCCGGGACACCGGCTAGAACGGGTCCGTGCCCAACCCGTGGCTGCAACGGCGCGTCATCGCCTACGCGCACCAGGGAGGCGAGAAGGAAGCCCCGTCTTCGACCCTCTACGCGATCGAACGGGCCCTCGAGCTGGGCGCGACGGGCATCGAGCTCGACGTCCACGCCACTGTCGACGGCACGCTCGTCGTCGGTCACGACCCGACGGTCGATCGAACGACGAACGGCGCGGGGCTCATCGGCGAATCCACGTTCGAGACGATCCGGCGCCTCGACAACGCCTACTGGTTCGTTCCCGGCGACGGCACGCCGCGCGATCGCCCCGCCGACGAGTACGTCTTCCGCGGCAGAGCGCCCGCCGACCGGCGCTTTGCGGTGGCGACGCTCGACGAGGCGTTGGAGATGACCGCGGGCGTCGTCGTCAACCTCGACATCAAGCAGACGGCACCGGCGGTCGCACCCTACGAGGAGGCGCTCGCCGGCGCGCTCGCCCGCCACAACCGGCGCGACGACGTCATTGTGGCTTCGTTCTTCGATGCGGCGACCGACGCGTTCTCGAGATTCGCGCCGCACGTCGCGACATCGGCCGGCCAGAACGCCGTCGCCAGCTTCGCCCAAGCCGTGGCGCGTGGCGAGACGCCGGACCCCTCGCTGTCACGCCACGCCGCGATCCAGGTGCCGCCGAGATTCGTCGGGATCGAGCTCGTCAACGCGGCTTTCGTCGAGGCGGCGCACGCGGCCGGCCTCGCGGTGCACGTCTGGACGATCGACGATCCCGAGGAGATGGAGCGCCTCTGCGCGCTCGGCGTCGACGGGATCGTCACGGACCGCCCGAGCGTGCTCGTTCCGGTTCTCGCGCACCTCGATGCCAACTGGCGCCCGTCGCGACTCGGCGTACCGACCAGTCGGTCGCCAGACGAGCAGCGATGAAGTGCTAGCCGTGACCGCAGTTCGGCTTCTTGCCGTGATTCGCTTTCTTCCGCTTGCGCAGCTTCCGCTTGTTCGTCTTTTGCGACATGGCCCCGGCAGTGTAACCGAGACCTGGGAGTAGCCTCGACGTCCGTGGAACGCATCGGCCTCGTCGGGTTGCCGAACTCCGGGAAATCCTCGTTGTTCAACGCCCTTACCGGCGCGCACGTGCCGGTGGCCCCGCACCCGTTCACGACGACGGAGACGGCGGTCGGCGTCGCCCACGTCGCCGACCACCGGCTCACGGCGCTGGCGGCGATGAGTGCGAGCCGCAAGGTGGTCGAGGCGACGGTCGAGGTGGTCGACATCGCCGGCCTCGTCGCCGGTGCTGAACACGGCGAGGGTCTCGGCAACCGCTTCCTCGCCGGGATCCGTGAGGTCGACGCCCTCTGCTTCGTTCTGCGCAGCTTCGCCGACGACGCCATCCCGGGCGAGAGCGACCCGCTTGCCGCGCTCGGCGTGCTCGAGCTCGAGCTCGTGCTCGCCGACCTCGCCTCGCTGGAGAGCCAGCTCACCAGGCAGCAGAAGGCGGCGCGGGCGAACCCCGCGCTCGGCGGGGCGACCCGCGCGATGGAGGCCGCGCAGGCCGTGCTCTCGTCGGGCGTGCCGCTCTACCGATCGACGCTTTCGGCCGAGGAAAAGGCGTCGCTCGCTCCGCTGTTTCTGCTCACGAACAAGCCCTTCTTCTGCGTCGTCAACCTCGCCGACGACGAGGTCGACCGGACCGACGACGTGCTCGCGCCCGTCGTCGCCGAGCTCGGCGACGCCACGACGGTCCTCGGCGTGAGCGTCGAGCTCGAGGCGGAGGCCCGCGGGCTCGATGTCGACGAGCGCGCCGAGCTCCTCGCCGGGCTCGGACTCGGCGAGGGCGCGCTGCCCCGCGTCGCCCGGGCGCTCTTCGATGCCATCGGGCGGTGGGTCTTCCTCACGACGGGGGAGAAGGAGTCGCGTGCCTGGACGTTCCGCAAGGGCGCCAAGGCCCCGGAATGCGCGGGGGTGATCCACTCCGATCTGCAACGCGGCTTCATCCGCGCCGAGGTGATCCGCTGGGACGAGCTCGTCGAGATCGGCTCGTGGGCCGCCGCCAAGTCGGCCGGGCGCATTCGCCTCGAGGGAAAGGACTACGTGGTGCAAGACGGCGACACCCTCGAGATCCGCTTCAACGTCTGACGAAGACTGGGCGGACGGATGAGCGCGTGGCGCCGGGCTACCGTGCAACGGCGCAGAGATCTCGCCGTGGGAGGTTGGAATGGCCTGGTTGCTGCGGGAAGGTGACGTGCTCGCCAGTCTCGAGATCGCGCGGTCCCCGGGGCGTCGCGCCGTCGGGCTCATCGGCCGCAAGCGCCTGGAGGGCGGCCTGCTCATCGAGCCCTGCCGCGCCATCCACACGATCGGCGTGCGCTTTCCGATCGACGTCGCCTACCTCGATCGCTCGCGGGTCGTAATCGGTATCTCGCGCCAGCGTCCGTATCGCCTCGGGCTGCCGCGCCGGCGCGCCCGTGCCGTGCTCGAAGCCGAGGCGGGGGCGTTCGCCAGGTGGCGGCTCGCCGTCGGGGACAGCCTGGAGATCCGGGAGTGAGCGACGCGGCCTCCCGGCGCGTCGGCGCGCGACGGGGCACGCTCTTCGTCGTCGCCACGCCGATCGGCAACCTCGCGGACCTCTCCCGCAGGGCCGCCGAAGTGCTCGCCGCCGTCGAAGCGGTCTGCTGTGAGGACACGCGACACACCGGAAAGTTGCTCGAATACGCCGGCGTCCAGGCGAAGAGGCTCCTCGCCGTGCACGCCCACAACGAGAGCGCGCAGCTCGCTGCCGTGCTCGGTCTTCTCGGCTCGGGTGCTGATGTCGCGCTCGTCTCCGACGCCGGGACGCCGCTCATCTCCGACCCGGGTGGGCGACTCGTCGCCGCGGCGATCGAGGCCGGCTACGACGTCACCGTCGTGCCCGGACCATCGGCGGCGCTCGCCGCCCTCGTCGTCAGCGGCTTTGCCGTCGACCGTTTCCGCTTCGAGGGGTTCTTGCCGCGCAAGGGAGCCGAGCGCCGCTCGCGCCTCGCGGAGATCGCCTCGGCGCCTTGTCCCACGGTCGTCTTCGAGGCGCCGAACCGGGTGGAAAAGACCCTCGGGGACATCCGCGCCACGTCCGGGGCGGATCGCCGGGTGACGATCGCCCGCGAGCTCACCAAGCTCCACGAGGAGGTGTGGCGGGGCCGCCTCGACGAGGCCGTGGCCCGCGCGCAGCATGCCGCGGCCCGGGGCGAGTACGTCCTCGTCGTCGAGGCGGCAAGACGCCGCCCGCAGACCCCGGCAGCTGAGGTGCGCGAGGCGATCAGCCGGCTCGTTGCTGCCGGCATCGCCTGGCGGGAGGCGGCGGCCGCGGTCGAGGTCCTCCTCGCTGTGCCCCACCGGGTCGCCTACGCGGCCGCGCTCGAGGTGCGCGGCGACAGCGCTGAGGGTCGGACGAGCGCCTGAGGCCTCGCCGCCGGCGGCCGGGTCTTCCAAGCGTGCCGCGCCTGGCCGGTACGCTGACGAGGTGCCCGAGCGGTTCTTCGTCACCACGCCGATCTACTACGTGACGGACCGCCCCCATCTCGGGACGGCCTACACGACGATCGTCGCCGACGCGCTGGCGCGTTGGCACCGGCTCGTCGGCGACGACGTGTTCTTTTTGACCGGCGTCGACGAGCACGGCCTGAAGATCGCCCGCGCCGCCGAGTCCCGGCAGATGGACCCGCAGGCGTTTGTCGACGCGATGAGCGATCACTTCCAGGAAGCGTGGCGGCAGCTCGGCATCTCGAACGACGACTTCATCCGCACGACGGAGCCACGCCACCAGAAGGCCGTGCAGCGCTTCGTCCAGGCGATCTACGACAACGGGTTCATCCACAAGGGCACCTACGCCGGGTGGTACTGCGTCGCCTGCGAGGCGTACTACACCGCCGAGCAGCTCGCCCCGGGAGAGTTCTGCCCCGTTCACGTCAAGCCCGTGGAGTGGCTGACGGAGGAGAACTACTTCTTCGAGCTCTCGCGCTTCGCGGCGCGGCTCACCGACTGGTACGCGTCGGCGCCCGAGGCGGTCGTCCCCGAGTCGCGCCGCAACGAGGCGCTCGGCATCATCCGACAGGGCCTCGAGGACATCTCGATCTCGCGGACGGCGTTCGACTGGGGGATCCCGGTCCCCTGGGACCCTGCCCACGTCGTCTACGTCTGGTTCGACGCCCTTGTCAACTACGCCACCGCCATCGGTTACGGCGAAAACGAGGCGCGCTTTGCCGCCTGGTGGCCGGCGGTGCACCACCTGATGGCCAAGGAGATCGTGCGCTTCCACTGCGTGTGGTGGCCGGCGATGTGCCTAGCGGCGGGCATCGACCCGCCGTTCCAGGTCATCGCCCACGGCTGGCTCCTCGTCGGCGGCGAGAAGATGGCGAAGTCGAAGGCGAACCAGATCGACCCGGTCGAGCTCGCCGCCGACGTCGGCGTCGACGCCCTGCGCTACCATCTGCTGCGCGACGTCGTGCTCGGCCTCGACGGCGACATCACCTACGAGGGGCTGATCGGTCGCTACAACGCGGACCTGGCGAACAACCTCGGCAACCTCCTGCAACGGGTGAGCGCCGTCGTCGCCGCGAAATGCGGGAGCGTCGGCCCCGCTCCGCGTCCCGCGCCGGGGAACCGGCTGGCGCAACTGGCGGCCGAGACAGTGGACACGGTGCGCGTCGCCTGGGCGCGGGCGCATCCCCACGAGGCGCTCGAGGCGACATGGCGGCTCATCCATGAGACGAACGTCGAGCTGGAAGCCCGCGAACCGTGGAAGCTCGCCCCGGGCGACGAGGTCGACGGCATCCTCGGCGACGCGCTCGAGGTGCTCCGCATCGTGGCGATCCTCGCCGTGCCGGCGATGCCGGCCACCGCCGAGGCGATCTGGCGCCGGCTCGGCCTCGGCGACGACGTCGCCGCGCCGGGACGGGCGGCGCCGAGCGGTGGCGCGCTCGGCTGGGGCGGCTATTCGGGGGGCGTGCCCGTCGAGAAGGCCGCGCCGCTCTTCCCGCGCCGTCAACAGAGCGGCGCGATCCCGGACGGTGGCGGAAGATGAGCCCCGGGGGATCGCCCCGCTGGACCGACAGCCACTGCCACATCCAGGACGCCTACCTCGACGACCCCGACGGTGTCGATGCGGTGCTCGACCGGGCGGTGGCGTCCGGTGTCGACCGGGTCGTCTGCATCGGGACGGGCGACGAGGAGTCCCGCCAGGCGGTCGAGCTCGCCCGCAACGTCGTGGCGGCCCGCGCAGACGTCGCCGTGTGGGCGGCGGTCGGACTCCATCCGCACGAGGCCTCGCGGGGCGTCGCGCCGATCGCGGCCCTTCTCGACCGGTGCACGCCCGCTCCCGGTCCGAGAGCGCCCGGGAGCGTCGTCGCCGTCGGTGAGTGCGGGCTCGACTACTACTACGAACACTCGCCACGCGAGGCGCAGCGTGAGGCGTTCGCGGCCCAGATCGCCCTCGCCAAGAGCCGCGGTCTCGCCCTCGTCGTCCACACGCGCGACGCCTGGGACGACACGTTCGCCATCCTCGACGATTGCGGCGTACCGGAGCGGACCGTCATCCACTGTTTCAGCGGGGGAGAGGCCGAAGCGCGCCGTTGCCTCGCGCTTGGTGCCTATCTCTCGTTCAGCGGGATCGTCACGTTCAAGAACGCGCGTCCCGTCCGGGAGGCGGCGGTGGTCTGCCCGGCCGATCGCCTTCTCGTCGAGACGGACGCACCTTTCCTCGCGCCGGTTCCCTACCGCGGGAAGCCGAATGAACCGGCCCATGTCGCGCTCGTCGGTGCCGCGCTCGCCGAGTTGCGCGGGGAGGCGGTCGAGGAGCTCGCCGCGACGACGAGCGCCAATGTCTCCGCCCTCTTCTCGCTCGGCGGCTGACGCCGTGGCCGAGCAGCGACCGCTCGGGCGCCGGGAGCTGCGCACTTTGCTTGCGGAGCGCGGCATCGCGCCGCGCCAGGCCTTCGGGCAGAACTTCGTCGTTGATCCCAACACCGTGGAACGCATCGCGCGGCTCGCTGCGGTCGGGGTCGGTGACCGCGTCGTCGAAGTCGGAGCGGGGCTCGGTGCACTGACGGTCGCCCTCGCCGGCACCGGTGCCGAGGTGACCGCCGTCGAGGTCGACCCGCGATTGGTCGCCGAGCTCCCGTCCCTCGTGCCCGACACGGTGCGTGTCGTCGAAGCCGACGCGCTCCATTGCGACTGGGACGAGATCCTCGCCGGCGCGGCGGGGCCCGGGGCGGAATGGGTGCTCGTCGCCAACCTGCCCTACAACGTGGCGACCCCGCTCGTCGTCGCGCTGTTGACGGCGGTGCCGTCGATCCGCCGCATGCTCGTCATGGTCCAAGCCGAGGTCGGCGTCCGTCTCGCCGCGCCACCGGGCAATCGCGCCTACGGCGCGCTCACCGTCCGGGTCGCCTACTTCGCGCTGGCGCGCGTCGTCGGACGGGTGTCCCCCGCGGTCTTCTATCCGCGACCGAGAGTCGACTCGGTCCTCGTCTCGATCGCGCGGCGACCACAGCCGGCCGTCGCTCCCGAGGTCGCGAGCTACGCCGAGATCGACGAGCTCGTGCGCGCCGGCTTCGCGGGCCGCAGGAAGATGCTCCGGCGCTCTCTCGCCGGGATCGTCTTGCCGGAGGCCTTTGTGGCCGCGGGAATCGATGCGCGGTTGCGTGCCGAGCAGCTCGACGTCGTGGCGTGGGGCAAGCTGGCGTCGTGCCAACGGTCGATCGAGTGCTCGCGCCCGCCAAGCTGACCCGGTCGTTGCGCGTCACCGGACGACGCCCCGACGGCTATCACCTGATCGCGGCGGAGATGGTCGCGCTCGATTTCGCTGACGAGCTCGAGTTCAGCGCGGGCGACGGTCTCGAGGTCGTCGACGCCGTTCACTGGGTCGGTGCGGGAGGAGCCGATTCCGTGCCCTTCGACGTGCCCATCGAGGAGAACCTCGTCGTCCGGGCCCTCGAACTTGTCGGCAGGAGGGCGCACGTCCGTCTCGTGAAGCGGATCCCGCCCGGGGCGGGACTCGGCGGTGGTTCTGCGGATGCCGCGGCGGTGCTCCGTTGGGCGGGAATCGAGGATCTGGCGCTGGCGGCGCGACTCGGTGCGGACGTGCCCTTCTGCCTTGCCGGCGGACGTGCGATGGTGCAGGGCGTCGGCGAGGTCGTCGATTCCTTGGACCCGGTCGAGGTGACCGTCGTCCTCCTCACGCCGTCGTTCGGCGTCTCGACGGCGGCGGTCTACGCCGCGTTCGACGAGGTGGGTGCGCCGCCCCCGGGGTCCTCGACGAACGACCTGGAGAAGGCGGCGCTCGCCGTCGAGCCGCGGCTGGCACGGTTCCGGGATCTGCTCGGGGAAGTCTCCCGCTGGCAGCCGTCGCTGGCGGGGAGCGGGGCGACCTGGTTCGCGGAAGGCGCGTCACACGCTGCGTCTTCCGTCGCCGGCGATCTCCGCGAGGCGATTGTGTCAGAAGGGATGAGCGCCGTCGTCGAAGTCGCCCGCACCGTCTGAGCGCGCGCCGAACCGGACTCGCAATGGCCGGATCGGCAGCGCTCTTCGTCGGGGGTGTTGAGTCGAGCTACTTCGCGCGGCGCTGCCAGCGCGTGCGCTTCAGCATCTTCTTGTGCTTCTTCTTGCGCATGCGCTTGCGGCGCTTCTTGATCAGCGATCCCATGGCTTCGCAGACGTTAGCTGATGGAAGCGGATCGAAGTCCACAAAGCGCCATCGATCCGGCGCCGCGAGCAGCTGACAGGTCGGCTGGACCTGTCGGGCGTGGACACGCCCGCTCGCGAGTCGTGACGAGCGCGGTGCACCGGGTGAGGCTCGGTCGTCGTCGAGTGGGTCGCGGCGACGCCGGAACCGCGCTCGGGAGACGCGGCAGCGACGATGAAGTCGACGAGTCGATTCCGCGTCTCGCTGCAGCATGTGGACCAGAAGGACGGCATTCGTCTCGATGATCTGTCGGCAGACAGGCGCGGTGGCAGGTCTGCGTTGCCTACGGTCCCGTCGCGTCCCAGTAGTCCGTGAAGCCTTCGTTCGTCGAGTTCAGCGCAAGGGGAGCGGCCAGCGTGGTCGTTCCGGTTCCGTTGTTGGTCATCTCTATCGCTGTGGCGCCGAGCGCCGAGATGGACTCGCTCGACCCGTTTTCCGTCGCCGCCGCGGCGGTGAAGGTCACCGATCCGAAGTCGGCGAGCGAAGTGAGCGAGCCGTTCACCATCGGCCTCTCGGCGATCCATTCGGCGGATGCTTCCGCAGGAACGGTCCAGAGGATCGGACCCTCGGTGAAGGTCCAGTTCCGAGTCGAGTCGGAGATCTTCAGAGTCCATTCGTTACTCGCGACGCTCACTGACGCCGACATCGCATCACCGGGGGAGATCGATTCGTCGATCGGGATCTCGTCGACGGACGATACCCCTTTCGGTGGCCCGGTGTTTTCCGAGTAGAACTCGTACCAGGCTTGATAGAACGGCGAGCCGTTCTGACAGTCGGCCTCGACGCCGTCCTGCTCGACAGTTGAGTCGGTGGCGCCGTCGATGCCGATCCACTCCGAGGAGTACTCGTCGGCATCGGAAGTGCACGTCACTGTCGGGACGGTCCAGCTACCGCTCACGGAGGTGAACGTGCCTCCCGAGGCGAAGTAGCCGGACCAGTTCGTCGAGGTATCGCCCGTGGGGCCGACCGCCAGCGTCGCGGCGTTCGTCGTCGCCAAGCTGACGGAGTTGGTGAAGACCGCCTGGTATTCGTTGTCGTTCTCCGAGCTTGTCGTCGTGAACGAGTAGGTCGCGGACGTGGCGCCCGTGACGTTGCTCCAGCTCGAGCCGCTGTTCGACGACACCTGCCACTGCACGGTCGGTGACGGGTTACCCGTGGCCGAGGCTGTGAACGTCGCCAACTGACCTGAGAGAACCGTGTCGTTCACCGGCTGTTTGGTGATGGTCGGTGCTCCCGAGCTGGCGGAATTGACCGTGAGTTCGAAGCTCCAGGTGCCCGAGTCACCGAAGGTGTCGGCGTCGGTGCCCGAGACGGTGTAGTTGCCGACGCCGAGCGTGTCGGGTGCCGAGACTGCTCCCGTCGAGCTGACCGTGAAGGCGGGACTCGACGTCGTGACGGTGAACGTCAGCGTGCCGCCGCTCCCGGTGGTCTCCAGCTGGTTGGAGTAGGTGCTTCCCACCGTGACCGTGCCCGACGTCGGCGAGGACTGGGTGATCGTGCCGTCCCTCGCTGTCACCGTCAGCCCGAAGCTCCAGGTGCCGGAGTCACCGAAGGAGTCGGCGTCGGTGCCTGAGACGGTGTAGTCATTGACGGCAAGCGTGTCGGGTGCCGAGACGGCTCCCGAGGAGCTGACCGTGAAGGCGGGGTTCGACGTCGTGACGGTGAACGTCAGCGTGCCGCTGCTCCCGGATGTTGCCAGCTGGTTCGAGTAGGAGCTTCCCGCTGTCGTCGTGCCCGACGTCGGCGAGGACTGGGCGATCGTGCCGTCCCTCGCTGTCACCGTGAGCTGGAAGCTCCAGGTGCCGACGTCACCGGAGGTGTCCGCATCGGTGCCTGAGACCGTGTAGTTGCCGACACCGAGCGTGTCGGGTGCCGAGACGGCTCCCGAGGAGCTGACCGTGAAGGCGGGGTTCGACGTGGTGACGGTGAACGTCACCGTCCCCGTTCCGCCGGTCGTCGCCAGCTGGTTACCCGGGTAGGGGCTTCCCGCCGTGACCGAGTCCGACTTCGGCGCGGATTGGATGATCGTGCTGTTCTTCGTCGCGGAGTTGACGGTCAGAGTCGCGGCCTTCGTCGTCGCCGAGCCGACGGAGTTGGTGAACGCCGCCCGATATTCGTAGCCGTTCTCCGAGACAGACGTCGTGAACGAGTAGGTCGTCGAGGTCGCGCCCGTGACGTTGCTCCAGCTCGAGCCGCTGTTCGACGAGGCCTGCCACTGCACGGTCGGTGACGGGTTACCCGAAGCCGAGGCGCTGAAGGCCGCGGTGGATCCCGAAGTGACCGTCGTGCTCGAGGGTTGGCCGGTGATGACCGGGGCCGCCGTCACTGGTTGGGTGCTCGGCGGCGTGGTTGAGACGGGTTTCACCTGGAGGGTCGCAACCCGTGTCGTCGCCGAGCCAATGGAGTTGGTGAAAACCGCCCGGTACTGATAGCCGTTTTCCGACCTCCACGTCGTGAACGAATAGGTCGTCGAGGTCGCGTTGGCAACCTTCTCCCACGGTTTTCCTGAACCATGGCGTTCTTGCCATCTGACGTGGGGTGCTGGAGCTCCGGACGCGCGTGCGATGAATCTCGCGACCTGACCGGCTTGCACGCTTTCGTTCTTCGGCTGGCGCGTGACGAGGGGGCGTCTTTTCAGAGCAGACGTGGAAAGGTCACGCAGTCTGGGGTCCACGTTGACGTGGAGGATACGGGGAGTGTTGGCCCAGGCAGGGGAGAGATCGCTGCTGCCGTGGAGCATTGGCTGCACGGCGTCGATCGGAACCGCCCGTGGCGCTGTCGTGCTCGTCGCCGACGCGGCCGTAGCGAACATCGAGACGAGCGATCCGATCGCCAGCGTGCCGACGGCGCCGGTGCCGAGAAGGCGGTGGTGGTGACGTTGCGCGCGTCGGCGAGCAACAGGCGATGGTGAGATCGGAGACCGAAGGTGGTGGGGAATCTCAGTGTTCCTCATCGCTCGTGTTTAGACACTCCAAGTATGGGTTTTGTTAATCATCAAACAAGGCGCAACTGAATCAATTCTAAGGGCGTATAGGGCGTCTCATGACGTTATGTCGGTGGCGCCGGTCGCCAGCAGCTGGCCATCGCGCGCGCTGAGGGTTTGCTGTGCGAGGCTGGAGTCTCCTCGACGTGCCAGTCTGTTGACCCGTGAGCTGGCAGACAGGGTCGTGGCAGATCCCGATGCGGTGGCGGGTAGTTCAAGAGGCAGAACGCCTGACTTTGGATCAGGAGGTTGGAGGTTCGAGTCCTCCCCCGCCAGCAAGATATCACCACGTCAAACGCCTAAATATCCAGCGGTAGGAACGTCTGCTAGCTTCGCCTCCCGATAACCCAACAGCAAACCCAACACCTACGACCACGGCAGGGGAGGACATGGCGGGCAGCATCCGACTGGTGCGACCTCCAGACGTCTGGGAGCTACGTGTTTTCATCGGACGTGACTCAATCGGCCGAGTCCGCCACGCGCATCACACCTTCCGCGGCACCCGCCGTGGTGCCGAACGCGAACTTGCCCGTCTTGTCATCGCGCAAGATGATCATCCAGCCCCGACCCCCGAGGAGCCTCAACTCTGGGGCAATTCCACAACGGTGAACGATGCGATCTCACGTTGGAAGGAGAACGGGTGGGACGATCTCTCCCCGAAGACCTCGAGGGGATACCAGGAGATCTGGAACCGCTACGTCGCAAATTCCATTGGCCGTCAACGGATTTCCTCGCTCAATCCCTACGAGATTGAGCGCTTCTTTCGGAAGCTGAAACAAGATGGCTGTGGGCCCGACACTGTACGACGCGTGAAATCCCTGCTTCACAGGTCCTGTCGTCTAGCAGCTCGTTGGAGTGGAGGAACGCTGTCGAATCCCGTCGCCAACACGGAGCTACCCAGTTGGTCGCTCTCTGAGAAGGGCAATCCGGTTCGCGCTCCCACTCCACAGGAGGTTCGATCGCTCATTGCAGCGGCACAGGGAGATGACCATCGGTTTGCAGTCTTCCTTCGTGTCGTCGCCGCAACAGGCATGCGAAGAGGCGAGGCCTGCGCCCTCCGGTGGTCCGACGTCGACTGGTCCGAATCCGCCCTGACAGTCAACGAATCCCTCGTAGTTGCGAAAGGAGGTGCCGCCGTCAAGTCTCCAAAGACCAGGGCGAGCATCCGGCGACTTGCAATCGATTCGGTCACCTTGACTTCTCTCTCGTCACTCCGCTCTGAGCAGAGCCAACTCGCCGCGTTCACCGGAAACAGACTTCATGCCGAAGCCTTCGTCTTCTCGGTTGAGTCTGGCGGAAGTCTGCCGCCGCACCCAGATTCCATGACTCATTCCTTCATCCGCGTACGCAGAATCGCGGGCGTTTCTACAGACGTCCACCTGCACTCACTGAGACATTTCCAGGCGACGGTCCTCGACCCGGTCATCTCCGAGCGGCAGAAGCAGGCGAGACTCGGCTGGTCGACAGTTCGCATGGCCCGCCACTACACGGATGTCATTGAGCACGAGGATCGACGAGCCGCCCAACACCTGAGCCAGATCCTCGATGGTGACGCCACAGCGGACGTGCCCGCGCCTCTAGCGCGTTAAGCGGCAACGTCTGCCCTGATCCGCATGACCTGGGCATTCGACTTGCTGAATGCCCTATCTCTCGATCTAAGCCGGCCTAGCAATGTCGCCAGCGAAAATTCGGAACGTAACGATGTCGGCAAGACAGCTCTTCGGATTTCCGCGGGGTCAAGCCGACTCGGGCTCCTTCGTGCTTGCAAGCATTTCCTGCCCCAGACCCTCACTGTTGGTTGACCCTGAGGCATCCTGCCGGCTGCACGTTCTGGGACTTTTCCGCGGATGCAAATCGCCGACACGGGCGCGACCACCTGCGTCCCGCGCCCGTCGGTGGGTCCCCTCCATCACTCTGGCACACTCCTCGTATACGGTGACCTTCACGCTCTTAGCACAACCATGTCGAACGACGGGGGAACGATGACCACCCTGCTCGCGGCCATCCCCGGCTACCTGAATGATCCGATTGTCATCGCGGTCCTCTCAGTAGTCGGAGTCGGAGCAACTGCGTGGGCGACGCTTCGTGCTTCCAACCTCGATCGAAGCGCCGCCCGGAAGCATGAGCAAGCGGAGCAATTCGCGAGCGCCTTGAAGGTCGTCATGGTCTGGAAGGAGCTGGGATACCGCGTCGCTCGTCGCGTCGACGACAAACCAGAGACGCTGGCCGCCCTCACCGCCCAGTTCAACCAGGCTCAGCAGGATCTCGACTGGTATTGCACATGGCTCGAGATCGAGGCGCCCGATGCGGCCTCGGCTTACCGGAACCTCGTCGAAAAGGTGAAGACCACAGCGAAGCCACTTATCCAGAAGGCGTGGACTTCGCCAGCGATTTCACAGGCATCAGACATGAATCTGTCGGACGAACTTCATGGAGACTTCACCCTTGACGCGCTCACTGCCGAGTACGTAAGGGCTGTTCGTGACCACCTCAAGTTGAAGGACTGACAATGAAAACGAGTGACGATTTCCCGGTCGCCACGGGGCTTGAGCACAGCTTCGCCGATATTCGACGCCAATACATCGACCTGACCGACGAAGAGATGGACAGGGGCCGGCGTATCAGAGATGCTGTGATCGAGGCGGTCTGTTTGCTTGACTCGCGATTCCCCGGATTTCCTCACCTCATCGAAGGCGAAGCCTTCCTCGCCGGAAGTTTCGGGCGGCGCACGCAGGCGCAGCCGCTCGACGACGTCGACATCTTCTTCCCGATTGAGGGGAGTGAGCTACGGATGCTCGCTCCGGGGCTCCAGCCGACTCCCGAACGGCTCGATGCGGGGCAGTCTTTAGCGCCAACCCTTGGGAGCCAGGAGAGTCTGTTCACAAGCGAGAGATGGCTCGACTCTCGGTTGGTTCTGAGTTGTTTTGGACAAGGGCTCTTCAACACGGTCCTGGACGTCGAGGATGCCGGGATTAAAGCTCGGTGTGGCTTCGTCGTGATCGACGGAGTGAACGTCGACGTCGTGCCGGTACTCGTCTCCGACTCGCCCTCGGGCAAGCGGTTTCATCTACCGGGCGGGTTGGAGACCCCGCACTGGCGGGCGACGAATCCGAAGAAGGACCAGCTGCGCCTCACGACAGAAAACACAACTCGTCACTTTGGAAAGCTTCTGCCGACTGTCCGAGCGATGAAGGCTTGGAATGACCATGCTTGCCGTGGGCGCCTCAAGTCGGTGCACCTGGAGATGCTCCTTACCGAGAGCGTCTTTTCCGGCGTGCAGATCGACTCCGTGATCTCCGGAGTGCTTTTTGCCCTGGCCCATCTCCCGGAGCACCTCTCGCACCGATGTGCGGATCCCACCGGCCTCGGCGATGAGCTCGATGTGAACCTCAATGACGAGGATCGGAAGTGGGTCATCGAGCGCGCACAGCTCGACACCCAGAGTGCGCTGGCTGCAAACAAGCTTGCGCGGACGGATCTTGACCGCGGGTGTGCTGATCTGGCCGAGGTCATTTTGAAAAGCGGTGCGAAGGCCCCTCAGCGTGATCGCCCAAGTCGGGCACCACGTCACGACGTTGACTTTGGTCAACCGGCATCGACTCGTGCGGGCGTCGTTGGCGTCGCTCCGAGCAGTGCTGTTCCGGCCGCAGTAAAGAGCGATCTTCAGCGGGCACCGGATCAGTCTCGGCGTCGCCCCGAGTATGCCTGACGAGATTCCCTGGTACGAGTACTCGGGTTCGCCCCTCGAGGCATGGCTGACCGAAATGGCCTCCAGGGGATGGAAGGTTGCCCCGCGCTACGACGGAACGCGCCAGTGCGTAACTCTCGATGTTTCGGACCTGCCATCGGCACCGTTCCGATTGCGAATCGAACTGCCTGCGGGCACGCCGTCCGTGTCACCCATGGTCTATGGGTACGCGTGTGATCTCCGTCTTCACCAGCATCCGACAGCGTTCAACTACTGCCTCCCAGACATGATCAACGGCCCCGTGCAGGCAGTGGAGGCTGTTCTTCACCTCCACGAGTTGGAGGCGGCGGGACCGGATGCCCTCCGAGCGGAAAGCGTGATTGCGGCCGAGCCGCGATCTGGCTTTATCAGCGCGGCAAGGGACAGAGCAGCTCTTCTGCCTGTCAAGCTGCCCGAGGGACAGTGGGGGATGCTCACGCTCCGAGGTCCCGGCGCTCGCGGCCGGGGATGGAGCTGGATCAACGCCATCACCGTCGGTTCCGATCGGGAACCAACTTGTGTCTTCTCGCCGGAGCCTGCTCTCCGAGATCAGCTACGGAGGCTCGCTGACAACAACGGAGCGAGGGGCCTTTGGTACCGTTCCGAGGTCCGGAACTACCCGGTCGACCGTCTGGCGCTTCGGTACTGGTGGGAGAGTAAGGCCCCCGACGAGGTTCTCAGCGAAGAGAAGCAGCTCGTCGATCACTGGGCATCGTCGAGCGGCCCGATCTGTCGAGTCCGCGGTGTCATTGTTCCGGAGGAAGGTCCCGGGTTCGACGAGTGGCGCGAACGACTTCTTCTCGTGGTTGAAAACGATGTCAACGTCCAGATCCTCATTGCCCGTCCACTGCCCTCGTCGTCGGACACCAGGATTCCCGGCACCGCACCGCTACTTAAACGCACGGTGGCTGTCGCCGGCTGCGGAATGCTCGGCGCGTACGTGGCCGTGGACCTTGCGAGATCCGGACTTGGCTCAATTCGACTGGCTGACGCCAGCGTGGTCGAACCAGGGAACCTCGTCCGGCAGCCGTATGCGGTCCAGGATCTCGGCTTCAACAAGGCTCAAGTACTTGCTTTCCGCATAGCTCAGCAATCGCCGGCGTGCCTCGTCGGGTGGGAGCATCTCCTCGCAGAAGACCTCGGGACAGCCACGGACGGACGGATTCGTGACTGGCTCGACGGCGTCGACCTACTCGTGCTCACTACCGGGAACCGGGGTGTCGAGCTGTACCTGAACCGCATCGCCGCCCAGATGCGCATTCCTATTACAGGGGGCTTTGTGCGGGCAGGCATTCGCTCAGGCGTCGTGTACAGCACCCACTGGGGGCGATCCGGGTGCCGGAGTTGCCTTGAGAGCGTTGACGAGGACGAGCTGGGAGGTTCCACGTTCGACGACCCGTCCGGCGTCTATCCCGAAGGCTGCGGCAATCCGACGTTCCCGGGCACCGAGGCGGACGGCATCATTGTGGCCTCGGTGCTGAGCCGCATGGCCATGGCGCAACTTGGGGCCGAGTTGACACCGCCTGGCGGGTCCTTGTGTGTAGTGCGCCTCGCTGATGAACAGAATGCGTTCTCGATCCACACTGAGTGGAAGGACTTTCCTCCACGGGACGGCTGCACGACGTGCGAGGTCACCCGTTGACGATGGTGTACCTCATGGTCGGAGCGCGTGAGTGCATCGAGCGTGAGATCAGTTCGGCTGGCAAGTTAGAGACCGGTGGCCTGCTTCTCGGTTGGGCTCGGCCAGACCTGGATTCGATCGTCGTTGACAGGGCGACAGGACCAGGAAGGCGAGCCCGACGATCTCCGACTCGGTTACGTCTCGATGCGAGGCATCTTCAGAAGCTCGTGGACGAGGCACACAAGCATTCGGAAGGTCAAATTACGTACCTCGGCGACTGGCACCTGCACCCAGCTGCTGCGGCAAGACCATCGAAGACGGATCGCTCGTCGCTTCTGAACATCGTGGAGGAGGTCGGAATCGAGACTGCGTTGCTGATTGTGGTTGGCGACAGGACACCTGAAGCGCGGGAATGGCGTTGCTTCGTCGGAGGCGATGCCCGACCTGCTGATTTAGTCATCGTGGTGCATGACCAAGAAATGCTTCCGTAAACATCCATCCTGCTGCCACTACAGCCGTGAGAAGGGCTCTCGCAAGATGACCGCTACACGGTGCCGAACACGCCCCATAACGCGCGTCCGAATCGCACACTCTGTATGCCTCCCATCGCCGGGAAGGCGGGGCAACTTCTGGCTTCCGGAGCGTCAGTCATTGCTGTCGCAGGCGGCACACCCCGCCCATTTCCCAAGACCTGACAAGGCCCTGTCTCAGAACTGAGCACCACCGTTGATCGATGATTGCGCTTACTGCAACGGTAGGAGTTTCGGGACACGCCCTAACAATGATTCCTCAGACGAGGTGGCCCCGGCGGTGCACGAACACCCCGGGGCCTGGCCAGTACCTACAAGGAGGTACCGACATGGAAGACCCTATCCTGCTGTCCCGCATCAAGCGTGTCGATAGTTTCTTGGATAACGACGACCTGAAGAGAGACGGCGCCTGGCTGCGATGGAGGACCGGCGCAGTGCTCCGACCTACGTCGACGACTAAGCGAGAACGGACCTAAGCGTGGTATCGATCTCGGCGAATACACCCGCGTCTGCAAGTGATTGGCGAAGCAACCGGCGTGCCCGCTGGAAGCCGATGCCAGGAGCAATTTCGACTGCGGCAACGATCGCTTCAGCGCGTTCCGCGAGCTCCGCGAGACGACAGTGATCGGGATTCTCGCCGTCGTACTCTGGGATTGGTGGGTACCACACGTACTTGTCGAAGTGGCGTGCCCCGAATGCACCCCGGGACTGGTAGGGGGTAACGATCTCGCCGAGCGCCGGCGAGTTCAAGATGGCAGTGAGGTAGCGAGCTTCACCGATTGTTGCCGCGGCACCCCAGTAGAGAGCGTGCTCGACCACCGCGTGCTGATCCTCCACGATGGCAGCGGCGAGGGTATTCCCAGAAGCGGTGTACACGACCCGGATGGCAGAAGTCGGAGACTGCGCTGATAGCTGGCCGATGTAGTCGATCTGCTCCAGAAGCGTTCGCTTTTCCGAACTGCGGTGCTCTAACCACGTCCGCTCTGCGGAGCGCCACCACTCGGCGAGTCCCGGGTAGCGGTCGATCCGATCGTTATCTCCAGAGAGCATCCCCTTGCCGTCGAAGGGGATCACAGTGTCTGCAGGAGGGAGCATTCGGAACGGCAGACAGTGCTCGCCAAGGTAGGTATGGCGGAGGAAGATCTGCTCGACGACACCGGTGTGGTCGGGAAGTGAGCGCCACGGCGCGTTATCGAGTCGCCCGCGTCGCGAGCGAACCGCGCGATGCGTTCTCGGTTGCAGCGGACCAGGGGCCTCCTCTTCGACGAAGATGAGCATGCGCGGATAGAGAATCGCGCCGTTCCGAAACCGCCTCGCGTAGGGTGAGTTCATTCCCGTGTAGGTCACTTGGTCCGCGTCGGGGACGGTGAGCGTCCAGGTAACCCCACGCGCGCCGTCCGACCCGCCGTGTTCATCGACATGCCCGTCGGCAACGACGCGAGCCGCCGGCAGTGGCACCCGCACGGTGTACGAACTTGAGGCCACCCTCATGCCGTGAACGACGCTCGACGGAACGGGGAACGGGTCGGGTTCGATCGCGTCCAGATCCCATGGCACCTCGAAGGCGACGGCGCAGCTCTCGGCCTTAGAGGAGAAGTCGGCCTCTCGGAAACCCTTGTAGGTCTGGCGCGAGAGGGCGGCAAGCGGCATGACGAAACCGAACCGGCCTCCGACCCGCAAGTAGAGCTCGATCGAGCGCGCGACAAAGAACGCGGAGAGATCCTGTTGGGTTGTTCGCCCCCGGGCACCGCCGGCCCAGAGCTTGCGATCCTTCGCGCGACGCTCGAAGACCCCCTGCATCGGTGCAGGCATGAAACGATAAGAGAGCCACGGAGGGTTCCCGACGAGCGCGTCGACCCGGTTTGCTGGCGCGGCGAACCACGTCGGGCGGGCTTGATTGCGAACGAAGTAACCCCAGATGTGGTTCCGCTCCTCATCGTGAAGATCGCACAGCTGCCGATACGTTGCTTCGAGAACCGGGCGATCTGACTGGGAGACAGCAAAAGTCGCGAGTACCCCTCCGATTGGGAGCGGCTTCTCACCGCGCCGCCGATCCGCTGCACGGGTTGCGAGTGCGTCGACGAGGCTGTCGAAGCGGCTCGGATCAGACGCGACCGAGGCAGGGAAGCGGAGCTCCTCAGTCGCGAACATCGATTGACCTTCACCAGTCGGCACGACGATCTCGCCCGTCGGCGCGAAATACGTCTCTTCGGCGATTTCCCAACGCATCGAGTCCCCGAGGTAGACGGGGATTGAAAGCGCCGTATCCGCTTCGATGACCCGTTCAGTCCCGATCGCAAGCAGGTACGTCACCTGGGCAAGGACGACAGCGACTGGGTGAAGATCCATGCCGAAAACGTGGTCGACGACTTGGGCGACCGCGGTCTGAAGCTTCATCCCCGCGTTGTCGGCAGCATCGAGGTAGCGGCGGACTGCGTGGAACAGGAACGTTCCCGAACCGCAGGCCGGGTCGAGGACTCGATTCTCAAGCGGATCGATGACGACCGTTTCGACGATGCGTTGCGCCAACCAGTCGGGCGTGTAGTACTCCCCAAGGCGGTGGCGGGTCTCCGGGGAGATGACCGACTGGTAGAGCGCCTTGAGCACGTCGTGGTCGACGCCGGACCACGAGAAGACCGAGAGCCGCCGAGCTAGGTCTGAGACGACGGTCGCACCGCCGGGGACGTCAAGGACCCAATCAAAGAACCCTGCCTCGCCGACGCCACGGATGTTTGAGCGGGCGAAAAGTTGGCCGGACAAGGCCGTCGCGGGGGCGGCCTGGAGCTCGGATGTATCGAAGCCAATGACGACGTGTGCAATCAGAGTGGCGACGAGGACGAGGTAGGTGTGCTCGACGAAGAGTTCGTCGTCGTTTTCGAACTGGGTCCCGAGCGCGGTCCTAAGTAGCTTGGCCCAGAGAGCGCGCTTGAGCTGCACTTCGGGATGGCGGGCGACCGAAGACGACCACAGGTCGCCGAGTTCCCTCAATGCGAGTTGGCAGCTAGGCGAGTCACTGCCGAGTCGCTCCCTGATTGACGCCGCAGTCGGCGCGACCTGCCGCTCGGTGGCGAGAAGCGAACCGAGCCACCATCGAAAGCGGCGATCGTCGATCTGTCCCGAGCGGAGTTCGAAATCCGCCACCTTCTCGGCGCCGTTCGAGACTCTTCGGTAGCAGAACCAATCGATTCCGTCGGTGAGGATGCCGACGTAGGTGCCACCGTTCACTCCCTCGCGGTCGGCGAGATAGCCGGCGAGCTGATACTCACCCTCGTCGAGAGTCTTCTTCGCCCGCAGGTCCCGCTTGCACTCGATTACGAGCGCGCCGACCTCGACATCGATGCGCCGCCGATCCGGTGCTGGCGCCTCGAGGCGGACGTGCTCCTCACCGAGGTCGAATTCGCCGTAGAGGAGGAGGTCGCGGACATCCGCCTGGATGTCGGCTTCGGTGCGCCCTGGGTTCCGCTCCGAAAGCCGGGCGAGACAGGTAGCGAGGTCGAAGCCCGGCACGTCCTTCCTCTCACCAGCAGTACTAAGCGTTGCGGTCACGCTACCTGGTAGGTGCGCGTCGAGAGGGGACCGAGATGCCGCTGGCCACGAAGCCTGGGATGTCGACGTCGTGCACTTCGAGCTCGGCGAGCGCAGCGAGTTCCACCCGCGTCGGCGCGCGCGGCGTCCGCTTCCCCCTCCTGATGTCGGATGTGGGGGCCTTCGAACACCCGCTCAAGACTTCCCCACGCGCGGCCTGCGGTCGGCCTTGACGGCCCTCGTTCAATAGCCGAACAGAAGTACGCCCTCGAAAGGAAGCCTGAGCCGCCCGCTGGCGAAGATCGCGTCGAGCTGGTCTCGGGCCTCCCGGTAGCTCTCCACAGACACAGCTTGGCCGCCGCTTTGATGGCGGTATTCCTGCATCACTCCGAGCACGAGAAACCGGGCACCCACGATCAGCGATGACCGAATGAGGTCGCGGTACACGGCGTTGCCACGCGCGCCCCGACCAGCCTCGATCTCGACGACTATCCCAAGTCCGTCGTGCACAGCGTCGACCTCGTACGCGACACGCTCTGCGCCCCGCTCGCCGAACAACACTGGTCGCCGAATGCGCTCGACCTTGTGTTTCCCGGCCTCGACTTCGTAGCCGAGCTCAACGAGATGAGGCCGCAGAACCGCGAGTACCTGATCACTGGTCAGTGACGACACCGACCGCGACTCGATATCAACTCGGCATGCCGCCACTACCTCGACGAAATCTACGACCCACGCTGGCGGTTGGTCATGAGAGGGGTAGTAAGTCCAATCGGGGTAGCCCAACACCGGGACGACCGTACCGTTGGAGTCCCGTGAGTTGGTGTAATTCGCGCAGAGGATCCACCACGTAGTGGACCACCGGAGTGATTCTCGACGTGTCCAGCAAGACACGACAAGGAGATCACACCGGTGGCCCAGCAAGAGTTTGATCCCTATGAACTGCTCGACGCGCTCCGCTCCGGCGGCGACGTCGATCTGATCCGCGAGAGCGTCGAGCTCGTCCTTCAGGCGCTCATCGAAGCCGAGGTGACGGCGGTGATCGGCGCCGCGCCCCACGAGCGCACGAGCGATCGCCAGAACTGGCGCAACGGGCATCGTCCGAGGCTGTTGTCGACGAAGGCCGGCGACATCGAGCTGTCGATCCCCAAGCTTCGATCCGGTTCGTTCTTCCCCCAGATCCTCGAGCGGCGTCGACGGATCGACCGGGCGCTGTTCGCCGTCGTCATCGAGGCCTACGTGCACGGGGTCTCGACCCGCAAGGTCGACGACCTTGTCCAGGCCCTCGGCGTGGGGTCGGGGATCTCCAAATCCGAGGTCAGCCGCATCTGCGCCGAGCTCGACGGGGAGATGGAGGGCTTCCGCACCCGTCGGCTCGACCACGTTCCGTTCCCTTACCTCTTCTGCGACGCCACCTATGTGAAGGGTCGCGTGACTGGGCGTGTCGTCTCCCGCGCCGTCGTCGTCGTGACCGGCGTGACGGCTGAGGGCAACCGCGAGGTGCTCGGCTGCGATGTCGGGGACTCCGAGGACGGGACGTTCTGGACGGCGTTCCTCCGTTCGCTGCGCCAACGTGGTCTGCGGGGGGTGCGCCTCGTGGTTTCTGATCACCATCTCGGCTTGAAAGAGGCGATCGAGAAGGTCTTCGTGGGCGCGTCCTGGCAGCGCTGCCGGGTGCACTTCCTGCGCAACGCCCTCGCCGGGGTCCCGAAGCAGAAGGCCCAGATGGTCGCCGCGGCGATCAAGACGATCTTCGCCCAGCCCGACCGGGCCCACGTCCATCGACAGCTCGACGAGGTCGCCGCGACCCTGCGTAGCACCTTCCCCGACACGGCCCGTCTGCTCGAGGAGGCCCGGGAGGACCTGTGTGCTTTCGCAACCTTCCCGATCGCGCACTGGACGAAGATCTGGTCGACGAACCCCCTCGAGCGGGTCAACGCCGAGATCAAGCGGCGCACGAACGTCGTCGGCATCTTTCCGAACGACGCCTCGGTGCTGAGGCTCGTGACCGCAGTCCTCGTCGAACAGCACGACGAGTGGGAGGTCGCCGAACGCCGCTACCTCTCCGAGGAGTCGATGGCGCTCATCGACCAGATCGACCCGGCGGAGCTCGACGATGAGGGGGTGTCCTTGGCGATCACGGCCTGAGAGAATGATCGGCGTCGAGAGCACTTCGACTCGGCCGATTTACACCTCTCGGCGGGACGTCATCACCGTACCGCATGCAGTTTGCAGATGCTCTTTTACAGGGCACGCACCCGCGCCCCCGAGCTTCAGTGGCTCTTTGGACTTCAGCGGCATCTAGCGGACTTTGGCTCCTTCGTGCTTGCGAGGATTTCCTGGCCTCGACCGGCTCTGATGCTGGCGGCCCCGAGCCTCACTCAGCGCCGTTAGGGCGATTTCTTCTGGAGCTTCGGAGGTTGGTCGGCTCCCACGCCGATTCACGAACCATCACGCGCGGCATGGTCTGGGCGTCAGAGCGGAGCCCGATCAATCAGGCGTAGTCTTCCTCGGTAGGTGCCGCGAACGGCACCAGTCACTGAGGGTCACGGGGAGAGAATTCGGTGCCGCGCGAAGAAAGGATCGCATCTTTACGGGAGCTCGAAGCGCAACGTGGATCGCGCGTCATCTCCTATGTCCTGTCAGACCGAGAGAGCTTTCCTCCCGGTGTGCCGGGACTAACCGGGATGCTGGCTGTCGAACCGCAACTGATATTTGTAGATATTCTCCGCGAAATTGGACACACACCCCGGTTAGATCTTCTCCTGTACACCCGGGGCGGAGCCACCGAGTCGGTCTGGCCCTTAGTCAGCGTCCTTCGCCAGTACTGTGACCACTTCGCCGTACTTGTCCCATTCAGAGCCCACAGCGCTGGCACGATGATTTGCCTTGGTGCTGACGAAGTGGTCATGACCGACTTTGCGGAACTGAGCCCGATCGACCCGACGACGGGCAATCAATTCAATCCACGAGATCCCGTTCCGCCCAATAATCAATACGGGATAAGCGTGGAAGATGTCGTTGCGTACTTTGAATTAGCAAAGGAACGCGTAGGACTCAAGAGCGAAGCCGCCTCAATTGAGGTCTTTCGAAGCCTTACCCAGTCAGTACATCCGCTTGCACTCGGAAACGTGCAACGTGTCTATCTGCTCATTCGCCGTCTAGCTCGACGTCTATTGGCGCTGCACCTCGACGAAACGAAGAACGCCGAGCACATTAGTCACATCATTGACGGCTTGACGACGGAGTTCTTCTCGCATCTTCATGCAATACCGAGAATTGAAGCGAACGCTCTCATGGGGGATTGGGTTGTTGCCCCAAGTGCTGAAGAGGAATCGGCGTTGATGAAGGCGTTTGACCTATACGTGGCAGATCTTGATCTAGGGAACAAGTTCATGCTTCCGAGAAGCATGGGATCGGAATCATCAATGGCTTTCACTTTTGTGGGAGCCATCCTTGAAACGACGAGCCGCGTGTATGAATGCGTAACCGAAATCGAAGCGAGTCAGAGAGTAGCGACACCGGGCTTGCCGCCAGGTTTCCCCCAGCAACAGCCGATAGCCTTAACTCCCGGTACCCCGAGGGCCTACGACTTCGCGATCCAGAGCAGCGGCTGGCTGGATCGCTCGTGAAAGGAGGAACTGTGCAGAGTGCCCCCGATCAGGAGTTCGTCTTCGGACAGAATCCGCAGACTCTCGTCGAGCCACGAGAGATCTCATATTCCACGGATCAGATAGAGCGACAACTCTTCTATGGCAGCGCTCGTCCGGTCGAAGGCGACGCTTCTCTGATTGTCGCAGCGTCAGTTTCAAATTATTGGGGTTCTGTCGTACAACCCACCTTCCAGGCAAGCAACAGCGTCGTTCCGACAATCGAAGCAGGACCAGGACAGCCCGCACGAGTTGCTCCTGGCCAAGGTTTGCTCCGATTCGCTGGGTCGGGTGGTCTGAGCACTTAGGGACACGCAGCTGCATCCGCTATGGCGGATTTCGGGGAGTCGGTCAAACTTCGGATTGTCGATGCTCGATACGAGTTTGGCTACCTTGTCGACACGGGAATACTGCTCGCGATGGCTGACCCCGGCGATTCCCGCCACGACGAAGCAACCCGATGCATGGCAACCGTTTCGGCGCGAGGTCTCCCCATATTCGTCTCCTTGCCGACGATCTACGAGACCCACCGCCGAATTCTTTTCGCTGTCGGCATGCGACGTGCTCGCGAATTCCTCGGCTCCATATTCGATGGGTCCACCCTAATTGTTGCGCCAGATCTCGCCGACGAAGAGCGCGCTATCGCTTGGATCGACCGGTTCTCTGACCAGCGTCTAACGCTCACTGATGCCGTCAACATGGTGATTTTGGCCCGAATGCGCCTGTCCGGTGTGATGTCCTTTGATGTGCACTTTCTGCTCGGTGGATTCCTGCGGGTCCCTCCGGTTCCGGTGTGATGTCGCCACTGCGGCAACACGGAACGATTCGCCCGGTGCCCACCTGGAGATGAAGATCTAGTTGCCTCTGAACGCTGGCAAGGTCCCGGTCCACGGCTGAAGCCGCCAGTCGGAGATCGTGCACATCGGTTCTCCGACGTGAGCCGCCCACGCTCTGGTAGCCGTGACAGAGAAACCCAACACCCGACCCAACAATTGCGTCCCATCGGGTCCGAACTCGTCCCTCGCTGTCCCGCCGATCAATCGATTTGTGGCGAGAAGCTGCACTTTTGGGACACCCGGACCCCTTGTGGGGCCGGCCGGGACTCGTTTGAACTCACTTTGGATCAGGAGGTTGGAGGTTCGAGTCCTCCCCCGCCAGCCAATAAGACCAGTTCAGATGGCATAAGAGCGCGAAGTAGGACCGTCGGTAACCCTCGAGGAGAACCTCGTGAGAACCAAACGATTTTCACGGTTCTCGGGGAAGAGCGCGATCGCTCGACGGCGGGTCGCGATTCGTGTCTGTCGCGCCACGTCGAAGACCAAGTCACCCTCGGCTACGCGCTCACCATCCACAAGGCACAACCGACGACGACCGACAAGGCGGTCGTACTCGTCGACGAAGCAACGACCCGCCCCTAGCTCTACGTCGGATTGACGAGAAGACGAGAGGACAACCGCGTCCTCGTCGTCTCTTCGAGCGACGACGTCGACCACGGCACGACCACCGCGACATCGCCGCTCGAGGTGCTGCGCGCGGTCCTTCGCCACGAGGGCGAGGATCGCTCGGCCCACGACGTGCTGCGCTCCTCGCTTGCCGCCTACGAGGACTGGAGCCCCTTTTCGAATCTCGCTTACGAAACACGTCGACTGATCGACGAGCGCGCCGGCTCAGACAGGAGTGGCGAGATTGCCGTGCTCACGCGACACGCCAACGTCGAGGCCGCTCGAGAGCACCTCCGCAGCGCCGAGGCCGCCGTGCGGCAGATGGAAAAGGAGCACTGCCACGAAACTCCTATCTGGAATGAGCTCCACGCCGCCCGCTACGGCCTCGAAAATGCGACGGAGGTCCGAGGTGAGCTTGAGGTGTTGTTCACGAATCAGGAGCGACGGGCGCGGTGGATCGTCGATCACCCGAGCGAGGTTGCTTGGCTGAAGAGCTCGAGGAGCGCCTCGCCGGTGCAGACCGCATCGCAGACGAGCTAACGGCCGTCCGTTGGGCGAACCAGTCGTTGGTACAGAGCAATCAGGATCCCGGGAGGATCGTTCTGCGATCGTCTATTGGGGAGATCAGGGAGTCGGCGGCGCCTCCTCAAATCGAACCGTGTGAGGTCCTCCGTCCGCGCCACAAGGACATCGTTGGCTCGCATGAACCGTTCACTTCGTCGGCTGTACACGGTGGTCCTTCTGTTCGTCCGTGGGCTTCGCGAGAAACTGGGTGCGGAAGCGGGCGAGACAATTGGCGCGAGAGCAGTCGTGGTCGCGTCTCTTCGCGAGTGCCCATGAACGGCACATCGAAGCGACCCTCAACCGCACCAGCTGTCGAGCGTTCTGGGGCACTCGTCAAAGCGCGGAACGCCGATTCCGGCGCGGTGTTCCCGTCAACCGGCGCGGGCACAAGGGCGTTGTTCTGTACTCTGGCGCGCCTCACCTAGCGGCAGCTCTGTGGGCTCGTGCAACGGCCAAGCGAGACGGGTGACGTCATCGCCCACACCGAGCGTTCTTTGAGCGGGACAAGGCAAATCCCGGCACGGCCTACGACCCGGAACTGTTCCGGCGGGACATCCTGCCGAGGCTCGCTGACGTGAAGCTCTCCGAGATCGCCGAGGCGACCGGCTGCTCGAAGGCGTACCCTTCGGACATCCGAGGGGGAAAGTGGACGCCCCATCTGTCCACCTGGGGTGCTCTGGCGGAGCTGATCGGCATCAGCCTTGAACACGATGTTCAGCAGAAACGAGGTCTCCTCGCGAGGATCGCCTTCGCGGTGGCCTTTCTCCACTGGACGATCATTGTCTTATCTGTCAATATTACGTGTCAGTAGTCAGCATCTAACCTGTTAATGGCGAGAGGTGGCGAAATCAGCACACCGAAGGGGGGACATTCGGTGCAAGCAAGTCAGTTCCTAAGGCACGAGTGGAGCAGACGGCTCCGCTCGGGAAGTGCTGTGCTGCTTAGTCTGTCGCTTCTGGTGGTCGCCGGTTTATCGATTGCAGTCCCTGCCTCGGCCGCCGCCACAACGGTAACCCTTGGCAAAGAGCCGGTGATACCCACCGGCAGCATTGAACTCGGGCCGATGGCGGCAAACACTCCGCTGAACCTTGACATCGTCCTTGCTCCGCGCGACCCAGCCGCCCTCGACGCCTTCCTCCAGCAGATATACGACCCTGCCTCGCCCGGGTACCACCATTTCCTCGCCAAGGGTCAGTTCGGTCCCATGTTCGGCGCGGCGGCGAGCACAGTCAACGGCGTCGCCTCGACGCTCACCTCCCTCGGGCTCACCCCCGGACAGGTGAGCTCGAACGACCTGACGCTGCCGGTGTCCACTACCGTTGCCGGTGCTGAAGCGGCCTTCGGCGTGCAGATCCATCAATACCGCCTTGCCTCCGGACGCGTTGGGTTCGCGAACACCTCCCCACCGAAGGTGCCATCAACGATCGCCCCTGATCTGATCAGCATCCTCGGTCTCTCCGACGTGGCGACGCAGCAGCCGTTGGACATACGGTCACCTACCGGATCTCGCCGCACAACCGCGGCGGATGTGCTGTCGCCCAATGCTTCTGGGCCAACTCCGTGTGCTGCCGCGTCGGATACCGGGTACTCCCACACCGCCGACCAGCTCGCCCATGCCTACGGTCTGGATACTGGCGCCTACGCAAGCGGGCGGCTCGGGGCGGGGGAGACGGTCGCGCTCTTCGAGCTCGAGCCCTTCTCGTCGAGCGACATCTCGGCATACGAGTCCTGCTACGGGGTCTCAACGACGGTGAACGTCACGACCGTGGACGGCGGAGCCGGAACCGGCACCGGGTCGGGCGAGGCGGCGCTGGACATCGAAGACGTTGCCGGGCTCGCGCCTGATGCCACGATCGACGTCTACGAGGCGCCCAACACTTCCACCGGTCTCCTGGACGAGTACACGCGGATCGCGGACGACAACAGCGCCCAGGTGGTGTCGTCGAGCTGGGGACTGTGCGAGCCTTTGTGGGACTATTCGATCGCGCAAAGCGAAGAGACTGTCTTCGAGCAGATGGCCACCCAGGGTCAGAGCATGCTCGCGGCTGCTGGCGACTCTGGGTCGGAGGCCTGCTACCAAGCAGACTCTGACACGAGCCTGTCCGTTCAAGACCCCGCCAGCGACCCTTACGTGACCGGTGTAGGCGGGACGGATCTGACCGCGATCGGCCCCGCTCCGACCGAGACAGTGTGGAACGAGTCCGCCATCACAGATGGCGCAGGAGGTGGGGGGATCTCGGAGTTCTGGCAGATGCCGAGCTGGCAGCAAGCCCTCGGCGTCAACTCCGACTCCAGTGGCGAACCGTGCGGTGCGCCATCGGGCAGCTACTGCCGCGAGGTGCCTGATGTGGCTGCGAGCGCGGACCCCCAAGACGGCTACGCGATCTACTTCGACGGGAGCTGGACGGACATTGGCGGTACCAGCGCGGCATCGCCTCTCTGGGCTGCCTTGACGGCTCTCGCCGACGAGGGATGTTCCAAGAAAGCTGGGTTTCTCAATCCCGCTCTCTACGCGCATGAAGGCGACTTGAATGACATTACTTCTGGGAACAACGATTACACGGGCACAAACAGCGGGCTCTACCCGGCAACGGCGGGCTACGACATGGCCTCGGGACTCGGCACGCCGACTTCGGCCCTGTTTTCACCAGGGGTGTTGTGCACCCCCACCGTCACGCTCGTCCAGGGCAGCCCGACCTCGGCGACCGTCGCCTACGGTGCCGGCTACAGCGGCCAGAGTCTCTTTGTGACGAACGCCAGCGGGACCGTCAGCTACTCCGAGGCCGCCTCGGTGCACTCCACTGACGTCGTGGTCAGCGGCACCGGGGCGATCAGCGCGGCCACCTCGCTCGCACCGGGCACCTACGCGGTCGGTGGCGGCGACAGCGACATCAGCGGTGACACCGGCACGTGGACCTTCAGCCTCACCGTCAGCCAGGCTTCCCAGACCGTCACCTTCACCGCCCCGTCCCGCGGGACCGTGAACGGCTCCGCTTCGCTCTCGCCGACGACGTCCTCGGGCCTCGCGGCGACGCTGTCGGTCGATCACACGACGACGAAGGATGCCTGCTCGATCTCCGGTAACACCGTGAGATACCTCCACGCCGGAAGTTGCGTCATCGACGCGAATCAGGCCGGCGACGCGGACTATCTCGCAGCTACTCAGGTCCAGCGGACGATCACCGTCGGCAGGGCCACGACCAAGACCGCCCTCAAGCTCTCGGCCGCCAGGGTGACCTATGGCGACGAGCAGACCGAGCACCTCTCGGTCACGGTTTCCCCGCAGTTCCCAGGCTCGATGCCGACCGGGACGGTCACGGTCACGGCTTCCACGGGAACGCTGCTGTGGCAGGTCAGGCTCTCGTCTGGTAAGGGATCGTGCAGGCTGCTTGCCAAGCGCCTCAACGTGGGCACCTACCGTCTTGTCGCCACCTATCGCGGCAGCACGGACTTCGAGGGCTCGACTTCGGTGAAGAAGACCCTCACCGTCGTCTGGTGACAGGCTGCGGCGTTGTGGCTGCACGGGCGGGCATCGATCGTTGACCGGCACCCTGGCAACCGGTCGGTGTCCGTTCTCCGTGCTATACGTCAAGCCGCCAGTGCTTGGTAGCAAAACGAGCATGTCCCGCCTCCGATCCGAACCGCTATGCCGACCGGATGGAGCCTCGAGGTTGTTGGTGAGTGACCATAAGTATTCACATCGAGACTGGTTCGAGGTGCCCCCGTCCGCCGGTATGTGGCGCACCACCGCGTGGTCGATCGGTAGTTCGCGACGACTCCTGGCGACTCTGCCGGCCGCGTTCTCGGGCGCTCCGAACCAATGATCTGAGCGCCGGATGGTGCCGATGTCTGGCGAGACGCAACCTTACAGATCGACGGCTACTTGTCGCGTGCCGTCAGACAGCCCTTATCGATCGGAGGACCGCGGCCGCGGTCTTCGCCCTGCCGAGCCCGATTCGGACCTCGACCGGCATCGCCCACCTGTGTAGCTCTATGTCGACGACGAGCACGCTGAACGGGTACTCCTCATCGACGTACATCTGCAAGCCGTCGAGGACAAAGCGCTGTGAGTTCTTCGGCAACGCGTTGGGCGCCGCGGCGCTCCCGGCGTCGATTTGGACTCCGTCGCTCCCGAGGCGGACTGGAGGAATATACGGACAGGAAATGGCCTCGGTATTGATGGTGTCGGTGTCGAGCACGACCGACGGTGTCGAGAAGGTGGTGTCGAGCGGCTCGCAATTGAACGAGAAGGCCGATCGCGACACCGGCCACGTGGGGGGCACGGCGAGTCGCAGACCGGCGAAGCTAATTGAGCGCCATGAGCTTGGGATCGAAGCGGTATTCCGATCCTCGAGGACAACGTGGCGGAGCGATGGAGCAAGCGAGTCGACGACGCGCTGGGCGAGCGGTCCAGATGCCATGAGCTCGATCCCGAGCGAGGGGTCGAGGTAGAAGGTTCCGGAGATCGATTCGTGGAGTACGGACTGATAGACGCGGGTGCCGTTGATGATCTTCGAGGGATCGTGCAAATACGATGAATTCTGCGCGACGAATGGTGCAAACCGCACAACATTCGAAGGCGGAACTACGATGGCACTCGTCATGCCCGCGGGGCACCAGGTTGAGCTTCCGAACGCACCAAGCAGCACGACGCCTTGTACGGGGCTCGGGCCGCATTCGCTGTCGTCGGGATAGACAACGGGCCACGACGTTGGCGTGGCGATCTCGGCGTTGCCGTAAGCGAACGGCTGCCAAACCCGCGCCGTCCCCTCGCGAATCTCGGCTTGGGGAGACCGCAGTGCAGCAGCGCTTTGGCCTGCGACTCCAAAACCGCTTCCGACGAGGGTGATCGACATCAGAGCGAAGACAGCCCCAGGCCCCCGTCTTGCCCGTGTTGCTTGACGCACCGCGCGGTACTGCACTTCTCTTGTCTAGTTGACGACGGAGCGCAATTGTGCTCGGAGACCAGTCCAGCGACGCTGCTGCCAGTGAACCCGACCGAACATCCCATCTGGGTGGCCATCGCGTCTAAACCCACGTATTTCAACAAGCGCGTAACGACGGGTCTGGAATGCAACACGCGTCCCGTAACGCGCGTGCCATCTGGATGAGAGTGTCCGCTAACGCCGGGTAGCTGCGGCAGTACGGCACATGAGGGACACTCGGCGGGGGCATGCCGACACCGGAGTTCCTCCTCGGCTCGGATCAGCACGTTCATCCTCACCTGTGATGCGGTGACTGTCTCCCCGTGTTGACCGAGGCGGGCGTCAGTAGCCGTTGCCTCCACTTGGCGCCGCTGTCGTCGTCGTTGCAGCCGTCGCCGCTGGCTTTGCCGTCACGACGACGGACCATGACCCCCACGTATCCTTGACGCCGTTGCCGTTCACCTGTCCGGCGGCAGTGTCGTACGTGAACCAGTACAGTGCTTTGCCGGAATAGGTGACCTGTCGGACTCCGCCGGAACGCATCACCGAACCGAGTTTTGAGGCCGTCACACCTGTACCAGCTGTTGCCTTCGTGACGTCCTTGGGGAGCAAGACCTCAGGCCAGATCTTCGTGCACTGACCGACGCAACCCACCTTGCTTGCCTTCAAGACGTAGACGGTCTTGCCGCTCACTAGGATCCTGCCGAGCTTCGCGTTCTTCATCGTTGAGATGACAACGCTTTTCGCCGCGCTATTCGTCACGGCACCTGCGGTGCTGATCAGAAAGGCGGAGGCTGAGAGTCCGCCAACCGCGACAGCACTCGCCGCGATGCGTCCAACCAGGACCCGTCGAGTTGGATGTTTGTGGCGCGTCGTCTGTCTCATGTCGTTCGTCTCCTGGGTCGTCATGCTCGGGTAATGGTGATACTACGGGCGACATCGACCGGCCGATCGCTGCTACGCAGATTTCGCGAAGGAGCACTCCAAGAGGTGGATGAGTCCCGGTTGGCCTCGGAGCGCTCGCCGCGTTGTGGACGGTCGCGGCGACTGCCGTCATAGGGGGAAAAGCATGCCCCGGTTCGTCAGCGTGGTAACAATTTCATGAGGTGGCTGGTTGAACGGCCCTCGCGGCTTGGCACTCGCGCCGAATAGCGATGTGATTGCTATGAACGGCAATGACGGCAATGCTGTCGAGATCAGCCCCCAAGGCCATCAGGCCGCGAAAGTGACGCTCATCGCCCATGGTGCCGGGGATCTTTTCGGTGTGGCGATTCGGGCTGACGGCCACGGCCTCCTTTTCGCAAATGACGGTACAAACGCGATCGACCGTGCGAGCACCCGGTGAGTTCGGCTGACGACTCGGGCCTCAGGAGAGCTTCAACATGAGAAATCTGTCAACAATGCGCGCATCCGCCCGGGATAAGCGTCGAGAGCAGAGTCTGAGCTGGCGATGGCTCGTCTTGCGAGTCATCGGAGCCGGGCTCCTCGTCGCGACCGCGGCGATCCACCTTGATCTGTACCTGACCGGCTACCGGACGATCCCGACGATTGGCTGGCTCTTCCTGCTTCAGGTGATCTCCGCCTTTGGCCTCGGCGCGATCGTCCTCGTATCTGGCAATCGGCTGGCCTCGGCTGCGGGTGCTGGGTTTGCTCTCGCGACTCTTGGCGGTTATCTGTTGTCGTTGCGGATCGGCCTCTTCGGCTTCCGGGAGGTTCGCACTGCTGAAGGAATCGTGGCCGCCGTCATCGAGGTGACTACTTTCTCGGCACTTGCCGCGGTCGCCTTGAACCCACGCGCCCAACGCCAACCCGCAGCGCTGGCGATTCACGGCAGTAACTTGCTTGACAGACTTGAGGCGGCCGTTCCGGCCGGTCGGTGGGCGGCCGCGCTCTCGATTCTGGCTGCAGTGCTGTTAGGCGTCTCCCTCGCGGCCACAGGACCAGTGTCAACGGGAGCAGGCTCGTCGAGAGCGCTCCTGAAGATCGCAAGCATCAGTGGCGTGTCGGTGCTGACCAATGCCCGGGGCTACACGCTCTACTGGTTTGTCCGCGATACGCCTGCCAAGTCGACCTGTTATGGCACATGCGCCGTGTACTGGCCGCCGGTCATCGGGATTCCCGCCGCCGGCCCGGGCGTGACGGGCAAGCTGGGGACGATCAGGCGGTCAGGCGGAGCAGCCCAGGTCACCTATGACCACCATCCCCTCTACACCTACGTCGGCGATTCCGCTCCCGGTCAGGCCAACGGAAACAACATCAACTTGAATGGCGGGTTGTGGCACGAGATGACCATATCTGGCTGACCACAGCTAGAAGACGTTCACACTGCGGGAAGAACGAGCCCGCGCGGAGCTTGGGAATCTCGTCCTCCATCTCGCGTCGAACTACGCCTCGGTAGCTACCACGGAGGTATACGGCGAGGGTTCCGTCAGGGATTGCGCGAACCCGATTGTCCTCGATGACAGATACGCGACTGTCTCGCCGCCGACCACGCGGAGAGCGCGGCGAGAACAAGCAACACGATGGCAGTCGCCGTCCGGATTGTTACCACGCTGACGAACCGGGGCATGCCTTTCCCCCTAAGACGGCAATTGCCGCGACCGTCCACAACGCGGCAAGGGCTCCGAGTCCAACCGAAACGGGTGAGTGATAGCGACCTGCAAGATTGGCCGTAAGGATCTGGGTCAGGTCTCCCCACTCAGCGATGAAGATGACCGCGAAAGCGGTGAGCGCCGTTTGTCGATGAGATCCGACCTCTGTCTCAATGAGTCGCTTCCTACCTTCTTGACCTCGCCGCTCTCTCGCCACCTCGCGCAGGGCAAGAAGTGCGCCAAAGAATGAAGATTCCGGCGACGAGGCCTTCGATCGTCCGGCGAGGCACAACCCGGAACAAGACGACGCCGACGTTTACGGCGAAGACGACGTGAACAACGAACGCGCCGGCTGCCCCGAACCAGACCGCCATCGGCTTTCCCCGAGCCGCCAGCAGAGAGAGGCGGACATCGTCTTGTCCGGTAGCTCACCGAGGAAGATGATCGGAAACACAGTTGTGACAATGGCGAGGTTCATCAGAACCTTTCCAGCCGGAACGAAGCGTGTCCTTGCCCCGGCCACGGCAACCTCATGGCTGAGACGAAGATCTCGCCCGCCTGCAACATCTGCAGACCCGGAAACCGGGCGCCTCTCGACGCCAGCATGTCGATCACCGGTCTTGGGCTACACCTCTTCAACTTTCACGTCAGTCGAACGTCGTCATCGCCAGTCGGAGATCCGCGACGTCGGCCTTCAGACGCGAACCCCCACGCCAATCTGCTCTGACTCGGACCGTGCTGTGGGTGGGAATCCCTGATCGTCGGGAGCGTGACAAGGGCCGATGCCGCCGAATCAGGGGTGCTTCTCCGCGTTCTGCATGCCATTCGACGTCAGTTTGTTTCACGCGAAGCGAGAACCACGTTCGTGGTTCGCCGACCTCTTGCCAGAGTGACCCGGCGAACATCCGAAAAGCCCGCGGCCCCGACACCGCTTTCGAGATCGGCGACTTCACTGTCCGTCATGCCTCCGTGAGCCCCAGGCTTGACGACTTGCTCGACGAGCAGCAGTCGCCCACGAGGTGCCAGCACCCGAAAGGCTTCAACCAGGCCGCGGGTGTGATCGTTCCAGTGGTGGACGGACCTGATAGCCCAGACGACCGATGCACTTTGGTCTGGGAGTGGGAGGGCTTCGGCGGTCCCGTGGACGAGTTCGGCGTTGTGCGTGCCACGGAGTGCGATGAGTCGTCGTCCGAGCGACATGCTGGCCGGCGACGGATCGACTCCCGTGACGTATGAGCATCGGCGGGCCGCGACACGAACCGCTACGCCCGGACCACAGCCGATGTCGACCACCCGATCATCTCTCGTGAGATCAGCCAGATCCGCGACGCGTCTGGCCAGGGATCCACGGCCGACTGCCATGGAGAGGGTCAGTAGGGCATCGATCAACGCACTGTGTTTGTGATGAGGCGTCTCATGCCGGTGCGTCACGCAGCACTCCAGGATAGGCGACGGTTGGCGGCTCCAAGAGTGTCCCAGAATGACGGGTCCGCAGCGCCACCAGGTCCGCAGCGACACCACACCCGCTCAGTTATCGTGAGACTGATGAGCATTTTTCACCGTAGACGTCGCGATGCTCATGCCAACGACCCACTCTCCGAGTTAGAGGAAATCGAGTCGAGTCCCGAGCTACGTGCCGCGGAGGCTTCGGTCAATCGGCTTCCTCCTCCGCCGCCGTCGATGAATCCATTTTTCGACGTTGTCGCGGGTTCGCGTCCTCGGCTCGTCAACTTCCCTGAGGAAGAAGAGTCTCCCGAGTAGTCTTGACGGGCGCCCAAAGTCGCACCCGCAGAATCTGTCCCATTCCGCCAGGTGTGCGACAAGACTCGTGTTCATGAACGGTGCAGCGAGGTTCGCCGAGTATGAGGCAATCCTTGTGGCGGTACGCGAGTGGGCGAGGCAACAACCCGACGTGAAAGGCGTCGCAGTCGTCGGTTCCTGGGCTCGAGGCGTAGCCCGAGTGGACTCCGATGTCGATCTTGTCGTCCTCACCGATCGCTGGCAGCGCTATCTCGAAAATGACGATTGGATCGCACAAGCCTGTGGACAGCAAGCCGAGCTCGTTCGTACTGAGGACTGGGGTGCACTCACCGAGCGGAAAGTCCGCATCGCGTCCGGTCTTGAGATCGAGTTCGGCTTTGCGTCCCCTTCTTGGGCAGCAACAGATCCGATCGACCCAGGAACCCTGGAGGTTGTTCGGGGTGGCTGTGTTCCGATTCTTGACGAAAGTGCGCTCTTTGAGCGGTTGATCGACGCTGCCTGATGCGAGTGCGCGGGTGCCTCTAAACACCGGGTATGTGCGGCGGTGCGACACGTCGAGGATACGCTTGACTCAACAACGTGCTCCACGAAAAGTCGAGGTTAACGGTGAGCGACGTCCAGGACTGGAACCGGAAGATAATCGACGAATTCCGTGCCAACGAGGGCCGCGTCGGCGGCCAGTTCGAAGGAGCCCCTGTGCTCTTGCTGCACACGACTGGAGCAAGAACCGGTCAAGAGCGGGTCAACCCGATGATGTTCTTGGACCTCGACGGGCACCGGTACGTCTTCGCCTCGAAGGCTGGAGCCGACACGAACCCGGACTGGTATCGCAACCTGGTTGCGCACTCGGACGTGACCGTAGAAGTCGGTACCGATACCTATGCGGCGCAAGCGTTGCCGGTCAGCGGTGAGGATCGTGACCGCATCTACCAAGAACAGGCACGCCGTTACCCGGGCTTCGCCGAATACCAGCAAGACACAGAGCGTCTTATTCCGGTCGTGGAGTTGCTCCCAAAGGGCTGAAGGCCTTTCCGCCTGGCAGACCCGCACCTTCGGACACCCGCAGGTCTTCCCGAATGTGGGCAGAGCCACGACCGCGAAGTGCCCTAATGGGGATCGACCACCTCGCCTGATCAACGAGCGAGGCTGGCCAACCGAGCCACCGACGGGTGAGCACTGGAGCGCCCAGGGCCTCGAGCCCTACGTCTAGATCGTGCCCCGGTCGGTCGGTG